>OMKS01000843.1_pt1 | contig 28525 bp, 26 predicted proteins | sample 1674721 | NCBI WGS metagenome assembly OMKS01 (sample SAMN06264996, study PRJEB25208) | sediment metagenome | isolation source: hot spring sediment | place: USA: California | collected 2014-09-02 | reverse complement strand
GTCCAGCACCAGATCCGCCCGCCCCACCGCCTCCAGCAGCGCGCCGCCCTCCAGCACGTGATTCACCGCATGGATCTTTACCTGCGGGTTGAGGGCGTGCATACGGCTCGCCATGGACTCGACCTTGGCGCGGCCGATGTCCTGCGTGGTGTGCGCGATCTGGCGCTGCAGGTTGGTAAGGTCGACGGTGTCGAAATCCGAAAGCGTGATGTGACCGACGCCGGCGGCCGCCAGGTACATGCCGACCGGCGAGCCCAGCCCGCCCGCGCCGATGATCAGCACCTGCGAATCCAGCAGGCGTTGCTGGCCCTCGGTGCCCACGTCGGCGAGCAGGATCTGGCGGCTGTATCGTAAGAGTTCGGCGTCTTGCATCGTCGCACAAGCTTAACGCCTGGTCGTGCGGCTGCAAGAGCTATTTCATGCCGACGCCTCAGCGGCCGATCCGGGCCTGGGCCTGCGCGCGCAGCTTGTCCAGAAACCCGAGTATGCTCGCCGGCACGCGTCGGCTCTCGTTCTCGTCGGCGCGTCGGGGCTGGTGCCGCTTGAGCAGGTGCGGGGAGGCCACGAGCTGCCGGTGATGTGCGACCGTGGCGTGGATGGCGCGCTCGAGCAGGGCCCGGTTGGCGGGCTTGGGCAGGAAGCGATACACCTGGCCGTGGTTGATCAGGTCGATCAGGGCATTGGTGTCCGTGAACGAGGTCAGGGCGATGGTGAGCACGTCCGGCTTGTAGCGCTTCAGGCTGTGGATGGCCGCGCTGATGTCCTGTCCCGCCACCCGCAGTTCAGTGATCACGATGCCGATGTCATCGCGGCCAAGCTGCTCGAAGGCAGATTCGGGCGAGCTGGCGTGATGCACGGTGGCCTCGTGGCCAACGATGCCGCGCACCAGTGCGACGGTGCTCGGGTCGTCGTCGATGACGAGCAGGTTGGGCATGGGCGGTAGAATGTCCAGCGCCGCAGCATTTGCGGTCTCGACCAGGTCGCGCGCAATCCCGGCCGCCTCGGTAACGGTCGCGACGATGTCTTCCGGGTTCCACGGCTTGCTGATGTAGCGAAAGATCTCGCCCTGGTTCACGGCCTCGATGGCGGCATCCATGTCGGAGTAGCCGGTGAGCAGGATGCGCATGGTGTTGGGCGAAATCTCCTTCACCCGTGCAAGTACCTGGGCGCCAAACATCTTCGGCATGCGCTGGTCGCTCACGATCACGTCGATGCGCTCGCGCCGCGCGAGTTCGAAGGCCTCTTCGGGCTCCATGGTGGTAAACACGTCGAAGCGGCCACGAAACAGCATCTTCAGGGTGCGCAGGATGCGCTCTTCGTCGTCGATGAAGAGGATCTTCGATTTGTCCGTCATGGAAATACTCCTTGTGGGTTCCGGTAGGCGTCAGCTCGCCTTGCTGAGTGCCGCCTGGCTGCGTGGCAGGCTGACGACGAATTTCGTGCCCTTGCCGACTTCGGAGGCGACGCGGATGCGGCCGCCATGCTGCTCGATGATCTGGTAGCAGATGGCCAACCCGAGTCCCGTGCCCTCGCCCACCGGCTTGGTGGTGAAGAAGGGGTCGAAGATCCGGTCGACCACATCCTTCGGCATGCCCTTGCCGTTGTCGTGTACAGAAACGTGCACGAAGTCGTCATCGAACCAGCTCTTGATGAGGATGGCACCCGGGGTCTCCATGGCCTGGGCGGCGTTGGTGACCAGGTTGAGCAGCACCTGGTTGATCTGCGAGGGGCTACACGATACCGGCGGCAAGTCATCGAGGCGCGTGATGATCTGCGCCCTGTCCTTGATGACGTTCTTGCCGATGACCAGTGCGCTCTCCACGCACTGGTTGAGGTTCACGTCCTCGGTCTTCGCCTTGTCCAGGCGCGAGAAATTCTTGAGGTTGAGAACGAGTTCGGCGATCTGATCGATGCCAAAGAGGCTGTCGTGATGCAGCTGCATGACGTCTTCGAAGGTTTCGTCGTTCAGCGCCTCGCCCAGTTCCATGGCCAGTCCCAGACGGGCCTGCAGCGCATCGGCATCGGCGTTCTCGTCGGTGAGCATGAGTACGACATCCTGATAGCTGCGTACCAGTTCGCGGGCCTGGTCGATGACCTCGCGGGTCATTTCCAGGTTGTTTTTCACATAGCCGAGCGGCGTGTTGATCTCGTGCGCGACCCCGGCGACCATCTGCCCGAGCGAGGCCATCTTTTCCGACTGCACGAGGTGCGTTTGTGAGCGCTTCAGGTCGCGGTAGGCCTCGTGCAGGGCGCTCGTCTGCAACGACACGCGCGCCTCCATGGCGCGCAGCAGGTCGAGCACGATGCCCATACCGCAGTAGCGCCCGTCGTCCACCATGATGAAGTCTTCCGTGATGGGGTGGGGGATGTGCTTGGCCACGTACTGTGCCGCGGAGTCCATGGGCTCGTGAAATGCGACCACCAGCGGGGCGGTATTCATGAGTTCGGTGACGGGGCGCCTGCCGTAGATCTCGCGGCCGTAATGCTTGAGGTACACCTGCATCAGGGCGTAACGGCTGACGGTGCCCACGGGGCGGCCGGCGTCATCCACCACCGGCAGTGACAGCAGGTGGGTGTAGCGATCGCCGAGAAACAGCTGGCTGACGTCGTCCAGCGTGTGTCGCGGTGAAACGGGTTCGATCTCGAGTCGCAGATTGGCGATGGTGTCCTGGGTCATGGAGTCCGTTCTTGTTCCAGGCCGCGGGAGGGCCGGATTGTTGTTATGGGTTTGTCAGGGCCGGCGCTGCCGACGAAGGCGCGAGCGGGCCTGTCGACGCCAGAGAGTCTAGCGCGCGTGTATTACAGAATTCTTAAGTGCTGATGAAGCGGGCGGGTTAGAGGTAGCGGCGCCAGTGTTCTGGGCGCTCGTCCTGGCAGCCGTGGCGGCGATTGCGGTATTGCTTGACGAAGAGTTTTTGCGCGCAGTTTCCGGTGCAGTCGGGGCGGCCGAGGCCGAGGTTCTCGCGCTGCACGGTTTCGGTGTATTCGTAGAGAGCGCGCTTGAGCTTGTAGATGACGCCGTTGTCGAGGTGGAAGCCGATCTCCTGTAGGGCGCCCTCGAGCTCGGCCAGGGTCAGCTTGCGTAGATCGTAGGATACAGAGACCCGTACGTCATCCAGCGGGTTGACGCTGATGACGCCGTCGACGTCGTGGAGCAACAGCGTAGCGCTGTGCGCCTGACGGGCATCCGGGTGGGGCCCGCGAAAGCCGATCTCCCGGTGCTTGATGACGTCCGCGATCTCGTCGGTCATGGCTCCATCGTAGTCCGGCCGGGGGTAAAATCAAGACCTTTTGCAGGGTTAAGCGTGCCGGCCGAGGGTCACCCGCTCCACACCGGCGAGGTCGCGGCGGGTCGCGATCGAGGAAAACCCCTCCTTATCCAGCAGCTTGCGCACCGCCTCACCCTGGTCGTAGCCATGTTCGACGATCAGCCAACCACCCGCATGCAGGTGGCGGCGGGCATTCTGCGCGAGGACGCGCAGGTCGTCCATGCCGTCCCGGCCGCTGACCAGTGCGCTCTTGGGCTCGAAACGCAGGTCGCCCTGCGCAAGGTGCGGGTCGTTCTCGGCGATGTAGGGCGGGTTGGAGATGATGAGGTCGAAGCACTCGGCCTCGAGCGGTCCGAACCAGCTGCCCAGGCGGAACTCGATGTGGGTGAGGTGGAGTTGCTCGGCATTGAGCCGCGCCGTGGTGAGCGCCCCCTCGGAGCAGTCCGTGGCGATGATGCGGCAGCGTGGGCACTCGCGGGCCAGTGCCAGCGCGATGACACCGGAACCGGTACCCAGGTCGGCGATGCTCGGCTGCGGCTTGTCGGGCAGGTACTCGAGGGCGACTTCGACCAGCAGCTCGGTCTCGGGACGGGGAATAAGTACGTCGGCGGTGATGCGCACGGGCAGGGACCAGAATTCGCGCAGGCCCGTGAGGTAGGCGACCGGTTCGCCGTTGGCCCGCCGTTCGATGAGCCGCGCGTAGGCCACGCGCTGATCGCCGTCGGCGGGGCGGTCTGGCCAGGCGAACAGGTGGCTGCGCGGCTGGCCGAGCACGTGCGCGAGCAGCAGCTCGGCATCGAGCCGCGGCGACTCGCTGCTCGCGGCCAGGCGTTCGGTGGCGGCCGCGAGCAGGGCTCCCAGGGTGTGTTCGCTATCGCTCATCTGTGTCATGCCGGTCGGACCCGGCTCCCCTGTGCGGAATCAGTCGTTGCCCAGGGCGGCGAGCTGATCGGCCTGGTATTCGTTGACCAGCGGATCGATGACCTGTTCCAGGTCGCCGGCCAGCACCTCTTCCAGCTTGTAGAGGGTGAGGTTGATGCGGTGGTCGGTGATGCGCCCCTGCGGAAAATTATAGGTGCGGATGCGTTCGGAGCGGTCCCCGGAGCCGACCAGGCTGCGACGGGTGGCGGCCTGCTCGGCCTCCTGCTTGGCGCGTTTCATATCCAGCAGTTTGGCCGCCAGCAGCGACATGGCGCGGGCGCGGTTCTTGTGCTGCGAGCGCTCGTCCTGGCACTCGACCACGATGCCGGTGGGCAGGTGGGTGAGGCGGATGGCCGAGTCGGTCTTGTTGACGTGCTGGCCGCCGGCGCCCGACGCGCGGTACGTGTCGACGCGCAGATCGGCCGGGTTGATCTCCTCGGCCTCGACCTCCTCGGCCTCCGGCATCACCGCCACGGTGGCGGCAGAGGTGTGGATGCGCCCCTGGGACTCGGTCTCGGGCACGCGCTGCACGCGGTGTGCGCCGGACTCGAACTTGAGCCGGGAGTATACACCCTGGCCGACCACGCGGGCGATGATCTCCTTGTACCCGCCGTGTTCGCCCTCGCTCTCGGAGAGCACCTCGATCTGCCAGCCGTTTCGCTCGGCGTAGCGGGAGTACATGCGAAACAGATCGCCGGCGAAGATCGCTGCCTCGTCGCCTCCGGTGCCGGCGCGGATCTCCAGGAACACGTTGGCGCTGTCGTGCGGATCCTTGGGCAGCAGCAGTTTCTGCAACGCCACCTCGAGTTCCTTTGATCGCTGTTCGGCTGTGGCCAGCTCGTCCTCGGCCATGGCGCGCATCTCGGCGTCGCTGTCGGCGAGCATCTCGCGGGCCGAGGCGATGTCGTCCTGGGTCTGCTGCCAGCGCGCAAAGCTGCGCACCAGGTCCTCGAGCTGGCTGTATTCCATGGACAGCTTGCGAAACTGGTCCTGCTTGCCGATGACCTCGGGGTCGGCCAGCAGGCCGGCGAGTTCCTCGTGGCGTTCGGCGAGGCCTTCGAGTTTTCTGTGGATCGAGTCCTTCACTTCTTAAGGGGCATCTCGTTGAGGTTGAGCAGTTGGATCGCGGCGTGCAGCAGTTCGGTGTCGCCCTCATGGGCGGCCTGGTTGAGTGCGCTGGTGGCGTCGTGTGTGAGCTTGTTGGTAAGCGTGCGGGTCACGAACTCGAGGACTTCCTGCGGGTCGCGGCCCTGGGCGAGCAGGCGCTCGGCCTTCTCGTGCACATCGTGCCGGGCCGCCTCGGCACGTTCGCGGTAGGCAACGATGGTGCCGATGGCGCCCTGGGCGCGCAGCCACCCCATGAAGTCCTCGACGCGCAGGTCGACGATCTCTTCGGCCTGGGCCGCCGCCTGCTGGCGCGATTCCATGTTCTCCTGAATGACCTCCTCGAGATCATCCACGGTATAGAGATACACGTCGTCGAGATTGGCCACCTCGGGCTCGATATCGCGCGGCACGGCGATGTCGACCATGAACATGGGGCGATGCTTGCGCTTTTTCAAGGCCCGTTCCGCCGCGCCCTTGCCGAGGATGGGCAGAGGGGCCGCGGTGGAGGAGACCACGATGTCGGCCTCGTGCAGACGCTCGCCGATTTCCGGCAGGGCGAAGCCCTCGCCGCCGTACTGCTCGGCGAGGTGGCGGGCCCGCTCGGCGTTGCGGTTGGCTACCAGCATGCGGCCGATACCGTTGGCGTGCAGGTGCTGGGCGGCCAGTTCGATAGTCTCGCCCGCGCCGATCATCAGCGCGGTGTAGTTGCCGAGGTCGCCGAAGATGCGCCGGGCGAGGCTCACGGCGGCGAAGGCCACCGACACCGGGCTGGCGCCGATGGCCGTGTCGGTGCGCACCTGCTTGGCCACGGCGAAGGCGTGCTGGAACAGGCGGTTGAGATGGCGCCCCACCGCCCCGCTGTTCGCGGCCTGCTGGAAGGCGGTCTTGAGCTGGCCCAGGATCTGTGGCTCGCCCAGCACCAGCGAATCCAGCCCGCAGGCCACGCGCAGCATGTGCCGCACCGCCGTCTCGTCCTCGTGCAGGTACAGGTAGGGCTCGATCTCGCTGACGTTCAGGTGGTGGTAGCGGCCCAGCCAGTCGATGACCTCCGCCTGCTGTTCATCGTCCTCCAGCGTGCAATAGAGCTCCGTGCGATTGCAGGTCGAGAGGATGGCGGCTTCCCGCACGCCCCGAAGGGCGCGGATATCCCGCAGCGCCTGATCCAGCTGATCGGGCGCGAACACCACCCGTTCGCGGATGTCCACGGGCGCGGTTTTGTGGTTGATCCCGACGGTTATCAGAGACATGGAGATCCGGGAGGGAACGCAAACGGGAAATTTTGAGTGATCGACCCGGGGAATACAAGCGACGATCCGTGGTCGAACGGTTCGGGTACGCACCGCGTGCCGCGCCCTGTGGCGCCTTTCCCCTGCCCTGTCATGTGGCGTTACGGCGGGTTGGGTTAGTATAGTGTGGTCAAGGCTCCCCCCGGTGGTCGCCGCAGCCCATGGACCAAGGAATCTTATCCCGCATGCCCAGATGCCTCTCACTAGTGCTTGCCGTCGCCGTCTCCCTGGTCGGATGTTCCGGCATGCAGCCGGCACCTGATGTCGCGGGTACACCCGATGCGGTCGCCGATGCGCGTACCGAGCTGATGTACCGGGTGCTGGTCGGCGAGGTCGCGGGGCAGCGCGGTGATTTCGATACCTCGGTGGAATACTACGCGATCGCCGCGGAGGGCAGCGACGATCCGCGCATCGCCGAGCGGGCCACCCATATCGGCGTATACGCCGGCAAGTACGAGGTCGCGCAGCGGGCCGCCCGCCGTTGGGCCGAACTCTCGCCCATGAACATGGAGGCCCAGCAGTTCGCCGCCATGCTCACCCTGCGCAGCGGCGATGCCGACGCCGCGCTGCCCTACCTCGAATCGGTGCTGGCGCTGGCCGGTGATGATCGCGAGGAGGGTTTCGCCGTGGTCGCCCAGTTGCTGGCGCGCGAGGGGCAGCCGGAGCTGGCGGCCCGTGCCATGGGCCTGCTCGCGGCGCGCTATCCGAACGTGGCGACGGCGCAGCACGGGCTGGCCGTGCTCGCCCTGTCCGCGGGCGACCATGACACCGCCCTGGCCGCGTCCGAGCGGGCCCTCGAGCTCAACCCGGACCTGGTCGAGGCCCGCATCGTGCAGGCGCGCGCCCTCCTGGGTCTGGGGCGCGTCGACGAGGCGCTGGGCCGAGTCGAGGCGATGCTCCGGGAGATGCCCCGACACCACGAGCTGCGCCTCACCTATGCCCGCATGCTGCTCGACCAGCAGCGCTACGACGACGCCCTGGCACAGTTCGAGCAGGTGGCCGAGGCGCGTCCGGGCGACGGCGACCTCATGTTTACCATCGGCCTGCTGAATATCGAGGCCAAACACTACGACGCCGCCGAGACCTACCTGAAGCGCTCGCTGCAGTCGGGTCGCCACGTCAACCAGGCACATTACTACCTCGGGCGTATCGCCGAGGAGCAGGGCGATCTGCGCCAGGGTGTCGCCTGGTACCTCAAGGTGGCCGGCGGCGAGCACCACTTCGAGGCGCAGACACGTGTCGCGCTGCTGTTCGCGCGCCTCGGTCATCCTGACAAGGCACGCGACCACCTGGACAGCCTGCGCGAGCGTTTCCCCGACGACGCCTCCCTCGCACGGATCTACCTCGTGGAGGGGCAGATCCTCGGAGATGCCCGCGAATACGAGGCGGGCATGACCCTCTACAACGAGGCGCTGCGGCTCTATCCGGGTAATCCCGACCTGCTGTACGCGCGCGCGCTGATGGCCGAAAAGGTCGACCGGCTCGACGTGCTGGAGGCCGATCTGCGCACGCTCCTCGAGCGCGACCCGGACAACGCCACCGCGCTCAACGCCCTGGGCTACACGCTGGCCGATCGCACCGACCGGTACGAGGAGGCGCTGGATTACATCACGCGCGCGCTGGAGCAGCGCCCGGACGACCCCGCCGTGATCGACAGCATGGGCTGGGTGCAGTATCGCCTGGGCAATCTCGACCGGGCCGAGACCTACCTGCGCCGGGCCTTCGAGCGGCTGCCGGACCCGGAGGTGGGCGCGCACCTGGTCGAGGTGCTGTGGGTGCGCGGCGAGCGCGCCGAGGCCCGCCGGCTGTATGCCGACCTCATCCAGCTGCACCCGCACAGCGAGCCCCTGCTCGACGTGAAGGAGCGCCTCGGGCTGTGAGATATCCGCTACTCCTGCTGTTGCTCGCCCTGCTGGGCGGCTGCGCTGCCATCCCGCCCGCCGGCCCTGAGCACGAGGGCTGGGTCGAACGCCAGCGCGAGCTCGGCGCCATGGACGCCTGGACGCTCAACGGGCGCGTGGCCGTAAAGCTCAATGGCGAGGGCTGGAATGCCAACCTGCGCTGGCAGCAGCAAGGTGATGATTACCGCATCCGTGTCTTCGACCCCTTCGGTCGCACGCTGGCGCTGATCGAGGGTGATGCCGAGGCCGCCGTACTACGCACCAGCGAGGGCGAACGGCGCGAGGCCGCCGATCCCGAGACCCTGATGGACGAGGAGTTCGGCTGGCACCTACCGCTGACCGGCATGCGCTACTGGCTGCGCGGTATTCCGACGAGAACGGGCGAACTCGAGTTCCTGCGCCTGGATGGCCAGGGGCGACCGGTGCTGTTGCAGCAGGCGGGCTGGAGCATGACCTATGGCGACTTCGCCAGCGCGCACCCGTTGGCCCTGCCGACCCGTATCGGCATGGAGCACCGTTTCATCACCGTGCGCCTGGCCGTGGCGGACTGGTCGCGGGGCGTGCCGTGACGCCGGATTTTGGTTCGCTGGTCTGGCCAGCCCCTGCCAAGCTCAACCTCTTTCTGCACATCACTGGCCGCCGCGCGGACGGCTATCATTTGCTGCAGACGGTGTTCCAGTTCCTGGAATACGGCGACGACATCCGATTCGCGATCCGCGAAGACGGCGCCATCCGCCGTCACGGCGACGTGCCCAGCGTGCCGGAGGCCGCCGATCTCATGGTGCGGGCCGCGCAGTTGCTCAAGGCCGAGACCGGTTGCCCGCTCGGGGCTGACATCGGCATCACCAAGCGCCTGCCCATGGGCGGCGGGCTGGGCGGCGGTAGCTCCGACGCGGCCACCGTGCTGGTGGCGCTCAACCAACACTGGGGCCTGGGGCTGGATACCGACCGCCTGGCCGCGCTCGGGCTTGCGCTCGGCGCCGATGTGCCCGTGTTCGTGCGCGGCGTGGCCGCCTGGGCCGAGGGGGTGGGCGAGGTGCTCACGCCCGTGGCGCCGGCCGAACCCTGGTACCTGGTGGTGAAGCCGCCGGTGGAGGTGCCGACGGGCGCGGTTTTCGGGGCCCCGGAATTGACACGCGACTGCCTGCCAATCACAATACCCGACTTTCTTTCGGGCAGGGGCAGTAACGTCTGCGAGCCGGTGGTTCGCCGCCATTTTCCGGAAGTCGGGAAGGTGCTCGACTGGCTGGGCCAGCATGGCGATGCGCGGCTGACAGGGACGGGCAGTTGCGTGTTTGTCGCCTTCGAGGCGCGTGCGTCGGCCGAGGCCGTGATGACCGGTTTGCCGGCCACGTGGCAGGGCTTCGTCGCCCGCGGCACGAACCGCTCGCCGCTGCTCGCCGCGCTGGATCGCGCGTGCGCCGCCGGCTGAGCCCAACCCCTTGAATATTTAGTATTTATTGGGCCGTCGCCAAGCGGTAAGGCAACGGGTTTTGATCCCGTCATTCCCAGGTTCGAATCCTGGCGGCCCAGCCAAACGAACCGTCGCGCAGCGACGCAAACGGTCGGGCCGCCAGGATGAGAACCTCAAGGTTCGACCGGCGAGCCCCGCGAGCCGGAACGGCGGAGCGCAAGCGACGCCGGCCCGAAGGGCGAGGCCGCAGGCCGAGTAATCCTGGCGGCCCAGCCAAACGAACCGTCGCGCAGCGACGCAAACGGTCGGGCCGCCAGGATGAGAACCTCAAGGTTCGACCGGCGAGCCCCGCGAGCCGGAACGGCGGAGCGCAAGCGACGCCGGCCCGAAGGGCGAGGCCGCAGGCCGAGTAGTCCTGGTGGCCGAGCCAAACTGTTTCACCGCGTCGTCGCAGCTGCGGCGGCACCGATAACCGACGCCCTAAAGGCCAGATTGTCGTGTCCGATAGCACCAGCAGGATGATGATTTTCACGGGGAACGCGAACCCCCAGCTCGCGCAAGCCGTGGTCGACCACCTGAACATACCGCTTGGCAAGGCGACCGTCGGCAAGTTCAGTGATGGCGAGATCCAGGTCGAGATCCTGGAGAACGTGCGCGGCAAGGATGTGTTCGTGCTGCAGTCGACCTGTCAGCCGACGAACGACAACCTGATGGAGCTGATGGTGATGGTGGACGCGCTGCGCCGCGCCTCGGCTTCGCGCATCACCGCGGTGATCCCGTATTTCGGCTACGCCCGCCAGGACCGCCGCGTGCGCTCGGCGCGCGTGCCGATCTCGGCCAAGGTGGTGGCCAACATGCTCGAGAGCGTGGGCGTGGACCGCGTGCTGACGGTGGACGTGCACGCCGACCAGGTGCAGGGCTTCTTCGACCTGCCGGTGGACAACATCTACGGCTCGCCGGTGCTGCTGGGCGACATCTGGCGCCAGAAGTACCCGAACCTGATCGTGGTCTCGCCCGACGTGGGCGGCGTGGTGCGCGCCCGGGCGCTGGCCAAGCGTCTGGATGACGCAGAGCTGGCGATCATCGACAAGCGGCGCCCGCGTGCCAACGTCGCGCAGGTGATGCACATCATCGGTGACGTCGAGGACAAGACCTGCGTCATCATCGATGACCTGGTCGATACCGCCGGCACCCTGTGCCAGGCGGCCAAGGCCCTGAAGGAGCACGGTGCCGAGCGTGTGATCGCCTACGCCACGCACCCGGTGCTGTCGGGCCCGGCGGTGGACAACATCACCAACTCGAAGCTCGACGCGCTGGTGGTGACGGACACCATCCCGCTGCGCCCCGATGCGGCGGCCTGCGAGAAGATCCGCCAGCTGTCGGTGGCCGGCCTGCTGGCCGAGACGATTCGACGAATCAACCGTGAAGAGTCGGTAAGCACCCTCTTCATGGATTGACGGGCATTGGCCCGACTTAACGCCCCTCCTGGTCGCGGGAGGGGGTGCCGCTTTCGGGCGGTTTCATCTTTACTGTGTATTGGAGAGTCATCATGACTGATTTCGTATTGAGCGCCGAAAAGCGTGACGAGCAGGGCAAGGGTGCGAGCCGCCGCCTGCGTCGCGCCGGCAAGGTGCCGGCCATCATCTATGGCGCCGGCAAGGAGCCGACCACCATCAGCCTGAACCACAACGAAGTGCTGCGTCAGCTGGAGAATGAAGCGTTCTACTCGCACATCCTCACGCTGAACATCGGTGGTACGGAAGAACAGGCGATCCTGCGCGACATGCAGCGCCACCCGTCCAAGCCCTATGTCACCCACATGGACTTCCAGCGCGTGTCGGCCACCGACAAGATCCGCGTGCTGGTGCCGGTGCACTTCATCAACGAAGGCGCCTGCGTAGGCGTCAAACAGGGCGGCGGCGTGCTCAACCACCTGATGACCGAGGTCGAGGTGCAGTGCCTGCCGAAGGACCTGCCGGAGTTTATCGAGGTGGACGTGACCGGGCTGGACGTGGGTGACACCATTCACCTGTCCAACCTCACGCTGGGCAAGGGCGTGGAGATCGTCGAGCTGCTGCACGGCGAAGAACACGACAACGCCGTGGTGGCCTGCCACAAGGGTCACGGTGGTGCGGCGGCCGCCGCGCCCGAGGAAGGCGAAGAGGCCGCTGCCGAGGAAGGCGGCGAGTAAGCGCCGTCCGGCCTCATGGCGGAACAGGCCATACGCCTCATCGCGGGGCTGGGTAATCCCGGCCCCGAGTACGACCAGACCCGGCATAATGCCGGGTTTTGGTTTGTGGACGAGCTGGCGCGCCGTCATGGCGGGCAGTTCCGTCGCGAGGGCAAGTTCGCCGGCGAGGTCTGCCGCCTGCACCTCGGCGGTCAGGAGGTCTGGCTTCTGAAGCCGCAGACCTACATGAATCGTAGCGGCCAGTCGCTCCGGCTGATGACGGCCTTCTACAAGATCGACCTCGGCGAGGTGCTGGTCGCGCACGACGAGATCGACCTGCCGCCGGGCACCACGCGCCTCAAGCGCGGTGGGGGGCACGGCGGACACAACGGGCTGCGTGACATCATGGCCCAGCTCGGCAAGGACTTCTGGCGCCTGCGCATCGGCGTCGGCCATCCGGGCAGCAAGGAGCAGGTCGTCAACTACGTGCTGGGACGCCCCGCGCGCGACGAGGAGACCCTGATCCGGCAGGACATCGACGCCGCGGCCGATCTGGTCGACCGCATCGTCGGCGGGGAGATCCAGAAGGCGATGAACCAGTTGCACGCGCGGGCCTGAGCGCCGCGTGAACTTATCAGGCAGGTAGCATCCATGGGATTCAAATGCGGTATCGTCGGACTGCCGAACGTCGGCAAGTCCACGCTCTTCAATGCGCTCACCAAGGCCGGCATCCAGGCCGAGAACTACCCGTTCTGCACCATCGAGCCGAATGTCGGCATCGTGCCGGTGCCGGACCCGCGCCTCGACCGGCTCGCCGAGATCGTCAAGCCCGAGCGCGTGCTACCCACCACCATGGAGTTCGTCGACATCGCCGGGCTGGTGGCGGGGGCCTCCAAGGGTGAGGGCCTGGGCAACCAGTTCCTCGGCCACATCCGCGAGACCGACGCCATTGCCCAGGTGGTGCGCTGCTTCGAAAATGACGACGTGATCCACGTGGCCGGCAAGGTCGACCCGCTCTCCGATATCGAGATCATCAACACCGAGCTGGTGCTGGCCGATCTGGAGGCCGCCGAGCGGGCGGTACTGCGCGTGGGCAAGAACGCCAAGTCCGGCAACAAGGAGGCGATAGCGCACAAGGCCCTGCTCGAGCGCCTGGCCGCGCACCTGGGCGAGGGCCATGCGGCCCGCACTTTCGAGTGCAGCGACGAGGAGCGCCTGCGTCTGCGAGAGCTGCACATGATCACCATCAAGCCGATGATGTTCATCGCCAACGTGGCCGAGGACGGCTTCGAGAACAACCCGCATCTGGATGCCGTGCGCGAATACGCGACGCAGGAAGGGGCCGAGGTGGTGCCGGTGTGCGCGGCCATCGAGGCCGAGATCGCCGAACTCGACGACGCGGAGAAGGGCGAGTTCCTGGCCGAGATGGGCCTGGAGGAGCCGGGGCTCAACCGCGTGATCCGCGCGGGCTACGCCCTGCTCGACCTGCAGACCTTTTTCACCGCCGGCAAGAAGGAAGTGCGCGCCTGGACCGTGCGCAAGGGTGCCACCGCCCCGCAGGGCGCCGGGCGTATCCACACGGACTTCGAGAAGGGCTTCATCCGCGCCGAGGTCATCGCCTACGACGACTTCGTCGCCCACGGTGGCGAGCAGGGCGCCAAGGATGCCGGCAAGTGGCGACTCGAGGGCAAGGAGTACGTCATGCAGGAAGGCGACGTCGTCCATTTCCGCTTCAACGTGTAAGTGGAGGTCGGCTCCCGTGTTCAGGCGCAACGTGGGCGCTTCTTGACAGGCCGGGCCTTAGAGGGGAAAATCTCCGGCCTTTCGCGGCTACGTAGCTCAGCTGGTTAGAGCACATCACTCATAATGATGGGGTCCCCTGTTCGAATCAGGGCGTAGCCACCATATGCCAGAAAAAGGCCTGCTCAGAGAGCAGGCCTTTTTCGTGTCCGCCGGGCGAACCGGAGAGACCGGTTGAGGAAATGCCGCCCCGCCAGGGGCGGCGTGTCGGGTTCAGGCCGCCTGGAACTGGGTCTTGGCGGCCTGGGCGGCGCGAGCCTCGTCCGGATCGTAGGCCTTGCCGGACCACAGCATCTCGTAGGCGATCTCCTCGTTACCGTTCTCACACAGCTCCAGCGCCTCCTGGAACAGGGGCTGGAAGGTGTCGCTGCGGTGCGAGGCCTCGTGCTCCTCGAAGCTGCGCCAGAACGTAATGATCAGCGCCTCCTTACCCTTCATCGGGCTTTCGACCGCCTGACCGATGGTGGAGCCCTCGTTGGAGACGTTGCCGCTGTTGAGTGCGACGAAGCCGCCGATGAAGCCCGTGTCGGAATGGAAGGTCTTCACGTTTTCGCACAACATCGCGACGCGCTCCTGCAGGTCGTCGACCGTGTATTCCGGCTTAAGGATGACGCGGTTGATGGTGACCACGCCGTCGTGGGGGAAGTTGGCAATCAGGTTACCGCTCATGGTGCACCTCCTGGTCTGGTGTCGGTGTATCAGCAGTTACTAATATATATACCCGAGTAAAATAGTCAACAATACACAGAAAACGCAGGGGAAAATCCGGAATCATGCCCGAACAAACCCCATGGCTAGTGGTCCATGCAGTGAAGTACCCCAAGATGGGCGTGATACACTGACGCCCAGCCTGATCCCGGCAGCACCGTGAAAGCGGCGCGATGGTTAAACGATTGATGAAACTTAAAGGAGTTATCCGATGCGACGTCATCTCGTACTGGGGGCCCTGCTGCTCGGGGCCACGAACGGGGCCCATGCGGCCGGCCTGGATTTCGCGCTTGGCTCGGAGACCGCCCAGGCGAACCTCTTCTTCGGCTCCGATGCCATCGGTTACGGCGGCGCGGATTTTTCTCTCGGCCTGTTCTTCAACGAAGATGACGACGTCATGGGCAGCTTCGGCGTCAAGGCCACCGGTTCGCCTGCCGGCGCACGCCCCTTCAGCTTCGGGGTGGGCGTGAAGGGGTACGCGGCCAGCCTCGACCGGCCGGACCTGGACGTACAGGCGCTGGGGATCGGCGGCGAGGTCAAGTACCACATCCCCGCCAACATGCCGATGGCCCTGGTGACGGAGGCCTATTACGCGCCGAGCATCACCACGGGCGGCGACGGCGACAACTTCCTCGACTTCAACCTGAACTTCGAGCTGGAGATCACGCCGGGTACCGCCGCCTTCGTGGGTTACCGCCTACTCCAGACCGAGCTCGAGACCAGCGGTCGTGACTACGAGCTGGACGATGCCGCGCACGTCGGCATCCGCCTGATGTTCTGATCCGCATGGCGGAGATCGAGCGCCTGCTGGAACTGATGGCCACGCTGCGCGATCCGCAGCGTGGCTGTCCGTGGGATCTGAAGCAGACCTACGCCACCATCGTCCCGTACACCATCGAGGAGGCCTACGAGGTGGCCGACGCGATCGAGCGGAACGACTTCGACGACCTGCGCGAGGAGCTGGGCGATCTGCTGTTACAGGTGGTGTTCTACGCCCAGATCGCGCGCGAGGATGGGCGCTTCGATTTCCACGACGTCGCTGCCGCCATCGGCGACAAGCTGGTGCGCCGTCATCCGCACGTCTTCGCCGATACCAGCTTTGCGAACGAGATGGAGCAGCACGCGGCCTGGGAGGCGCAGAAGGCCGAGGAACGGGCCGCAAAGCGGGAGGCGACTGCGCCCGCCAGCGTCATGGACGGGGTGGCCCGCGCCCTGCCGGCGCTGATGCGGGCCGAGAAGCTGCAAAAGCGCGCCGCCCGCGTCGGCTTCGACTGGGGCGCGCTCGATCCGGTCATCGACAAGATTCACGAGGAGATCGATGAGGTACGCGCCGAGGTGGGCATCCCCGGGAACCACGACCGCGTGCGTGAGGAGGTCGGCGACCTGCTGTTCGCGGTCACCAACCTCGCCCGTCACCTCAAGGTGGACGCCGAGGAGGCCCTGCGTCACGCCAACGACAAGTTCGAGGCGCGTTTTCGCGGTATCGAGGCGCGAGTCGCCGCCGAGGGTCGCCGCACCGAGGAGTGCAGCCTGGATGAACTGGAGTCCCACTGGGACGCCGTGAAGAAGGCCTGAGCATGGTCACTCATGGCCCGAGTGGCGCAGTGCCGCATTACCGCGCGCGCATCGTCGACACCTGCCAGGAAACTCCCCGCATCAGGACCTTCGTGCTCGACTGTGGCGACCAGCCCTTTGCGTTTCGCGCCGGGCAATGGATCGACCTGTTCGTCGAGATCGATGGGCGCATGCAGGTGGGGGGGTACTCCATGACCTCGGCGCCCTCGGCCGCACCGCAGTTCGAGCTTGCCATCCAGTCTTCCCCGCGCCACGCCGTCACCCGCTGGTTGCACGAGACGGCGCGGGTGGACGACGAGGTGGTGGTGTCGGCGGGGCAGGGCGAGTTCGTGTTCGAGGCCGGTATGGGCCGGCGGGTCGTGCTGCTGGGCGCCGGCATCGGCGTTACGCCGCTGGTGAGCATCTTCCGTCACGCCGCCGAGGTCGCGCCGGACATCGAGTTGCTGCTGGTGCACAGCGCCGTCTCGGCGGACGAGTTGCCGTTTGCCGCCGAACTGGCGGCAACGGCGGCGCGCCTACCGGGTTTTCGCTACGTGCCGACGCTGACCGGCGAGGATCCGCGGTGGCAAGGCGAGCGCGGGCGCATCGATGCGGCCATGCTGGCGCGGCTGGGCGCGCCCGTTGATGCGCGACACTACTTCTGCGGCGCGCGGGCGTTCATCGAGGACATGCACGCGCTGCTTACGCAGCGTGGGGTGCCCGGCGCGCAACAGGTGTTCGAAAAGTGGTGGTAGACGCGGCGGTTCGCGTCGTGGTTCAGCGCGTCTCGAAGCGCATCGACAGATCGATGGCCTGGATGTCCTTGGTGATCGCCCCCACCGAGATGTAGTCGACCCCGGTCTCGGCGATCGCGCGCAGCGTCTCCCTGGTCACCCCGCCCGAGGCCTCGAGCTTCACCCGTCCCCGGTTGCGTGCGACCGCCTCGCGCATGTCCGCCAGCGAGTAGTTGTCGAGCATGATGATGTCGGGCTCGGCGGCCAGCGCCTCGTCGAACTCGTCCAGGTTCTCCGTCTCCACCTCCAGCGTGAGCGCCGGGTTGAGTGCGCGCGCCGCCACGATGGCGGCGGTGACCGAGCCCGCGGCCATGATGTGGTTCTCCTTGATGAGGATGGCGTCGTAGAGTCCAAAGCGGTGGTTGCGGCCTCCGCCGCAGTTCACCGCGTACTTCTGCGCCTGGCGCAGGCCGGGGATGGTCTTGCGCGTATCGAGGATCTGCGCCGGTGTGCCCGCGACAATCTCCACCAGTTCGCGGGTGCGCGTGGCCGTGGCCGAGAGGGTCTGCAGGAAGTTGAGGGCGGTGCGCTCGCCGGTGAGGATGGCGCGCGCGGGGCCGGTGAGCGTGCAGATGCGGGTGTCGGCGACGACCGCCTCGCACTCGCGGCCATGCCAGTCCACCCGCACGTCATCCGCGATCTGCGCGAAGGTCTCGTTGAACCAGGGCTGCCCGCAGATCACCGCGTCCTCGCGCACGATCACGTGCGCGACGGCCTGCGTGTCCGCCGGGATCAGCACGGCCGTCACGTCGCCGCTGCCCACGTCCTCGGCCAGTGCCCGGGCCACGGTCTCCGCAATATCTCTGGGGCGTTCACTCATGGGCGGTTCTTCTTCAGGTATTCGTTGGTCAGTGCAAACACCACCGGACTCAGTACCAGCAGGGCGATGAGGTTCGGCAGGGCCATCAGGCCGTTCATGATGTCCGCGGTGAGCCACAGGAGCTTGATGCTCTCGTGACCCTCGGCGGCCAGCGCACCGAGCGGAATGGCGATGATCCACAGCACCCGATAGGGCCAGATGATCTTCACGCCGAACAGGAACTCGGCGCAGCGCTCGCCGTTATAGCTCCAGCCAAGGATTGTAGTAAAGGCGAAGACCACGAGGCCGAAGGTAACCACCCAGCTACCGAAGCCCGGCAGGCCGGTATCGAAGGCCAGCGTGGAGAGTGCCGAGCTGGTCGCGCCGCTGGTCCAGGCGCCGGTGAGGATGATCACCAGAGCCGTCATGGTGCAGATCACGATGGTGTCGATGAACGTGCCGAGCATGGCGATGCTGCCCTGGCGTATCGGATCCCGGGTGCGCGCGGCGGCATGCGCGATGGGTGCGCTGCCCAGTCCCGCCTCGTTGGAGAACAGTCCGCGCGCCACGCCGAACTGGATGGCGGCGGCGATACCGGCCCCGGCGAAGCCGCCGGCGGCCGCGGTGCCGGTGAAGGCGTCGCTTACGATGCTACCCAGCGCCGCCGGCACCTCGGTGACGTTGAGAACGATGATCACCAGCGAGCCCCCCACGTAGACGACGGCCATGAACGGCACCAGTGCCGAGGCGACCTCGCCGATACGGCGGATACCACCCATGATGACCGCGCCGGCGGCAATCGCCAGTACCAGACCGGTAAGCCACAATGGAATGCTGAGCGAGGAGTGGAGGGCCAGCGCCACCGAGTTGGACTGGATGGTGTTGCCGATGCCGAAGGCGGCGAGCATGCCGAACACGGCAAACAGTACACCCAGCCATTTCCAGCGCGCGCCCATGCCGTTCTTGATGTAGTACATCGGGCCGCCGACGTGCATGCCGCGCGCATCGGTTTCGCGGTACTTCACCGCTAGCACCGCCTCGGAGTACTTGGTGGCCATGCCGACCAGCGCGGTGAGCCACATCCAGAACACCGCCCCCGGACCGCCGAGGAAGATGGCCGTGGCGACCCCCGCGATGTTGCCGGTGCCGATGGTGGCCGACAGCGCCGTCATCAGGGCCTGGAAGGGGGTAATGTCCCCCTCGTCGTGGTCGCCGCGACGTCCTCGCCACAGCAGCCGGAAGCCCTGCCCGATGCGCAGCCACGGCGAGAATTTGAGGCCGATGGTCAGATAGAGGCCGACCGCGCTCAGCAGCCACAGCAGTATCCACGGTCCCCAGATGACACCGCTGATGTAATCCAGCCACGTGGCGAGCGTTTCCATGATCCCTGTTCCCCGTTGTTGTTAGTTATGGATTGTGAGTCATGAGGTCGGAATTTCGGGTTGCCGGTTGCTCGTGCCCGGTCAGAAGGCCAGCCGGAGCCCGGCGAAGATGTGGCGCTTGTCCGCCTCGTAGAAGTTGCGGAAGGAGGCGCGGCGCAGGTCGCGGCGGGTGTACAGGCTGCCCCCGCGCAGGCTGTAGTGCCGGCTGTCGAACCAGCGCTCGGAGTATTCGTCGTAGGGAAAGGGGGTGAATCCCTCGTAGGGAAAGAAGGTGTTGGCGCACCACTCCCAGACGTGCCCGGTACCCTCCAGCAGGTTGAGGCGGCAGGCCACCTCCCATTCGTGTTCGTGTGGCAGGCGCGCGCCGGCCCAGGCGGCGAAGGCGCTGGCTTCGAAGTGGCTCAGGCCCATCACCGGTGCGTCGGGATCGAGGTCCTGCGGGCCGTCGACGCCGATACCGTACCACCAGCCGCGCGCGTCTTGGCGCCAGTGGTCCGGGGACTCCACGCCGCGGGCCCCGCGCCACTGCCATCCCTCGTCGCTCCAGAAGCGTGCGTCGCCGTAGCCGCCGGCCTCGATGAAGGCCAGGTACTGCGCGTTCGTCACCGGGTTGCGGGCGATGCGGAACGCCGCCAGTTGCACGCGGCCGGCCGGTAGCTCGTTGTCAAAGGCGGCCGGCGCCTCGCCACCCACGACGTATTCCCCGCGGGCGAGGTGGCGCAGGGCGCTTACCGGCGCGCGGGCGGCCAGCCGCCGTCCGGCCAGGAAGTCGCCCCGGTGGCGGGCGAGGGCCCGCTGGGTCAGTGCCATCAGCATGGTCTCGACATGCAGGCCGTGGTGCTGGATGAGAAAGTGCTCGATGTACTCGTTCTCCAGCAGCGGGTCGTGTCGCAGGGTGCCGGCGGTGCCGCTCAGCAGCAGCACATTCTCGTCGCTGTCATGCTCGACCTGGGCGAGCAGTCGCTCCTTGGGCGGCAGCTTGCGCCCGCGTTCGGGCTTGGGGCTGAACTGCGGGAAGTAGTAGTCGTGCAAAGAGGCAGTGCGACGGTCGTCGCCCTGGATGCGTTCGTGCAGCCAGTAGTTCTCGATGAAGGTGCAGTGGCCGAGGTGCCAACCCAGCGGGCTCAGGTCCGGGTGGAACTGGCTACGGTAGGCTTCATCATCCAGCGGTTCGATCAGCGACTGCAGCCGACGGTGCACGGCGCGCAGACGGACAAGGGTGCCGAGTGAGGTCATAGGGCGAGCAGTTCGGGCGGTTCGTCCGGGTCGAGGATCAGGATGTGATGGTCGGGCACCGGTCGCCACAGGCCGCTGCTGGTGAGTGCCTCGGAGGCGATGAGCTGCGCGCCGTCCGGGAAGCCCTCGTCGTCGGTGGTGTAGTACAGCGAGGGCGACTCATGGTTGATGGCGTGACGGCAGGCATAGATGCGCTCGCCGTCGCTCATGACGAGGTTGAGCAGCGCCGTCTCCTCGTCCGCCCAGTCCTCGATCAGCGCAAAGGCCTCGCCGATGGCCGACTCGAGCGCCAGCTCGTCGTCCTCTGCCAGCAGGTGGCGGATCAGGGCAAACAGGTACTCGGAGTCGGTGTTGCCCTGGATGGACGCGAGTATCGGCGGGGCGAGAAACTCGCACAGTGCCGGTCGCACGGCCGTGGCAAAGTGGCTGATATAACCGTTGTGCGTGAAGATGATGTCGTCGTCGCAAAACGGCTGCGTGTTGGCGGGGCCCGAGGCAAAGCCCGAAGTCGCCGAGCGCACGCTGGCCAGCCACAGGTCGCTCGAGAGCGTGCGCCCGAGCGCGGTGAGGTTTACGTCGGACCAGATCGGCAGGCTGTTGACGTAGGTGGCCGGCCGGTCGTCGGGGCCGTACCAGGCGAAGCCGAAGCCATCGGCATTGAGCTTTGCGTACTTGAGTTCGCGCGGGGCCCAGGATTGCACCACCAGGCTATGCTCGGGCTGGAGAAGAAGGCGCTCCAGCGCAACCTCCGCCCCCAGGTAGGCAGCTATGCGACACATGGCGTTTCCCCCGGCTCAGCCTGTGGTTTTATGCTCATGGGAGCATGTTAGCCTGTCTCCACCCGGATCGCACCTCGGCGCGCCCGCCGCTCGAGGCGGACGTGCGCCCCGCTTGTGACGATGCCGACCTGGGCATCGGCGAGGGCGAGCGCATTCTGGCCGAGGCGCTAGATGCCCTGCTGGCCTGCGCCCGCAGGCCCGTTTCCAGCCCGCCGACGGTTGCTTCTTCCTGGTGTACGTTACCCGGCCTGCATCCTTCGCGGTCACGTGCCTGTCATGCGGCCGGCAACTTGCTGATTTAACAGTGGTTGCCGATGTCATGGCGCTGTAACATGGGCGCGGTGTAATACACGCATCCAGAAAGAGGATGCATTTATGAGTGGCAAGAAGATACTGCTCGTCGAGGACGAGCAGGCAATACGCGACATGGTGGGGTTCGCGCTCAGCCGCGCGGGTTTCGAGCTGATCGAGGCGGAAGATGCCCGTCAGGCGCAGGAACGTCTCGAAGAGGGCCTGCCCGATCTCGTGCTGCTGGACTGGATGCTGCCCGGCATGAGCGGTATCGACCTCGCCCGGCGCATGAAGCGTGACGACTATACGCGCGAGGTGCCGATCATCATGCTCACCGCTCGCGGTGAGGAAGACGATCGCATCGGCGGTCTCGAGGCCGGAGCGGACGACTATGTGACCAAGCCGTTTTCGCCCCGCGAGCTGGTGGCGCGCATCAAGGCCGTCCTGCGCCGTGTCCAGCCCGAGTCGGAGGAAGAGGTGCTGGTGATCGACCGCCTCAGCCTGGACCCGGGCTCGCACCGCGTATCGGTCGACAACCAGAGCCTCGAGATGGGCCCCACCGAGTTCCGCCTGCTGCACTTCTTCATGAGTCATCCCGAGCGCGTCTACAGCCGCAGCCAGCTGCTGGATAGCGTCTGGGGTCGCAACGCCTACGTCGAGGAGCGCACCGTGGACGTGCATATCCTGCGTCTGCGCAAGGTGCTGTCGAAGTTCGGCTACGACCGTTTCGTGCAGACAGTGCGCGGCGCCGGTTACCGCTTCTCCGCCGAGGCCTAGCGCTTGCGGGTCGGCATCACCACCGAGTTCTGGCGTCTCGCGGGTATCCTCGCCCTTTCGCTGGTGTTGGGTCTGACCTTCGGTCAGCTGGGCTGGGCCCTGGCCACCGGCCTCGGCGTGGTGCTGTTCTGGCAGTATCGCCAGCAGCTGCGCCTTTTGGACTGGCTGCGCCACGGCCGGCGCAAGGAGCCGCCGGATCTCGAGGGCATCGCCGGTGAGGTCGTCTACGACATCTACCGCCAGTACCAGCGTGACCGCCGGCGCAAGAAGAAGCTGGCCAAGGTCCTGAACCGCTTCTACGAATCGAGCTCCGCCCTGCCGGACGCCACCGTCATCCTCGGCCCCCAGGGCGAGATCGAATGGTTCAACGACGCCGCCAAGCGTCTGCTCGGCCTGCGCAGCGGCCAGGACACGGGGCGGCGCGTCGGCAACCTCATCCGCCACCCCGCCTTCACGGCCTTTCTCGCCCGCGGCGACTACAGCGAGGCGTTGGAGATCCCGTCGCCGATAGACGAGTCCCTGCGGCTCAGCGTGCGCGTGGTACCCTACGGCAAGAACCAGCGCCTGCTGTCGGCCCGCGACGTCACCCGCATCGCGCGCCTGGAACAGATGCGGCGCGACTTTGTCGGCAACGTCTCGCACGAGCTACGCACCCCGCTCACCGTCATCACCGGTTACCTCGAGGCCCTGACCGACGGTCAGGACACCGACCCCGGCCAGGTCATCGCCTCGCTCAAGCAGATGCAGTCCCAGGCCGAGCGCATGCGGCGCATCGTCGAGGACCTGCTCATGCTGTCCCGGCTGGAGACCCGTGACGAGAATGGGCGCGAGGACGCCGAGATCCCGGTGCCGGCGCTGCTGGCCAGCATCGAGGAGGAGGCGCGCATCCTCTCCGGCGACAAGGGCCACGTCATCCAGCTGGAGATGGACGCGACCCTCTGGTTGCGAGGCTGCTCCAGTGAGCTGCACAGCGCCCTGTCCAACCTGGTTTCCAATGCGGTCCGCTACACGCCGCCCGGAGGACATATCCATATCCGCTGGTACCGCGACGAGGACGGCGCGCACTGCGCTGTCACGGACACGGGCATCGGTATCGAGCCCATGCACATCCCGCGGCTTACCGAGCGGTTTTACCGCGTCGACACGGCCCGCTCGCGCGTTAGTGGCGGTACCGGCCTGGGCCTGGCCATCGTCAAGCACGTATTGCGCAGCCATGACGCCACGCTGCGCATCGAGAGCACCCCGGGGGAGGGCAGCACCTTTACCGCCGATTTCCCGCCCGAACGCATCATACTGCGGCCCTCCGCCGAGGCCCCGGGGGCGGTCCCGTAGACTGCATCAGGATTCACGCGCCGGTCACACGCGAGTCACGAAACCGTAATAAATCCCGACTATGCTTTCGCGCAGGATCTCAAACCTGCTGATCCTTAGGTTATTTAATCCAGCGAGGAGTTGTTGCATGAAACCTCTTAAGCACCTGATTGCCGCCGGCACCATGGCCGCCGCGTTCATCGCCGCCGGCCCGGCCCTGGCGCAGAAAGTTGATCCGAGCATTCCGGCCTACACCAAGGCCAGCGGCGTGTCCGGCAACCTGTCCAGCGTGGGTTCGGACACCCTCGCTAACCTGATGACCCTGTGGGCCGAGGAATACAAGCGCGCCTACCCGAACGTGAACATCCAGATCCAGGCCGCCGGTTCCTCCACCGCGCCGCCGGCCCTGACCGAAGGCACCTCCAACGTCGGCCCGATGAGCCGCGCGATGAAGGACAAGGAAATCCAGGCCTTCGAAGAAAAGTATGGCTACAAGCCCACTGCCATCCGCGTCGCCATCGACGCCCTGGCCGTGTTCGCCCACAAGGACAACCCCATCAAGGGCATGAGCATCGCCGACGTGGACGCCGTGTTCTCCAGCACCCGCAAGTGCGGCGCCCCGGCCGACGTGACCAAGTGGGGCCAGCTCGGCGTCACCGGTCAGCTCGCTAACCAGGACATCCAGCTCTACGGCCGCAACTCCGTGTCCGGCACCTACGGCTACTTCAAGAGCAAGGCGCTGTGCAAGGGCGACTTCAAGTCCAACGTGAACGAGCAGCCGGGTTCCGCCTCGGTGGTCCAGTCCGTGTCCACCTCGCTGAACGCCATCGGCTACTCCGGTATCGGCTACGTGACCACCGGCGTGAAGGCCGTGCCGCTGGCCAAGCGTGAAGGCGACGCCTACGTCGAAGCCACCGCCGAGAACGCCATCAACGGCAGCTACCCGCTGGCCCGCTTCCTCTACGTCTACGTGAACAAGCACCCGAACAAGCCGCTGCCGCCGCTGGAGCGCGAGTTCTTCAAGCTGGTGCTGTCGCAGCAGGGTCAGGAAGTCGTGGTGAAGGACGGTTACTTCCCGCTGCCGGCCAAGGTGGTCGAGCAGGAACTGGCCAAGCTTCAGTAATAACAACCCCCTGCCCGGGTAACCGGGTAGCGCAGTACCTCTTCTGCCCCGCCTCGTGCGGGGCATTTTTTTGCCGCCCGGCAGGTCTCCGCGGGTTGCACATCGGGCCGCGGGCCCGAATACTTGTCACACATCTCCCCAGCCCCAGCCGAGCGCATGACCGAAACGCCCAGCACCGAAACCGTCGCCGCCGTCGATCTCGGCTCGAACAGCTTTCACATGATCGTCGCGCGCGTAGACAACGGGCACGTGCATGTGGTGGATCGTCTCAAGGAGATGGTGCGCCTGGGCGGCGGGCTCGATCACCGGGGCCGCCTGACCGAGGACGCGATGGACCGCGCCCTGGCCTGCCTGGAGCGCTTCGGCCAGCGGGTACGCAGCCTGCCGCGCACCAGCGTGCGGGCCGTGGGCACCAACACCCTGCGCCTGGCGCGCAATGCCGACAAGTTCCTGCCGCTGGCGGAGGAGGCGCTGGGCCACCCCATCGAGATCGTGGCGGGTCGCGAGGAGGCGCGCCTCATCTATATCGGTGTCGCACATTCCCTGGCCAGCGGCGATGGCCGTCGGCTGGTCGTGGACATCGGCGGTGGGAGCACCGAGCTGATCGTCGGCGAGGGTTTCGAGCCCATCGAGCGCGAGAGCCTGCACATGGGCTGCGTGAGCATGACGCGGCGCTTCTTCGACGACGGCCGCATCACGCGCGAGGGCTGGGATGCCGCGGTCACGGCCGCCATGCTGGAGATCCAGCCGATCCGCAAGCGCTACCGGGCGCTCGCCTGGGGCGAGGCCATCGGGGCCTCCGGCAGCATCCTCGCCGTGGAGAAGGTGCTGCGCGAGAACAGCTGGACGCGGCACGGAATCACCCCCAAGGGACTCGCCAGCCTGCGCGACCTGCTGGTGAAACAGGGCCGTATCGATGCCCTGAGCATCCCCGGGCTGTCGAGCGATCGCGTACCCGTGTTTGTCGGCGGGGTGGCGGTGCTGGCCGGTGTCTTCGAGGGGCTCGGCATCAAGCAGATGGAGGTCTCAGACGGGGCCCTGCGCGAGGGGGCGATCTACGACCTCATCGGACGCATCCGTCACCAGGACATCCGCGACCACACCGTCGACCGTCTGCAGCGTCGCTTCGATGCGGACGTGGAGCACGCCAGCCGGGTGAAGGCGGCCGCACTCGCGTTGTTCGACATGGCACAGGCCGGCTGGCAACTGGACGCCGACGCGCGCGACCTGCTGGGTTGGGCAGCCGCCGTGCACGAGCTGGGGTTGTCCATCGCCCATACCCAGTACCACAAGCACGGTGCCTACCTGCTGGAGCATGCCGACCTGCCCGGGTTCTCGCGCAGCAGCCAGGAGGCGCTCTCCGCACTGGTGCGCCTGCATCGGCGCAAGGCCAACAAGAGCGTGCTCGGTGAGTTTCGCAAGGCGCGCCGCGTGGTGTTGCTGCGGCTGACGGTGCTGCTGCGACTGGCGGTGCTGTTCAACCGCAGTCGCGACGACCAGGCGGTGCTGCCGGCGGCGCTGGAGCCGCAGCCGGATGGTCTGGTCCTGCACTTTACCGAGGGCGAGCTCGAGCGTCAGCCGCTGACGCGGGCGGATCTGGCGAACGAGGCCGAGGTGCTGGCCCGCGGCCTCGACTTCCGCCTGGCGTTCAGTTGAGCAGGGTGGCGCGCTCGGTGAGCAGGCTGTCCTGCGCGCTGCGCGGGCGGGTTCCCGGTTTCAGGCGGCGATAGCTGCCGTCCTTGTGCAGCACCCAGGCCTGGGTGTTGTCCGTCAGATACCGCTCCAGGGTCTCCTCGATCACGCGCTGGCGCAGCACCGGATCATCCACCGGGGTGGCGATCTCCACCCGGCGGAAGAAGTTGCGCGGCATCCAGTCGGCACTGGAGATATAGACCTCGGGCTCGCCGGCATTTTGGAAATAGAACACGCGCGAGTGCTCGAGGAAGCGCCCCATCACCGAGCGTACCTGGATGTTGTCCGACACCCCGGGCACGCCGGGCCGCAGGCTGCACACCCCGCGCACGATGAGGTCAATCTTCACGCCGGCCTGCGAGGCCGCGTACAGGGCGCGGATCACCTGCGGCTCGATCAGCGAGTTCATGCGTGCCATGATGCGGGCCGGCTGGCCGGCGCGGGCGTGCTCGGCCTCGCGGCTGATCTTCGCCAGCATGGCCTCGTGCAGGGTGAAGGGTGCCTGCAGCAGCTTCTTCAGGCGCGTCGCCTTGCCCAGGCCCGTGAGCTGCTGGAAGACGCGATGCACGTCCTCGCAGATGCCGCGGTCCGTGGTGAACAGGCCGAGATCCGTGTAGGCCCGCGCCGTGCCGGCGTGGTAGTTGCCGGTGCCCACATGCACGTAGCGCTTGAGCCGTCCTTTCTCGCGGCGCACCACCAGTGCCATCTTGGCGTGGGTCTTGTAGCCCACCACGCCGTAGACGATATGCGCACCGGCGTCCTGCAGGCGTGTGGCCAGTTCGATGTTGGCGGCCTCGTCGAAGCGGGCGCGAAGCTCGACCACCACCGTGACTTCCTTGCCCGCCTTGGCCGCGGCCACCAGGGCCTTGACCAGGTCGGAATCCTCGCCGGTACGGTAGAGGGTCTGCTTGATGGCCAGCACGTCAGGGTCCACGGCCGCCTGGCGGATGAACTCCAGCACCGGCTGGAAGGACTCGTAGGGGTGATGGACCAGCACGTCGCGCTGGCGCATGACCTTGAACAGGTTGCAGCCGGGGCTGTGGCAGTCCGGCATGCCGGGGGCGAACCCCCCGTACTTGAGGTCGGGCCGGTCGACCAGGCTGTGCACAGCCATCAGGCGGTTGAGGTTCACCAGGCCATTGACCTGATACAGGTCCTCCTCTTCCAGCCGGAACTGGCGCAGCAGGTAGTTCGCGGCCTGGGATGTGCAGTTGTCGGCCACCTCCAGGCGCACCGCGTCACCGTAGTTGCGTTGCGGCAGCTCGCCTTCCAGGGCGCGCAACAGGTCATCGATCTCCTCTTCCTCCACGAACAGGTCGCTGTTACGCGTGGCGCGAAACTGGTAGCAGCCCTGCACGCGCATGCCGGGGAAGAGTTCGTCCACGTGGGCGTGCAGGATGGAGGAGAGGAAGACGAAACCGTAGGGCACGCCCGCGATGTCACTCGGCATCTGGATCACGCGTGGCAGGGCGCGGGGGGCCTGTACCACGGCCATGCGACTGTCGCGGCCGAAGGCGTCCTTGCCCTCCAGGGTGACGATGAAGTTCAGGCTCTTGTTGAGGATGCGCGGGAAGGGGTGGGCCGGATCCAGCCCCACCGGCGTGAGCAGGGGCAGCAGCTCGCGGCGGAAGTAGTTGTGTACCCAGCGCGCCTGGGCCTCCTTCCAGTGGGTGCGGCGAATAAAGTGCACCCCCTCCGTCGCCAGCGCCGGGATCAGGGTCTCGTTCAACACCCGGTACTGATCGTCGACCAGGGCGTGGGCCTCCGTCTGGATGGCCTGCAGCTGTTCACGCGTGGTCATGCCGTCGGGGCCCGGCGTACTGAGGCCCAGCGTCTCCTGCTGCTTGAGCCCGGCCACGCGCACCTCGAAGAACTCGTCCAGGTTGGTGCTGGAGATACACAGGAAGCGCAGGCGCTCGAGCAGCGGCTGGTTGTCGTCCTGCGCCAGTTCCAGCACCCGGCGATTGAAGGCCAGAAGGCTCAGCTCGCGGTTGAGATAGAGTGCGGGATTGTTGAGATCGGGCGTGTCGGTCATCGGGTTGCCTGTCTGCCGGACGGGTTTTTCTTGTTGAGGGACTGTTGCGTCCATTCTTCCGCAAATTCGTGAGAAATAGAATGGGCGGATTCAATTTTTGGTTCCTCTCGGGAATCGGTGCGAGGAGAAACGGCTGAATAGTTGAGAAGCATGAGTCCCATCAGGTACTTAGGAGT
>OMKS01000841.1_pt1 | contig 28586 bp, 24 predicted proteins | sample 1674721 | NCBI WGS metagenome assembly OMKS01 (sample SAMN06264996, study PRJEB25208) | sediment metagenome | isolation source: hot spring sediment | place: USA: California | collected 2014-09-02 | reverse complement strand
CATTATAGTGACGGTATTTTACCGGAGAGTTGTGCAAAGGTTTTGTATGCAGTGTACTACGGTGATGCTTTTGTGTCCAGCACCCGGAGTTCCCGTGCGTAATGTTTATCATTCATCTGTCAATATCGTTAGCTTAAGCCCTATTTATTCTATCTCCCCTCCCCACGTGGGAGGGACCAGGGCAGTAGAAAAGTCATGCAATAATAGCATGTTGCATCCCAACACAGCATCCCCCATCAAGGATGAGGTGATTCCAGGCAATTGTTACGTTAATGAAATTGATTCATCTGTTGACTCAGCCATTCATTATGGATTAGTGAAGTATGTAGAGGCTGATGAAAAACACTCCTCTGTCCCAACATATCGGGATTACCTTTATTTTTCGTAGCTGCGACATGACTGTAAGAACATGCTAAAAGTAAACAGTACAAGGCTGGAAATAAACAGTTAATACTAGACCGGGGGGTGGGTCGTCTATCTTTCCTGAAACCTGGCCCTTGGAACCTTATTCCATTCGCTGTATTTTGGCACAATGGAGGAGACGCGGTGAATAACAAAATGAAATCCCCTGCCGATGGCCGGCCTACACTTGCACGTGCCTTCGGGAATGCAGTGAAGAGCTTTGCTTCAATGCTCCCCCAACTGGTGGGAGTCATTTTGCTCATCGGTCTGTTTCAGACATTTGTGACGGGTGACATGATCGCATCTGTCTTCTCGGGATCGATTCCGAGGGATACAATTTTAGGTGCGTTCATCGGAAGCATCTCGGCGGGAAATCCCGTTACGAGCTACATTATCGGGGGTGAATTGATTGACAAAAACGTAAACATTTTTGCGGTGACTGCCTTTATCGTCGCATGGGTAACCGTCGGTATAATCCAGTTGCCAGCCGAGGCATCGATCCTCGGAAAGCGCTTTGCATTTTTCAGGAATATGATCGGTTTTCTCCTTGCCATAGCCGTCGCGCTTGCAACAGTGATGACCATGGAGCTGCTGCAATGAAAAAGAATGATGGAATACAGGGAAAAGGAAAGCAGGAGAAGGGCCGTGGCGGATACTATTTCCTGGGATTTGTGCTTGTGGCGTATATCGTAATTTTTTTCTTTAAACCCGACGAGATACAGCAGTCTCTGATGAAAAGCGGCCTGCTTGGTGCGCGCCTTCTGCCGGCCTTCTGTGTCGTTATACTCTTTATGGGAATTGTTAATTACCTGGTAACGCCGAAGGCCGTATCAAAATTTGTCGGCCAAGGATCGGGACTGAAAGGGTGGCTTTTGGCGCTGGCAACAGGTATCCTCAGTCATGGTCCCGTGTATATCTGGTTTCCCTTTTTAAAAGAACTCAGCAATCAGGGCATGACCAGCGGTCGTGCGGCGGTGTTTCTTTACAGTCGGGCCATAAAAATACCGCTCTTGCCTGTGATGGTGTATTATTTCGGCCTCGTGTTTACGATTGTGCTTCAGTGCTGGCTGATCGTTGCCTCCCTGATACAGGGCAAGCTCATAGAAAAGCTTGGCATATCCATCCCCCTTTAAAAATGATAAAAGCCGGGAATTCTGGGACACTCCCGGTTTTTATACAATTTAGGTCAACCTTTTTTTCTATCTTCTGACATATATTGTGATACTATCAACTATCACCAAATTTGCTCAGAAGGAGTAACTCCGACTATGACGATTCGTATCAAGCGTTCCTATGAGGTGCCCGATGATGCGGACGGCTTAAGGATACTTGTCGATCGTCTCTGGCCGCGCGGCATCTCCAAAGAACAAGCGAAAATCGATTTCTGGCCGAAAGGGATTGCACCATCCAATGAACTGCGCCGATGGTACGGCCATGATCCCGAAAAATGGACGGACTTCAAGAAACGATACTTCGCCGAACTTGATGATCAACCCGAACAGGTCGAGGAACTTCTCGGCTACCTGCGAAAAGGAAACGTCACGTTTGTCTACAGCTCCACCGAGCAGCGTTTCAACAATGCCCTTGCACTGAAAGAATATATCGAATCCCAGACGTAGGGTCGGGCAGGGGTTACATCTGCGTCGGGCTTAATAATGCCGACAGGAACAGCAACCCCCTGTACTAATTAACGGGTCTCTATCGAGCATGCTGTCGATGACGTGATGCTCGATCACGATTCAATGCTGTTCTTCATGTCGGGATAGAGTTTCCCGATACATTCGGGACAGATGCTATGGGTAAAATCTGCTTCCGAGTGACTACGGACATATGATTCGACTTGATGCCAATAACCTTTGTCATCCCGTATCTTCTTGCACTGTGAACAAATCGGCAGGATTCCCCGAAGGACGGTAACCTCATCGATCGTTTTCTGCAGTTTCCGGATGAGATCTTCCTTTTCGGCAACGGTTGTCTCCAGTTTTAAATTTGAGATATTCAGCCGATCCTGGATTGCCTGACGGACCTTTTCCATGGCAAACGCAATCAGATATATGGTGATATAGACTGCACCAAAACGGATTTCATCTACGATGATACCAGGCGTTAGGAACGGTAGATATCGTTTAAGAATCAACAATATGCAGACAATTGACAAAATCAGAAGGGAGAAGACAGAACCGCTGACGGTCCCGAGCAGAAACAAAGCCAGGAGGGGATAGAGGAAAATCCACATATAAAATGTTGTGTTGTAAATGCCGGCGTATACGACAAAGAAGACACACAGGCATCCCATCACCACCATGCCGATAATGGCCGCTGATTGATGATTGTTTGTCTTTCGCAGATAGATAAACAATAAGACCAGGAAGAGGAAGAGGGCTGTATCAATAATGCAGATTGTATAATAATTCTTGCTGAACGCTATCGCGCAGAAAATCGGAAGCATAAAAATCCCGACAAGAAACAGCAGGTTTTCCAGCACTGTCTTGCGAAGCACCTCAATTTCGTGATCTAAAGGCAAACCGTTTGAAATGATGTTCCACATCAGCTCCCTCATTCTGCCTATCCTTTCGAGTTCAGAATTCACTTCTCACTACAGACAGTGATTTCCATGCGTGATAAAACCTTATTGAAGATATATTCACATACCAACCGTGATATCACCCGGTGAACAATCCTGACGCAACGACGATCTACTTGATATTTCGGCAAAAAATATACCCCCAGAGTTATGACACGGAGGGGGCACCACAAGCCTCACATACTTATCGGCAGCATTAAAACACTTCTCCAGTTTTTTCTATACAAAATGAGGGGTGTGAATCTCTTAATCAACGTCTCGCTAAAACGGCCAGAAAATGGGAATGAAAAGTGCGCCCATCATAAGGACGAGAAGATTGAGGGGTATACCGAGCCGGAGATAATCGGCGAATGTGTAACCACCTGGTCCGTACACCATGAGATTCGTCTGGTACCCGATGGGGGTTGCAAAACACGCGCTTGCTCCGAAACAGACGGCCATAATGAACGGCCTGGGGTTGACGCCCAGCGTGGCGGCGGTTGAAATGGCAATGGGAATCAGGAGAACCGCCGTTGCGTTGTTGCTGAGGATCTGGGTGCTGATACTGGCAAACAGGAGCATACCCATTAATACGACCTGTGGACCTAAGCTCTGAAACATATAAAGGAATCCCCGGGCGTATACCTCACTTGCACCGGTCTTCGCCATGGCCGCCCCCAGAGCGATGGTACCCACGATGAGGATCAGCACGTCCCCCTGCAACGCACGATAGGCGTCTCGAAGCGGAAGGCACCCGGTGAGAATCATAAGCAGAACACCAGCCAGCGCACATACCATGATATCGGCGACACCCGAGGTGGCAGCGGCCACAACACCGGCGAAGATGGCAAATGCCACTCCCGCCTTCTTTTTTTGAATAATCTTATGATAGACGTCTTCAATAATAATAAAGTCTCCTCCCGCCCGAATCCTGTCAATTTTGTCGACGGGGCATTTGACCAGCAGAATATCACCGATTCTCAGCCTCATCTGTTCCATTTTCTGCTCGGAATAGTGGAGGCGTCTCCGTTTCATGGCAATGACATGGATGCCCAGATCTTTCAAAAAGGTGGCCTGTCTCGGATTGAAGCCGAGAAACGAGGACTGGGGGGGCACAATTAGTTCAAAGATGATCGATGCCGGATCATCGATATTGAAGTTCAGTTTCCGGGACTCATGGGCCAGTTCTACAACTTTTTCCTGGAGCAGGTGAATCAGATCATTGGCAGCGCCCTTTACCAGGAGGGTATCGTCCGCCTTCATTCCGATTTTATCCTTGTCCGGGTAAAATATGTACCCACCCCTGATCACTTCATACAGTGTCAGCCTCCCATAGTGTTCGGCGAAGTACTGAATCGGCTCATTGCCGATCAGCGGACTGTTCCGCGGAATAGTAACCTCCGCCAGATATCGTTTATCCTCCCGGTCGAGATGACCACAGGTCGGTTCGGTGTGTCCGGGCAGCATCCGAGGGGCGGCAAAATACAGAAACAGTATTCCGATTATCGCAATCGGAACTCCCAGGGGGGCAAGTTCAAACATGGAAATCTTCCCATACCCGTAGGAAAAGCTCAGGTCACTGATGATGATGTTGGTCGAAGTTCCGATGAGCGTACACGTTCCTGCCAGGATTGATGCGTATGAAACGGGAATGAGAAGCTTCGACGGGCTCATGCCGTATTCGCAGCCCAGTTCCAGAATCACAGGTATGAAAAGCACCACTACCGGCGTATTGTTGATAAACGCTGATGCGATTGCCACGATGAGGAGCGTCAGGAGTGATGCAATTCTCACGTTTCCTCGGGAATGGAGAATAACATTCCTCGCCAGATAGCCGACTCCCCCCGTTCTCATAATTGCCCGGCTTATAAGAAACATTGACCCGACGGTAATGACGGCGGGACTGGCAAAACCGGCAACAGCCTCGGCCGGGGTGAGAATCCGGGTAAAAATGAGAGCCACAATGATACCGATAGCTGTCATGTCAATGGATATTCTTTCAGTGATCAGGAAATAGAGCGCCACAGAAAGTATGACTGATACAATTGTGATGTCCATGGAATTGTGCCCGCCTCTTTTAATTTTATCTTCCTCATGCTGAGAACCGTACAAGTTCCACCATGCCTATTACTACCCCAATATACTCGAAGCATCAATGTAAATGTAGTGGAAACAGACCGTTGAAGAGCCTGTCATGTCGAGATTTATTCAAAACGCAGCAGTCCATAATGATCTCGGAAAATCAATGGGCGGATCGGGTTTCACAGAAGTATAGTGACTAACAATCATAAAGTTATTCCAAAAAAGTCCGAGTTATATGTTATCCGTCTCTGTTATCGGCCTTTCCCGCAAAAAAACAGTGTCGATGGCATCACATGGGTTGATTAAGAGGGATCAATGATGAAAACGGACAGGCAGAGTTTATTTGACATTGATATACAGCGAGCAATTCCCTATAGTTCCGGTACCATGCATGATTACAACCGGTTAATCCGCGAAAGGGGAAATGACAGGAAGCGGCATTCGGCTCATCATAGGCCGGCTGCTATCCTTCAACAATGACACTATGTCTCTGGGAACATGGGATGTCGTCTTCACGGGCCGTCTCGATGATAGCCGGCCGGCGGAGGAAATCAGCGAGAACCTGCAGAAGCTTCTGAAAAGCAACCCTTCGCAGGTCGACATGTTCTTTTCCGGCAATCGTATCGTTATCAAGCACAACACGGATCGTGATACGGCTGAGCGATATGTCGGTACGCTGGAAAAAGCGGGTGTATTTTGTATTATCCAGAAAGGTGACGAAAGAAAGCAGGCCTGCGGAGCAGTCAAAGAAAAACTGAGTGCTCAAATCGACGCGATCGATCCACAGGTTGTAGATCTCAAACAGACGGCATCCATCCCCGCCTTTCATCCGAAAACCTGTAACCGGATTACCGGTTGGGCAGACGGCGTTGTTCTTCATGAACCGCAGGAGCTGCATATCCTCTTTGAAAAGATTCTTGCTGTCGCCGTGTATACCGATTCGACGGCACCACAATCTGAATATCATGTGCTTATGTTCGTCAAGGGTTTCTCCCGACCGTTTTTTGCAGAAGCTTCGAAGATTAAGTTCTCCGATTTCACACACGTCACCATTCCCTCTCTCGCCGATTCACTCAGGAAATTCATAATCTTCCTCTGCATGAAGAAGCCCCATCTGATCATCGACAGGAAAACGTTCGAGTTTATTCACGGAAATCCGGCGGTATGTTTTGACGGAGATGTCCTGAGAATCGCGAGTTCGCTTGGAAAGGTCGTTTCCCCCTCGGAAAAGGGAAGAGATGTCGGCAACGAAACGCCTGAAGACCTCGAAACCCTTGAAATGGAGGCACCGCAACCTCCAGGGCAAAAGGTTCCACTTTCATCATGTGCGGAATGCGGTCATGTGGCATATGCAACACATGATCCCCTCGTGGCCAAACAATTTTGTCCTTCCCACAGAAGCAAACCTGAACCATCACAGGCGATTGATACGATCAAATCCTCCGACAAGGTTGCAAATGTTATGTCTGCTGCCCCAAAACGCACCCTGTCGCTACAGCTGATTGTGTATGGCTTGATCCTGGCAATCATGGTCGGCGTTTCCATATGGGGATGGACAATCTACAAGAAGAAAACCGTCATTTCCAAGAAAGACCGTGCCGTTACCAGAATCTACCAACTGGAGGAGACGCTCACATTCAACGTATCGGATAAACAAGAAATAGAGACATCTCTCACCGCACTAAACGATTTTATCGACGAGGCGCGTAATATCCTTGATTTTATGGATAAAAACCAGCCCTATTTCCCCGATACTCTGGCTGTCGAGTGGGACGGTATTATTCTCGCGGTGACTAAGAACATGAGCATGTTCGTTGATGCGCTCTTTGATGAACGGAGAAAGATTCTGCAAAACGGTACCCGCCTGCATAACAATCCTTACTTAAACCAGGAAATGATCCACGCCGTGTTGAAAATGAATGAACTGGAACGTGGGACCTATATGACAATGGTGATGATGGGTATCCAGGGACAATCACAGCCGCCTGCACCGATCAAGATACACGGATACACCGTTAATGACATTGTCTTTGAGTTGAATAAACGTTTTAAATATTCACTCCTGTGGTGCAAGACGCCGACGCAAAAATCAGCCGCCCTGAAATCACTGCAAAAACAGACAGGAACAAGCAAGTAGAATAGATACGGGTCTCAGAATTGTATGTTTTCTGAGTTCGATCTCTCCGCATCACATCAGCCGCTCCCCGTTCCACGTCTTCACCATTGCCACTGAGGTTGTGCCACTGACGATTGCGACACTCGGAATCGTAACTTATTAAACATGCCAATCGGTTGTCCACGACAGTGCCGACGTGGAATTCGTTGTGGTCGAGTTGATCCTGTTTTGTGTATACGCCATATCTGAAATTTCCTCCAAAATTATGAAAAATGCGTTGACACCCTCAACATGCTGTGGTCGAATGCCTGATACCACTACATATTGTATAGCCAATGCACTTTTACCTTGAAGGAGACAATGTTTAATGAATCAAAAGACTTCGAAGCCGATTGCGGCCCTCACCACGAATGCCGTAACCGTTCTGGAAAGACGGTACCTGATGCGGAACGAGGAAGGAACTATACTGGAAACACCGATGGATATGTTCCGGCGCGTGGCTGAAACAATTGCTGATGCCGATCGGAAATTCGACGAGCAGGCCGATACGACGACACTGGCGGAGAAATTTTATGAAATGATGGCAGGGCTCGAATTTCTTCCCAATTCTCCGACACTCATGAATGCCGGTCGCGAACTTGGTCAGTTATCAGCCTGTTTTGTCCTCCCCGTGGGAGACTCCATGGAGGAAATTTTTGATGCCGTAAAATATACCGCCCTTATCCACAAATCGGGTGGCGGGACCGGGTTTTCCTTTTCCCGACTCCGTCCGGCAAATGATGTTGTGCTGACCACCAAGGGTATCTCCAGCGGCCCGATTTCCTTTATGAAAGTTTTTGACGTAGCCACGGAAACCATCAAGCAGGGAGGGACCCGCCGAGGCGCCAATATGGGAATCCTTCGGGTCGATCATCCCGACATCATGGATTTTATCATGTGTAAGGCCGACAAGAAGCAACTGAACAATTTCAACCTCTCCGTCGGCCTGACCGAAGCGTTTATGGACGCTGTGCAAAATGATGAGAACTATGATCTCATTAATCCTCGGAACGGTGAAAAAACCGGAATTCATAACGCCCGAAAGGTATTCAACCGCATCGTCACTCAGGCATGGGAAAACGGAGAGCCGGGGATTGTGTTTCTCGACCGTCTCAACCGTGACAATCCAACGCCCCATGTGGGGATGATTGAATCGACAAACCCCTGTGGGGAACAGCCCCTTCTCCCCTTCGAATCGTGTAATCTCGGCTCCATCAATCTTGCAAAAATGGTCACTAACGGCACCATAGCATGGTCACGACTCAAAGAGGTCGTCCATCGGACGGTTCATTTTCTCGATAATGTTGTAGAAGTCAATAAGTACCCCCTTCCGGAGATCGCAACCATGACCTTCGGCAATCGAAAAATCGGCCTCGGTGTAATGGGATGGGCTGACATGCTCATACTACTCGGGATTCCCTACAATGACGACGAAGCCATCGCACTTGCCCGGAAAGTAATGCAGTTTATCAACGATGAAGGACATGCCGCATCACGGGACCTGGCACAAAAACGCGGGCAGTTCCCGAATTTTGCCGGCTCCCTTTTTGACCAGAGAGGCGAACCACCCATCAGGAACGCCACAATCACGACCATCGCTCCCACAGGTACCATTTCAATCATTGCCAATACTTCTTCCGGTGTGGAACCTATCTTTGCCGTCTCTTATGTGCGGCAGGTAATGGATGATGACATCCTGGTTGAAGTTCATCCCATCTTCGAAAACATCGCACGGAAAAGAGGATTTTACTCCCTCGAGCTGATGCAGCGTATTGCACGGCACGGAACCATTCGGGATATGTATGACATACCTGAGGATATCCGAAGACTTTTTGTCACCGCCCACGATATTTCACCGGAAGTACACATCAAAATGCAGGCGGCGTTTCAGAAACACACTGATAACGCCGTCAGTAAAACAGTTAATTTTTCCAACGGAGCCACCATTGACGACGTGGCCACCGTGTATGAACTGGCCTACCTGCTTGATTGCAAAGGTGTGACCATTTATCGCGACGGATCTCGGGACAAACAGGTTCTCTCCACAGGAAAACGGGACCATGAATCACCGCGGGCCCCTCTCGGCGAGGAACCAAAGGTAGTCAAGCGGGAACGTCCGAAAGTTCTGCAAGGATGGACCTATCAGATGCAGACGGGCTGCGGACCGCTGTACGTCACAATTAATGAAAACGGTACCGGTCTCTTTGAACTGTTCACCACGATGGGGAAGGCCGGGGGGTGCGCGGCGTCACAGTGCGAGGCGATCGGGCGGATGGTTTCGCTTGCCTGGCGAAGCGGCATTCAGTCACGCCAGGTCATTAAACAGCTCCAGGGTATTTCATGCCACTCGCCGTGCGGGTTCGGAGAATCAAAGGTCCTGTCCTGTGCCGATGCTGTGGCCAAAGCTATTCAATCTCATATGGCGGCACACGGTCGTGACACCGGTAACGAAAAAATTGCCTTTGTCAAGGGCGCATGCCCCGACTGCGGCGGAATAGTCGAGCACGAAGGCGGGTGTGTTGTCTGCCGCCTGTGCGGTTACAGCGAGTGTGCCTAATGTGATGAACACCAACCGGTTTCCATCATGCGCTATCTTTCAAGATCCTGTGCAATCCGGTCTTCGAATGAAAGATGTAAACCGCATCCAGCCCTTTGAAAAACTCAGCCTATGAGGCTTTTCAAAAATGTCCAAATGCCAAGGTACCCAAACTCTCAGAGTGAGGCGTCAAGGGTGAGGCGTGAGGAAGAAACCTTTCAATAGTTGTCCACACCCTACACCCTTTCCAATTTACCGCACTACCGCGGCAATTTGTAAAGGACTTTCGCATTTTCAGTGGTTATATGGACGACCTCCGTAAGGGATAATCCCTTGACCCTGGCCGTTTCCCGGGCCGTTATCATAACGTCGGCGGGGTGGGATGCCTTACCCTCATATTCCACGGGGCAGTCTGTCTCAAGGAGGATTCTTTCAATCGGAGCCTCTCTGATAGCTTCCTGATGGGGCGGGCTGTATTGCAGGGCAGGGGTAGCCGAAATGTAGTAGCCGGAATCGATAATATTATGAAGCAGCTCACGGGATCCGGTATACCAGTGAAAAACGGCCCGCCCGACTCCTCCATCGGTAATCATGGAAAAAACCCGCTGGTGTGCGTAGCGGCAGTGGAGAATGAGAATTTTGTCGAACCTGACGGCAAGCGCGATGATCTCACGAAAGACGTCCCTCTGGAGATCCTTCTTGACCCGAGCCTTGTAATCCAGCCCTACTTCTCCGAAAGCGACACACCGGAGAATATTGCTTTCAAGAAACGACAAGGTGTTGTCGATTTCATGTTTTCTGATTTCCCAGGGGTGAAAACCAATGGCGGGGAAAACAAATCCCGGGTATTCTCCCGCAAGGGCCAGAATCCGCTTATTCGACTCCAGATCCACCCCAACTCCGATGATCGCCGTCACTCCTATATCCCGGGCCCGGACAAAATCTCCCGGGATATCATTCAATTCATTAAGATGGGCATGCCCATCGATGAGTTCAATGCGGTCATTCATTTTTTAAAGAGGGATTCCAGTTTCGATTTTGCGTCTGATGCTCCTCCTTTTGTTGCATCCTCGACGGAGGAGTCTTTGAAAACAAAATACTCGCAGAAGTTGTTCCGGTCCTTATCCACAACCCGCTCCGCCTGGGGTTCGTGGCACTGATTGTAGGCACCTGTGTCATAAAACCGGCAGTTAAAGCAGACACGGAGGTCAGCGCCGCACCGGGGACAGGTTTCCCGTCTTCCCACTGCACCAGGCAGGTCCAGTTCACATCCGCACCTTGAGCATATTTTCATGAATGCCGCCCCCGTAGTTGTTATTGAAAAACACCCGCTCCCATGTATCCTGCGATCATACACATGAGGGTTAGAAAATGGACCTTGATCGTTGCACGATTGGCAGCTGCCATTTCCAGTTTTTGCATATAGTTCTCGGTAAGAAGGTGAAATGCCGAATACGCAACAGGCACCGTGAGAAGCCCCGGAAGGACGCCGAAGGATGCAACCCGGCTGAACGCAGACAGAATAATTGTTCCGTAAGCGCCGATCAATCCGACAGCATACAGCACAATTCCCGTTTTCCTGCCGAACCGGGCAACGAGATTCATCTTGCCGGCCTGTCGATCTTCCTCATAATCGGGGATTTCATTGATTATGATCATTGACCACATGAAAAATCCCGGTACAAGTGATATGACAAATGGCTCCCAGGCAATTGATGTCGTCTGCACATAGTACGCCCCGAGGCAGATCACGGGACCGAAATTAATGAGGAGGCCCAGTTCGCCGAAGCCTCGATACCCGTATTTGACAGGCGGCATGGTATACAGGACCGATGACGCGACACCAATGGCCGCGAAGACCAGCACCGCCCATCCGACCGTTACCGTCAGATAGAGGGCAACGATGCCGGTGACGGCAAAGCAGAGAATTGCCGCCGCCAGCAGGTAACCGGCGGGCAGGAGCTTCCCCGTCAGGACGCCGCTTCCTCCCGTATAGGGGTTCTTCTTGTTACCATGAGACCGGTCGACGGCATGGCGGTAGTCGAAAACGTCGTCGATCATATTGAGCCCCATGTGGTTCACTGTCACCCCCATGATGACCAGCAGGAAATGCCAGAGATGGAATTCCCCGATCGTTGCCCATGCAATGATACTCCCCAGTATTGCGGGAAATATGCTGGTCGGAATATAGTGGAGTCGGAATGCCTGAATCCATGCCGACGCGATCCCATGCCGGTCAGGTTGCGGATCGCCGACTGATTTCAGTTTTAATGCCATGCTCGCCACCTTAATTCGTGAAACGACGCCTTGACGATTTTTTATTACGTCATCGTGAGGAACCGCTTCCATGTGGCGACATGGCCCTTTTCATCCTCCCAGTCCTTCTCTATCATGGCTTTCGTATCGCCATCCCAGTCAATCTCGCTGATCAGCTGGCCGTAATGCTTCACTGCCAGCGATTCCACCCAGATGGCTGTTTTGAGCATCATCTTCCTTCCCATAATCCGGGAAAAGAAACCGAAACAGAACCCGACAATCCAGTACATCCACCTGAAAGGACTCGGTTTCCAGCCGTATTCGTAGAGTTTAACCTGGAAATCCTGGTAGTGAGTCATCTCATTGCACATGGCCGCAATAAGCTGACGGTTGAGCTCGGATCGCTCCTTCGTTATCTGAAATTTATAGATATTCTGAGCCATCAGCTCAAGAGTATGGAGTGTGTGCAGGCCTTTCTTTATTTTCTTCAACTGCTCGGACGACACTCCCTCACCCCTATACTTAAAATCATTCATGATCATTTGAGGGCGTACAATCTCATTGTAATGTTCTGTCGATTGATCCATGCTGAACCCCTTTCCCTTGACTAATGCTTTTTAAAAACGTTGGCTTAAAGCTTCCGTCCCAGAGCCTGCGCCGCAATCTGTATCGGGTCCCATGCACCACCGTAATAGGGGGAATACGCAAGATCCATGTACCCTATTTCGTCGATATCCATGCCGTTCCAGAGACAAGCGGAAAGAATATTGATTCTGCTGACAGCGCCACCGTTGCCCGCCGCCTGGGCACCGAGTAATTTCCCTGTATACCGATCGGCAATAAGTTTGATCTTCAGTTTTTCGCCTGCACTAAGTGACCGGGCAATCGGTGTCCCCGATATGGTTTCACTCACCGGATGAAACCCGTATTTCATTGCCTCATCCTCTGTTAAACCGGTGATCCCCACATCCAGCTCAAAAATCTTGAAGGACTGAGCTCCTACAATTCCAGGAAATGACATGGCATGCCCTCCAATTACAGCTCCGGCGACACGCCCCTGCTTATTAGCGATATCACCGAGGGGTATGTTCACCCATGATCTGCCGACGCGATGGAATACCTCGCAACAGTCACCGACGGCATAAACGTTTTTCCGCGATGTCTGTTGCGAGAAATTTACCTGTATGGCGCCGGATGACCCGATGGCCAGTCCCATGTCGCGTGCCAGTGTCGTGTTTGGCTTCACTCCCAGTGCAAATAAGATGATGTCGGCGTCAAGAGCCAGATTATCCGTTATCAGGCGAAGGGGAAATGATCCGCTGCTGCGTTCAACTGCAATCGGTTTTTCATGGGTTATAAAGTCCACATCATGTGCGCTGAGTTCCTCGAGAACCATTTTGGAAAACTCAGCACTCCAGTTTCGCACCGGTCGTTCTCCCCGGTAGACGATCTGTGTTTTTATTCCTCTTTGTGTGAGGGCTTCGCTCATTTCCATAGCAATAAAACCGGCTCCCACAACCACCGCCTTTGTGCATCTTTTTGCGGCGAGATACGATTTTATTCGCGTCGCGTCGGTCAGGTTTTTCAACTTAAAAACGCCATCCCTGTCAACTCCCGGAATATCCGGCAAGAATGCTTCAGATCCCGTTGCCAACACCAGGACATCGTATGGTAAGGTTTTATTGTTCGCTAAACGAACCCCCCCTTTATCACCGTCTATGAATTCGACTCGCGTGTTCAGTTGCACGTCGACACCGGTCTTGGCAAATTGTTCCGGCGTCCGGGCAATCATCCGTTTCTCGTCTTTAATTACATCACCGATGTAATAAGGCATGGGTCAGGCCGCATAAGATACGAATTCTCCCTGTTCAACGATCATGACATTCAGCGACGGGTCTTTCCGTTTTGCCTCGGCCGCCGTTGAAGGACCAGCAGCACCTCCTCCGATGATAATAAGATTTCTGCTCATGACAATTCCTTCCTCTTCGAAAGTTGTTCCCGTTCATCAAACTCCGTTACCATTATTAATGCTCCCCCTGAAGTCTTATATTTCAACCCGTCACAGGTTATTTTGGAACTAGCGGCCCGTGCCGGATTTTCTTCTGACCGCCATTAAGACCAGACCGAGAAGAATCATGGCCAGGCAGAGCACCTGCCCCATGGTAAGAATGCCTGTGACAAATCCGAGATGGGCATCGGGCTCCCTGAAGAATTCTATGAAAAACCGGACGACGCCGTATCCGATCAGGTAAAGGGAAAAGAGAAATCCGTCAAAATATTTTTTTTTGCGTATGCTCCATAGAATAATGAAGAGAAATATTCCCTCAAAGAATGCCTCGTAGAGTTGCGATGGATGGTGGAGCCTGTGTCCGGGGTCAAGGGGAAAATACATTCCCCAGGGAACATCGGTAACTCGTCCGTACAGTTCTCCGTTGATGAAATTTCCGATTCTCCCGAAGGTATAACCCAGGGGAACGGCGGCGGCAAAGAGGTCGGCATATCGCCAGAAATCAATGGAATGCCTCCGGCAAAAGATGATTGAGGCCAGCAAAACACCGAGGGCGCCGCCATGATAGGACATCCCGCTGATTCCGACATACTGAAACCCGTTGGCGGCATCAAAAGGAAAAATAATTTCAAGAGGATGTCTGAGGTAATAGTCAAAACTGTAGAAGGCCACGTAACCCAGCCGGGCACCGATGAGCAGGCCGAGGATAGCCCAGACAAAATAATCCTGGATCAGATCTTTCGAATAGGGATATCCTTCGTGTTTAATGCGGTAGGTAACGAGAAGATAGGTCACAAAAAAAGCCACCAGATACATGAGACCGTAGTATCGTAGCTGAAAGGATCCTATCTCGATAAGGGTCGGGCTGATGTGGTATGGAAGATGCTGCCAGAACTCGATGAATCGATCAACATTCATATACTATCTCGAAGGTCGGGAAGCAGAACGGAGGAGCAGACAGGCCAATCTTTCGATAAGGTATTCCCCTGTTACCTTATCCCACTCCTCCTCTTTATATGAGTCTGTTACACGCACATGTAACGTTTCGATAAACCGACTTCCAGCCGGTCTGCTTGTTTATCCTCAGGTAAAACAGGACGTAGCGGAGCAGGAATCGGCGCAACCACCACCTGACCGCGCTGTTTTCGATATCATCTTTTCCGCCTTTTTCTTACCGCACTCCGGGCATTCAATATCTTTGTCGTCACTACCCGAAAAGACAATCATCTCAAATTCATGATCACAATTTTTACATTTATATTCATAAATGGGCACAGGATCTATCCTCCTAAAATTTAAACTTTTATTTATCGGCATTCAGTGGAACAATTTCATCCGGCGGCTCTCTTCAGTTAATACTCCTGCCCCTTAAGCTTATCCACATATAGTCCCGCTGAATCGGCGGCAACGGCACCGTCACCACACGCCGTCACAACTTGCCGCAGTGATTTTCTGATACAGTCGCCACAGGCGAATACACTTTCCGCTGACGATCTCATCTCGCTGTCGACGATAATATAACCATCGTCATCACGGCTGACAAGCCCGTCGACCAGCTTTGTATTGGGGAGCAGTCCGATGAAGAGGAAAACGCCGTCTACAGGCAGTTCCTTCATATCATTGGATTTCAGGTTCCGTATCCGTAATCCCGTCACGCCGTTATCACCGAGAATTTCTTCAACAACGGAATCCCAGATAAAGGTGATTTTTTCATTGGCAAAAGCTCGCTCCTGGAGGATGCCCGTTGCTCGGAGCCGGTCCCGTCGATGGATAAGCCTGACACTGTCGGCAAATTTCGTCAGGTAAAGCGCCTCCTGCACCGCTGTATCGCCGCCACCCACCACGGCAACATCCCTGTTTCGGTAAAACGGTGCATCGCAGGTAGCACAGAACGATACGCCCTGACCGATCAAACGATCCTCGCCGGGCACACCGAGATGCCTCCACTCGGCACCTGTTGATATGATGACCGAGAGTGCCTCGTACTGTGTGGTATCGGTCGAGACCATCCAGAGTGAAACACCTCCCCGCTCTGCCTTTTGTAATGATGATACCTGTTCCGCTTTTATTTCAAGTCCGAACGAAAGGGCCTGCTTTTTGAATCGATCGATCAATTCAAATCCGGTTATACCGGGAAGACCCGGATAATTCTCTATCATATCAGTAAGGGTGATTTGACTTACCGTATAGCTTCCTTCCACGAGCAATACCTTCATGCTTGCCCGTGATGCATAGAGCCCTGCCGTCAGTCCGCCGGGACCACCACCGATGATTATCACATCGTAAACATTTTCCGGAATAGTAAGATCTGCCATAGGTTCCCCCTTAAGAAACAATCGTTTCCGTATTTGTCTCTTTCATCTTGTTCTAAAAGGTAACGGCTCAACGCTTCTCTTATCCTTTGATACATCCGACCGCTCGCAACCGAGCGACTTTCTTAGAAATACCGGCCTTGTGCACAATATCCACAACCGAATCAACATCTTTATATGCCTCGGGAATCTCTTCCTGCAAAGTACCTTTCCCTGTTGCCATGACGATAACATTGCGATCTTTCATTTCCCGGGCGATCGATCGTCCCCTGCTTGCTTTTTTCGCCTGGGCACGACTCATGACCCGTCCGGCGCCATGACAGGTACTGCCGAAAGTTTCGAGAAACGCCTTTTCCGTTCCCACCAGAACGTATGATCCCGTCCCCATGTCGCCGGGAATCAGGACGGGCTGTCCCACCGGACGATACCGGTCGGGAAGGGCAGGATGTCCCGGCGGTAACGCCCGGGTTGCCCCTTTACGGTGTACACAGACCTTCCTGCTCTTGCCGTCTATGAAGAATTCTTCTATCTTGGCAATGTTATGACAGACGTCATAGATGAGTCTCATTCCGATATCACGGGGGGATTTTTTCAGCGTTCTCTCAAATGTCTCCCGGGTCCAGTGCATAAGCATCTGACGATTCGCCCAGGCATAGTTCGCCGCACAGGCCATGGCAGCAAGATACTGCCGCCCCTCGTTTGAATCGAGATAGGCACAGGCGAGCTGCCGATCCGGTAATGGAAAGTCAAGCTTATCGATTTTTTTGACCATGTGGGCGAGGTAATCGTCGCAGATCTGATACCCGAGACCCCGGGAACCACTGTGGATGACCACGACAACCTGGTTCAATTTAAGGCCGAGGGCTGTTGCGGCGGTCTCATCAAATATTGTTTCGACAACCTCTATCTCGAGAAAGTGATTTCCCGAACCGAGGGTTCCCAGTTGCTGTTTCCCCCGTTCGAGGGCTCTGTCGCTGACAACGTCGGGATCTGCACCGTCCATGACACCTCGGTCTTCAGTCATGGCAAGATCATTGGTATCGCCGAATCCGCGGTCGACCGCCCATTGCGCCCCGTCACGGAGAACCTTTTTCTCTTCACTCACCGACAGCTTGAGATTCCCTTTGGAACCGACACCGGTGGGGATCGTTTGAAACAGCGATGCCACCAGATCATAAAGACGATCTTTGATATCGTCGAAAAAAAGACGGGTCGCCATAAGTCTGACACCGCAATTAATGTCATAGCCAACCCCTCCCGGCGAGATAACTCCATCATCAAGATCAAAGGCGGCAACGCCGCCGATCGGAAATCCGTATCCCCAGTGCATATCCGGCATTGCCATGGAATACTTCAAAATGCCGGGAAGATGGGCCACATTGGCCACCTGTTGCGGACTCTGGTCCGATCCGATACCACCAAGCATGCTGTCGCTTGAATAGATAAGCCCGGGCACCCGCATCCCCCCTACCGGCGGAATCCTCCAGCGATAGTCGTCAAGTTTTTCCAAGCGTATGTCAGACATCACAAATAATCCTGCCGTACCATCCCTTCTTTGTTCGTTCCACCCGAAGCAGATGATAGGTAACTGCCTTGATTTCTATCGTAATTCTATGTTTCGCCGGGTTATACGGCTCGCCGAACGCCATCCCGGTGACACGATGGCTGTTCATGATATCCAGAGTCACAGCATTCACTAAGAAACCCTCTCCGTTGTACATATAGAGCATTTCACGCAGAAAATTTATGAAGAGATCTTCCCGGTCTGATCCCTCTATGTCAAAGGAACGTTTGGCTGCTACATCCACCCGGCTGACGTCAGTCATTGAATCGAACAGTGCGAAAGCGGCATTGACAAACAGTTCCTGTTCATCGGTCCCATAGATTTCAAGTCCCAGATCAGCCGTATGATCGAAGACGATATATCGCGGTTGTCCGCTTCGGACGAACGGCTTCATGTCACCCATCCTGATTCAGCTTTCTTCGTCCCGCTCTTCCTCCGGAATCAGGTCGATGTCGTCATTGATGTTTTCCTGCTCTTCATGCTCCCGTTCCGCCCGAGCAAGACCGACAAGCTTTTCTCCGTCGTCAAGATATATCAGTTTTACGCCCTGTGTACTTCGGTGGAGTTGTGAAATTTCACCGACCTGTAATCTGATGATCTTTCCTCCATTGCTGATCAGGATGACATCCTCGTTCCCGACCACCTGTCTGATACCGGTGACGACTCCCACTTTGGGTACCGTTTTTAAATTGATAATACCCTTGCCGCCGCGGCTCTGTTTCCTGTACTCGGAAACTTCGGTCCTCTTACCGTACCCGTTTTCCGAGATGGTCACGATTGAATTGCCGTCGCCGGGAATCTCCATCCCGACCACATTATCATCCCGATCCATCCGAATGCCGGTAACGCCGCGTGCCGTCCTTCCCATGCTTCTGACATCGGTTTCGTTAAATCTGATGGCCTTGCCCATCTTTGTTCCGATGAAGACATCCTGGGTCCCGTCGGTAAGCTTCGCGTCTATCAATTCATCTCCTGCATCGAGAGCCAGGGCGATAATTCCGCCAATCCGGGGATTTGAATAAGCAAGAAGGTCGGTTTTTTTTACAATACCTTTCTTCGTGGCAAAAAATACATATTTCCCTTCAACAAATTCCTTCACGGGAAGGACCGCCGTTACCCTTTCAGTGCTGGCGATACCGATCAGGTTGACGATCGCCTTGCCTTTGGCAGCCCGTCCGGCCTGGGGAATTTCATGAACCTTGAGCCAATGCACCCTTCCGGTGTTGATAAAGCAGAGAACATAGCTGTGGGTTGAAGCGATAAAAATACGTTCGACAAAATCGTCTTCCTTTGTTCCCATGCCCATTTTTCCACGACCGCCGCGGCGCTGACTTCGATAGAGCGTTACGGGATTCCGCTTAACATAACCGTGGTGGGATACCGTAACGACCATATCCTCTTCAACTATAAGATCTTCTATATTGATCTCGGCGCTTGTTAGGACAATTTCCGTTCTTCGCTCATCACCGTAAGTTTTCCGACAAGCTTCCAATTCTTCAATAATGATCTCAAGAACCTTCTGTGGATCATCAAGAATACCCTGTAATTCAGCAACATGGGCGACAACCTGATTGTGTTCATCTTTTATCTTTGACTGCTCAAGTCCGGTCAACCGCTGCAGCCGCATATCGAGAATAGCCTTGGCTTGGATCTCGCTTAACCCGAATTTCCCGGAAAGTGCCACGGCGGCTTCCTGGGGATTCGTCGATGCCTTGATTGTTGCGATGACGTCATCTATATTGTTCAGCGCTATAAGCAATCCTTCCAGAATGTGCTGTCTTTCCATGGCCTTGGTAAGGTCAAAAATCGTTCTTCTCGTAATGACCTCTTTCCTGAATTCAACGAACCGTTGAAGGTATTTTTTGAGATTCAGGACGCGGGGCTGGCCCTCATCGATTGCCAGCATGATGATGCCGAAAGACGTTTCCATCTGAGTATGTTTATAGAGCTGGTTCAGAATTATACCGGCAACTTCATCTTTTTTTAAATCAATGACGATTCTCATACCCTCGCGATCAGATTCATCTCTCAGATCTGAGATGCCGGTTATTTTTTTCTCTTTCACAAGATCAGAAATTTTCTCAATGAGATTCGCCTTATTCACGAGATAGGGGAGTTCGGTTATGATAATGCTTTCACGGTCACTCCGGGCGTTTCTTTCAATCAGTGACCGGGCTCGCACACGAATGATACCCCGTCCTGTTTTGTATGCCGAAATGATGCCGTCCCGTCCGTTAATAAAACCAGCCGTAGGAAAATCCGGTCCCTTTATGTATTTCATGAGCCCGTCCGTATCGATCCTGGAATCTCGAATCAGCGCAGTAATGCCGTCAACAAGCTCACCGAGATTGTGAGGTGGAATATTGGTGCTCAATCCAACGGCAATGCCGGACGATCCGTTAAGAAGGAGGGTCGGTATCTTAGACGGAAGAACGACCGGTTCTTCCAGTGAATCATCATAAGTCGGGATAAAGTCTACGGTGTCCTTATCCAAATCAGCAAGAACTTCCTCACAGAGACGGGACATTCGAACTTCTGTATACCTCATCGCCGCCGGAGAATCACCGTCAATTGACCCGAAATTCCCTTGTCCGTCAACTAAGGGATACCGCATGTTAAAATCCTGTGCCATGCGGACGATCGTATCGTAGGCTGCGGAATCGCCATGAGGATGATATTTACCGATAATATCACCTACGATTCTCGCCGATTTCTTATACGGCCTGTTCCAACGGTTGCCGAGCTCAGACATGGCGTAGAGCGCCCTTCGATGCACCGGTTTAAGACCATCTCTTACATCGGGAATAGCCCGCCCGATGATGACGCTCATGGCATAGTCCATATAGGACTTTTTCATCTCGTCTTCAATACTGACGGCTATATTCCGCTGGTATAACTGCTCCATTATAATGCATCCTCCTCACTAACGCAGCTCTCATCAACGTAGAGTCTATACCTGAAGCGTGATAAATAAAAGACAATAACCAGGTGACCGGAACTAATGTATGAGAGGTGTTTTGCGTCTGTGTTATATATCAAGATTCGAAACGTTGAGGGCATTTTCAAAAATGAAATCCCTTCGTGGTTCAACCTGATCTCCCATGAGCGTTGTAAATATTTCATCTGCAGCAATAGCATCCTCGACTTTGACCTGAAGGAGAGTTCGCCGTTCCGGATCCATCGTTGTTTCCCACAACTGTCCAGGATTCATTTCGCCAAGACCTTTATACCGCTGGATGGTCATCCCTTTCTTTCCGACTTCAATAATATAATTAATGAGAGACGACATACTTTCGAACTGCCGTTTCTCCATGTTGTCCGATCCTTTCTCAATAACTCCATAGGGTGGTTCTCCCAAGGCGTTTAATTGCTTGAGCATTTCCTTAACTTCAGAAAACATGGGAACATTAAAAATATCCTTATCGTGATATACCGTTTTCCGACGCCCATTTCTGGTTATCTCAAAAAACAGCTTATATCCCCCGTGTTCTTCGTCAAGTTGCGCCCAGTAAGAGTCAATTTTATCATCAATTGCCATTGCAACACGCCGTGCAATCTTCATCAACGTCGTCTCATCTTTGAAATCGTCAGGAGAAAAGACAGGATCAGCCGCAAGCATCCGTACAATGTCCTTATCCTTTCCTTCGTACTCAAACTTTTCCAAAATCGACCCGAGTCTGATTCCCTTTTTAATAAGGGTCAGCAGTCGGTTTCCCGTTATACTGCTTCCATCAGAAAGAACTACCTGCACTCTATTAACACCGCTTGTGAGAACAAAATTCTGCATCTCTCCCTCTGTGTTAATGTATTTTTCCTCTTTCTTATTGGCAATTCGGTAAAGTGGCGGCTGTGCTATATACATATATCCCCGCTCGATAAGTTCTCTCATGTGTCTGAAGAAAAAGGTCAGGAGCAATGTTCTGATATGTGACCCATCGACATCGGCATCAGTCATTATGATCACTTTGTGGTATCGAAGCTTACCGACATCATAGTCATCTTTCCCGATACCCGAGCCAAGGGCGGTAACAATTACCTTGATTTCCTCATTACTGAGCACTTTGTCGAATCGGGCTTTTTCAACATTGATAACCTTTCCACGAAGAGGGAGAATCGCCTGATTCTTCCGGTCGCGTCCCTGTTTCGCCGACCCACCTGCCGAGTCTCCCTCTACAATATAGAGTTCACTCAACGCCGGATCGCGCTCCTGGCAATCCGCCAGTTTGCCAGGGAGTGACGAAACCTCGAGGGCGGATTTTCTCCGCGTCAGTTCACGAGCTTTACGGGCTGCCTCCCGAGCTCGTGCCGCATCGACGGACTTGCCGACTATTTGCTTTGCTACCGTAGGATTTTCCTCAAGATACGTCCCCATTTTCTCATAGACAACACCCTCGACAAGTCCCTTGACATCGCTGTTGCCGAGCTTGGTTTTCGTCTGCCCCTCAAACTGGGGATTTGAAAGCTTAACACTGATAACACATGCAAGTCCTTCCCGAATATCCTCTCCCTTCAGAGACTCCTTACCGTTTTTCAACATATTGTTCGCAACGGCATAGTTATTGACGACCCTTGTCAGGGCAGAACGAAAGCCGACAAGGTGAGTTCCTCCCTCAGTTGTGTTTATACTGTTCGCAAACGAGAAAACATTCTCAGCATAGGTATCATTATACTGAATGGCAACCTCAACCTCACAATCTTCACGGGAACCACTAATCAAGAAGGGTTTCTTATGGAGAACTTTTTTATTTCTGTTTATGTATTCAACAAACGAAACGATACCTCCCTTATATAAGAATTCTGAATACTTATCGTTACGCTCGTCTGTCAGTGTAATCTGCACTCCTTTATTTAAAAATGCCAGTTCACGTAATCTGTTTGAAAGAACATCAAAACTGAAATCAATGTCTTCAAAGATCTCCACATCGGGCTGAAACGTGACCTTCGTTCCTCTCCGTTTCGTTTGCCCTATTTCTTCCAAGGGCGCAACGGGAACACCTCTTCGATAGGATTGGCGATAAACCTTCCCATCACGGCGCACCTCAAGATCAAGATAGGTAGAAAGTGCATTCACTACGGAAACACCGACACCGTGGAGTCCACCGGATATCTTATAACTATCATTTGAAAATTTTCCACCGGCATGAAGTTTTGTCATTACCACTTCAGCGGCTGACACTCGTTCCGTCTTGTGCATGTCCACCGGTATTCCTCTGCCATTGTCATCGACGGATACGCTGTTATCAACCCTGATTTTTATATCGATTCTGTCACAGGCTCCCGCCGATGCTTCGTCAATACTATTGTCCACAACTTCGTAAACAAGATGGTGGAGCCCATCTTTTCCGGTACTGCCGATATACATGGCAGGTCTTTTTCTGACCGCTTCCAACCCACCTAATACCTTTATACTGTCAGCACTATAAGTACTCATATTTGTTTATCAACTACCTCTCTATTACAGTCTCAGGGGCATAATAATGCACTTATAACTATCGTTACCAAATGACCTGATAATACCCGGGCCATGAGACTCTCGCATCTCAAACGATATGTCTCTCTCTCCGATGACATCGATCGCTTCAATCAGATATTTCACATTATACCCCATTTCAAGGTCTTTTCCTGAATAGTCGACTGTCAATTCGTCCTGCGCTTCTCCCACATCTGGATTAATGGAACTCAGTACCATCTTGTGATCGGTAAGTTGAATTTTTACACCGCTGAACCGTTCACTTGAAATGACACCCATCCTTTTCAGGGAATGAAGCATTTCATCCTTATTCAGTGTTACGTCAATCCCCCTCTCGGTGGGTATTACTTTTTCATAGTCAGGATAATCCGAATCGATCAGACTTACCCTTAAAATGGTATTATTCTTTTTAAGAATACAAACTCCCTGTTGAATTCCAACCTGAACATATTCATCGTCATCTTCAAGAAGCTTTCGTATTTCTCCGACTCCTTTTCTTGGAATAATTATTCCTTCCGATCCGAAATCAGGTACGACATCATCCTCCAGTTTCATCTTGACAACAGACAACCGATGACCGTCGGTCGCTACCATCTCAATCCATCCTCGATCAATTTTCAAATATACCCCATTTAAACTTGCCCTCATTTCATCGGTGGATATGGCAAAGTATGTCTTGGTAATCATTTCACGGAGTAACCCGCTTTTTATCTTTGAAAAGCCGATATCATCACCATCTGAAACTTCCGGAAATTCATCAACGGAAATACCCGGTAATCGGTACTTGATTTTACCACAGGTAATGGTCACCCAGTTATTTTCCAACTTCTTTAAATTGATACTATCGCCTTGAATTTCCCTGATCATTTCAAAGAGTTTTCGTGCAGCAATCGTTATTCCCCCCTCTTCGACGACAGTTGCATTGTAGTGTGCTACTAATCCTACTTCACGGTCGGTGGCAACAACCGTTATCTGACCATCACCCGTTTTTATCAAAACATTGTTCAGAATAGGCATTGTTGATTTTCTCTCCACAATACCGAGCGTCTTCTGGACAGCCTCCAAAAACGTACCCCTTTCAACATTAAATTCCATCGAGCCACCTATCCTTATTTTTTTAGTAGATTAGATAATAATTAATTTAGTAATAGAAAAGTGTCCTGTTGGTATGTTGATAAATCTAAATCAGTCGACATCACGATATGTTAAGGTGACCATACCTGTTTAATTCGTATCAATGTCATTGTTAGGAATGGTTGAGTAATGAACGTTCCAGTTCCTGTATAATATCCTTGGTCTTGTCATCCTGCTCGATAAGTTTCGAGATTTTATTGTGCGCATAAATAACTGTCGAATGGTCTCGTCCCCCGATTTTTGCTCCGATGTCCGGGAATGATGCGTTGGTCAACTTTCTTGAAAGATACATGGCGATTTGACGGGGACGGACAAGATTTTTGCTTTTTTTCTGGGATTTTATGTCTGTTATTTTTATGTTGAATTTTTCCGTAACCACTTTAATAACTTCATCGACCGTAATAGATTTCTTATCGTCCTGTCTGAGGACTTTTTTCAGCACTTCCCTGACGAGATTCATGTCGATTTCTCGTCCCGTAAGAGATGAGAAGGCGGCGATTCGAGTTAAAAATCCTTCCAATTCCCGTATATTGGCATTTGTTGCATTGGAAGCAATATAGTACGCGACACTGCTTGGTAGTGCTATTGAGTTTTCCTGAGCCTTCTTTTCGATGATTGCTACCCGTGTTTCGATTTCCGGAGGTTGGATATCCGCAATCAGGCCCCACTCAAACCGTGATCGTAGGCGTTCTTCCAGATTGGGGATATCTTTTGGAAATTTATCGCTGGTGACAACAATTTGTTTTCCCGAGTCGTGTAATGTATTGAATGTGTGAAAAAACTCTTCCTGTGTTCTCTCTTTTCCCGCAATAAATTGGATGTCATCCATCAACAGGGAATCGATCTTTCTGTACTTTTCCCTGAATTTAGACATTCGGTCATACCTGATACAGTTAATCAACTCGTTCATAAATTCTTCTGCGGAAACGTAGAGCACATTTGCACTCGGATACATGTTAACCGTTAAGACGCCGATTGCATTCAGCAGATGAGTTTTTCCGAGACCGACTCCACCATATATAAATAATGGATTGTAAGCCCGTGCCGGCTGCTTTGCAACGGCAACAGAGGCCGCATGGGCAAATTGATTCGATGTGCCGACGACAAATCTATCGAAGCTGTAGTTGGGATTGAGTGAAGGGTGCATTCTATGTTGTCGTGTCGGTTGCGGTTGGGGTGTTTTACTATTCCGCTCGCTGTTCTGATCCTCCATGATCTGGACGATTTCAGATTTGTTCACAACAATGTTGACACGGACCTGCATTCCCATAACGTGTGTTAATGACGCATGAATGGAATCAAGGTAGTTTTCCGTTATCCAGTCCCGAAAAAACTTGTTTGGTACAGATAGGGAAATAGTGTTACCGTCCGCTGAAACGATCTTGATAGGACTGATCCATGTATCGAAATTCTGAGGACTTATTTTTTCCTTCAGAAAGGCGAGATTTTTTTTCCAGACTTCTTCCAAATCATTTACCTTATAAACAGTTTTATCAACAGTTGTGGATAAGTGTACTATTTTTTGTTTGAATTGTCATCGCCGGTGATATTGGTTACTTTAAAACATTTCAATAATTTAATGAGAAGCATCCATGAGCAGATCGATGAGCCTGTTCAATTCGGCAGCGCCCAGAAAACGGATTTGAATTGATCCCCCCTTTTTCGATTGGCTTATCTGTACCCTGGTCATGAGCTTTTCAGAAAGGTCATTCTCAAGAGCGACAATATCACTGCTTTTTTGAGGTTCATCTTTTGTAACAACGATCTTTTTAAGTTTTTTTGCAAGTGATTCCGTTTCTCTCACGGAGAGACCCTTTCTGAGAACTTCCTTGAGTGCCGCTTCCTGCTGTTCCTGCAAATCGAGAGAAAGAATCGCTCGGGCATGGCCCGCGGAAATGGTTTTTTCGATAAGTTCGTTTTGAACGGACAACGGCAACTTCAGAAGTCTGACCGAATTAGCCACGGTTGAACGGTCTTTTCCCGTTCGTTCAGATATTTGCTCCTGTGAAAGATGAAAATTTGTTATAAGATTTTGATATGCTTTAGCTTCTTCAATAGGATTTAAGTCTTCACGCTGAATATTTTCAATAAGGGAGAGTTCAGCTACTTCCATATCATCAGCTTCTTTTATGATAATGGGAACGTCTTTGAGACGGGCTGCCTGCGCCGCCCGCCATCGTCGTTCCCCTGCAATGATTTCGTATCCACCATCGATCTTCCGGACGACAATCGGCTGTATGATCCCACTTTTCTTGATGGATTCTATAAGATTTCTTTGCTCTTCCCCATCGAAGAATTTTCTCGGCTGAAATTTGTTCGGTTTCAACTCTTCGATGCCGCATATAGTAAAGTGCGGCCTTTCGTCGCTATTATCAATAAGATCGGAAAAGATTGCGCCGAGACCTTTTCCGAGAGTATTTTTCTTAATCATCTAGTTCCTCCGGTCGGATAAGATTTCTTGGGCAAGTTCGATGTAGGATAGGGCACCGCGACAATTTATATCATACAGAACGATAGGGAGTCCATGGCTTGGACACTCCGAAAGTCTGACGTTACGAGGTATTACCGTTTTGTATACCCGAGAGCCGAAGTATTTTCTGACCTCTTCGGCGACACGGTGCGAGAGGCGATTTCTCGTGTCGAACATTGTCAGTAAAACACCACCTAAGGTAATCGATGGATTGAAATTAATTTTTGTCAGTTTAAGCGTATTCAGTAACTGTCCGAGGCCCTCCATGGCGAAATATTCACACTGGAGGGGGATTATTAAGTAATCAGATGCCACAAGAGAATTGATCGTCAAAAACCCCAATGACGGGGGACAATCGATTATGAGATACTCGTATGATGAGTTGAGATTTTCCAGCACCTTTTTTAGCTGATGCTCTCGTTCCTCGAGTGCTACAAATTCAACTTCAACGCCGATGAGGTCCTGATTTGAGGGAATGACATCAAGCGCTGGAATCTTCGTTGGAAAGATGGCGTCGGTAAGGGGGATCCTGCCGATAAGTACATGATAAAGATTTTTTTCCTGAATGGTGTTTTTATCTATACCGATGCCGCTTGTTGCATTGCCCTGGGGATCACAGTCGATCAACAGTGTTTTCTTTTCCGCAGTGGCCAACGATGCCGACAAATTGATCGCCGTCGTGGTCTTGCCGACCCCTCCTTTTTGATTAGCTATGCATATGATTTTTCTCATAGTTTTTGTTTTATAATTACCGTATTACGCCTGTAGAATTATCTTGAAACATTAGCACAAAAATACTCGATTGAGAAGCTCTAAAATATTATTGCCTATAAAGGGTATTTTTTGAAGCAAATGACTGATCTTCGGTCCCCCGTCAGGGGAAGCGTCACCAGATGGCATTCGGACAGGTATAACCCCAGTTGTTTGGCAATGGCTTCGGATGAAACCATTTCTTCTTTGATATTCGGACCTTTCATTGCAATCAGTGTTCCGCCGTTTGAGACGAAGGGTATTCCGAGTTCAAGAAACAGGGGGAGCTTGAATGAAGCTCGGGAAATGACCATGTCGAAAGAACCCCGATACTCTTCATGTTCTGCAAGCGTTTCGATTCTGCCGTTGATGACTGATACATCGTCAAGGCAGAGTTTCCGAATAATATGTTTGAGAAACGACGTTTTTTTTCTCGATGCATCAACAAGGGTCACCGACAGCGAATTAATGGCTATTTTTATAGGAAGACCGGGGAACCCCGCGCCTGAACCTATATCGAGGAGTGTCCCCACATCTTCATTATTGATAAATGGGACAACGGCCAGTGAATCAACAAAATGCTTCATCGGCAGGTCCAGGGGGGTTTTGACCGATACGAGAGACATTTTTCTATTCCAGAACAGGAGTTCGTCATGATACAGGCGGAGCATTGAGCATTCACGCTCCCCGAGCGATAGATGCAATGCCTTCGAACTTCTGTATAAAATATCTTCGAAATAGTTCATATCATCTTACATTTGCGTGATGGTCGATTTTAAGATAAAAGCCGGAGTATTAACAATAACTCAGTAATTTCCGGTTACGTTTTTGCATATGACCCGCAAGGGAACTGATCTTTGATATTCTGCACGTTATCTGAAGCA
>OMKS01000839.1_pt1 | contig 28612 bp, 29 predicted proteins | sample 1674721 | NCBI WGS metagenome assembly OMKS01 (sample SAMN06264996, study PRJEB25208) | sediment metagenome | isolation source: hot spring sediment | place: USA: California | collected 2014-09-02 | reverse complement strand
GCCGTATCGATGCCAAAGCCCACACAATCCAGCCCGGAGGACCAGAAGGCGTAGCCGTCGGGATCGACGAGCCACCAACGTTTGCCGTCGTGGTGCGTGCGGAAGAAGTCTGTGCCGTTGAAGCGTTTGCCCAACCAGCCGCCCCACCTGGAGAAGCCTTCCGGCAGTTTTTGTGCAGGCGCCTCCTCTAACTGGGCGTGGAGGCGGGCGATCAGTTCTTCCTCGCTGCGGGTTTTGGGCGGCCACTCGTGGAGCGTGCTTTGTCCCAGCTCGTCCAGCAGTTTGCCTTTGGGGAGCACCGGCGCTTCCAACTTGGACGGTTCCTCCGCGACGGCGACGATCGGTGTGAGGCAGAAGTGCGCGGGGTGCGGTCCTTTGCGCAGTACGGTGAGGCGCATCCGGTCCACCTTGCGCAAGTCCACGCGCTGCCCACCGCAGAGTGGTTTGAGCCACGCGCCTTCGCGTTCGTAGCGCCAACGGTTCTGGTTGACAGCCTCCAGTGGGACGCGCAGTCGCGCCGCACATTCGGTGATCAGGCCGTAGCTCAACGCAAACGTGGGGCCGTCGTCGCCCTCTTGCAACTGCAAAGCAAAGACGACGAGCTGTTTGCCTTCGAGCAAGGTGTCAGCAGTGAGATAACGTGCATCGGCCAGTGCGCCTCTGGGAAAGGTGTACGTTAGCCCATCACCGTTTTCACGGGCAGTGTACCACGTTGCCTTTGCCAGGGGGGTGGGACTGTCCTCGCTAGACAAGCCGCCTAGCAGGCCTTCCGCTGTTAAGGTTAAAGGTAATTCCATAAGTTTTTCCTCCCTTGATCATAGCAAATCACAAAATCTGGAAAGTCTTTGCGTGAGACTTTCATTCAACACTGGTGAACCACCGGTTAAGGCCGTTCCAAAAAATAAACTACCCAAGCTCTGGCGCTGGCGCGGGAATTTTCCCCGATGTGGCCTGGTCTAAATCTTGGAACTACCTAATCTGAACGCTTACGCTTTTAACACGCGTGCCAGCGTTTCGGCCAGATGCTCCAGGCTGGGTGGTTTGTGTATCCATTCGCAGACACTGCTCGTGATGCGGATGTCTGTTTCAGGATCAAGTGGGTGACCGCTCATAACGACGATGCCGAGGTCCGGAGACTGCTGGTAGAGCGCTTGGGCCAGGGCTTTACCGCCCATTACCGGCATCACGAGATCGGTGAGTACCAGCGCGATGTCTGCGCGGTGTTGGGCGAAAAGATCCAGGGCTTCTTTGCCGTTGGCCGCTTCGAGGGTGCGATAGTTCAACATATCCAGGCTGCTGCACAACGCCGCGCGGGTGGCGGGGTTGTCTTCCACCACCAAAATCGTTTCTTCGTGACCCATAGGCAGAGTTTCCGGTGATCTCTCATCAGCAAGATGGGGCGAGACGCGCAGTACGGGCAGATAGAGGCTGAACACCGTGCCGGCGCGGACTTGCGTCTGGACATCAATGTGTCCCTGATGCTGCATCATGATGCCGTAAACTTGCGCGAGTCCAAGACCTGCGCCTTCGCCGGGCGCTTTGGTGGTAAAGAAAGGTTCGAAAATGTGCGGCAGCATTTCGTCGGGAATGCCGTGGCCCGTGTCGGCGATGGTAATCCGCACCCACTCACCGGGGCTGAGATCGGTAAGGGGGGCGGACTTGCGGTCTGTCACACGCAGACGTGCCAGATCGATGGAGAGCGTACCGCCATTGGGCATAGCATCCCGTGCGTTTAAGGCCAGGTTCATCAGCACTTGTTGAATGCGTGTGGGGTCTGCATTGATAATGTAGGTATCCATCCGATAGTTCAATTCGACGCGAATATCCTCCGGTAAAATCCGCTGCCACAGTTTGACCGTTTCTTTTAGCATAGGCAGCATATCCAGCGGGCGCAAATCGAGAATGGTACTGCGGCTGAAGTCCAAAATCTGGTTGATAAGCTCAGAGGCACGCCGGCCTTGTTCGGCGATGATCGTCAGGCGTTCCTTGATTTTATCCGGCAAATCGGGCTGGCGCAGCGACATCTGGCTATAAAGCATGATGACCGCGATGATGTTGTTAAAGTCGTGGGCGATACCGGCAGCCATCTGTCCAATACCGGCGAGCCGTTCCTGGCGTTGGATGTTCTGTTGGTTTTCGTGCTCCTGGGTGACATCCCGCAAGACAATGACCCAACCTTCCATCATCGGGTGTGTCTCCACAGCGCGCGCGATGATCTGGAAATGCCGTCGTTTGACGCTGACTTCGTGCCATAAGCCTTGAGGTGGCGTGGTGAGGAATTCGTCGATTGGCCGGTCTCCTAAATGGGTCAGAGGATGCGTGTGGTCGTATTCGCCGTCGCCGATAAGGGTTGTGAGGTAGCTGTTGGCGACGGGGTTGTGCATGACAACGTGGCGCTGAGAATCGAGTAAAAGTACCCCCTCCGGTACAGTATTCATGATTTGGTAAATTTGTTCGGCGGATTCCTGGATTTGCTCAAGCAGCTTTTCGCGTTCTTCGGCAGCACGTACCTGCGCGGTGACATCGCGTTTGACGGAAGCATAGTTGACGATCTGACCATCTGTATCGCGAATGGGAAAGATAGAGGTGGCTTCGTGATAGAGTTGTCCATCCTTGCGCCGGTTGATGATGTCGCCTCGCCAGGTGCGTCCAGCCGTAATCGTTTGCCATAGGTCGCGATAGAAGCCTTCGTCGTGTAAACCACTTTTGAGCAGCCGGAGATTCTGCCCTAGCGCTTCCACTGCCGTGTAGCCCGTCGCCGTTTCGAAGTGTGGGTTGACGTAGGCAATGTTGCCTTCCGTATCGGTGACGATCACCGTTTCACCGACTTGCTCGATCACGGTAGCCAACCGCATCCGTTCGGCCTCAGCCTGTTTGTTCTCGGTGATGTCGATGAGGTTGCCCATCACTGCCGGACGGCCGGCGTGCTCGATGCGGCGCCCGAGGATTTCAACGTTGACCACTGCACCGTCCTTGCGGATGCCCCGTACAGTGTAATGGGCAGTTTCTTGCTCGCCGTCGACGCGTCGTCGCAGGCTCTCAGCCACCAAGCCGCGATCGTCGGGATGAATCAACATCAACGAGGACGTCATGTTTAGAAGTTCTTCTGCCGTGTAACCGAAGATGTTGCTCATAGCCGGGTTGACGTATTGGAAACGTTGATTCTGGATGATGTAGACGCCCAGAATCGCGCTCTCGCTCAACGTACGGAAGCGGGTTTCGCTCTCTTGCAATTCTTGTTCGCGCGTTTGGAGTGTCGTGTGTGCCTCGCGAAGATCTTGGATTTGTTCTTCAAGACCGTCAAATGTCTGTTGAAGACGACGCGTCATGACGTTGAATGTGGCGGCTAGCGTGCCGATTTCATCGCGCGTTTCGACTTCTGCTTGCACGCTCAAATCCCCCGCGATGATGTTTCGCGCCACGCGTGTTAGGTGTTGAACCGGCCGTACAAGCCAGCCTGCCAGTGCAGTCCCAACACCCGCTGCAATGAGCGCCGTCAACCCCGCTGCAAACGCCGTCATTTTGCGATGGGTGTTGATGGGCGCCAGTGCTATCCGGCGCTCTTGTTGTGCGCTGATGTGCCATCCCAACGCGGCAACCGCCGGCTGCGCGGTAAAAGTGGCGACATCGGCCTGACTGACCAGGTGTGTGGCGCCATCGAAGCTGAAGACGGTGTATGGCGTTTGGATCGTTGAGGGGATTTCCATCCAGGCAGTATCGGGAAGCACTGTGATCTGATCATCTTCAGGAAACAGACACTGCCTGTTGGGCATGCATAGAACGATCCGGAGAGTGGGAACGTCATTTTGTGAAGGTGTCAAAATTGGGTTAAGCGCCGTTGTGTGGTATATGGTCGTCAATACCCCGATGACGGTCGTCTGATCTTCAGCATAGATGGGAATGGCGATGCGTAGGCCCAAGACATCGGCACTGTCGTCGAATTCGGGTTCGGCAAGGTGGATTGCCCCTTGTCCTTGTTGGTAGGCAGCCTGCCACCAGGCTTCATGGGCCTGGTAATAATCCGTGGTTTTGTTGGTCGCAGCGAGCAGCGCGCCATAGCGATCGGTGACGAAGATTTCGACGTGATCGGGAAAGCGCGCCTGGAAAAGTCGAAATTCGGTCGCGAGGGCATTGTTGAGCGTTTCTTGGATGAGCGGATCATTGCTGGATGCTGCAAGCCATTGGTGATCCCGACGTTCTAGTTCCGCCTGGATTTCTGCAGCATTGCCGGTGTAGCTCGCATTGGCGGACAAGATTGTGGTGTGCAGGGCTGTATCAAGGCTCAGTGCCTCGACAACTTCGACTTGCCGGCTCAACAAATCGCCGACCGCATACGCTCTGGAGGATGCCAGATCATGCAGTTGTTCCCCAATAATCTCATTGAGCGTCTGCGTTGTGACGCGACTGCTGACGAATGCTACAACGATGATGGTCACCGTGCTGAGGATGAGAAATGTGCCAATCAGTTTGACACGCAATGAAATGCCATTCAGCCAGGTTCTCCATGTGGCTGCTGAAGAAGAAGATGTGTGTGTGTGGTTAGATCGGCCCATAAGCTCGCTCTCCAAACGACGCCTTACACCGTAATCACAGGTTTCGACAACAATACAAATGACTCGTCCTTTACCGACGATTGGATTACTGTGTACTATTAAGGATATAATGAAAGCAGGGTTTTGCAACCCCGTTTTCGATTCTCAACAGGCAGACAGTACGTTGCGGAGCACAGCCTCTTCGAGGATGTACGGTTGTGGTTTGCGTGCTTTGTCCGGCCAGCGAACGAGGCGAATCTTGCCGTCGGCGATCTCGATCCCGGTGATGTCGCCATCGAAGTAACAGCAACAGCCGGTGTTGAAGTAGCACGGTTTTGCCATAGAGAAAACGGTCTCCTGTGTGGGCATTGCTGGTTCCTGCGCACGCACCCATTCGCGTTGCGCCAGCATCCGGCCCAGCTCTTCTCGCTGCGCGTCGTCCTCAGGCGCACGTTCCAGTTCTTCGATGGCTTCGGTAAGGAGCGCCTCGTGGGATTGCGATTCGAAGACGGGGCTGTGGGTATGCCCGGCGATCAGGATGAGTTTCTGCTGCTGGGCGGTCCAGGCGTACATGGCCTGATTGATCTTTTTGCGCAGGTCCCAACTCTTTGCCGGGGTATTCAGCGAGATGCCCGTGAGGCGTTGAAGGGTCCGCCAGATGTAACGGACGAAGATGCGCGTGATCCAGGACCATCTGTCATTGAAAGTATCCCCTTGATGGCCGTGGAGCAGAAACAGCGCCCCCAGTTCTTCTGTCCCCTCCGTGACCGTAAAGTGCAGGCCTTCGTGGACGCGCAAGGGTGGGTCGCCGTAGATGGCGTCCAGGTGCCGGCGCACGCTGTCCTGATATTGCCATTCGTCGTCGTGGTTGCCCCAGATGCGCGCGTAGCGCCCGCGCTGGTGGAAGCGCGCTTCCAGTTCGAGGCTGTGCCGGTAGGCTTTGATCACGGCGACAGGCCTCTCTTCCCATAACTCTTCGACGTCACCGAGGACGATGAGCGTATATCCCAGAGGAAGATAGTAGGCCAGAGCGGCATTGTAGGCGCGTTCGGCGCGTTGAAAATCATCCGCACCGTTGCGTGCGCCGCGATGTTGATCCGAAAAGATGATGTAGCGGTCGGTCGCAAGGTCCAACACGCGCGTATCTCCGGCGGCTATGATGCGCGCTAGTGTTGCATCCAGCGCTTGGTGAATCCGGGTGATATAGCTCTGTGCTACTACTTTATTGTCCGATTGGGCCATCATATTTTGTTTTCCTTTTATGTAGAGGGGTCTTTCTTCCCCTCTTTGTTGACTAACACTACACTCAGCGCGTCGCGCTCCGGCTCGCCAGGGACGAATTCGTTGGTCATGTAAATCGCATCGAAGTTGCAACTCAGTTCACATTGCCCGCAATAGGCGCAGCGTTCGGGATGGTAGATCAGGCGGTAAGCATCGCGCCCGTTGCGCTCGAGTTCCAACGCGGACGCCGGACAATCCCGCACGCACATACTGCACCCGCGACAATTTTCCGCGCGGATGACAACCCGTCCACGATAGCCTTCCGGCAGTTCGGCCGGGCCAAAAGGATATTTTACCGTGCGCGGGCCTTGTTTAAGGGCGCGCCAGATTTGCGGCAGTAAATAGACTAAGGAACGTAAGGGAGAAGCCATCTCATCCTCCAATCCACGTGGCGACCAGGATTTGCAGCAGCGCCAGGGGAGCCAACACGCGCCAGCCCAGATCCGCTAATTGGTCGATGCGCAACCGGGCATATAATGCGCTCGCCGTGGAGAGCAGCAGCAGGATTCCCAGCGACTTGATGGTGAAACTCAGGAACGTGGGTATGGTCCCGAACACACTGCTTTGTCCCAGGAAGAGATTGACCAACAGGAAAATCCCCACGACGGTCTGCATGTTCATGGTAAGATGCCACAGGGCCAGTTTGCGCCCGCTGAACTCGGTGAGCGACCCGGCGATGACCTCTGATTTAGCCTTTGGTATATCCAGTGGATCGCGTTTGAGCTTGCCGATGAGGCCGATGATCGCCAGCGCAAAGCCAAGCGGCTGCATCAGCGCGATCCAGATCGTCTGGCCTTGATAGTCCACGATGTGGGCAATCGACCAGGAGCCGCTGAGGATGGCCGGCCCGGCCAAAGCCATCAGGAAAGGGACTTCGTAGGAGAAGTATTGTAACAACGCGCGACTGCCACCGAGTACGCTGTACACCCCCACCGAAATCCACCCGGCCAGGAAATAGGCCAGCGCCGGGATGCTGAGCAAGAACAGCACCACGATCAAATCGCCTTCGAAGGAAGCCGCGGAGACGTTGGCGACGGGGATGTACAATCCCGCCGTCAAGACCGCGGCCAGCGAGATCATCGGCAGCGCGGCGGCGGTCAGGGGGTTGACGCCGGTCGGCAGGATGTCCTCTTTGGCCAACAGCTTGATGAAGTCCGCCCCCGGCTGGTACCACGGCGGCCCCACCCGTCCCTGGAACCGCGCGATCATGCGCCGGTCCACCCAGTCGAAGAACAGGGCGCACAGGAACAAAAACAAGAACCCGGGAAAAATCAGTAGCTTAAGTAACATTGTTTATTCCAATCACGCGATAAGAGGCAAGAGGCAAGAACCGAAACCCTGCATCCTGCATCCTGCATCCTGCATCCTGCATCCGGCATCCTGCCTCCTTACCGGTCTGCACACGCGATACACAAATCCACGCCGGAGATCACCACCGACACGTCTGCCATTGAGATGTTCTGGAGTTGGTCGGGTAGTGTGATGAGGTTGGTGAGGGTGGGGGTGCGGACTTTGACCCGCGCGGGTTTATCGCTGCCGTCGCTGCGGATGTAATAGATCACTTCACCGCGTGGCGCTTCGGCGCGGCTGACGACTTCGCCGGGCGGGACGCGGCGCTTAGCGCGCGCTGATGTTGGTCCTTCCGGCAGGGTGGTGAGGATTTGCCGGCAGAGGTGGACGCTCTCCATTATCTCCAGCATCCGCACCAGCGTGCGCGCCCAGGCGTCGCCCTCGTAGCGTACCGGGACTCTAAATTTTAGTTGATCATAGGGAGGGTATGGTGCGTCGCGCCGCAAGTCCATATCCAACCCCGACGCGCGGGCCACCGGGCCGACTACGCAATAGCGCCGGATTTGTTCTGGCGAGAGAACGCCGATGTTGCGTGTGCGCCCTTGAAAGCTGCGCTCGTTTTCGACGACATCCAGTAGCGCCTCGATTTGTGGTTCCAGCTTGTCGAGTTGCTGCAAGATCATGTCGTGGTGCTCCGGCGTCAAATCGATGCGCACCCCGCCGATAATGTTCACCGCGTGGGAGACGCGCCCGCCGGAGAGGTCTTCCATGATGTCCAGGATGATCTCACGGTCGCGCCAGGCGTACATAAAGATCGTGTCGAAGCCGATGTTGCGCGCTTGCACGCCGAGCCACAGCAGGTGACTGTGAATCCGTTCCAGTTCACACAGCAGGGCGCGCAGATATAACCCGCGTGGGGGCACTTCCAACCCCGACAGGGCCTCGACGCCCTGACAGAAGGTGGTGGTATGGATGTGCGAGCAGATGCCGCAGACCCGCTCGAACAGGTGGACGTTCTGCACGTAGGTGCGCTCCTGGCTCAGCCGCTCGATGCCGCGATGCACGTATCCGAGCCGCATCGCGCTCTCGATCACGTGCTCGCCTTCCAGCGTCAGCGAGAACGCCACCGGCTCCTTCAGTAGCGGGTGCTGCGGTCCAATGGGAACGGTGATTTTTGACATTGTGTCTCCTTGTCTTTCGAGACTAGACTACAAAAGTCTCACGAGGCGTCTGGTTGAGCACATATCTTCGCCGAATCATAGATTCGCAAGACGCAGTACGGGCTGAGACTTTTGTAGTCTTCATTGGCTGTTCCGCCGCAGTGGATAACGGACGGGGCCGCCGCCCTCTTCCCAGTCATCCGGCAAAAACATCGGTCCGGGCGTCTCCAATCCTTCAAAGGTGACGCCCAACATTTCCTGAACCTCCCGCTCGTAGAATGCTGTGCCAGGGATCAAGTCGGTCAGCGTGGAGATGCGCAGGCTATCGTAGGGCAGCAGCGTATCCAGGGTGATGCCGTAACCGCTCCAAAAGTGATAGAGCAGGCGCACGCCATCGCCTACGTCGTCGCCCGTGATCGTGGAGAGGTGGTAGATGTCGAACTTGTCCATCAGTAGCTCGACGACCGGACGGACTTTCTCCGGCGTGAGCGTGAGAAAGGTATCGTCCACCGGCTTGTTCTCGATGTCAAATTCCTCATCGGGAAAGGCTTCTTGCAGCGCGGCGAAAATCTCTTCGAACAGGTAAATTTGGGTCAATAAGCGGCTCATTTGATCTTCTCCAACAAGCGCGCCAAACCGTCGATGATGGCTTCCGGGCGGCACGGACAGCCGAAGATGTACATATCCACGGGCAAGACCTGGTCGATGCCGCCCAAGATGTTGTGCCCACCCTGAAAGACGCCCCCAGAACAACTGCAACTGCCCATCGAAACCACCCACTTGGGCGCGGGTATTTGTTCGTAGATGCGCAGCAGGCGGTCGCGGGATTGGCGCGTCACCGGACCGGTGCAGAGCAAGATGTCGGCGTGACGCGGTGACGCTTCTTTCAAAATGCCGAGCCGTTCCACGTCGTAGCGCGGCGTCAGCAAGTCCAGCAGTTCGATGTCGCAACCGTTGCACCCGCCGCTGTTGTAGTGCAAAATCCAGGGCGATTTGCGCCGCGCCCACTGCACGACCCGGTGGGTCAGGCTTGCCAGGGGATGTGTGTGGAGGTGCGTTGTTCCCGCCTCCGCAGATAGGTATTTTGGTGCTGGGTTCTCGTTCATTCCTCCTCCTCTCCCGTAAGCACGAAGACGCTGATGCCCACGCCGACCAGATAGACCAGCGCCAATCGGTGCGAGGTGATGTAGCGTGGCAGCGTCGAAAGGACCAACGCGGCAACGTGCAGGATGCCGAAGAGCAGCGCCAGCCGGAAAAATGCATGGTACGTCAGGATGCTCGGCCCGGGCAGCGGGTCCTCCCCGCCGGTATACGGCAGGTGTTTGTTGACCGAATGTTCGCCCTGCGCCGCCAGCGCGCCGCCTAAGCGATACAGCCCGTAGGCCAGCGCCAGAAAGACAAGTAGCGCGACGGGTGGGCTTGACCAGAAATTCTCCATACCATTTTACCTCGAAATGCCAACTCTTGCGAAGGTGTGCGAACCTTCAGTTCGCACACCTTCGCCAAGGTTAAAACGATAGCACATGTCCGGTCCACTGCCACAATGGGCCGGGAAAAATGCCAATCACAATCACCAGGATAGTGAGCGCTACCAGTGGGACGACCATCCAGCCGGAGATCTTCACCGGTGGCGGTGTGTCCTGCGTGGGCAGTGGCGAGAAAAGCATCGCCAGAATCGGCAGGTAGTAACCGAGCGAAAGCAGCGTGTTCAACAAGAAGATGACGATACCGGCATACACCAGTCTATCTCCCGCGTGCCATACCTCTGTCAGGATGAACCATTTGCCCGTGAAGCCGGCCAATGGCGGAATCCCGATCAGCCCTGTAATGGCGACGCTGAAGGTGACGGCGATCAACGGCAGGCGACGGAACGTGCCGCGCAATTGTTCGATCGAGGTGGTGTGGTCGTAGAAGTTGCAGACGCCCTTGCTGAGAAAGGCCAGGCCCTTCATCGCCGCGTGGGCCGCCAGCAGGAAAAAGCCCGCTTGCACGGCTTCCGGAATCCCATACCGCAATCCCACGCCGACGCTGAACATCACGTAGCCCAACTGGGCGATGGACGAAAAAGCCAGCAGACGTTTGGTGTGCGTTTGCATCAGCGCCATCCCGTTGCCCACGATCATGTTCAGCACTGCGCAGATCATCAACCCCAGCCCCAGGTCGCGTGCCGGGAAACCCAATCCTAGGCTGAGTTTGAGCAGGATGTAGAACGGGCCGACGATACTGGACAGTAAGGCGCTGACGCTACTCGGCGCACGGCCATAGGCATCCGGCTGCCACGTGTGCAATGGCACAATCGCGCTCTTGATCCCCAATCCGACCCAAATGCAGGCCAGGCCCGCGCGCGCCCACACGCCCGGTGCGATGATGGGTTGCGGGATAGTCAATGTACCGGTTTCACGGTAGATCAACGTGATCCCCATCAACAGGGTCAGGGTGCCGACGGTGCCCATAACCAAATACTTGAAACCGGCTTCGATGGATGTGTCGGTGCGACGGCGGAAGGCGACCAGGACGTAAGCCGCGATGCTCATCAGTTCGGTGAACATGTACAGGTTGAACAGGTCCGTCGTCATCACCATGCCGAGCAACCCGGTGAGCATCAGTAGTAGCAGTGGGTAGTAAGTGCGGTAGCGGTGATCGAGCGACAGGTAGCGTCCAGAATACACGGCCACACACAGGCCCATAAACAGCGCAATACTGCCGACAAACACCGCACCCGCGTCGGCTTGTAAAACCACGCTGCCCATCCCGCTCACGCCCGCCATCATATTGCCCCACATAAGCGCGGCGTTGCCAGGCGTGCGCGCCAGCGCCAGCAATGCGCCGAGCGCCGCTGCGAAGACTAGCGCCGTCAATGCTGCTAACCACTCGTTGCGCGACGTGATCAAGCGCGCAACCAGGTAGATCGCAAATGCCCCACCGACCAGGATGATGAGTGGAAGAACGACGCCGATGTTATCAGGACTCACCAACGACCTCCAAGCAGCATAGGTAGTTCGTGCGCCACCCAGTCGAAGAGCGGGGCCGGGAATATCCCTTCGATGATCGCCAGCGCGGCCAGCACTACGGCCGGCACGACCATTGCCAGCGGTTTCTTGGCGCGTTGCAGCGGCGGACCGTCGGGCGTTTCGGTGGGGTCTATGCCGAGGAAGATGCGGCTGCCAAACCACAGCGCGTAGGCCACCGTCAGCAACGATCCGAAGATGGTGATCACCGACAGCGCGATATAAGGCGTCTCCAGCCCGCCCGCAAAGATCATCCACTCGCTGTTGAAGACGCCCAGCGGCGGCACGGCGATGATCGCCAGGATGCCGATGGCGGCGCAGGCCGTGGCGATCGGCATCCGGCGCGCTAACCCGCCCACCTCGTCGATGTTGCGTTTGCCGGTCACGTAGACGACCAGGCCGACGACCATAAAGAGTAGCGCTTTGACGATGGCGTGGTAGATAACGTGTAATGTGGCCCCGGCAATCCCGTTGTAGGTCAGAGTGCCCATCCCATAAAGAATGTACCCCATCTGGCTGACGCTGGAGTAAGCGATGATACGCTTGATGTCGCGTTCGGCCAGGGCCATCAGCGCGCCGTAGATCTCGGAAAGAATGCCCAGCACCATCATCGGGACGGCAAACGGCTGCATTTGTTCGATGGTGAAGATGCTCATCGGGAAACGCAGGATGCCGTAAGCGCCCATGCTCAACATCGCCGCCGCCAGCATAATCGTCACCGGCATTGGCGCGACGGTGTGCGCGTCGGGCAGCCATAAGTGCAGCGGGAAGATCGCCATTTTGACGCAGAAGCCGAGGATGAAGAGCGTGATGACCGTTGTCACCATGCCCGGCGCGAGCGTCACTCCCGCCCGTAGTGCGGTGAAGCGGTCGGTGCCGGTAGCGTTGTAGAGCGTCACCAGGGATACCAACACCATCAGCGATCCCAGGTGGGTAAAGATGAAGTATTTGAGCGCCACCGCCCGCCGCGACGGTCCGCTGCTGCTGGCATGGCCCCACACGAGGATCAGCGCGCACGAAGCGATCAACATCAATTCCCAGAAGGTGTAGAAGAGCACCATGCCGTCGGCCAGCGTCGTGCCCGCCATTCCCACCGCAAACAGCAGTAGCAGCCCGTAGAAATAAGGCGCGCGTTCGTCGTTGGCCTCGCTGCCCCAGGCGTAGATGATCGCCAGCAGCGTCACCGCGCCCTCCGTGATGGCGAAGGGCAGCGTCAGCCAGTCGATGTGCAGGTCGAACTGGATTCCCGCCGCCGGCATCCAGTTCAGAGCGATAGCAGGGACATCGCCGCGCCGCAGCGCCGGAATCAGCGAGAACATCGCCGCCAGCGAGAGCGCCGCCGCGCCGCCCGCCAGCCAGCGGGCCACGGGTTGCAAGCGCCGGGGAAAGATGAAGAGCGCCAGCGTCGTCACGAGCGGAGCGCCGAGGACGAGGAGCAATGCGAGCGTTTCTAAAGCCATGATTTCACCATCCTTGCCATATCAGCATCGCTACGATCAACAGCAGCACGACGAAAACCCACTGCAAATTGGCCCGCAATCGTCCTGTGTGCTGATCCTGGATCCAGCGGTTGAATGTGAACACCCCTTTGGCTGTACTGCGCAAACTGCCCTCCAGCCCCTGGTGTTCCACCACACGGTGGAGCAGCGCCGCGCCATCGGTCACGGCGCGTGGTGTCTGCGTGATAATCCGTTCGAGCAGCCCGGACTCAAACCAGTTATGGATACTTTCCGCGAACTTGAGCACGGCGCCCGGTATCCCTGTGATAACCCTTTCCAGCAGGCCCACTTCGAGCCATGCGCGTATACCTGCGGCGAGTTTGCCGAGCATACGATCTACAGCGATTGTCTGGGGCAGGGGGGCGGGTTCTTGCGGGATGACGGCCTGGTTGGTCCATGCGGCCATCGCTGCCTTCAGATAGCGTCCGCCCATCAGGATGACGATGCCGGCGAGCAGAATCGCCGTGGGCCAAGGAATGCCGATCCCCTGTGCTAACTGCCACACGAGATAGGTGTTGAACCCCGTCAACAGCAGGCCCCCCACGCCGACAAGCGCGCCGCCCGCGTGGCGAACCCGTGGCGAATCAGCCAGCATGGCGTCACTGCTCCATAGGAACAACAAGCGCAAAGGCGTCATCACCAAAAGGAGTGTCACGATCAACCCTTGTAATCCTCCGACGGCGAGACAGAGCGCCAGCCCGCCTTGCGCCGCGTTGAGATAGACTAATGCCGGGCGCAGGTTACGCTTCAGGAGGGCGATGACGGTGGCCAATACCATTCCGCCAAGGCTTAACCACAAAATCCAGACTTTTAACGTTGGCTGAAGGCCTAACAGCGGCGTGATGCGGTAGAGCAGATACAGCCCCAGGTTGGGCATCACCGTCGCGTAGGTCCAGCCATGCGAAGCGGCGTCGAACTGCTCGCCGGCCTGCTGCCAGCTCTCGAAGGGCCACGCGCCGATTTTCACCCACACGGCCAACATAAACCCGATGATGACCCATGTGAGCCGCGTCGCGCTCAACGCTGCGCCGGATTCCAGGGCGGGGCCGATGTCCAGCGTCCCGGCGGCGTTCATCAGGATGAGCATGCCGATCAGGAAGCCCGTATCGCCCACCCGCAGCACCAGGTAGACGAACTTCGTCAGGCGCGGGCCGGCGTCTCTGGCGAGTATGAGCAAGGGAACCAGGGCGATGCACACCCCCGCGATTTCGAGCGCCACGTAGCGGGCCAGGAAGTGCCCGGCGAGGAAGGCCGTGTTCGCTGCGGCCAGGGTCAACAGCAGGAGGGCGGAGGATGAGGTAGACGGTAGACGGTAGACGGTAGACGGTAGACGGGAGGGGTGGGGGGGAGAGAGGGCAGGGAGATAGCACATGAGGAGGGCCAGGAAGGCGACGGCGGTTGTGGCGAGGGCGGCATAAAGCCCCGTTTGGGCCAGGGAGAACGTCATCGGGCCGGCATTGGGCAGCCAGGTGATTTGAAAGGGTACGGCTTGTTCGCCGTTGAGGGCCAGCGCTGCCGCGCACACCGTCGCCAGGCTGGTCACTATCAGGGCGCTGAGATGTCCGGCAATACGCCGCTTTGGTGCAGACGGTGTGAACAGTAGCATGCCAAGCAGCGCGCCGCCACTCAGCAGCGGGATGAGGATCAGACCAACAAGCCACACACCTGACATTGTCTAACCCCGCAACCGGTTGAGCTGATCGACGTCGCCGGAGGGATAGTGCCGGAACACGTTCACGATCAGCGCCAGCGCGACCGCGATCACGACAGCTTCCACAATCAATGCTGAAATCACCATCGACTGCGCGAACTGCACGTCCTGGTGCACCCGTCCGGCCTGGATCAGCCCGAGCGTCACGCCCTGGAGCATAATCTTAAGCCCCACCACCTGCTTGATGGCGCTACGTTGAAACAGCAGCCCACCTAACCCAATGAAAAAGAGCAGCACGCTCGCTGCGGTGTTGATCGTGTCAATCCAGGGCGATGTCATCTATCTCCATCCTTCTTTCCCCTTGCGAAGATTTAGGCGAACTTGTTCGCTCACCTGCGTAAGGGTTCCCATCTCGTTGCGATTCTTCGTGCTTCGGCAGCACCGCTGCGACGCCTAGCGCGCCGACAAAAATCAACGTCACCTGGACCATCAAGTCGAGGCTGCGCTGTTCCCAGAACCATTCGCGGAACACGTTGCTGGCGGCGGTCGAAGTCGTATCTTCGGGTCCCACGCGGAAATACCATCCCACCAACATGCCGGTGATTAGCAGAACGGCAACGATACCGATTTGTCGGGCGCGCTCACGGCTCATCGGTTTGTTTCTCCATAGAAGCGGTGAGGCTGATGGCGACGATGAACAAAACGCTGATCAGACCCGCGCCAACGCTCAACTCGAACCCACCTGCGTAAGGCACGTCGAGCATAAAGTACAACATCGCCAGAGCCGTGCTGCCCACGCCGAGTGCCACGGCTGCGCGGACTAGGTTCTTCGCTGCCAGGGCGGCAACGGCGCTGGCAATGAGGATGAGGACCAATATCGTGTAACCAATTAAAGCCATTGATATATCCATAGGTGCTGTGATGACAGAGGGCCATCGAGGGGAAAAGCATAGTACCAGGCCAAGCCGTTGGACTGGCAGCTTAACCTGGATTAAGTGCAAGTGGTTGGCGGCCGTTGGCCCACCTCGAGAGCCTCTGGAATAAGGTCCGATCGGTTAAACTCTTGCAGGCATACAAGAGAGAGCAATCCGGAACCTTTTGGTTCTGGTTCAGTCGGGTTGAGTAGCGGTCGTCGAATTTGTTATCTTGACGGTATTTTCAATCGAGATGGTGTATCTTTTGCACCTCTGCGATGACGGATTCGACCTTATGACGCACACGTGTGCGCGTGACTTCATCTATATCCGGGCCGGTGTGATCTCGCAGCCATTGCCCCCCGTAGCGGGCGCGGTAATTCGGCGGCAGTTCGTCGGGGAATGTTTGCCCCGACATCACGCCGAACGCCAACGTCCACGCACGCGGCACGACATCGAGATTGTAGCCACCGCCGCCGAGCGCCAGCCAGCGCGGGGCCAGCGCGTCGAACGCTTCGTAGAGCGCCGTCTGTCCGGCGGTGGTCAGCGCCAGGTGCGCCAGCGGGTCCTGGTAGTGGGTGTCCGTCCCAAATTGCGCGACCACCACGTCCGCCGCGAAACGCTCCAGTACCGGCGGCACGACCTGGTTGAATGCCCACAAGTAGGTCTCGTCGTCGGTGTAGGGTGGCAGCGGCACGTTGACGGCGTACCCTTCACCCTCGGCGAAACCGGTGTCGGTCACAAAGCCGGTGCCGGGGAACAGGGTGCGCCCATCCTGGTGCAGCGAGATCGTCAACACGCGGTCGGTGTCGTAGAACAGCGCCTCGACCCCGTCGCCGTGATGCACATCCACGTCCACGTAAGCGACGCGCAACCCTTGATCCACCATCCACTGGATAGCGACCGCGGGGTCGTTAAACACGCAAAAGCCGGAGGCGTAACTCGCCATCGCGTGATGTAGTCCCCCGCCATAGCTGAAGGCGACGTCACAATCGCCCCCGACCAGTAACCGCGCGCCGCTGAGCGAGCTTCCGGCCTTCAGCCTCTCCGTCTCGTACATCTCCGGGAAGATAGGGTTGTCGCCGGAGCCGAAGCCATAGCGCATCGGCTGAATATACTCGCGGGTCTCTGTCCATGTGCCGCCTTCGCTCAGAATGCGTACCACTTCGATGTAGTTGGGCGAGTGCACAAGGGCGAGCTCGTCTTCGGTCGCGGGTTGTGGCGCGATCACCTGGACGTTGGGTGCAGCGAACGCGCCGTATTCCTCCAATAACTTGAACGTGCGCCACAAACGCTCCGGCTTAAGGGGATGTTGTTGGCCATGTCCATGTTCCCAAAGGGCGGGCGTCGAGAGAAAAACAGCACGTCTAGTAGGTCTATCACTAGAATTCAAGGCTACGCTCCTTACAAAAATAAATCGCTAATCTCGCCAATCTACGCGATTTTTTAAGTTAGCGAAAATTCGCGTGGATTCTGCGAATGCAGACATTCGCGCTTAAAATTTCCGGTCTCCGTTGGTGTGGAATCCCACATAGGAACTCCTTTGCGTCACGGTCGTATAGGGAGTATAGACTGAGGCGCGATGAATGTCAACCTGATTTTTGACCTATTTCCCGGTGCATATGCATTGGTTTACTGCGCTGTAGATAGTATAATTACTCTGACTGTGTGTTATGCTTTGCACAAAGAGTATGGCGGATGGTGGGACTCATGAAAAACAAGGTGTTGGCATGCGCAGAGATCTTGATCGTTTATGGTATTATGCGGCTGTTGGGGTGGGCTATCCGCTCCACCGGAGTAATAGATGCTGAGGTGCAACTTCTCGGCTGGACGTACATCGGCGGATTGCTTCAGATGGGTGTCCCGCTGGTCGTCATCTGGCTCACCCGGCGGCGCTGGTCCGATTATGGCGTGACTCTGGCGGGGTGGCAGAACAACCTGGACATCGGGATCAAAGCGTACCTCGTGCGGATGATCCCTCTTGGTCTAGGGATAGGCGGTGCGGCGCTGCTCAAGCTCGATTATCGCGCGCTGCCCGGCGGGGCGCTGGTGGCCCTGGCCGAAATTATGGGCATCGCGGTGATGTTGTGGGTGCTGCGTCGCCAGTCGGAGGAGAAGGCGCTGGCGTCGGTGCGCAGCAACCTGATCGCGCTGATCGTTTTGTTGCTCCTGCCTATTCTGGTCGGGCTGGCGATGCGGCGCTTGACCTTGATCGTCGTTTCGACGGTGGTCTGGCAGTTCGTCTTCTCCGGTTTCGGCGAGGAGATTTTCCTGCGCGGCTACGTGCAGGGACGGCTGAATCAAGCGTTTGGCCGCCCGTGGACGTTTTTTGGCATACCATGCGGACCAGGACTGATCATTGCATCGCTGCTGTTTGGGCTGCTACACGCGTTCAACACTTACGATCCGGCTGCCGGTGAATATACGCTGGCGTGGGGATGGGCGCTCTTTACCGTCTTTGGCGGCTTGTTCTTTGGCCTGCTCCGCGAAAAGACGGGGAGTCTGCTCGGCTGTGGTATCGCCCACGGTTTGCCCGACGCCGTCGGTGAGGCGTTGGCGAAGGTCATGGGGTGGGCGTTGTGAGGTGTATCCCTCTGCTTTCGGATGCCCGGCGTTGGAACCAAAAGTGCTCCGGGAGCGTCATGAAAGCGGAGGTGAAAAATGAAGATGAAAATTTGGTTATTCGCATATCTTGCCGTGGCGCTGACGCTCACGTCCTGTGGGGCGGGTGATGCTGCCGGTAGAGCGGCATCTCTTGAAGGCGAATGGACGCTGCTGACGTTAAACAGCGCGCCGTTGCTGGCAGGTTCGGCAATCAATGCGACGTTCGCAGAAGGCAAAATCACCGGCTACAGCGGGTGTAATAGTTACGGTGGATCGTACACGGTGAAAGGCGATAGTCTCGAACTTGGTGAGATCGCGATGACGCTGATGGCTTGCCCGGAAGAAGGCATAATGGAGCAGGAGCAGGCCTACATGGAAGCATTATCGAAGGTGACGAAATTCCGCCTGGACAATGACCGGCTGGAACTGCTGGACGCATCCGGCACGGCGCTCCTCGTTTACGCGCGTATGGAGCCGTTCACGGGCGACCCGGCGGCGTTGGTCGGGACCGAGTGGCACCTTGTGACGTTCGACGGCAGTCCACTGGACGAGACCTTGTCGTTCACTCTGGCTTTCACAGAGAATCGCTACAGCGGCCTGGCCGGCTGTCGCCATTTCGAGGGTGAATACCAGGCGGGTGATGGTGAGATCGATCTTCCGATGATGGCGATGATCGAGGAAACATGCCCGGATGCGGACGAGGCGTATTGGACGCTGGAAGGCTGCTTCACCGATGCGGTGGGGCGGGCGCGTCACTGGCGCATTGTGGACGGTCGGCTCGAACTCCGCACACAGGCAGGGCAGGTATTGGTCTTCGGACCGTGAATCCATAAATCGTTGCATAGCGCATCGCTTGAACGTGACTGCCCGCAGATTCTTCTGCGGGGCAGTCTTTGGTTAACAGGCATACCTACCTGGCCACATGACCAGTTTTTCAGAATAATAGGCGAAACCCTATACTTCCCTATTGACAATACTGTGTGACATATGTTATAATGTTATCAACAGTGAAGGAGGGTACACACTATGAATGATGTAACACAAAACTTGATTTCCGAATTGCGACGGGGTATGCTGGTGCTCAGCGTGCTCAGCCAGCTCAAAGAGGAAGCCTATGGCTACGCGCTCAAAGAGCGTTTGACCGAGCGCGGGGTCGAGATCGACCAGGGCACGCTCTATCCGCTGCTGCGGCGGCTCGAAGATCAGGGCTTGTTGCAAAGCGAATGGTCGCTGACCGAATCGCGCCCGCGTCGCTACTATCAACTCAATGCCACAGGGCAAACAGTATTGGATACACTCACGCAGGAATGGCAATCACTGGTTGATGCGATGCACCGGCTATTACAAGAACAGGAGGAAAAGTAAAATGGAACTGATCGATCGTTATGTTTATCAAGCAGGGCGGCGGCTGCCGGATCGCATGCGCGCCGACGTGGAGCGGGAACTGCACTCGCTGTTGATCGATGCGCTGGAAGAGCGTACCGGGCGGGTGACAGACTTCACCGAAGATGAGCAGGTCGCTGTGCTCGAGGAATTTGGCCCACCGGAGCAGATGGCGAACAAGTACAGGCCACGCCCCCGTTATGTGATCGGCCCTAAGGTCTTCGATCTGTACCTGCTGGTCGTCGGTGTCGTCGCGGGGGCAGGCTTGCTGGCGGCTGTCATCACAGCCATCGTCTCGCTCGTGGGAGCGGGATCCCAACCTTCCGTATTCGACTTGCTGCTCCAGACTGCGACCATCTTTATGAACATCGCGCTCAGCGGCGTCGGTTCGACGACGTTGGTCTTCGCTTTGCTCGAGCGCGCGATCCCGGACGAGGAATTCAAGCTGGATGAAGACGAGAAATGGAATCCGCGCGACTTGCCTGTCATCGAAGCACGCGATGAGATCAAACGCGGCGGACTGATCGTTGAAATCGCCTTTCTGACCTTGCTCATCATCGGGATTCTGGCCTTTGGGAACCGCATCGGCGGCGCGTACTACGATGGATCGTGGCATTCGTCCCCGCCCTTTTTATCGTCTGCCTTCTTCTCGATGTACCTGCCGCTGTTTGTCACGCGTTGGGGATTGTCGATCGTTCTGGACCTGGTGTTGCTGCGGCAGGGGCGCTGGCAACTTGGTACGCGCATCGCTGACGTGCTCTTCCACTGCCTGGATATCTACATCCTGGGACGCTTGATCAACGGTCCTTCGGTTATCAACCCGGAGGCCTTCCAAAGCATATTTCTCGCCGCGCCAGGAGCGGCTGATATCTTGAACAAGATGCTGACGGACGGATTGCGAATCGCTTTCTTGATTGCTTTGCTGGTGACCGTCTTTGACATCGCTTTCAGGGTGTACCGGTTGATCCGCGATTATAAACTGTGGCTTGTGATCAAGCCTAAGCCCACGAATTGATTGCTCTATTCACGGTTGACTGCGAAAATACGAATGGCAGACTCGCCATTCGTATTTTCGTGTATAATTCGTGATCGACCGACGACAAACACACAACAGGAACTTACCAGTGGACAAAACAAACGCAGCAAATCACCGACACGCTTTTTGGATTCTCTGGGCAGGGCAGTCTGTGTCGCTACTCGGCACGGGAATGACCCGTTTCGCCGTGTTGATTTGGGCTTTTCAGGAGAAAGGAACCGCTACCGCCTCGGCGCTGCTCGGCTTTTTTAGCTGTATCACCTTCGTTATCGCCAGTCCCTTTGCCGGCGTGCTGGTGGATCGCTGGGATCGGCGCAAGGTGATAGCGTTTGCCGACCTCGGCGCTGGGTGTATGACCGCGTTGTTGCTCGCGCTCTACGCAACAGGACGTTTGCGGGTCTGGCATCTCTACCTCGCCGAGGGCCTAACCGGGACGCTGGAGGCGTTCCAGGCTCCGGCGTTTTCGGCGTCGGTCAGTTTGGTGGTTTCCAAAGAGGTCCATTTCGGGTTTTCTGTCCGAATTGAGCATTCCCTTCATCGTCAGCCCGTACTTTGCCCTGTGGCAGGAGCTTGTCCCGCTCGACGTGCAGGGTCGTGTCTTTTCTACGCGCGACATGGTCCAGGTACTATCGCAACCTTTTGGGTACCTGGCCGGGGGCCTGCTGGCCGACAGGCTCTTCGAGCCGGCGCTGCAAGTGGGAGGCGCGCTGGCGAGTTCGGTCGGGCGGTTGGTGGGAACGGGACCAGGCGCGGGCATGGCCGCGATGTTTCTCTGCACCAGTCTCTTGGGTGGCCTTACCGGGGTGTTGGGACTTTTGTCGCCGTCTGTCCGTCACCTGGATCATACCTGAACGGGCCGTGTATCCATCCTTTTCATCTTGCTGTAAGTGTGTTATAATTTAGTATAGGTTTATCACGTTAATCAGAAAAGAGGTCATTTTGAGTGAAATAGATTCCCCGGCTATGGCCGGGCCACAGAATGCTTTGGCCGACGTTTCCCTCGACCAGCTATCCGAACCGCTGCGCGCTGCGGCGGCCCGCGCGGGCTGGACACAGTTGATGCCGGTGCAGGCGCGCGCTATCCCTTACCTGCTCGCTGGGCGTGGGATGATGATCCAGGCGCGTACCGGAAGCGGCAAAACCGGCGCTTATCTGCTGCCGATGTTGAAACGTCTTGATCCAACGCGCGATCAGTGCCAGGCCCTCGTCCTTACACCGACGCGCGAGTTGGCCCGCCAGGTGGTGCAAGAAGCAGAACTGCTGTGCGGTCCCGCCGGATTGCGCACGGTCGCGGTGTACGGCGGCGTCGGGTACGGTCCGCAGATCGATGCGTTGCGCAAGGGCACGCACATCGTCGTGGGCACGCCAGGGCGCGTTCTCGATCACCTGCTCAGGCGCACCTTCACGCTGGAGCATTTGAGGATGCTCGTTTTCGATGAAGCAGATCGCATGTTGTCGATGGGGTTCTATCCCGATATGCGCGAGGTGCAGGGGTATTTGCCTAAGCGCGACATTCACACGTGCATGTTCTCGGCGACGTTTCCCCCTTCTGTGAAGCGCACTGCGCGCCAGTTTATCCACGAACCGGAGTTTCTGACACTGAGCAGTGATCACGTTCACGTCACCGATACGGAGCACGTCTACTACACGCTACCCGATATGGAAAAGGATCGCGGTTTGGTGCGGTTGATCGAGATCGAGAATCCCAGTTCGGCGATCATTTTCTGCAATACGAAAATGCGCGTGCACTACGTGACAGTGGTTTTACAGCGCTTTGGCTACGACGCCGATGAAATCAGCTCGGATCTTTCGCAGAAAGACCGCGAGCGAGTGTTGAAGCGGGTGCGTCAGGGGAAGTTGCGCTTTCTCGTGGCGACCGACGTGGCGTCCCGTGGCATCGACATTCCCGAACTCTCCCACGTGATTCTATACGAATTGCCGGAAGACGTCGAGGGTTACATCCACCGGGCTGGACGGACAGGCCGAGCGGGTGCGGCTGGTGTCGCGATCTCTTTGGTAGGGCTGACCGAGCAGCTTATGCTCAAGCGCATTATGCAGCATTACAGCATCGATATGGAGGAGCGTGAAATGCCGACTGACGAAGATGTAGCCGAGGTGGTGGCCGAACGGTTGACGGCTTTACTTGAAGCGCGCTTGCGCGACCGTGACAAGTTGAAGACAGAGCGCAGCCAGCGTTTTATCCCCCTGGCGCGCAGCCTAGCCGAGGATGACGACGGTTTGGAGATTATCACGATGCTGTTGGACGACTATTACCAGCAGATGCTCCATGCGCCCGTTCCGCAGCCAACCGACGAAGCCGAATCGGTTGAAAAGAAGACTCCTGATTCGGGTGGCAAGTCATCGAGCAGTAAACGCCGCCGCCGGCGACGCCGATAAGGCCGTTCCAGGAAAATAAACCTTCCAAATACAGACGTTTTCCGAGCAACAAGTGTCTGGTTTTTAACGATAGGTGCGTTGCACTTTCCGAAGTGCAACGTACCCATTTTTATACCGGGCTATACTTTCCCTACCGGCGCGACATAGATGGCAAATTCCTCCTTGCCGTCCACGCCGAGGAGCGCATCCAACTGCGCTTGATTGTATGCGCCGATAGCGCACGTTCCCGCGCCGATGGCTGTGGATGCCAGGTAGAGGTTCTGGCAGACGTGTCCCGCATCCAGGGCGATGATCTTGGGCGAGATGAAACTGTAGCGCCACTCCGTGCGGTACGGGATCACCGTCCACATAAACACCACCGCCCCCGTTCCGATGAAGCTCTGACCGTTGCACGCTGCGCCGACTTCGCGTGGCAGTGCCGCATCTGAGCGCAAGCCACACAGTTTGTGATCCAGTGAGAGGTAGCGATACAGCCCCGGTTCCAGCCCCTGTACCCGGTTGATGAGCAGATACGTCTCGAAGGGATGGCGCGCTCCCGCGGAGGGCACGGTACGCCGTGCGGCGATTCCGCCGCGCCAAACCTCATGGACGCCCTGCGTGGCCCATAGTAGAAACGATAGCTCCTCGAGGGAGAGCGCCGCGTCGTTGAATCTACGGTGGCTTTGGCGCTGGTTGATCGCGTCGAGCAGTGGCATGGTACCGACGGTGAGGTCGGCAGGCGCAACCAGGTCGACCAACGGCGCGTCCTCAGGATAAGGCTTTTGCAGCGGTGGCGCGGGCAGCCGCTTCTGCTGGTCGGTCTGCATCTCGCCGAATTTATCCCACTGGTCGCTTTTCAAAAACTTGCGATACGTTTCAATAGATGGTTCTGTGGCTTTCATCGTGCCTCCTCTTCTCTGTGAATAGCGTATGTAGCGCGGGCGTCTCGCCCGCGCTACATTTGCGTGATCGTTGATGTGGAATCCCACATAGAAACTTCTGGAAAGTGGCAAACAGGGATCAGTAATTCAGGATCAGGGATTGGGCGTTCCTAATCTCCGGTCCCTAATCCTCAAGATCTCGGGCCACACGGGCGCGTAGTTTACGGGCCTGGCTTTGTAGTTTCTGAAAATACTCGGACTCGGTGATCTGCGCGACCTGGCGCTCTTTTCTCTCCTGATCGACGGCGACGCGCAGTTCCTGAATCTCGGCGCGCAGCTTTTGTTCGCGGATGTAGGCCGCCAATGCCAGCGCCGCTAACTTCGATAGCGATTCCACGACCTTCTGTAGTTCAAGGCTGAATGCAATCACGTTGTCAGTCCTGGGGGTACGCGCGTTAATGAGTTGCAATACGCCCAACAACTCGCCACTCTCGTTTTGTAGCGGGACGGTCAGAAAGGATTGCGAGCGATAGCCGGTTTTCTGATCGAAGGCCTTAGTGCCGGAGAAATCGAAGCCCTCGGCGTGATAAGCGTCGGGGATGTTGATTGTCTGGCGTGTGAGTGCCGCGTGGACGGCAACGTTGTGGCGGTTGGGTGCGCCGGTCACTGGATCGTACAAGGGCAGTGGCGCAAAGACGATTGGCTCACCGCGTGCGCCGCCAAGGGCGATGTGCAGCGAGTCGTTGTGCATGATGACGAACTGCAGATGCTCATCGGCAGTGTACAGATAGAGCGTCCCGCCATCGGCGTTGCAGAGCGCCTTAGCCTCCAGCAGAATCCGTTCCAGCAGTTGTTCGAAGCGCTTCTCTGTTACGTTGATGCTTGGTTGCACGACACGCGTAGCACCTGCGTTGCCGTTTACTCTGGACATTCTTTCAGCACAGCGCCGGCTGAAATGGGATCAAAGCCTTCCGGCCATAAGGTTTCTTCGTTGTACGTCGCGCCGCGCAGACGGCTCCACGTGAGGCTGGTGTCCTCCAAATTGGCGCCGGAGAGATCGGTGTACGCCAGGTTCGCGCCGCGCAGTTCGGTCCCCACCATTTGCGCGTCCTTCAGGCACGCGCCCAATAGATTCGTGGTGCCCATAAAGGCCCATTCCAGATGCGCGTTGGTGAGATCGGCTTCCTTTAAGTTGGCCCCGGCTAATTTCGCGCCAACCAGGTGAGCGTCACGTAGGTCGGCTTTTAAGAGGTTGGCGCGCGCCAGGTGCGCGGCAACCAGGAATACTTTTCTCATATGTGCTTCGTTGAGTTGCGCCTCACCCAGGTGCGCCCATTCCAGGTGCGCGTGTTCCAGATGCGCGCCTTCCATGTGCGTGCCTGCCAGGTGCGCTTCGACCAGGAACGCACCGTTGAGCCACACTTCCCGCAAGTTGGCGTCGGATAGGAAGAAAACTGCCGGCCCCTGGGTGATGAGACCCGATTCGTACAGAAATTGTAATACCTGTCCCTTGCTTGAGCCGTCATCGCCAAGCCCGTGGAGCACGGCTAGCGTCTGCTCGCGGGCGATTCCGCGCACTTCACTGGCGGCGTGGGCGTTCCGCAATCCCTGGTAGACCAGTAGATCGCTCATCCGTGTGAAATACGCATCTAAAAGCGCTTGCTTGTCCTTCGCCGTTATCCGCGACGTTGACGTCCCCGGAAGTCCGCACAGATCGTGGAAAGATGCGCCAGTCGAGAGACGGCTGAGACGCTCGCAGCTTTCGAGGATACGCGCACGGCTGTCCTCAAGGGATGGCGTGGTGCCGTGTTCTAGCGTTTGCGCCAGATTTTCGTTGAGGCGATGTTGCAGGATACGCGCTTCATAAATCCGCGGGTGATCTCTGCCTAGCGCAGTAACGAGCTTTTGCATTCCTAGCCTATAGTGGTAAAAATATCCTTGTTCCATTTTAACCAACTTCCCTCATTGGGTCTGATATGTGTATGAATAGTGCGCGCTAGAGCGGACGCCGGCTCAGCCTGTCAACATTGGCTATCCATAGTATAGCGCAGTGTTGCGTAGAGGTCAAAGTCTGAAAATAGCTTATAATCAAAGCATTTCTGCAATTCTTCATTCGTAGGGGAGGGCGACGGAGAACGATATGCAAGGCACGAAGATTCGCGCCATTGGCTTAGGGATGTGCACATTGGATGTGTTGATCCGGAGCAAAGATTTGCCAACTTGGGAAGGCGGCACGCGGATCAACGCGTTTGGCTTCGACGGCGGGGGGCCGGTTGGTACGGCGATGGTCGCCGCAGCCAAGTTGGGCGCGCGCGTGGGTTTCATTGGTACTGCCGGCAACGATGCTCCCGCCGAGTTTAAGCTGCGCTCGATGCGTGCGTGCGACATCGATTTGAGCCGCATGGTCTACCGCGACGCCCCCGAAGATCAGGTGGTCGTTGTCAACATCCACGCGGAAACGGGCGAGCGTATCTTTTCGGGGGTACAGCGGTGGGGCGAGGAGCAAATCCGCCCGGAGGAACTGGATCGCGATTATGTCACCTCGGCGGATTACCTGCACCTCGATGGTTTTCACAACGCGGCGGCGCTCCAGGCGGCGCAGTGGATGCGGGCCGCGGGCAAGACGGTGGTGCTGGACGGCCACAAGACCGACGGCCCGGTGCGCGAGCACTTGCGCCGGTTGATTCCTCACGTCGATGTCCTCATCAGCGGATCGGCTTTTGCGCGAAACTTGACCGGCATTGACGACATCTGGGAGGCCGGTGCCGCGATTCTGGCACTGGGACCGCGCATCTTCGTGCAGACGGAGGGTATCGACGGCAGCTACACGATCACGGCGGAAGAACAGTTCCATACTCCGGCTTTTCCTGTAGACGTCATCGATACGACCGGTGCCGGGGACGTGTTCCACGGCGCGTACATCGTCGGCCTGTTGCATGGATGGTCGTTGCGGCAAAACGCACTCTTTTCGACGGCTGTGTCGGCGCTTAAATGCATGCAACTAGGCGGACGTGCGGGGATTCCGAGTTTCGATGCGGTGATGGCGTTCTTGCAGGAACGCGGAGTCGCTATAGAATAAGACTCTATCCGAAAATGTGGCTACGAGCGTTTTTAGTGCATCGGCGGTGAATTTTCGGGTAGGTTTTAACACGCAACATATTTCACACAAGGAGATAGATCTTTTATGCCACTCGTTTCAATTCTTCCGCAGCTTAAACGAGCACAGCAATACCATTATGCGCTGCCGCTCTTCGACACGGCTGATATGTACAGCACCGATGGGATGTTCGCTGCTTTGGAGGAGAAAGAGGCCCCGGCCATGATCGCCATCTACGCAGGGGCGCTCGACCGGCCCAACACACGGGCGTTTGCCGCGTACATCCGCGCGCGCGCGGAGGCATCGACCATGCCGGTCTCGTTGATGTTGGATCACGGCGGCAGTTTCGAGCACTGCATCAAGGCCATCTCGTTTGGTTTCACGGATGTGATGTACGATGGCTCCAAGCTGCCGTTCGAAGAGAACGTCGCCAACACACGCGCCGTTGTGCGCGCTGCGCACGCAATCGGCGTGGCCGTCGAAGCCGAGTTAGGTCACGTCGGTTCGGGCAGTGAGTACCAGGACTTCGGCGCGCAGCGCAAGGGCTTCACAGACCCCGACGACGTGGAGCGTTTCGTTGCGGAGACCGATGTGGACATCCTGGCCGTCGCCATCGGCACCGCGCATGGCCTGTACGCCGGAGAGCCGCACCTCGATCTGGATTTGCTGCGCGAAATCCGCGCGCGCGTCGATATCCCCCTTTCGTTGCACGGCGGCTCCGGCTGCTCCGACGAGCAGTTCCGCGACGCTATCGCCGCCGGCATCGCCAAAGTCAACGTGGCGACCGACCTCTTCGTCACCACTGCCCGCCGTCTCACCGAAGCGGCCCGCGCCGAGGATAATATGCACTACTTCGCCTTCGGCAAAATCGCCGTCGAATCGTTCCAGGAACGCTGCGGCCATTACCTCGACGTCTTCGGCGCGACGGGGAATGGGTAACGAGCAACCAGTAACCAGTAACGAGTATCCAGCAACCAATTTAAGGAGAATCTGACAGTGAAATTCAACAACCGTGAGGACATTATTCAATTGACGCCGTTGTGGACGGGGGAGCGTTTCCCCGATGGTCGTCCGCGTGTGCCAGATGACATCCTGCGCCGCATGCAGCGCGTCGTGACCGAAGAGGCGTGGTCTGTGCTGTGGCAGCACGGCTATCATTTCCAGTTTGAGGGCAACTGGACCCGTCTGCATCCCGACCGCGTGCTCGTGGGCCGCGCTGTGACGGGCGTTTTCGTCCCGCATCGTCCAGATCTGCACGACTATCTGATGGACTACGGTCACGAGGTCGAAGGCCGCATCGGCGCGATGAACTCCTGGGTCATCGAAACCCTGGTCGAAGATGACGTGATTGTCATCGATCTGTTCGGCAAGGTTTACGAAGGAACGTACTCCGGCGCGAACCTTTCCACCGCCATCGCCACGCGCACCAAGCGCGGGCAGGTCATCTACGGCGGCATCCGCGACGCACAGCAGATCTACGAAATCGACGACTTTGCCACGTTCTGTAGGGGTATGGACCCTACGCCGATCCGCAACGTCACATTGACTGGGTTGAACGTCCCGTGTCGCGTTGGCGTGGCGACCTGTCTGCCCGGCGACGTCGTCCTGGGCACGATGACGGGCATCCTCTTTATCCCGCCGCATTTGGCCGAAGAGGTGGTCGAACACTCGGAGCGCACGCATATGCGCGAGTTGTTCAGCCACCAGCGGCTACGGGAGGGCATCTATAACTCCAGTCAGATGGATACCAAGTGGACGAACGAGATCGTGGCCGATTTTGAGGAATGGCGCAAAACGCACAGCATTGATGATATCGATTGGAGCAAGGAACAGAAGCAATCGGACGAGGGTGGTACGTTGCTTGGGTAGTTGGGGTGGGGGCTGTCTCTTATACACATCT
>OMKS01000838.1_pt1 | contig 28621 bp, 23 predicted proteins | sample 1674721 | NCBI WGS metagenome assembly OMKS01 (sample SAMN06264996, study PRJEB25208) | sediment metagenome | isolation source: hot spring sediment | place: USA: California | collected 2014-09-02 | reverse complement strand
TTCCGCCGATCATCATTTTCAGCATCACAAACCGCTGCAACCTGAACTGCACGGGGTGTTACGCCCGGGACCTGGACAGGAAGGCGGGAGACGATCTGAGCGCACAGGAGCTGGATCGCATCATCGGCGAGGCACAGGACCTCGGCGTCCCGTTCTTTCTTCTCGCAGGCGGCGAACCGCTCGTGCGCCCGGAAATCCTCGACATCACCCGGAGGTACCGGAACATCACCTTCTTTCTCTTCACGAACGGCATGCTCATCGACGACGCGATGACGCGGATATTCAGGAAACAGAAAAACATCGTCCCGGTCGTCAGCCTCGAAGGACACGAATCCGAGACCGACGGGCGGCGCGGATCCGGGATGTTCAGCCGTCTGAAGGAGGCCGTCGGCCGACTCCGGAAGCACCGGATCTTCTTCGCCCTCTCCATGACCGCGACCCGGCGGAACATCTCCGTGATCTCGGCGGACGCCTTCGTCCTCGAGATGATGGAACAGGGCTGCAAGATGTTCCTCTATGTGGAATACACGCCCATCCGGGAGGAGACCCGGGACTGGATCCCGACCGACACCCAGCGCGAGGATCTGGACAGGCGCGTGAAAGGATTCCGGGAAAGGTATCCGGCCATGTTCGTCTCCCTGCCCGGAGACGAAGACCAGTTCGGGGGTTGCATCTCGTCCGGCCGCGGATTCGTCCATATCAGCGCGGACGGCCGCCTCGAGCCCTGTCCCTTCGCGCCTTTTTCGGACGTCAGCCTGAAGGAAATGCCCCTGAAAGACGCCCTGAAATCACGGCTCCTGGCCGTGATCCGGGAAAACGTGGATCAACTGGAAGAGGGGCCGGGCGGGTGTTCGCTCTGGCAGAAAAGGGAGTGGGTCGAGTCCCTGCTCGGAGCACAATCCGAAAGCGGCCCCGGTTTGCTTGAGAAGGAGCGTTCATCATGATTCATCAGGTTCGTGAACTGGCGGAGAAGTTTTCGCACGATGAACTGGAGCGGTGTATAGACCGCCAGATCGGGGAAGGCACGAATCCCTGCTGTCTGTGCAGCACGGCGGAAGAAACGGTCAACATCCTCTCCAAAGCCTCGTGGGTCAGAAAACAGATCGAGACCGGAACTTCTCCGTCCCTCACCGACGCCCTCAGGAAACTGGCGGCGAGCATGCGTCGGATCACGCAGACCGGAAAATGATCCCCGCCATGGGGGGTGGACGGGGTGTCTTCCCCGAAACCTGAACGGAACCCGGACGGCTCCGGCCGCCTCGGGCGGAGCAAAAACGAGGCGGCGAATCCCGGATGAATCATTCCTGATCATCGAAGAGGAGGTCAGACATGAAAAAAGAAATCCTGATTTGCGGACTGTTGCTCATCACGGCCCCGGGCCTTGCGGAAGAACAAACCCTTCTAGGCCAGTCCTCCCGCACCGGCTGGTATTTCGCGAGCACCTACAAATTCTCCACCATGAATCAGGAGTTCGTGCGGCTCAGCGGCTGGCGCGCGGTCATGATCTTCGACAAAACCTGGTCTCTCGGACTGGCCGGGACCGATACCGACAGTAAGGACATCCCCGCGCCGGTCACCCACAAGGACCAGGCCGTCTATATGGACCTGAATTACCACGGCTTCGAACTCGGATACATCTGGAATTCGGACCGGGTCGCGCATTGTACCGCCGACCTGCTGGTGGCGCTCGGTTCTGTGGGGTACAAGGCCCAAGGTTCCGGAAAAAAATGGAACCGTGATCTCGTCGCCGTGATCGAACCTACCGTCCAGTTGGAGTTGAACGTGGTCCGATGGATGCGCATCGGGCTCGGCGCCGGATATCGGTTCGTGACGGCCATCGACCTGGAAGGCCTGTCGTCGGGCGATGTCAGCGGTCCGACGGGTGTCCTCACATTTAAGTTTGGAAGATTCCAGTGATCCTGAGAAAAAAACCTTTTCCCTGTCCCCGGGATTGTTTATACTATAACCATGAAATTCCGGATCATGACAGCCCTGTTCTTGTTCTGGATCGGGGTCATGGGCGCATTCGCGAGGCCCTCGGATCCGGGACACACCTTCCGTGTCGCGGAACCCCGATTCACCCTCTCCCGCACGCCGTTCGATTGCCGCATCGTCGCACTGAAGGACGGTGTGAAACGGATTCTGCGTTCTCCCGCACCCTCCCGGTCGTCGGCCTGTCTGCGGACGGTCCGGGAACGCTTCCCCCCGACTCGCTCCGGTTCGACCGGGGAATCGCACGCCTCGAATCGGTAAGCTGGGCGGCCGGGAGTGCCGGGAAAATCCGGCTCGCAGATGGGGAGATCATCCGCGAGCTCTACATCCATACCCTGCCAAACTGGTTCAGCATCCTGCCGCCGCTGATCGCGATCCTGACCGCGATTCTCTTCCGCCAGGTCATGGTCTCGCTGTTTCTCGGCGTCTGGCTCGGCGCGACGCTGATCCATCGCTACAACCTGTTTACGGGTATTCTGAGGACGCTGGATCATTATTTCGTTTTGGGTAAGGTCATTCACATGAATGGATCAGGACGGGCTGTCCAAAGAGAGAGCATGGGATGAGACGATCACCCCAAACCATCAAAAAAACCCCCTCCCGGGGGCTGGATTCTGATTTTTTATTCCGGATTCCTTCGGGTCTATAATGTCATGCTGACCGTGAAATGATTCGTGTCCCCGAGCGCGCCGTGTGAACCGAACGCATAATCGATAAGGATCCGTCTGAGTCTGAGCCCGAAACCGAAGGAGAGTCCGGCCATGCGCTCCGCCTCCGTTCCCATTTTCTGACCGGCGCCCCTGGAGTGATATCCGAAGCGTAACAGGACAAAATCCGAAACCGTAAATTCACCGCCTGTTGCGAAATACATGCCCCCGATCAGGTCACTCTCCTGCCTGGCATAACGAATCACATCGCCGCTGATCACCAACGGCAGATGGGCCAGGTGTTTGGAGAAACCCGCACGGAAGGCGAGCGGAAGCGTTTCCTTCACATCGATGAAAGGACGGAGCGTCCTGCCGAGATTCTGGACAGACAATCCGATGTTCAGCATATGAACGGGGATATGATACACCGCGCCTGCGTCCAGGGCCAAAGCATCCGCGGAATACGCATCGATCGCCGACCGGATATATTTCACCGTGGTACCCCAGCGTATCCGGCATTTCAACGAATCGGCATAGGAAACCCCGATCGCCAGATCTCCGGGGGTGAACGTGCCGAGGTCTTCGCCCTGAACACCGGTTCGCGGAAGCGTTCCGTAATTCAGATAGGCCGCGGTCACCGCCAGAATGCCGTGCCCCGCGAGACGCAGCTGATATCCGAGAAACCCGGACTGGATATCCGCCAGATAATCGATATAAGAGAAGACCAGTCTGTGGTTTTCCGAACCGGACAGCGTGGCGGGATTAAAGGCCAGGCTCTGCACGTCCCCGTCCGCCGCGGAATAAGCACCGCCCAAGGCCGCGGCCCGGCCGCCGTAGGTGATGCGCAGGAAATCAAAACCATCTGCGGCGAATGAGGAGAGCAAACCGGTCAGCACCAGACTCGGCAGGAACCGGATAACCCGGTGTTTCATGACGCCCCCATACAAAAAAAGGGATGAATCCCCGTTTTAAAAATGGAGCCACCCGTCGGACTCGAACCGACGACCTGCTCATTACGAGTGAGCTGCTCTACCAGCTGAGCTAGGGTGGCCAGTCTCAAAAGCGTAAAAACATATTAATTTTTTACCTGAAAGTCAAGATAAAATCGAACAGGCACCTCGTCGGTACAATAGCAGACCCCCGGATACGAAACCGGGGGTCTGTCTGTGGGGGTGTATGGTTTGTCAATGAACGGGAATTTCTCTCGGCCTGGCCTCGTCGGCCTTGGGAACGGTCACCGTCAGGATCCCGTTCTCGTATTTCGCCGTGATTTCTCCGGCCTTCACCGAATGAGGGAGACGGAAGGCGCGTTCGAACCTGCCGTAAGACCGTTCCGACCGGTGATAATGCCTGCCGTTCTCGCGAACCGCCTCTTTCTTTTCCCCTTTGAGCGTAAGGACGTTGTTTTCGAGTGAAAGTGAAATGTCTTTCTTCTCGATTCCCGGAATCTCGGCCTGCACTTCATAGGCCGCATCGGTCTCACTCACTTCGACCAGCGGGGTCCATACCGAAATGCGGGCCTCCTGATCCGCCGGAAGGCCTCCGAAAAGCCGGTCCACCGTTTCAGAGAGATCGGCGATTCCGCGGTAGGGGGTGTATTTGACGAGTGTCATCGGATGTCTCCTTTCTTTTAATTGTTTTTGAATCCTTATGTTCTGGGTATAAGCAACCGTCGTGCCAATCCCTGGTATAAATATCTAATTGCTTGATATTAAAAATATTATGCATTCTATTACTTTCTAAGGAGGACAGGTCATCCTGTCAGCGATGCCACCGGATTGACAGCCGCGCCGGAATTATTGCGCCAATATGACTGTTGTCCTGCCGGATCCGTCGTCACTTCGCGGAATGTCCATACCGCCCGGATCTTTCGCATTGCGAAAACGGAGAAAAATATCTATATTTTCAAATCATTGATAAGGTCAAGGGAGGAAAATCCGCATGAACACCCGTCATTTCCGCGCCCTGCCGGCCTTCTGTTTTTTTTGGCTGGCCTGTTCATCACCCGTGATCACGGAGAAAGCCCCGATGAAAGAGGTTCGTTCGGAACTGGACAAGCTGGTGCCGGTCATCCTGACCCACGACATATCGCATCTGCCCCCCGGTGAAACCGAAACCCTGAGGCTGCTGGTCAATGCCTCCCGGTATGCGGACGAGATCTTTGTCCGGCAGGTCTGCGAAGAAAACCCGGCCCTGCTGGAACGTCTCGAAAAACTCAAAGGACCCGAACGCGTTTATCTGGATTTTTTCAAGGTCATGTACGGACCGTGGAACCGGCTCGTGGAAGACACGCCCATGATCGGCAGCCGGCCCAAACCCCCGGGCGCCGGTTACTATCCGCCCGACATGACCCGTGAGGAATTCCTGGGCTGGATTCAGGACCATCCGGCGGACGCTGCGGACTTTGAAAGCAACTTCACCGTGATCCGGCGCACGGATCAGGGATTGACGGCCGTCCCGTATTCGGCGTATTATCATGACCTGCTCGAACCGATGGCGGCGCTCCTCCGCGAAGCGGCGGACCGGACTCCGGATCCTTCGCTCAGGACATATTTGAACAGCCGGGCGGAAGCCTTCTTCTCCGACGATTATTATCAGAGCGACATGGACTGGATGGACCTCTCCGGCGACATCGAAGTCGTCATCGGCCCCTATGAAGTCTATGAGGACAACCTGTTCGGATACAAGGCGGCCTTCGAGTCGTTCGTCTGCGTGGTCGATCATGGGGAAAGCGAGAAGCAAAGAAAAATCGCGAATTATCTCGATGCGCTGGAAAGGGCACTGCCCATCGCGGACGAACACAAGAATTTCGACCGTGGCGCCGAATCGCCCACCAAGGTGGTCCACCTGCTCTTTTCCGCCGGCGACACCCGGGCCGGCGTCCAGACCACCGCCTTCAACCTGCCCAATGACGAACGGGTGAGAGAGGCGAAGGGCTCTAAGAAGGTGATGTTGAAGAATGTGATGCACGCCAAATACGACAACTGCTGGATTCCCATCGTCAACCGAATTCTGAGCGAAAAAGACCTGGCCAGGGTCTCTTTCGACGCTTATTTCAACCATGTGCTGATGCACGAGTTCAGCCACGGACTGGGACCGGGAACCATCCGTGTAAATGGCATTGAGACCACGGTCAACAGAGAGTTGAAAGAACTGTATGCCACCATCGAAGAGGCCAAGGCCGATGTGCTGGGTGTCTTTACGGCCCAACTTTTGATCGATTGGGGCGTGTTCCCGAAAGCACTCGAAGAAACGCTGTATGCCTCAAACCTCGGCGGCATGTTCCGCTCGATCCGCTTCGGAGTCGATGCGGCGCACGGCGGAGGGGTGGCCATCCAGTTGAATTATTATCTGGATGAAGGGGCCTGCCGGGTGGACGAGACCGGCCGTTTTACTGTGGACGACGCGCGGATGAAAACAGCCGTACGCAAACTCGCCGCCCGTCTGCTCGAGATTCAGGCCGCAGGGGATTATCCGGCCGCACGGGCCCTGATCGAGCAATACAGGGTAATCCGTCCCGAGGTGAGGGAAGCCCTCGACCGGCTGGAAGACGTGCCCATCGACATCCGGCCGGTGTATCCGTTCGGGGACGAATGAAAGTGGGAACCAGAAACTCCGGATAAGGAATGAATCCAGAAATCAAAGCCTGTCCCCTCTGCGCCGGACCCGTCCGGCGCTATCACGCCATCGGACTCGAACCGATGGATTGGGTGATCCTGATCTATTTTGCGTTGACCGGATTGCTCCTCATCCCATTCCATAACGACGTCCCGCGCTGGCCCCTCTATCCGGCGGGCCATTTTCTCATTGTCGTCCTGCTCCTGGAATTGATCCGGTGGAACCAACGGAAGGATCTCGCCGTCCTCCGTGCCGTGCGCACCTTCTATCCCCTCCTTTTCGTCTCCCTGGGATGGAAGGAACTGGACAACCTCATCACGATGATCTTTCCCTACTGGGCCAATGAATGGGTCATCAAATTGGATCTCCTGATTTTCGGACAGCACCCGACTGTATGGGTGCAGTCCCTGTTCAGACCCTGGCTCACGGAACTGATGAATTTCTTCTACGCCAGCTTCTGGCTGTTCATCCCGCTGGGGGCATTCTCGCTCTATTTCAAAGGAAAACGGAAAGAAACGTTCGACTTCTTGTTTTTCACGGTGCTGGCCTATGCCGTGTCGTTTTTCATGTTCCTGCTATTCCCCTCCGAAGGGGCCTGGGTGATCCTCAAAGACAAGCACACGGTCGACCCGGACGGGGGATTTTTCCTCTCCCTGAACCAGTGGGTTCAGTCGAAAGGAACGATACGCGGGGGCGCCATACCGAGCTCGCACGTGACGGCCGCATTCACCATGACCTGGGCCTGCTTTTACCAACGGCGCCGGCTCGGATGGCTCTTCCTTTTTCTCTCGGTCGGCACAGCCCTTGCAACCGTTTATTGCCGCTACCACCATGCCGTGGACCCGATCGCCGGTATCCTCTGCGGGACGGTTCTCTTTTTCATCGGCAAGGGCATACTCGGCCGGCGGAACAGGCGCCGTCCGGGGACCGAAACAGAAAATTAAAGATTTCCATTTTTTGCCTGATTACTCATGAAGCGTTATCTTTTTGCGGATCAAAGACAACAAGCTTTTCTCGGAAATTCCGGCGACCACCTGCTAGAAGTGCTCGACCATGTGGCGGCAGGAACCAACACCCGGGATCTCGTAGCCGCGCTCTATCTGGTTCCGGGAAAAAACAGGACCCGCGGCACGGCCTTCGTACAGGCCTGGATCTCGGCGGACCGGTTCATCGCCACACGCGGATTCTGGACTTTCGGCTCGGCTTACGGTATACCGGGGGATTTACCGGACCGGTTCAAACTCATCCGGCTGCGCATCGACGCGGATCCGTGTCTTTATCCCCGTCATGAACGGGATATCTACGACTGGGAATTCTGCTATCCCGACCTGGAGGACCATCTGGCCACCCTCTTCGCCCACGAACTCCATCATTACCGCCGGCACCACCTCGGTCTCCATCCCCGGGAAGGGGAACAGGCCGCCAACCGCTGGGCCCTGGACCGGATCCGGACGTTGGGGTACCGGGCCGATGGAAAAAAGATGAAGCCGGTCCTGAATAAAAAACCCCTCCAAAGGCGGATCCGGGATCGGTTCGCTTTCGTGGACCCTTTCGCCCCGTTTCGTACGCTGCGGAGCGGAAACCTCGTCCTTATCCGTCGAGATCCCACGGGGCGCTATGCCGGTGAACCGGCAACCGTGGTACGGCCCATCCGGAGTCAGTCGAAACGGATTGTCATACAAACCGGGGACGGGAGACAGTGGCGGTGGCCCATGCGCTGGCTTGACATTCCCGGCCGGACAAACCTCTGATCACGAAGCCGCGGTTTGACCGGAATATTTTTTTAAATGTGCGATAAAAGTGGAACATGAATTGCTATACCCAAAAAACAGGATGAAATCGTTACACTTTGAGAATTCCGTTGCCTGATCGGGGATTTCTGGTCAACAAAACGATTGCATTATGCAAGACTCGGTTCATTCGGGTACGGGAAAACCGTTCGTGCAAAACACGGATCAGATCATGTTCAAAGTCACCAGATGGGAATCCGTATTATACGGGTTGCTGTTTATTTCAGGCCTCCTGTTTATGATTGTTCTCGGCCTCTTTCCGACGGGGCGAACCCGGATGTTCCTTTCCGCCGCCCCAGTGACGCTCTTCGCGGTCGTGGCGTTTACCCGCTCATTGTCCGTTCCGATCATTGCTTTTTCTGAAAATGGTTTTTATATTCGTTCAGGCCTGTTTCTTTCGCCGAAATTTCACCGGTTCGATGCGATCCGTGAGGTCCGGGCGATCAAATCCGATCATGAAATTTTATGCATCACCACACAGGGAGAGACCGTCCATATTTCGCTCCGCCGTCTCAGCCCGAAAGACCGGATCCGCTGTATCTTCCTGCTCGAATCGGACGTCAACCGGAAACACATCGGCTGACCTTCTCCTCTGAAAAAATTTTCGGGGCTTTCCAATGCCTATTCAGCGTATTTTATCATGGAATGTGAACGGACTGCGCGCCGTACGGAACAAGGGATTTCTCGAATGGTTCGCCAGGGAATCGCCGGACATCCTTTGCCTGCAGGAAACCAAATCGCATCCCGAACAACTGGATGAAGGACTCAGGATTGTGCCAGGGTATCATTCCTTTTTCGCATCGGCCCAGCGTAAAGGATACAGCGGCGTGGCCGTGTATACACGGCAAATGCCGCGCGAGGTACATACCGGACTGGGCGTCCCGGAGTTCGACGCCGAAGGCCGTACGCTCATCCTGGATTACGCGGATTTCGTCCTCTTCAACATCTATTATCCGAACGGCAAGGCCTCGGCCGAAAGGCTCGACTTCAAGATGCGCTTCTATGATGCATTCCAGGAAAAGGCGGATGCGTTAAAAAATGCGGGCCGGAACCTGATCATCTGCGGAGACGTCAACACCGCACACAGGATAACCGACCTGGCCCGGCCGAAGGAAAACGAGACGGTTTCGGGATTCCTTCCGGTCGAACGGGAGTGGATCGACACCTTCCTCGCGCAGGGGTATGCGGACACTTTCCGGATGTTCACGGATGAAGGGGGCCACTACAGCTGGTGGGATTACAAGACCCGCGCCCGGGAACGGGACATCGGCTGGCGCATCGATTATTTCTTCGTGTCGGAAAGTCTCAGGAAAAACGTGAAGGATGCGTTCATACTCAAAGATGTGCCCGGATCCGACCACTGCCCGATCGGCATCGAAATCGAAACATGACAGGTCAGGACAGGCCCTGCGACAAGCTCAGGACAGGCCCTCTTCGACTGGCTCTGGGCGGACGAAGGATCTGTGCCCACATCACATACAGTGGACAAAGATTCTTCGTCCCGCCTGCGGAGGTCCTCAGAATGTCAAACAATATGTTTTCATTCTTTTCCTGTTATCCCTTTCCTGTCATCCTGAGCGCGTCCGCCGAAGACGGGCAAGCGAAGGATCTGTGCCTACATAACATTCCGCAGGCAGAAATTCTTCGTCCGCCGGTCTGTATCAAAACAACAAACAGCCCAATCCGCAATGAGAACCCCAGGTCGATCGTCTTCAACGTGTGAGCCAACAATCTGCCGCCGCCGGACATTCAGTAGGCAAAGATTCTTCTCCCCGCCGGGACGGATCAGGATGACAAACCGGCCAGGGCTGTATCAAAAGCCCCTTTTTTGTCATTACAATGAAATGGTTTGATAAATACGAAAAGACAAAGCCCTTTCCGTTTTACACGAAAAGGGCTTTGTCTTTTGGCCTCCCCAAGGGGAGTCGAACCCCTGTTGCAGGAATGAAAATCCTGAGTCCTAGGCCACTAGACGATGGGGAGAAATTCTTATTTCCGACCCGCAGAACGTCTTTTTCAGAGGGTGAGTAGAGGGACTCGAACCCTCGGCCTTCAGGGCCACAACCTGACGCTCTAACCGGCTGAGCTATACCCACCATTTTCGAGACATTAATATATGAAACCGTGATCCGCTTTGCAAGAAAAAAGTGAATGATCCGCACGAATCATTCACTTTTCATATCGAAGGGACAGGACCGCTATGTCCGACCGCTTCAGCAAGTTGCGTTTTTATCAGTCATTTCAGAAAACAATGGCTCAGGCGAATGGCGACACCCCCTTATCGGTTTCCGCGGACCCCCTGAAGACAACATAGGATCATCCGATGTTCCGGATAGTAAATTTTGGAGATTAATTGATCAACGCATCGACCTTGACACGCGGATCCTTGACCGGTTTATATTTTTTCAGGGGTTCTTCCTGCTCGAACAGGGTCAGCCGGTTCCGGAGCACCTTGATTTCACGCATCAGCCCCACCTTGGCGCCGTAAGCCATCGCCGCCATACCCAGGATTCCACAAAACCCGCCCGCAAGAAATGAGACAACATAGCCGATCATCGTAATCTTCCTTCTGTTTTTCTTAATGGGATAAGATGCCGACCATTGGAAAAGCAAATTACCGGCCAAACCGCATTCGAGCGTAAAATATGAAATCCGAAGGACTTTTCCCAAACTTTTTTTCCCGGTTCGGCCTGCGGGTGATCAAATATTTCCCGGTCGGACGCACGAGCACACAGCCGTTTCCATAAAAAGATTGTTTCATAATGGGCATGTGCGTATTTTTCTGCAAACCTTTTAAGGGCAGAACCCGTCCAACTGAAGAAAACCGGAATAGCCGATGACAGACGACGAAAAAACACTCATCGCGAAGGCGCAGCAGGGTCAGACCTGGGCATTTGAAAAACTGGTCCGTCAATACGACCGCAGGGTGCTCGATATCGCCATGCGGATCACGCAGAACCCGCAGGATGCAGAGGATATTTTTCAGGAGGTCTGGTTGAGAGTCCATCAGAATATCGGACAATTCCGTTACGGCAGCGCTTTTTATACCTGGCTGTACCGGATCACCGTGAACACGGCGGTCTCATCCATGAAAAGCCGGAAACGGACCCAGTACCGCCCTGTCGAAGAAATCCTGGCATCCTGCCCGTCCGGTGAAGCGCGGCCGGATGCGGCCCTTCATCAGGAGGAATTGCATGAAAGGATACAAAATGGCCTGGATCGGCTGTCGATGAAACAGCGGGTCATTTTCACGCTGAAACATTACGAGGATTTCAAGATCAAGGACATCGCCGAAATCGTTTCATGTTCGGAGGGCACCGTCAAAAATTCCCTGTTCAGAAGCGCCGAGAAAATGCGCAGGGCATTGGCCGGTTACGCCTCATAGACACCGGGGACCATCCATGAAGGAAAAACATCTCACACACAAAGAACGCCTCTTTTTCTGCCTCGACGCGCTCCCGGAAGAAGACCTGGGGCGGATCCGGGACCACCTCGCCATGTGTGAATCCTGCGGCGAGCGGGTCCGGGATGAACAGCTTTGGATCCGCCTCGTCAAAACGCATCCGGTCCGTAGGGCGGACGGGGAAATGCTGGAACGGGTCCGCGCCCGGCTGCACGAACGGTTGCGGGCCGTCCGGACAGAGGCTCCGTCTGCGCATCGGAGGGAAGGGATCGCCCCTTTCTTCAGACCGGGTCTCTCCAGAGCCCTGGCTTATGCATCCGTGATCTTTTTCTGCGGCATCGGCGTCGGTTATTTCGGACTCCGGCCCTTCACGTCCGGTCCGTCTTCCCGGGCCGCCGCGTTGAATGCCCTGATCTCGCGATCCATTCCGGACGACATCCTCCTCTCATCGATCGGGGATGATCCGAACCGGATCGAGATCCGTTTCCAGGCGATCGAAGAACATGTGATCCGGGGTCGCCTGGATGACCCTCACATCCAGGAGGCGGTCGGCTACGCCCTGACGCGGGCGCCGAGAGACAACATCCGTCTCGCCGCCCTGGACCGGATCGCATCCGGTCCCCGGACCGGAGCCTTCGAGAAAGCCCTTCTTTATTCCGCCGAAAAGGATCACAATCCGGGAATCCGCCTGAAAGCCCTTCAGGCGCTCAACACCTTACCGGTCAGCGACGGCATCAAGCAGGTGCTCATCCGGACATTTCTCCATGCAGACCATTCCGGAATCCGGATCGAAGCGGCCAACGGCCTGAGCCGGATCGCCGATGCCGGCATTCTGCCCCTGATCCGGCAGTGGGCCGAGCAGGATGAATACGCGCAATATCTGCTCTCGCTGGCCCCTGAAACAGATACGCGTCAAAACATGAAACCGGGTATATAATAAGGAGCATTTCCATGCAATATGGCAAAATCATCTGGCCGGTTGTTCTCCTGAATGTGGTTCCGTGCATCTTTGCACAGGAGTTGACCCGGGAAGGAAGGTATTGGATCGCCACCTTTTCGAAATCCGTCCCGGCATCCCGGAACGGCACGCTTCAGGTGGACGGGATCCGGGGCGATGTCGCGGTCAAAACCTGGGATCGGAACGAAGTGCGGATCGCGGGTCGGCTGAAAATGGACATTCCTTCTCGCCAGGAAGCCGCCCTCGCCGCCGAAGAAGCGCTGGATGCCGTCGGCGTCAGGGGGGATACGGTCCGGATTCAGGGGCGGCGTTTTTCCCGAGGCTGGATGGAAAGCCGCTTCGAAATCATGGTTCCCGTGTATTTTACCTGCGAAACCGTTCTCGGCTCCGGCTCCGTCTCGCTGCACGGCCTGGCCGGCCCGGCGGACCTAAAGACGGGAGGCGGATCGATCACGGTCACCGACACCCGGGGACCGTGCCGTCTGAAGACCGGCGGAGGCCCCCTCCTGTTGAAACAAATCGAGGAGGAAATCACGGCGGTCACGGGCGGAGGCGCGATCGAAATCTCAGATGCGGGGAGTGGAATATCCGCGGTCACCGGAGGAGGCGCCGTCCGGATTCTCCGTGCCGCACGCGGTGCGGTCGTCATCACCGGAGGCGGCGATATCGATGTCTCGGAATCGAAAGGAAAGCTCCAGCTTACGACCGGGGGGGGCAACATCCGAACGGCCCGTATCCGGGGCAGTCTCGAGGGCACGACAGGAGGCGGTTCCATCGTCGTCACGACGTTGGAGGGGGATATGGAATTGCGCACAGGCGGAGGCGACATCCGTCTCTCCGGGATCACGGGCATAATCCAGGCGAAAACCGGCAGCGGGAACATCGATGCGGAGTGTTTGCTCAAACGGCTTCCCGAGGGGAGCCACATGGAACTTGAGTCCGGGAATGGTAATATCACCCTTTCCCTGTTGCCCGGAATCGCATGCACGATCGACGCATCGGTACCGGCAGGCCGGTTCGGTTGGCAGGCCAACCGGATCAATTCAGAATTCCCGCTCGAACTGGTGACGTCTGAAGACATCATCCGCGCTTCAGGACATGTCAATGGAGGTGGACCGAAGATCCGAATCGTCTCCGGAAACGGAAACATCCATATCAGGAGAATGAAATGAAGCCCGTTTGAGCCTGTTTTATTTGTTTCATTTTGATACAAATAATCTGATTGAAACACTATCATTTTTTTTATGCATTCACACATAGAATCATCTCGGGCACTTCGTCCGGGGCAGGCGTTTGTCCCAAGCAATGATGAACCGATAAGATGATTTGTTTTTATTTTACTTATACCCCCTTTTATTTGACAGACAAAGACCGTGATGGCACGTCCATGAAACAGGGCGTCATCTTTTCATTTCTTTGTCATATGGCACACTATTTGTAAGCTTTAACCATACTAAATGAATGGATGCTGTCGCGAATTGATCGACATATAGATTTCCCCCTAAGGCGCCCCCGACGGGATTTGGCTATCTCAGACAGCCTGTCGGGGGATTTTTTTCTCAATCCGGAACAATAAAAGTTGTGGAGGATCACCATGAAAGCCATGAGAATCATCCCTGTTTTGTTGTTGGTGTCGCTATTATTTGCCGCGCCGCTATCGGCCGAGGGTCCGATCGGGCTGGGGGTTCACGGAAGCATGGTCAAGCTGCTCGGCGGGGCCACGGACCGCTCCGCCGTCGGGTATGTGAGCGGAATCGACTTCCATTACTTTTTCTCGGAACGCTGGAATGCCGAAGTCAGCCTGGGCCTGGGATGGGTACGCTCCCGTGACCCGGATTCTTATTTCAAACCCAAGGGCGGCAATCGCACCTATCTGTATCCTTACAGTCTCCTGTTGCGCTATCATCCGGCTCCGAAATGGAAGCCCAATCCCTATCTCGGCCTCGGCGCCGGAATCACGGTCTGGGACCTCCGGGACGTTTCAACAGGGGATGACTGGTTCCCTCTCCCCCATTCCGGAACCTCCGTACATGGAAGCCGGACCCATTTCACGTGGCTCGGGGCGGCCGGCGCCCTGATCCCGCTCTCCAAACGATGTGCTCTGGATATCGGTTTTCGATATACGCGGCTGATTGATCAATCTTTAAATAACATCGACCCGAGGGGAGACGACGCCAACACGGGAATCGGTGAAATCCGTTTCGGTCTGCTCATCCGGTTCGGGAAGAGCAAAGAGGCGAAGGTAATCCGGAAAGAGGTGGCTGAAGTTCCGGTCGTGGCGGCCGTTCCCGAAGAACCTCCCGAACCCGTGAAACCGGTGAAGGAAGAAGAACCCGTCGTCGAAAAGGAACCCGTCATCGAAGAGGAACCCGCGGAGGCCGCTCCCGAACCCGACATCCTGCTGAGTGTCGATCAACGGATTATCCTGCCTGCGGTTCAGTTCGCCACTGCCAGGGCCGAACTCAGCCCCGAGGCGAAGGATGCGCTGAAGACCGTGGCCGCGGCACTGAAGAATAAACCGGAAATAAACCTTGAAATCCGGGGATACACGGACAGTATCGGCAGTGCCGCATCCAATCTGACACTCTCCCAGCGCCGCGCCGATACGGTCAAGAAATTTCTGGTCGATCAGGGTATTTCTTTTCATCGCCTGACGGCCGTCGGCTATGGAGAAGCCGATCCGATCGCGTCGAATCAGACGGCCAAAGGCCGCGCCCGGAACAGACGGATCGAACTCTGGCCCATCCAATAACGTCTGTTTCTCCCGGAATGAAAAAGCCTGTCTCATTACGAGACAGGCTTTTTTTATCCGGACCGTTACCCGCCTTGATCACCGGATATACGGAGAAAAACCGGTGGACCAACAGCATGCCGGTCGTTAAAATTCCATGATCCTTCCATAATTCAGCGGATGGCTGGTCGTGATCACGGGGAAGGGCGGCACGACGATAGGATAGGGCTGATCATCCTGTTTGACGAACATATCGATGCGTGTGAGTGTGATTTTCTCGAAGGCTTCCATATTGATTTCGATCTGGTCATTATACTTGACAACCAGGCTGTCGACATAAGGCTGGAGATAGTTTTTGACGTCCCGTTGTTCATGCGGCTGTTCTTTCTTCATTGTGAAGGCCTTCATGGCCCCGATCCGGTTGAGATGGGCCATCCTTTCATAATTCGCGAGCAATGCATCTTCCCACATACTCGTATAAGCCGTGACCGCCGGACGTTTGTCATATCCTTTCTTGTATGCCGCTTCCGTGATGAACTGGTCGCGGATCAGATCCGCGATGGCAAATTTGAACTGCTCGGGGAATTCCGCCGGGCTCATTCTGTTCTTCCTGAAAACCAGAGGATGAGAAGCCACGAGTTTGTTGAAATCCCTCACCCTCCAGACCTGGTCGTCGAGTCTGAAGAAAGGATAATTCATCAGCGCTTCGTCGTCCATGGCGTCAAGCCGGGGTTTATCCTTGTCCTTCCTGTCCCAGTATTTCTTCTCAAATTCATCCCGTTTCTGTTCTTCGGTGAGCATATACAGATCACGATAGAATTCGCACAAATGCCAGAAAGTATCTTCTACAAATACAAGTTGCTTGTCTTTCATGAGCCTCGAAACAGAATTGAGCCAGATGGCTTCGGCTTTTTCATCCTGCAACTTCTCTTTGACATCCTCCCAGCGCTGGAGCGCCGTCTGCTCCGTAAGGGCCACGTTTTCGGTCCAGCGGTCTACCCGGATAAAGAGATACTGATTGCGATCCACGTACAGCGGCCCGATGACCTGTCCTTTTTCTACGGGCTGTTTGAAAAGTGCATCATGAACCTGTGTGTCCTCTTTCCCTTCCCAGGTCACCACACGTTGCGGCAGTTCCCGCATGGTGCCTGACAGGGACAACAGGTCGTAACGTCCCGTGGCCAGACTGTCCCGGATCCATACGGCCCTGGCACTGTCTGAGACATTGAGGTATGAGAGATGGTATTTCCTTCCCGCGAGACTGAACTCCCTTTCGATTTCTTGGGTCTTGACTTTCGCCCGGTTGAACGCTTCTTCATAATACATGAGCTGCCGCATGGCCTGTTCTTTTCTGCCGCGGATATAATCCCTGAATGTTTCATCCCTGCGGAGCGGATGATCTTCATCCGTTTCCATGGCCATGAGTTTCTCGCCGATCAGAGAGTTCAGGACAATTTTCTTGTGAATATAATTGTTCAGCCTGCAATAAGCAGGTCGGGGCGTATATTCGGCACGGCGGATAAATTCATCCGTCGTCAACGTTTTTTCTCCGATCCGCACCAAAATGTTTTCCGGCGGGATTTCCGGTTTCTTCTTCCCACAGGAACCAAACAAGATCGCCAGAAAAAAGAGGATCATCCAAGCGCGCAACGGTTTATTCCCGAAAGTCATATCACGTCCTATTGTATATTCTCTGAAAAAAAGGGACTGACCCGCCGAGGCGGGCAGTCCCTCCCAAATGATCGACTCCCTGGACGACTTCCAGGGCCCCCTAGAACAGGACTCCAAAGGTATAACAGTGAACAGGCCCGAAATCTCCGATGCTCCGGTAGGCATAATCGACCTTGAAAGCCAGTGCCGGGGCGATCCATATTTTCATACCGCCTCCGAAAGACGGACCGTAATCGTCATCGAGAAACAGTGCCTTGTAACCCGCACGCAGAAAAAAATCGCCGAAACTGGGCATACTCACGGCATACTCGCAGCCCACGTTGACGGACTCTGCATTGTTGTTCGGGTGCAGGGCATCAAACGAAAGCGTCAGACGGTGATTGCCCGTGACAATCGGGTGAACCGCCATGCCGATCCGGAAAATCAGAGGCAATTCCCAACCGCTCAGCCTGAACTGGCCTGGCGCGTCCCGGAAATTGCCTTCTTCATTGGGAGAGATGTCGATCGGATTCATCAGATCTATCCCGTCGAATTTCATCCTGCCCCCGTAATTGGATATGCTCATGCCGATCTTCATCCCGTCTTCGCGACTACCGGTCGGTGAGAAGAAATGGGTGTTGACGATCACCCCCAGATCCACGGCCATCGCATTTGCTTTCGTATGCCAGATCTGCGAATTGACAAATTTGGCCGAAGCCCCGAAAGCAAACCACTGGACCAGCCGTCGTGAAAAAGAGAGATTGACCGCAAAGTCGTTCGCCGTAAAAGACTCCCCGGTCCCTTCAGGGAATTCCACGGTGGTCACCGCCATGTCTCCGTATCCCAGATAGGTCATCCCGAGCCCCAGTGTCCCGATACCGGGCAAAACCAAACCTACACCCGTGAAGGTATGGCTGATGTCAACAACCCAGGGCTGATGCATGAACATGGCCTCGCTTTTCTCGAGATAGGCCAGTCCCGCCGGATTCCAGTACATGGCGCTTAAATCTCGGACATTCGCCACCATGGCGTCACCCATCGCGTTTCCGGTGGCGCCGACCCCGATCTCAAGAAAATTGGCGGCGGTCGTTCCCACCCGATGGGGTTTCTGGCTATACGCCGCGGTGCTGAGCATGATCAGCGCCCCTACCATGACGACCTGTAAAATTTTATATCTGTTCATGACCTTGACCTTTCATCCAATGCGTGATTCCCGACACCCCGGATTATTTGATAACCGCAAACTTGCCCATTTTTTCCTTGCCGGTCTCGTCTGCCTTGACATGATAGAGATACATGCCCGCGGCGATGTCAAGCCCTTCTTTCGATTTCAGGTCCCAATGCACGATTCCCGTGCCCTCGGTCCAGCCGTCCATGCCCTCTGCGACACGGATTTCCCTGACGAGGACTCCGCTCACCGTGAAGATCTTGATCGTACATCGCGCCGGAATATGGGTGAACATGAGGCGCCTGCGCTGGTTCAGCCCGGATTTGGCGATCGCCGGCTCCATCACATTCGTGGCGACATAGGGATTCGGTACCACCTTGATACGATCCATGTCGTCATCGAGCTTCTGCCTGTCGATGCTTTCGGAATGGTTGACGGAGAATGTCACCACGTCATTCCTGAACCAGGGCCGGTTGAACCCGATTTGATACACCCCGGATCTCGGGATCTGGCCCGCATCGGCGAGATGCCGGAAGTCCATGATAAAAATCGTCCCGGCCCAACGGCCCGCACTGGTCAGGGGACCGACCAGAATACGGTCTTCGAGGATGTCGAAAGTGCCGTTGCCGTTCATGTCATGGACCAGAAAATCCATCATTTCGTATTCACCGGTCGTCGAGTCGATGAAACTCGGGGTATAACACTTGAATGAGAACGGCAACTGGCGAAGCAGATCGCCACGCGGAATCACCGCACCGGTCTCGTTCTTGATATTCACGAGGCTCACCACCCGGGACGTATAGAAATCGGGGTTGTCCGAGAACTCGATGTGATAATCCCACGGGAAATTGAGTCCCTCGGCCGTGCTGAGCACAATCTCGGGTGCCTCTCCGCCGCCGCTCAGCCAGCCCGCCGCATCCGGATCATAGACGGCCGTCTCATTCTCGAGGAATACTTTCAGCCGGATACCGTCGAAAATACCGGTGGTCAATGTGTCGCCGGCCCGCATAGTCCAAACACCGAGATCCTCGTTCTCTACCAGCGTGGTGCTGATCAGGGACGGTTTGAAGACACCCGAACCCGCCGGGGCTTCCTCGAGCACATCGGAATAAACGAGGCTGCGTGTGCCGTCGATGAGGGCATACACCTGCATGCCGCTGGTCACATAAAGCCCGCCGTGGTCGGTATAATTGATCACCGGCCTCCCGGAAAACGCCGACTGGAATGCAACCTCATAAGACAGTCCCGGTATGAGGGCATCTTTCGCCATGACTTCCGGGATCACGATGCCCGAGCCGAGCGCTCCGCTGTGATCGACCTCGTATTCCGTGCTGCTGGTGTATCCGGCCGCGTCCGGACGCGGCGTCACGATCGCCACATTCTGGCTGATCCGCTTCACTTCTTCGGTCTCGTCCAGTTCGATCACGAACGCACTCTCGGAAGGCGAGATGCCCTCGCTCCTTTCCTCGCGTGAAACCAGCCCCTGGAGCCGTTCCGGCCAGATGCCGTAGTCATAGGAAACCAGCACATAATAATAGGTGCGCCCGTTCTGAACGTCGGTATCGATATAGGAATGCGCGATGCCTTTGTCGCTTCCCAGGTAATATCCCTGGCCGTTGATGAGGCCGTAATCGGCGAATCCGGTGATGCCGTTGGCCTTGTCGCATTCGAAGATCGGCCGGCCGAATGTCGGGGTGCCGAATCCGTCTGTGACGATCATCGGATCCGTCATCTTCTTGTCGGTCGCCCGGTAGAGTTTATAGCCCTGGAAATCGTTCTCGCGGTCGAGCAACGGCTCCCGGGTGAACTGATCGGCGATGTTGTCCCACGTCAGAATCACCTGTCCGTCACCCGCCGTCGCCTTCAGTGTCGGCGTTTTCGGAGGCTGTGCGAACCGGTAATCGCGTTCGTAGATGATCTGGACGGTTTTCTTGAGTCTGAAAAGCGCCGGAGCCGCACGCTCGGGAGAATTCAGCCCGGCGATCGGGTCATAGGCGTAAAGCTGGGACATCGAAATGCGTTCGGTCCGTCCCCGGTAAACCGGGAAGACGCCGGTCGCGAAGACCTGGGCCAGATTCCGCGGCACGCCGAAAAACGGATTGAGGGAGTCGCGCGACATCAGTTCCCACATCGACCGGTCATTCCGGAACCAGTTTGTAAAGGGCGGGGTATGGTCCGGAATCGGAAACATGTCGAACATGGTCAGGCCCAGCATGTCCGATTCGGAGACATCGGTCGCGCCGAAATTGGGTTCGCAGCCGAGCCCCTCGATCATGTCGGGCCGGTGGTTGCACTCGGTCCCGTTTTCATCCGGACCGGTATAGTTGAGTTCGCCCGGTCCCACGCCGTCCGTGCCCACGTCGTCCCCGGGATCCTCGCCGATGTCGTATACCCCGTTTCCGTTGGCGTCGAAGCCGTCCCGCCAGTCCTGGTCTTCATCCGCGTCCCAGTGCTCGCGCAGGTCTTCGAGCCGGTATCCGTAAAAACTCAGGAACCAGTCGAGGTTCGTCAGATGGGGGTTGTCGAGCGGCCCGACCAGCATCGTGGCCTGGTTGTCCCGCTTTTCATCGGTCAGCCCGTCCTGGTCGTTGTCGATCCCGTCGTCCGAGATGGCGGGACTCTCGAGATAGGCGAATCCGGCGGTGCCGGTCGGACGCCCCCCGGTTCCGATTCCGGTCGAACTCCAGGAATACGCCAGGTTTTCGCGGCGGTTGAAGGCCCCGATGTCGTTGTCGTTCCCTTCGCCGCCGATGGCGTTGTCGAGCCAGTACCCGAAGGCCATCTCGGTCAGGTTGTAGTCGGAGATATTGGCGATGTTGTACTCCCAGAAGATGCAGTCGCGGGCCTGGGGGTTGGACCACTGGAATCCGCGCGTCTCGACCCGGATTCCGACGCCGCCCCACGGCTCGCCGTTCTGTACCGAGGCGGGCTGGTAATCGCCGATATACCGTCCCGGACGCGGATAATAGTGCGGGCCGTCATAGAGGGTGTTGAGAGGCAGGTACTCCTGGTCCTGCGCGTCGTTGACCACGAAATAAGTCTCGAGGTCGGAATAGATGACCCCGCGTCCGAACCGGCCGTCCCACTCGCCGGGCCATTTGAGCGCGCGTCCCCGGGCGGGCCAGCCTTCGGGCGGCCACGAATCGGGGTCGTTGCTCATCGCGGGGGTCTCGCTGTTGACGTTGATGTATCCCGGTGCGGGCTGCAGGTTCCATTCGACGCCCGTGTTGGGATCCGCATCCTGTTCTTCTCTGTAGTTGGTCTGCAAAAAGTAGAGCGTATCGAGGAGCCCGGCCGCGCCCTTGGCCGCGATATCGACCGGATCATCGACGGGCGTCCCGCCTTCGAGATAGACCCGGGCGCCGATCAACAGGCCGATGCCGTCCGTCATCTTGTATCCGTAATAGGCGTTCGGCCAGCGGGACGCATCCGGGTCGGGCCAGTCGGAGAGTTCGGTGGTGTTTTTGAATTCGATGAGTACCCGGTTTCCGCTCATGTAACCTTCACGCCGATAGGCCACGTCCCCCGCCGGATCATCCGGGCCTTCGTACAGTTTTCCCTGGGCGAATGCCGGGCCGGCCAGAAGCAGGAGCAGGGCGACGACCAGTACGTGTTGAAGTTGTTTCTTCATAATCATGGTACCTTTCATCTTCTCGTGCGATGAAAATATTGCCCCGGACATGCTTAAAACGTGACGCCGATCCCCAGCTTGACCTGCCTGGGCGCGCTGAAATTGGCCGGATTTTGGATGCGGTCATGATACGCGTTGAAATCGCTCGTATGGCTCGCGAGGTCGGCGGGGCGGATAATGGCCTGGTTGGCGCGTCCCGTCTGGCTGTTGACCCCGTATTCGTTCAGCCTGTCGAACAGGTTATAGACGAAGAGCTCGGCCTTCCATTTCATGCCGCCGAAGTCGCCGAGATGGACGTGACTGCGCAAATCCACGGTCAGCACCCCGGGGCTCCAGCTGTTGTTGGGATAGAGGTTGACATCGGCCAGCCGGCTCTCGTTGATCGGCGACCAGGTATAGGCCTGGCCCGAGCCGTACTGCGCGGTCAGGGTCGTCCCGTATCTTGGGGTGTTATACCCCACCGAGGCGTTGAATGTGTGACGCTGGTCCCACGACAGGGGAATCAGAATGGGTATGGGATCCTGACTCTGTCCGGCGCGGGAAAACGTGGTGCGCGGATTGTCTGCCACGCCGCGGGTAAACTGCAGGGTGTAGTTCATCATGGTATAGATCGGCCCGGTGGCAAAGTCGTACTTCACCTCGAGGCCCCGGGCATTTGCGTATTCCTTGTTCCCGTATACGCCGTATTTGATCTGGTTGTAGGTGGTAAAGATTTCCACGGTCAGCAGATCATAAATGTCTTTATAGAAGAGGGAAATCTCGAGACCCATGCCCTCCATGAGTTCCTGCCAGAGCCCCACCTCGTAGCTGACCGTGCGTTCGGCCTTGAGCAGGCCGTTGCCCATCTGGGTGCTGAAATTGGTGAAATCGACGAGGAAGATGCTGTTCTGATACATCCGCTCGAAAGGCGGGATCTGGAAGAAATGGCCGTAACTGAAATGGAGCACGGCCGACCGGCCCAGCAGGTAGGAGAGGCCGAAACGCGGGCTGAGGTGATAGGTCGCAGGCGCCGACGGATAGGCGGACATGCGGGATGGGTCGTCGGCGAATGTAAGCTGATTGGCCGGATTCCTCCGGTTGGACGGATAGGTGGTGTTCGGATTGAAATAGTCATACCTCACCCCAAAATTGATGACCATCTCGTCGAATTCCATCTTGTCCTGCAGATAGGCTGAAAATTCGAACGGTTCTTTTTCGTAGGCGTCGGCATAGGTGGACGCCGAGGGGGAGAGCTGGGGCTCGTACAACACGGCCTCGAGCGGCGTGCCCACATACCGGTTCCTGATCGAGCCGGCATACCGGTCGAACTGATGCTGGGTGGCGAGCAGCCCGGTCTTGATGCTGTGATGCCGGTTGATCTGCCAGGTCAGGTCGAATTTCGCGTCGAATTTCTTGCTTTTCGTGGTGCTGTAATCCTTTTCCTGTCCGCCCGTATAAAACCCTGTAAAACTGTCGTTGGCCCGATAAATATCCGAGACATAACGCGGGTCGAGCGGATCCTCGTACAGGGAATAGCGCCCGTCCGAATCGAGGTAGCCGAACTTGAGCTCGTAGAACGCGCGTCGGGAAAACATGTGGTTGACCTGCAGGGCGTATTGATGGTTGCGGCTGGCATATCCGGCTTTGCCGTCGGGTACGTATTTCCAGACATGGCTGTAACCCTTCCCGATATTGTCGTTCAGGGTATACGACAGCATAACCTTGAAATTGCTCAGCCGGTAGGTGAGCTTGCCGAAATAGTTGATGTTCCGGTACCAGTTCAGCGGCACATAACTGCTGTCTCCGGTATGGGTGGAGAACATGGCATCCGGGCTGCTGAAATTGCTCTGATCATACACGTTGAAACGGCGGACGCCGTTGATGTGCCCCATGTTCCGGTCGAAACGAAAGTTGGTGAAGAATGTGATTTTGTCTTTGAGGATGGGTCCTTCCAGGCCGATCTTATAGTCCTGCACCCGGGTGAGATCCCAGGGATCCAGGCCGACGAATTGGTCCTGGCCGGTATGGGCCGTCATGAAAGCCCCGAGGTAACCGCTCGCAAAGCCATGAAACCGGTTCGTCCCGTCCTTGGTGACCACGTTGACCATGCCGCTCATGGCCCGGCCGTATTCGGCGTTGAATGTCCCCGAAATCACCTCGATGTCCTGAACGGCCTCCACGGCGACGTTCACGGCCTGGCCCCGACCCTCGGAGAATGTATTGTCCACGGGCATCCCGTCGATCATGTACGAAACCTCACCGGTCCGGCCGCCCCGGAAATGACCGCCCACCACGCCGGCCTGTAATGCGATGATCGCGCCCGTGCTTTCGACCGGCAGAATGCCGATTTCCTCGGATGAAACGTTGCGGATCGAACTGGTCTGATCCCGTTTGATCGCCATCCGGTCGGCCTGCACCACGACCACATCTCCGGTCTCGAGCACGGTTTGGTTGAGCGAGACATCCTGCGTGGTCGTCCGGTTCACGGAGACCTGAACGCCTTCGATGCGCGTGGGTTGGTAGCCCATCATCGTGGCCTTCAGGCTGTAAACTCCGGGAGGCACATTGATGATAAAATAAGAGCCGTCCAATGCCGCAGCCGCGCCCAGCATCGTCCCCTCGATGATCACATTGGCTCCCGCCAATCCTTCGCCGCTTGAAGCATCGGTGATCCTGCCCGCGATCTTTCCGGTCGTCTGCGCCAGCAGATTCATGGCGACCCCGAACACGACCAGCACGCCTGTCCAACTGATCTGTCTTCCTCTCATCGGACCTTCCCGTATTTTGTTGTTGGAAACGTTTGCGGATTGACTAAAAAACAGATTCGGTAAACAGCCATATGAGCTCCTCTCCCCCCTGTTGAGAATTGCGGTCTCCTGCAAATGAGATGTTTGCCATTATACTCATTTGTCTTTTTTTTGTCAAGCGCTTTTTTGTCACCTGATTTTTATGACAATTCGGATCATTTGATCGCGACGCCGAATTTCAAGGGAAGAAAAATTGTGGTTTCGCCTCGGGTCAATCCCGCCGCCACGCCCAGTTCCAGAAAGAGAACCGTGCCCTCGAAGGCGAGTTCGAAACCCAGTCCGCCGCAAAACCCAAAAGCGGTCTCGGACCGGCCCGCGACGATAAAATCCTCCGCCTCGGTGGGCCCGATACCGGCGACGTCCCGGGTGTTCAGATAGAACAGGCCCGGACCGGCGAAGAAATAGGAAAGGGTTTTACCCCCCTTCTGGACGGGCATGAGCCATTTGGCCCGTGCGAATGCGGTGATCACGTGCGAGGGTTGGCCATCGACGATAAAGTCATCGATGTTCGTTTCCTGTCGCGTATCCGTGAAATGGCCTTTGGAAAAGGTGAAGTTGTGAAAGGCCAGAGACCCGGTCAACTCGAGCCGCCCGGCAACCTGCTTGCCGGCCATGACCCCGAAATTGACGCCGGTGCGGTAGCTTTGGCTGAAATCGTCCGGGCCGGCCGCGGGACGGGAAATACCCGTGTGGATGTAGAGATGGGGTCTGCCGGCTGCGGACAGTGAGGCGCAAACCGGGACGAGAAAAAGAATCGCCAGGATGTCGCGTGTTTTCATCTTCATACCTCTCTCAAACTGGAAAACCGATCTCCGCAATTATTGAATGCATCCGGGACAATCCAAGTTAATCATAAGTTTTGAAAATGTCCACCCTTTTTAGGATCAACTGAACAGGTTTTGAACATCTTCGCGGGTAAGCGATTTGAAAAAAGCCCGGTCCGCGCGGATCAGGTTGTCCACGAGGTTTTTTTTGCGGCGCTGGAGTTCAAGCATCTTTTCCTCCACCGAATCCCGGGTGATGAACCGGTACACGAATACCGATTTGTCCTGGCCGATGCGATGGGCGCGATCCGTGGCCTGCGCCTCCACCGCGGGATTCCACCACGGATCCACATGGATCACATAGTCGGCCGCCGTGAGATTCAGCCCGGCACCGCCCGCCCGAAGGCTGATCAGGAAGAGCGGAATTTCTGCGTCCTCCTGAAAACGGCGGACAACCTCCTCCCGGTTTCTTGTACCGCCGTCCAGATAGGCGAAGGCGATCCCGGAATCGTCGCACCAGGTCCGGATCAGCCGGAGCATGCGCACGAACTGGGAAAAGATCAGGATTTTATGGCCCTCCGCCGTGATCTCGGCGATAAATTCCCTGAGCGACTCGAATTTGCCGGAATCCTCGTCATGCGCGGGATCGATCAGTTTCGGATGACAGGCGATCTGACGCAGCTTCACGAGTCCCTGGAGCACATGCATACGCGTCCGGTCGATCCCCCGGGCGTCGATCTGCTCGAGCAGCATCCCCCGGTAATAATCCCGCCACCGGATATATTCGGCTTCCTGCCGGGGATTCATGGGGCACAATACGGCCTGTTCGAATTTGGGGGGAAGCTCCCGCGCCACGTTTTCCTTGGTCCGCCGGAGGATGAAGGGATGGATGAGGCTGCGGAGCAGAACGGCGGGCCCGGCCTGCTGATGTTTTTCGATCGGCGTGGTGAACAGGATGCGAAACTGATTGAGTGACCCGAGCAGTCCGGGATTGAGGAAGGCGAACTGCGACCAGAGTTCGACCGTGTTGTTTTCGACCGGCGTGCCGGTGAGTACGAGACGATGGTTTGCGTTGAGCAGGCGGGCCGCCTTTGCGGTCTGCGAATCGGGATTCTTTATTTTCTGGGATTCATCCAGTATCACGTAATGGAAGGAAATGTCCTTCAGTTCCGCGATATCCCGGAGCAGGATGCCGTAGGTCGTGAGGATGATGTCCGGATTTTCTCCGAGCAGCGCCGCCAGTTTCCGGGTGAGCCCGGCATGCACCCCCGTGCGCAGATCCGGCGTGAACCGGCGTATCTCTTCCTGCCAGTTGAACACGATGGACGTGGGACAGACGATCAGCGAGGGGTTGCGGCTGCCCCCCTCCTTTTCTTTCTGGAGCAGCGCCAGCGCCTGGACGGTCTTGCCCAGCCCCATGTCATCCGCGAGACAGCCCCCGAACCGGAATTCCTTCAGGAACAGCATCCACTCGAGTCCGGCCTTCTGATAGGGACGGAGCGTCCCCCTGAACCGCTTCGGGACCTTCCGTTTCCGGATCCCCGCAAAGCCGCGGAGCCGGTCCAGCGCGTCCTCGAAACCGGCGTCGGTCTCGCGCAGGGAGGCCCCGGCGAAAAGCGAATCGATCAGCGTGGCGTGGAACCGGGAGACGCGCGAAACCTGCCCGTCAGCCTGCGTGAAATGAAAGAACGTCGCAAATCGGTCGAACCAGGCCTCCGGCAGCCTTGCGAGGCTACCGTCCGCGAGATGGACGATACGGCTCCGTCCGCGAATGGCCTTCCTGAGGGCCGCGAGGGGGAGCCGGACGCCTTCGACATCGATCTCGACGTCGAGGTCGAACCAGTCGATTCTGGAAGAGACACGCATCCGGATGTTCGGTTCGCCGGTGCGGATCCGGTATTGCCTGAGAGTGTCTCTGTCGAGTATTTCAAATCCATCCCGCTCGAGCGCGGGGAGGTGGTCGAACAGCCATTCCAGCGCGCGGCCTGCGCCGATGCGGAACGTCCCGTCCGCGGAAAGACGCAGCCCGGTTTCGGACAGGACGCGGAGGATCTCCGCCTCGGCCTCCCGGTCCCTCCCGATTTGAAGCACATGCCCGTTCTCCATCCTGTAAAACCGGGAGCGGGGATCCGTGAAATCCACGTCCATCCCCGCATAGCCGAGGATGAGGCGGATTTCGAGATGGCGCGGCGTCTCGGACAGACGGAGTTTCCTGGAGGACAGCGCGCGCGTCTCCCGGACAGGGATCGCGGCAGGCAGGGGAATCGGTTCCCGTTCCGCCAGCGCGGGATAGATCTCCGCGACAAACCGGCCGAATTCGTCCTTCGGAATCACCGGCGGCGGATCGCCGGAGACGAAGGAAAGGGCCAGGCCGGCCCAGGGGGTGTTTTGGATCCGGTAGAGGAGGTTGCCGGACAGGATCCATACGGGATTCTGGGTCAGGATACGCACCCGGCCGTCGAGCGGGCGGGGGCCGTCCGGCAGCAGGAGGGAGGCCCGGATCCGCCAGGCGTCCCCCCCGTCCGTCATCTCGTAGACGATCTCGGCCGGCCGGTCGCTGAACGCAATAGGAACGGTCTTGCGGTCCGGCTGCTTCACGAGCAGGACGCTCTCTTTCAGGTGAGAGAACAGGTCTCCGGTCTGGCCGCCGTAGGCCTTGTGCGCGGGAGGATCTGGAGGAAACACGTGTCGCGGATTTTTTGGGAACTCCTTCCGCGCGAGGAAAGGGACGAGAAACGGATCCCCGGGGGAGAAAACCAGCGACGGATCGGCCGTGTCCACGGCGGTCAGGCCGGCGAAGCGGCCGAACGAGCCGTCCTGTTTGAGATAGGCCTTCCCGGGCCGGAGTATCCAGAAGGAGGGATGGAATTCGAACAGATACACGACGCGCCAGGTTTCGGCCGGCACGGGAGAATCGGACGCTACGGCGTCCGTCACGAGGCCGTAGAAATAGGACTCCCACGAGGGCGGCTTCGTTTCGGGTTCCGGGGGCAACGGGGCGCTGAGATACCGGTTCCGGGCCGCGAGCATGGCGGCCACGATGTGTTTGCAGGTGAGGGGAAACGGGCAGTCACAGTCGCCCCAGACGCCGTCTTCGTCCTCTTCCACCCGCACATGGTAAATCGCGGTGCCCGCAACATCGGCCTCGAAATGATCGACTCCGACCTCAGTCAGCGAGACGCGGCCTTCCTGCAGATAAGCCACGCCCCGGCGAAAGATGGTGCGGCCGACCTCCCTGAGTATGTCTTCGACGTTGATGTCCATGCGATCCGATCGAATCTCTTGTAAACCGATGTGAACCGAACTCTTATTTTACGGAATGCTTTCCCGAAAGGCAAGAAATTGTTCTCTTTTTCCCGTGAAAATTTTCATTAAAAAAAGCTTGCGAATTTTGATTTTTATGTATCCTGAATTCCCGGACTATTGTAACGAGGAAGGTGCTGCAACACCGAGCTTTTCATAGAGTTCCATCTGCCGTTTGGT
>OMKS01000837.1_pt1 | contig 28643 bp, 26 predicted proteins | sample 1674721 | NCBI WGS metagenome assembly OMKS01 (sample SAMN06264996, study PRJEB25208) | sediment metagenome | isolation source: hot spring sediment | place: USA: California | collected 2014-09-02 | reverse complement strand
CACTATCCTCTTCGTCGGCAGCGTCAGATGTGTATAAGAGACAGGCCTTCTCATCTGGCGCCGGGCCGCCCGCGAGGGGTATGGTGACGACCCCTGCCCGTGGCGGTTCCTCGTCTGCGTCCCGCCGCTGGCGGTGCTCACCTACCTCCCCTATTACCTGATGCTCGATACCCGGGGGATATCCGGAGTGGGGCTCGTATCCTCCCCCTCGGCGGTCGGCGAGTTCCTGCTGGTATACGGGTTTTTTATGGCGATATTCTGGGTGGCGGCCATTCCTGACCTGAAAACGCGTCCGTGGCTCCTCCTCGTCGCCGCCCCCTTCCTCCTTGCCGGCTATTATGCGGCGGCGATTGCCGCGGTGCCGCTCGCCGCATTTGCCGCACGAAAGGACGTGCGGGCGGCGGACCTGCCGGCGGCCTTCGGCCTTGCCGTCATCATCTTTACCGAACTCTTCTACCTCGTGGACGGCATGGGGGACGTCTACTACCGGATGAATACCGTCTTTAAATTCGGGCTGGTGGCGTGGATGATGATGGGAACGGCGGCGATGGCGTATGTCGGCGGGTGGCTTGCCCCCGTTCTCCGGGAGAATCGTATGCCGGAGCGGGCAGCAAAGGCGGCCGCCCTGATCGTCATCGTTCTCCTGCTGGCGGCGCCGGTCGCAATGCCCGACCTGACCTACGGCTATGGGGGAAAGACGCTCGACGGGCTTGCCTGGGTCGGACTGCGCCATCCCGGTGATGCGCAGGCGCTTCCCTATGTCTCCTCGCTTCCCGCGGGGGCGGTGATCCTCGAGGCGGAGGGGGGAGACTACTCCTACTATTCACGCATATCCTCCTTCACCGGCGTTCCCACCGTCATCGGTATGCCGTTTCACGAACAGATGTGGCGGGGCGATGCGGCGATGATAGGCACCCGGATGGCCGATGTCCGGGCGATGTATGAGGACCCCGGACGGGCTCCGGCCCTCTACGAGGCCTACGGGGTCGATTACGTCTATGCAGGGACGGCGGAACATGAACGGTACGCGGTGTCGCTGCCGGAGGATCTGCTCGTTCCCGTGTGGAGCGGGGACGAGGTGGTGATTTACCGCGTCCTGTAGATGATATGGGGCTCTTTCCCCGGGCATTTTATCCTTAAAAGGGGAGAATTCAATAACCTTTATCCGTGAAAATGTCGATATGATATGGCTACATCAATCACTGACTGATGAGTGATGAAGGAGTGCCCATTCGAATAGCGGGGGCCTGAAAAACGGTTCCTGCCTCTATGCTCCTGAATGAGGTGAGTTATGTCAAAGGTATATGTAAAATTTGAAGTTCCGGACGACATCCAGAACAAAGCCCTTGAGGCACTGGAGATCGCACGCGACACCGGCAAGATCAAGAAAGGGTCCAACGAAGCAACAAAGGCAGTCGAGAGAGGGCAGGCCGAACTCGTCCTTCTCGGCGGCGATGTTGAACCGGAAGAGATCGTCATGCATCTCCCCGCACTCTGCGATGAAAAAAAGATCCCGTACGTCATCATCAACAAGCAGAATGATGTCGGTGCGGCAAGCGGCCTCGATGTCGGGTCCGCCGCCGCAGCCATCGTCAAGGGCGGGAAGGGCAAGGAACTTCTCGATGAGGTCATCGGGCAGATCGCCGCACTGAGAGGGTGAACTGACCTATGGCAGACGCAACGCCCGCAGAAGTCATCGAGGTGATCGGTTCCACCGGCATGCATGGAGAAGCTATGCAGGTGAAATGCAGGATTCTCGAGGGCAACAACAAAGGGCGGATCATCACCCGCAATACGGTCGGTCCGATCCGTGAGGGAGACATCCTCATGCTGCTCGAGACCGAGCGTGAGGCCAAGAAACTCTCGAGAAGGTGAAATAAATGGTTGATTTCCATACCTGTACGTTCTGTGGAGAGCAGATGGAGCCGGGTACCGGCAAGATGTTTGTCCGCAAAGACGGCACCATCTTCTATTTCTGCTGTTCCAAGTGCCAGAACAACTACCGCCTTGGCCGCGTTCCCCGCCGTGTCGCATGGACGAAGGCAGGGCGCAAGGCACTCGGCAAGGAGTAATCCTTCATGGATCGCACTTTTTTGATGGTGAAGCCGGACGGCGTTCAGCGCGGCCTCATCGGCGAAGTCATCGCCCGGTTCGAAAAGAAAGGCCTCAAGATGGTCGCCGGCAAGTTCGAGAAGCTCCCCGAAGAGCGTGTGCTCGCACACTATGCCGAACACGTTGAAAAACCGTTCTTTCCCGGTCTCAAGTCCTATATCATGAGCGGACCGTGTTTCCTTATGGTCTGGGAAGGGAAGAATGTCGTTGCGATTACCCGGCAGATGATCGGGGCAACGAACCCTGCAGAGGCGGCACCCGGCACCATCCGCGGGGACTATGCCCTCGAGATCGGCATGAACGTCATCCACGGCTCCGACTCCGACGAGACGGCGGCACGCGAAATTGCCATCCACTTTACCCCTGAAGAGATCGTCCCGTACACCCGTATCGACGCGGTCTTCCTCTACGAGTAAGGTGCCCCGGCACCAATCAATTTTTTCTCACTCGTATTGGTATACTTACCCGTGAGCGAAAGCGCCGCAATGCCCTTGCCGTCGCTCGTTTGATTCAATCCATTTATCAGGATGCGGGTGAGAGAAATAGATACTGTTTCCCCGGATGGTGCGGGATACGAGGGGTGTTGTGAGATGGACGATGAACAGAAAGTGATTGCGGGGGGCGTCGTTACCGCCCTGAGCATTGTTGTGGCGGGCGCTCTCATCGGGGCGCGGATCCTCGGGCTCGCCATCCCGTATGGCGATTATCTCCTCGTTCTCTGTGCGATGCTCGTGGTCGCGGGCGCCGCTGTGATGAATCAGTATTCCTGCGGTACTGAGGATGTCTCCGCATAAGGAACCGGTAACGGTATGCTGTGCCCAGGTGGTCTCCCGCTGGAACGAACCCGGAAAGAACCTGCGCCGTGCAGCCCGTTGTGCGAAAACGGCAGCAGAGCATGGCGCACGCCTGATCGTCTTTCCCGAGCAGTACGCAACCGGGTGGGACCCGTCGGCAGCCTCGTATGCCGAACCGCCGGGAGGGCCGGTCCAGTCCGCGTATGCCGCAATTGCCGGGGAGGCGGGCATCACGGTGGCAGGTTCCGCCCGGATCACCGGTGATGCGGGGCTTATGAATGCGTGCGTCGTGTATGGACCGGACGGTCGCCTCCTCACCTCGTATGCAAAGATGCACCTATTCTCTCCCGCCGGCGAGCAGATGGTCTACACCCCCGGCGATTCGCTGGGGTGTTTTTCTGTCGGAGACGTCCGGTTCGGCCTCGCCGTATGTTATGACCTGCGCTTCGGCGACCTCTTTCGTGCCTATGCCCGTGCGGGAGTGCACTGCGTCTGTCTGCCCGCCGCTTGGCCGTGCGAACGCCTGCATCACTGGCGCCTCCTCCTTGCGGCCCGTGCCCTCGAGAACCAGTACTATGTAGCGGGCACCGGCACTATCGGGACGACGCCCGTTGCCCGGTACTGCGGGGGCTCGGCCGTGGCAGGTCCGGACGGGGACGAACGGGCGGCGGCCGGCGACGGGGAACGGCTCCTCTTTGCAGACGTTGACCCGGCCGAGGTGGAACGGGTGCGGGCATCGTTTCCGGTGACGGGCGACCGGCGCGACGACCTGTACTGCACGCTCTGATGCAGGGCGCAGGAGACCGCTTCTTCCTGTTGCCTCCATTATCTATACTTACCCGGAGCGCGAAGAGTACTGGTATTATGTTTCGCCTTGTCTGCATCAGCTGCGGTGCGACGTATGCCAGTGATGAGATCATCTACCGCTGCAGGAGATGCGATCACCTGCTTGCGGTGCAATACGATATGGCCTCCCTGGAGATCTCCCGTGCGGAGTGGAACCGGCGTCCCCTGCGCCTGTGGCGGTATAAGGAACTCCTCCCCGTGCAGGGCGAACCCGTCACCCTCCAGGAAGGGGGCACTCCTCTCTACCATATGAAACGGCTCGGCGATGAGCTCGGGATCAAGGAGCTCTACGCCAAACACGAGGGGATGAACCCCTCGGGCTCGTTCAAGGATCGCGGGATGACCGTCGGCGTCTCGATGGCCCGGGAACTCGGGATGACGACGGTGGCGTGCGCCAGTACCGGCAACACCTCGGCAAGCCTCGCCGTCTATGCGGCGAAGGCGGGAATGCCGGCGGTCGTCCTCCTCCCCGCGGGCAAGGTCGCCCTCGGGAAGGTGGCGCAGGCACTGATGCACGGCGCCAGAGTGATTGCCATCCGTGGCAACTTCGACCGTGCCCTCGAGATGGTGCATGAACTCTGCCTTAGCGAGGGGCTCTATCTCCTGAACTCGGTCAACCCCTACCGGCTCGAGGGACAGAAGACCATCGGCTTCGAGGTCGTCGACCAGCTCGGGGACGTCCCGGACCGGATGGTGCTTCCCGTCGGCAATGCCGGCAACATCTCGGCGGTGCACAAGGGTCTCGGGGAACTCATCGAGCTTGGCTTCATCGACCGGATGCCGATGATGACCGGCATCCAGGCGCAGGGGTCGCGCCCCGTCGTCGACGCGATCGAACAGGATCTCGACCCCCTCATCCCGCAGAAGGACCCGGAGACCATCGCGACCGCGATCCGCATCGGGGCACCGGTCAATGCGGAGAAGGCGCTGCGTGCCATCCGCGAGACGGGCGGGACGGCAGAAGCGGTGACCGACGAGGAGATCCTTGCGATGCAGCGCGACCTTGCAAGAAAGGAGGGCATCGGTGTCGAACCTGCCTCCGCGGCATCGGTTGCAGGAGTGAAAAAGCTCGTCGAGGCGGGAGTCATCGACCCTGACGAGCGTATTGTATGTGTGGTGACCGGGCATCTTCTTAAAGACCCGGAGGCGGTGATCAGGCAATGCGAACCACCGATCGAGATCGATGCCGACATCGCATCGTTGCGGTCAGTCTTGCACTGATCTTCCTTGTTCAGGGTGCCGCCGCCCTGGATGCGACCTTCATCGTGGGCGGGAACGGGACCTGGTACCACGGGGAGATAATAGTAGATGGCGTTGCTACGTACGGGTTTTTTCAGCCCGGCTTTCTCGGGGAGACCGTGCCTGTGGCCGTGTCGAATATCACGGTCATGAACGCCAGCGGCCCGGTGCCGTTTGAAGAGGGAAAGGCGGGAACGATCTCCTTTCCCGAAGGGAGCTACACCATCGGGTACGACGCCCCGATCGATGACCGTCATTTCACCGTGATGCTGGACGCCGCCGCTCCCGTCACCTTCGTGCTGCCGGAGACCTTCAGCATCAAAAATCCTCTGCTGAGCTACACCAGCAGCGGGGCGAAGGTTGCAGAGACCGCGGAGGGGACGGTCATCACCTGGGAGAAGACCCGGTTTGTCGAGGTCCGGTTTTATGACGCATTCCAGGAGCAGATGCTGGTGATCTTCGGGACGTTCTGGATAGCACTTGTGGTCATATTCCTGGTCCCGTATTTCCTGACCCGCAGGAAACAGGAATAACCTTTTTTTTCTTGATCCCCGTCGCAACCGACATATAGAGTATCGCATATAAGACTCCTCACACGTGAGGAAGAGCAGATGAAATCCAGAACAATTGCCCTTGTTGCGGCAGGTATCCTTATCCTCCTGCTGGTGCTGCCCGCTGCGGCGGCAACCACGACGGTTCCGAAGGGAGGCACGATCTTTATCGGCGAGGAGGGCCTCGACCTCTCCGCGACCCTGGCCGCCGGGGACTCGCAGATTGCCTATTACTCCTCCGGTGCGACCATCGGGACCTCCGTTCCGGAGGCGGTGCGCCAGGTAAGCCCCGGTGCGACGTTCTATGTCGCGCCGTCGGAGTTCCTCGGCCGGACGGGAGCATGGTACTCGTACCCGAACGGCGTCAGCGGTTCGGCGTGGATGGCGGTCTTCGTCGAGGAGCCGTACCTGAACGTCCGCCTCTGGGTGTACCCGTCGAATGCCGCACCCCAGAGTGCGGAGAACTACAAACTCATCACCGGCGACCGGCTCAACTTCAGGATTGAGACGAATGTCTTCCCCATCTTCTCCCGGCCCGGGGTGACGGCCTCGGACGAAGGCATCGACCTCTATGTCACCGAACCCGACGGCACCACCTACACGGCGCTCTTCGATTCGGTATCAGGAGCGACTTCGATAGCCATCGCCGACCTGAAACCGACGTCGTCGGTCTGGTACATCCCGAACCCCTCGCCCTCGAAGCAGTACATATGGGACACCGGCAACCCGTCATACAAATCGGGAACGTATGAGTTCTGGGCGGAGATCGCGGTGAACCGGATGAAGGAGAATTATGCCGGGACGGGCGGCAATGTTGTCCAGGAGACGATGACGAAGGACATTCTCTCCTCGGCGGGCGATCCATTCATACCGACGGCGACACCCACCCCGGATTACGTGGAGGGGGAAGGCACGGTCCGGCTGAACGTGAACACCGGCGGATATGTGCAGGTCGACACCCGCCTGTGGGACGGCAGCAGTGGAGGGGGAAAGGAAGCTTACGTGTTCCTCCCCAAGGGAACACAGGCGTTGAACGAGAAGGCGCAGGCCCTGAAAGAGCTCTCGCTTTATTTGGCCCCCTTCCTGGACACAGGTATCTGGTCATGGCCACCCCTCCCCGAGGGGCAGAATGAGCTCGTTGCCTACTATCTCGGCCCGGATACCGGTCCTGATAGCCGTGCGACTTTCTCCCCGTCGGTGGAGCTGGGGATTCGCATCAGCGACAACTCGGCTGTCCACAACCTCTACCGGCTGAACGAGCGCCTCAACCGGTGGGACGAGGTGGATGCAACGGCCGACCCCGACGACGGGTACCTGAAGGCGCCAATCACGAAATCGGGCATCTACCTGGTGACCTATCCGGCGGCCCCGACGACCACCCCGACCGCGGTTCCGACCGAAGAGCCCACCGAGCAGCCGACCACTGCGGAGCCGACCCCCACAGAGACGCCCCTCGGATGGCTTGCGCCGCTCGGTGCATGTGCAGCGGGCACCGCCCTTCTTCTCAGGAAGAGATAGGGCGAAATCCTTTTTTTTTTAATTTGCAGGAAAAAAAGAGGCGAATGTCCACCGGATGGTGGCCTTATTCCTTCAGTTTGATATCGATGCCGTACTTCTCGGCATTGGCGTCGGCGATGGCCTGGATCTTTGCGATCTCATCGGTGAGGGGTGCCGGTTTGAAGAGGTGCCGGAACCGCTTCTGGGCCTTCAGGTAGTCCTCGACCGGGACGCGCTGTACCTTCTTGGCCTTGACGAGCCTGCCGTTCTCCAGCTCGTAGTTGACCCAGAGGCCGCACTCGATCGCCATCTTGCCCATCTCGATCGTCTTGCCGCCCTCAAATCCCCACCCTGTGCTGCAGGGGGCGTGGATCTGGATATAGCAGGAGCCGGGGGTGTTGACCGCCTTCTCCACCTTCTTCATGAGGTCCATCGGGTAGGCGACGCTCGCCGTTGCGACATAGGACGCCCCGTGCGAGGCGAGGATCTGAGGGAGGTCCTTCTTGGGCCGGGTGTTGCCCGTCGAGAGCTTCCCGGCCGGGGTGGTGGTCGTCGATGCATCGTAGGGGGTAGCACCCGACCGCTGGATGCCCGTGTTCATGTAGGCCTCGTTGTCGTAGCAGATGTACGTGATGTCGTGGCCGCGCTCGAAGGCGCCGGAGATGCAGAGCATCCCGATATCGAAGGTGGCTCCGTCACCGCAGACACAGACGACCTTTTCGGTGCGGTTGTTGTGTTTCAGCGATGCCTCGATACCGGAGGCGACCGCTGCTGCGTTTTCGAAGAGCGAGTGAATCCATGGGACCTTCCATGCCGTTTCGGGATACGGTGTGGAGAATACTTCCATGCACCCGGTGGAGGCGACGATGATCGTGTCTTCGCCCGCTCCTTTCAGGATGAGCTTTGCCGCAAGCGCGGGGCCGCACCCGCCACAGGCGCGGTGGCCGCAGTCGAAGAGCTCAAGGGATTTGTCGACCATCTCAGAGCACCTCCTCGCGAAGACCGTAGAACATATTTCCTTTCCCCTGTGCCGCAAGGTCTGCCATCGCGCGGATGTCCTTCTTGCGGATGTCCCTGCCGCCGAGACCGGCGACATAGCTGTAGACACCGATGCCGGTCCCGTTGAGGGCATGCAGTATCTCCGGGCCGACCGCGCCCTTCATCGCAGATCCGATGGAGACGTTCTTCTCCAGGACGGCGACGGCGGAGACACCGCCAAGGGCCTTTGCGATCTCCTTCTCCGGGAACGGCCGGTAGGTCCTGATCTTGACCAGTCCGACTTTGATGCCGTCTGTGCGCATCTCGTCGATCGCGTCTTTTATGGTACCGCAGATCGATCCCATCGCGACAAAGGCGACATCGGCGTCGTCCATGCGGTACGGCACGACGTGTTCCGAGTAGTCGCGCCCGAAGATCTCGCCGAACTCCTTTCCTGCCTCGGAGAGGGCAGCCGCAGAGCGCATCATCGCCTGGTCAATCTCGTACCTGAACTCGTGATAGTACTCGGGGGTTGCATACATGCCCATGGAGATCGGGTCTTTGGCGTCGAGCATGTTGTAGGGGACGTACTTCGGGAGGTAGGCGTCGATATCTTCCTGATTCGGGATGTCCACCGGTTCGTAGGTGTGCGAGAGGATGAACCCGTCGAAACAGACGAACCCCGGCAGGAGGATATCGTGGCGCTCCGCCGCCTTGTAGGCGATGAAGTGCTGGTCGGTCATCTCCTGGACGTCCTCCCCGTAGAGCTGGAACCAGCCCGAGTCGCGCAGGGCTATCGAGTCCTGCTGGTCGTTCCAGATGGAGAGCGGTGCGCCGAGGGCGCGGTTGGCGATCGACATGATGATCGGCTGGCGCATGCCCGCGACGTTGAAGACGACCTCCGCCATGAGTATCAGGCCCTGCGACGAGGTGGCGGAGTAGACGCGCGACCCTGCCGCAGAGGCCCCGAGGCATGCGGAGAGTGCGGAAAATTCCGATTCCACACAGATATATTCTGCATTAAGGTCGCCGTCTGCCACCATCTCGGCAAGACGCTCGACGATATGCGTCTGCGGCGTAATCGGGTATGCGGAGACGACCTCCGGCCTGCAGAGGCGCACGGCCTCTGCGATTGCATGGGAACCTTCCATTATCTGCAGCATTTATTTCTCCTCCAGTTCCATCGAGATCGCCTCTGTGGGGCATTCCTCGGCACAGAGGCCGCATCCCTTACAGTAGTCGAGATCTACGACGATCTCTCCTTCCACCTCTTCAATTGCCGTTTCCGGACAGATGAGGACACAGTTGCCGCACAGCGTGCATGTCTCGCCGTCGATGACGGGCAGGTAGATACGCCATGAACCGGTTTTATTGCCGGGCGCCTTTCCGGGAGGTGCGCAGCATCCGATGCGAAGTGCCATATCAGGCGTCCCCCCTGACCATCTCATACGCCCTGCGGGCAGCGGCGATATTCTTCTCTGCAAGCGAACCGGCAAACCGCTCCCTGAGCGCTTCCTCAAGGGCGGGGAGTTCGATCTCGCCGGTTGCGGCTGCAAAGGCTCCCATAAGGGTGGTGTTCGTGATCGGCAGCCCGAGGACTTCCAGGGCGACCGATGTCGCATCGATAATAATCAGTTTAATACCGGGAGGAACGCCGGGGACGGTATCCTTTTCCGTATTGACAAGGGCAATGCCGCCCTCTTTCATACCGCCAAAGACATTGATATCGGCGATAAGCGAACTGTCCTGGACCACTATGTAGTCCGGCTCGTAGATCTGACTCCTGAGCCGGATCTTTTCATCACTAAAGCGGACAAATGCCTGCACCGGTGCTCCTCGGCGTTCGACACCAAATGCGGGAAATGCCTGCGAATAGACGCCGCTTTTGAAAGCGGCGGTCGCAATAAGTTCTGCTGCAGTAACAGAACCCTGTCCGCCTCTTCCGTGGATTCGTAGTTCTCTCAATAAAATCCCCATTAATCTTACATGATTAATAGATATAAATCTACAGATCAACCGCGAGGCCGAGAATGGTGCGGGTTCCGGCGAATACATCGCGGGCAATCCGGGATAGCCCCCGTGCTGCCGCCCATTCGTCAAATACCGAAATGGCGTCTCCTAAAATTGCCTCTACTTCACCGGCGACGAACGGTGCGTGTGACCCTGCGAGGGCGATGGGGGCGCCCGGTACAAGAATGCGAAGTGCCGCAATCTCCATAGCGGTCCAGAGGGCGAGGGCGGGTCCCTGCTGGTCGGGGGGCAGGGTGTGGCGGACGCCAGCATGGAGGAATGCCTGGTTTGCGGTCTCCTCACCCCGGTCGATGCGGCGGATGGCATCGACGTCAAGGGCCCCGTGGGTGGTCCCCGGTGCGAAGACGCAGGCATCGAAGGCCCCGATGATGACACCGCCCTTCACGAGGAGGGAGACCGTGTTGGAACTGACGTCCGCGACGACGAAGGTGTCGCCCAGCGACTGCTGCACCTCGTAGGCGATGCCCAGCTTCTCGGGGCTGGTCTGGTGGGAATAGGCCTTGAAGCGGGGGTCGGTCGGGGATCCGCGGTGGATGCCGGGGATGACGACCGCCGGTATGCCGCTTTCCCGGACAGCATCGTAGACCCGCGTCCCGCCGCCGATATGTTCGCCGGCCCCTTCGCGGGTGATGACGCCCCGGTTCTGTACCTTTCGTATGTCGGTGATCGCACTGATGGCATCTCCCATGGAGTAGCAGACGGCGATGCCGTCAAAGACGCCGTCCGGTGAGAGCGGGGAAAGGTCATCCATCGTAAAGGCGGTTGCATCCCTGCGCGGGATCTTCATCTCGCCGGATGGTGCCGCAAACCGCATCGCGGTCGTGCCGTGATCAATGCCGAGGTACATGCCAAATCTGTACAGTCTTTCCCCCCACATTACATGAATGGATTGCTCCTGTGCGCCTTCGCGCGTAAAAAATCTCTAAAAACAATCCTGTGGGAAAGTGCATCGCAGGAAATGAACCGGAAAAAAGATCTGACGGAGGGATCACCGCTCAGCGCGGGAGGGTAAACCGGCGCCGAGCATATTCCATCAGGGCGATGACGGCGATGCCGGCAGCCATGAACAGCAAGGCCTGCAGATCACATCCCCCGGCGGCGCCGATGTTCTCTGCGAGGAGCCGCGTCGAACCCAGCATGAGCCCCGTGAGGCAGCCGAGCATGATCCCGTGATGATGCTTCAGGAGGTATTTGAGCGCCTTTGAAAAGAGGAGGAGGCCGATGACCCCCCCGGCGATATAGGCGGTGATGTCGGGCAGGGAGAGGGTTTTCACCGCATGCAGGAGGTATTCGTACTGGTTGAGGATGAGGGTCAGGTAGGCCCCGGATATCCCCGGCAGGATCATCGCGCAGAGCGCCACCATCCCGGTGAGAAAGAGGATGGGAAGCGAGTGCCCGAGGGAGGAGGGGGCAAGTCCGCCGATCAAAAACCCTCCGGCAAACCCGGCGGCGAGAAAGACCCAGACCTTTGCGGTTCGGTCATCGACCTCCAGGAGAATGAGTACCGATGAGGCGATGATGAGCCCGAAGAAGAACGCATACGTAGGGGCGGCATACGACTCGATGAGGATGAGGATGATGTTTACCATCAGAAGCGCCGCAGCGCCGATGCCTGCGCCGAGCGTGATGAGAAATTTCGGGTCGACGGCCGCAACTGCCGCACGAATGCCGTCCCGGTCCCTTCTGATAAGTGAGACGGCCGCCTCGGGCCTGATATTGCCGATGGCGGTTACCAGCCGTTCGTAGATGCCGGTAATAAGGGCAATCGTTCCGCCGGAGACCCCGGGGATGATGTCGCAGATGCCCATTGCACCGCCTTTGAGAAATATGAGGAGGTATTCGAGGGCCTTTTGGTCGTCGTTCACGGTACAAGTATGTGAAAAGAGAGCCCTTAATGGTATAGCAGATAAAACCTTGTGACAGGCATATGAAAGCGATCGTAACCGGTGGTGCCGGGTTTATCGGGTCACATCTCGTCGATGCGCTCGTTGCGCGGGGCGACGAGGTGGTCATCATCGACAGTCTTGCGACCGGAACACCGGTCAACATTGAAGGGCATCTCGCCTCGGGTGCGGCAACCCTGGTGCATGCGGACCTCCTGGACGACGGATGGCAGGACGCCTTTGCCGGCTGCCGGCGGGTCTACCATGTCGCCGCGGACCCGGATGTCCGGGCAAGCGCCGGTGCCGCCTACCACATGTACCGGCAGAACGTCGATGCAACGGTACGCGTCCTCGAGGCGATGCGGGAGCACGGAATACAGGAGATTGCCTTTACGTCCACGTCCACCGTCTACGGCGAGGCAACCGTGATCCCGACCCCGGAGGACTACTCCCCCATGGTGCCGATCTCCATCTACGCGGCGACGAAACTCGCCGACGAGGCGATGATCTCGGCGTATGCGGCCACCTACGGGATGACGGCATGGGTGTTCCGGTTCGCCAACATCATCGGTGAGAGGAGCAATCACGGCGTGATCTGGGACTTCGTCCACAAACTTCGCGACCGGCCCGACCGCCTCGAGATACTCGGTGACGGCAGACAGGTGAAGTCGTACCTTGAAGTCACCGCCTGCATCGACGGCATCCTCTATGCAATCGATCACGCGGACGGGATCTTCAATGTCTGCAACGTCGGCTCGGAGGACTGGATCAGCGTCACCGAGATTGCCGATGTCATCGTCGATGAGATGGGCCTTGCGGGGGTTGCGTATGAGTTCACCGGCGGCGACCGTGGGTGGGTCGGAGATGTCCCGAAGATGCAGCTCGGGGTGGAGAAGATCAAGGCCCTCGGATGGGCTCCGCCGGTGACCTCGCGGCAGTCCGTCCGGCGGGCGGTGCGATCGCTTCTGGACGATCTGGACTGACGATACGGGCGGATACCGGCGGCGTGCCGGTGGCATGCCGGTGGCCGTGGCAGCAATACAACGATAAAAATGAGGCAGCTATGAAATACATGGTGATTCTCGGCGACGGGATGGCAGACTGGCCCGACCCCGCCCATGGGGGCAGGACCCCGCTCGAATGTGCGCATATCCCGAATATGGACAGGATCGCCCGGGAAGGCCGGTGCGGTATGCTCGTGACGGTGCCGGCTGGGTTCGAGCCCGGCAGCGACATCGCCAACCTCTCGGTCCTCGGGTATGACCCGGCGAAATACTACACGGGCAGGGGCGCCCTCGAGGCAATCTCGATGGGCGTCGACCTCGGTGCGGGGGATGTTGCCTACCGCTGCAACCTCGTCTGCATCAGGGACGGCGTAATGGAGGACTTCTCCGCAGGCCACATCACAAGCGGGGAGGGGGCGGCCCTCCTGTCCTCCCTCGCGAAGGAGCTTGCCGACGCCGGGATCTACCCCGGCGTCTCGTACCGCAACCTTTTGGTGGTACACGGCGGCGGTGGTGCGCGGACGGTGCCGCCGCATGACATCGTTGGGCAGGAGACGTCCGTCTCCCTGCCGTCGGGGCCGGATGCAGAGCTCCTGCTCCGGTGCATGGAGGTCTCACGCCGGGTCTTTGCGGACCACCCGGTCAACCTCCGGCGGATTGCGGAGGGAAAGACTCCCGCGACGTCCGTATGGCCCTGGTCGGGCGGGGCAAAACCTGCTCTCCCCCTCTTCGAGGAGAAATACGGCCTCTCCGGGGGCATTATCTCGGCGGTGGACCTCCTCAACGGCATCGCACGGTGTGCCGGTATGGAGGTGATTACGGTGCCGGGTGCGACCGGGTATCTCGACACCGACTACGAAGGAAAGGCGCGTGCCGCGGTGGCGGCCCTTGCCGACGTGGACTTCGTGTATATGCATGTCGAGGCCCCCGACGAGGCGGGGCATCTCGGCAGCTGGGACGAGAAGGTGAAAGCGATCGAACGGCTCGATGAAGTGATCGGCATCATCCTTGAAGAAGCGAAGGCAACGATTGCGCTCCTTCCTGACCACCCGACGCCGATTGCCCTCAAGACCCACACGAGTGACCCCGTGCCGTTTGCGATCCTTGGAAAAGGGACGGACGATGTGCAGGCGTACTCGGAAAAAGATGCGAAAAACGGGTCGTACGGCCTGATGAATGCGCTGGATTTCCTTCCCCTGCTCTTCTCCTGAGAGGAGCGGCGGGAACCGGGGGCGTCAGGACGGCTGCGGCAGGCATATAGAATCAGGCATCAGTTCCCTGCGTCATCATGAGTTTCAGTGGGGGTAACTTTCATCATCTGCCCCGCCGTGCCGCACCGTTGTCTGGTATCTGTTTGTCCTGCACCCTCTTATCCTCTTTCTCACCGCACGGGTGTAACCCTTACATTCCTGGGCAGCAAAGTACAGCCTGAGTGACCTTCATGCCCGCCTCAAAAAAACTCACCATCGGGGTCTCCGTCAACCTCCAGCGGTACGAGAACCTCCGCCTCGCCGTCGAGGGGGAGGTCGCAACCGACGAGGATGCACAGGACCTTGCCCTGTATCTCGACCACGTGCTTGCCCTCTTCGGCAGGAATGACCCGGAGACGGCGGCGCAGATTGACCGCTACCGGCAGCGGGTGATGCCGGTGTCCGATGGGTGCCGGGAACCGGAACCGGAATTTGGACCTGAACCGGAATCTAAACCTGAATCCGGGCCTGAATTGGAACCGGTGCCGGAACCGGCAACAGCTCCCGGCCCCCGCCCCGCCCCTCCCTGTGAGGAGCCGGCGGACGCATCACCGGCGGTGACGCCGGGGCCTGAGGTGTCGCCCGGGCCCGCCGCTGCCCCGGGGTTCCTCTCCCGCAGGGAGGGGGACGTTCCCGGGTGTGGTGCGGTGAGTGGTTCTGCTCCGCCGGCATCGTCCGGATCTGCACCAGTACCCCCTGCTGCACACCCGGCCGCACCGGTGGAAACGGGGGCCGCCACACCGCCGCGGGCAGCGGATGACCATGGCCGCTGTGAGGAGTGTGGCGCGGCGCTTTCCCGGCAGGAGGCAAAACTGAGCCGCATCTTTGTAGAACGCCTGCTCTGCAAGAAGTGTTTGGACGCCCTCCAGGATGAACGGCCGCGCGGGGGGTGAAAGTGAAAATCATCTACCCTTATATATGGCGGAGTGTGATGCTTGAGCATGAAGAAGAACCTGCTGATGTGGGAGGAAACCCTGTTCCAGGATATGGAGGTCTTTGAGATAGACCATATCCCCGAACAGTTCAGCTTCCGCGACACGCAGATGCAGGAGCTTACCTTCCAGCTGCGTCCGGGCATGCGGGGGGGGCGCCCGCTCAATACCATATGCAGGGGTCTTCCGGGCACCGGGAAGACGACGGCAGTGAGAAAACTCTTCGGCGAGATCGAGGAGGCAACAAAGAAGCTGGTGCCGATCTATATCAACTGCCAGATTGACAATACGAAATTTGCCATTTTTTCACAGATATACCGGAAACTCTCCGGTCACCTGCCCCCTGCGTCGGGGACCTCCTTCAAGCAGGTATTCGACGCGGTATGCCGCCTGCTGGAGAAGGAGGGCCGGGTGCTCGTCGTCTGTCTTGACGATGCGAATTACCTCCTCTATGAAAACGAGATCAACAAGGTGCTCTACACCCTGCTGCGTGCCCACGAGTCCTATCCCGGCACGCGTATAGGGGTGATCACCATCATCTCGGATATGACGGTAGACCTCATGAGTGGGGTGGACCCCCGCGTGGCCTCGGTGTTCCGTCCGGCGGATATCTACTTTCCCCCTTATGACGAGGAGGAAATTCATGAGATCCTCTCGCAGCGGGTCCGGCAGGGCCTCTATCCCGGCGTCCTCTCCGATGCGATGCTCGACCTGGTCACCGAACAGACGATGAAGAGTGCGGATCTCCGGGTAGGAATCGACCTCCTCAAGCGGGCGGCGCTCAATGCGGAGAACGATGCCCGGCGCAGCGTGGAGATGGACGACATCTGCCGCGCCTACGAGGTCTCCAAGTACCTCCACCTCGTCGCTACCGTCCGGACCCTGAAGGACGAGGAGAAGGCCCTTCTCCGCATTATTGCGGAGCGCTCGGAAGCGGAGGGCGAGATGGCGGCAGGAGAGGTGCACGAGGCGGCAAAGGAGACGATGAAGCTCGGGTACACCCGCTACTACGAGATGGTGAAGAAGTTCGACGCGATGCGCCTCGTCAACCTCCATTATCGCGAGGGCCGGGGGAGGACACGCGTCATCACGCTCCGGTACGACCCGGTCCGCGTCATCGCCGAGCTGGGCCGGTAAGGGTTCTCTCCATACCGCATTTGACAACTCTTATCTATGTTGCTTCAACAATCTATGCGTTAGGAGGATACCCTCATGATCAGTGTAAATGAATATGCATTGGACCTTTTCGAGGAGCTTGCGGAATATCCGGAGGATTTCAACGCGATATTCCACCAGCTCGACAATGGCGCACGTATCGTCGACTGTGGTGTGAAGGCCAGGGGTGGCTATGCGGCAGGAAAGCGCTTTACCGAGATCTGCATGGGCGGCCTTGCGGATATCTCGTTTCGGATGGGACAGATCCAGCACGTCCCGATGCCCTTCATCGATGTGAGCACCGACTTCCCCGCCATCGCCTGCCTCGGTGCACAGGAAGCGGGATGGAGGATCACCCACGAGAAGTATTTCGCGATGGGCAGCGGCCCGGCCCGTGCCCTCTCCCTCAACCCGAAGGAGTGCTACGACATCATCGAGTACCAGGACGACTGTGACTATGCGGTCATCTGTCTCGAGTCCGACCAGCTGCCCTCCCAGGCAGTGATGCAGAAGATCGCCGACGGCTGCAACGTTGATGTGGCAAATGTCTGTGCCGTCGTCGCCCCGACCGCATCCGTCGTCGGTTCCATCCAGGTCGCCGGGCGCTGTGTCGAGACCGCGGTCTACCGCCTCGAACAGCTCCACTACGACCCGAAGAAGATCATCTGTGCATGCGGCAGTGCGCCGGTGCCCCCGGTAAAGTCCGACTCCACCAAGGCGATGGGCTGCACCAACGATGCCACCATCTACTACGGGCAGATCAACCTGACCATCGACGACCCCGGCATCGCCGATTACATCGACAGGATCCCGTCCAACACCTCGTCCTCGTACGGCAAGCCGTTCTACGACACCTTCAAGGAAGCAAACTTCGACTTCTTCAAGATCGACCAGGGCCTCTTTGCACCTGCCGAGGTTACGATCAACGAAGTCTCCGAAGGCAAGGTCTACCGCTGTGGTGCGGTCAACACCGAAGTTGCCCTCAAGTCCTTCGGCTACCTCTGAACTCTTCTTTTTTTTCACCCGCCTGCAACGCGGCAGTCCTGCGTGCATAATGGCGGATGCTATACAGGTGCCCTGTTATGCGGATGACTGCAACCGGCTGTTCCTCTGGCCCGGTTACAAAAAAAAGGGCGCAGTGGCCGTCCGTGCCGGCTCGGTGATGGTTCACGTCCGCCGGCGGGTGGTGCCGCGGGAAAAGCCCCCCTAAAAAAGTCCTGACGCGGCCCATGAGTACGCAAGCCAGCCGATGGCGCCGGCATGGAGAAGGAGAAAGACGGGGACGAGGAGAAACGTCGTCTTCTGCGTCTTGTGGCGGAACCGGCGCATGCCTGCCCACGCCCCGAACGGCCCGACGGCTGCGGCGGCAAGGAGCGTGCGCTCGCTGGTGCGCCAGCGGCCGAGTTCCGCCTGTCTCTTGTCCCGCCCGTAGAGGAGGTAGGCTGCGAGGTTGAGAAGGGCATAGGCTGCAAGGAGCATCTCTGCTGCATCAGGTGCGATGAGGGTCACCGGAGTCTCCTCCCGGTGCCTGTCCCCTCTCCTGCACTGCCTGCTACACTGCCTGCTGCTCTGCTCATGATAGCCCGGTACCCCGTCGGTGCTCCCCTCGTCATCGGTGCTAATATTGGCGGGGTGAAAGATAAATACCGGCAGAATCGTCCCAGCCTCTCCCCGGAATGCGCCGGCATTGAACGTCCTATTGCATAAGGCTTAATAGCTCAGAAAAAAATGAATTTAAGGCACATATCATTCGCGGGCTTGTGGTCTAGCTGGTTATGACATCGCCTTTACACGGCGAAGATCCCCGGTTCGAATCCGGGCAGGCCCACTCGGTTTATTCTCTTCTTTCAGGGTGTTGTCTGTATTGTCGGGGACGTGCGGGATATTCTTCATGGTGAGTACTTCGGTTACCGCACCGGAATGCAGATCTGCGTCAGGATCTCCTCCGGCTGCACCTCCTCAGGGTCATTGAGATAGATCTCGCGAATCGGCCCCGTAATCTCCTTCCCATTATCCGCAATCCAGGCAAAGAGTGCCTCGTAGGCGGGGGTGACGCTGTCGTAGGGCCCCCGGTGGATGACGCACGCCATGGTTTCGGACGGGATTTCGTAGCAGGTGATCTCTTCATTCTCCTCCGTCGGCCCGGAAATGGGAATGACGACCTCCACGTCGGCGCATTCGTTCTCATCCGCCTTCATCGCCTCCTCGGGCGTCATCTCGTGGCAGATGAACATCGGCGGGCCGATGATATCGAGTCCCTTGTCCTCCGCGTAGCAGCAGAGCTCCGGGATCATCCCGGCGATGAGGCGGTACGGGCCCCGCCGCCGGATACAGAGTACCGTCTGACAGGGACTCTGTTTTTCTGTGATCTTGTACATGGTTCTCATCCGCCCCTTCTTGAGGAAATAGCATTTATAGGTTTCCCAGGTCTCCGGGATGGACGTGAAGATAAAAGAGGAGGAGGTGGTGAGGGGGTGGGGGGCTACGCGGCCGTGAAGGTGACGGAGAAGCTCTCGTCGTCCTCTGCCGGCTCTTCCCACGGGCGGGTGTAGACTGCATCAAAGGTGCCGCCAACACCGTCCGGGAAGGTGACGAACCACTCGCGGGTGCCGCCGGCGCCCACCATGCCCTGGTAGGCCTCCGCGGACATGATGTAGGTGTCAGCAGCGATGACCGCACTGCCGCTGACGGTGGCGTTCCACCGGTAGCCGGTGGTCGGGTTCTCCTCAAGTTTGACCCGCACGACGTCGCCTTCGGGGACCGGGACGGTTGTTCCGTTCTGATCTTCGGTCACCGTGATAAGGGACGCGGAGGTAGGCACCACATAGAAGGAGATGGTATACGTCTGGTCATCGGCCTGCTCTCCCTCCCACGGCCGGATATAGACGGCACTGAAGGTGACGACGCCGGTTGCCTCCGGCTTCATTGTCCAGCTGTGCATTCCTCCGGCACCGGGCATCTGCGTCTCGGGAGCGATGTACTCATCCCCGGCGACGGCAAGCCCGTCCGTTTCGGTGAGGTTCCAGGAGTAGCCGGTCGAGGGGTTCTCCGGGAGTTTTACGATGATGGTGGCCCCTTCACCGACCGCGATGGTCTGGCCGTTGTTGGTATCATCGACGAGCACGGTCTCCTCCGGCGCACCCGTGGGAGTGGGGGTGGCGGTTTCCATCGGGGTTGCCTCGTCGCCGTTATCCGCCGTTATGCACCCTGCGGCACAGAGGAGAGCCGTGGCAACGCACGCAAGCAGAATGGTGTAAATCGGTTTCATGGTAATTCAAAGGAGTATTCACCCCCTTCTTTTTAATGAAAGCGGTGATTTCCAACTTTTTCGCAGCCATCCCGGAAGTCGGGGCCGGATACCATGCCGATTGAGGAAAACGTAGAGTTTCATTTGGGGGCTGTTGCCAAAAAAAGAAGACGGGTGGATGAAAACAGTTCTTCTCAGTCCCTGCGCCACACAAACACGAGATAGATGAGGAGAACCACGATCCCCGCAAGTATGCCCATCAGCAGGTAATACCAGTCGAATCCCGCAGCTTCTGTCCGTACGAGAAGGGCATAGCTCCCCTCGGCGGTCCCGGTGGCCGATGCCGATACCTGCCCCCCAGTAACTACGGGGGCACCCCCGGCAGGGACCGGTTCTGCCCCATCGATGTGATAGAACCCGAATGTTGCCGGGTCGTATCCCTCGAGGTCTCCTGCGGCCACTTCCGCCTCCATGACGATGAACGGGCTGGTCTCTGAGCGTGCGTCCCCGATGATGGTGACGTGCAGTGCGTCGCCGAACTGCAGGTATCCCTCCGGTGCTGCATAGGTCTCCCCGGTGAGGGCGTAATTCCAGCCGCTCACGGTCCAGGGGCCGCTCGCATATTCGGTATCGGAGAAGACGTCCGCCGTAAAGTAGTCCGGGCCCTGCATGGCGGGAGCCTCAACCCGGCACCCGAGAGCATTGAACATCTGGAGGTACTGGATGACACCGGAAACCGTTGAGCCGGTGATGAGGGTATCTGTTATCCCCATGCCGAGGAACCCGGCACCCACATCGGTAAGCGTGGTGCCTTCTAGAGTGCCGTTGCCGGCGCGGTCCGCGACGATCCCTATGTCGCACCCGATAAGAGCGGTCTGCCTGAGGGCGAACGTATCGGAATCGCGAATCACAATCCCGGTCACACCGCCGGTGATCCGGACCTCCTCAACCACGGTACGTGCCGAAGACCCGATCACGAGGCCCGATTTTCCCGTGATGATGCTCGTATCCGAGATCGAACAATCCGTACACCCGGAGAGGAGAATGCCGGTATCGCCTGAAGTGATCCTGCACTCCCGAACACTCGATCCCGAGGTTGCGTCGAAGATGATCCCGAATTCGGGACCTTTGCAGGTGATGGCCCTGACGGTCACATTGTCCGCCTCAATAATCAGGGCGGCACCATCCCCGCTTCTCCCGACGATGGCCCCTTCTGTGCCGATGATGGAGACCGGGGTCCGTACCACGACATCACCGGCATACGTTCCTGCCATAACCTCGATCGTATCGCCGGGCGATGCGGCATCGACGGCCGGCTGAAGGGCCGTAACATCGCCTCCCGACGGGGCGACCACTATCGTTGCTCCCTGCGCTCCCGAAATGGCAAGCGCGAGGAGGAGGACCAGAATCCCGTACCGTATCCATTGCTGCTGCATTACTGTTTCACCGCCCTGAGGGTCACGTCCCGGGTAAATGTGGATTCCAAGTCCATCCTTGCCTCATACTCATAGAAGGTAAAGAGCTGCCCGTGGTACTCGTTGCTGTCCCGCACCGACCAGCGCTTTTCATACACGTTCTTTCCCGTTTTCACGAGCATCCCGCTTATCTTCGGATCTTTGAGACCCGACATCTGCTCGGTCACCGTCTCTGACTGACGCCGGAGGAAACGGACCGTCCCGTAATCCGGGGCGTCCATGGAGGGCATAGACAGCGTATTTGCGACAATCCCGGTCATCGGGGCTCTTCCCGGAATGGTTACGGATCTGGTGGCTGCTACCTGCCCATTGGTCTCTGATTTCTGGCCGGCACCCCCGGTCTTGAGGAGGAGTGATCCATGGTAGTTGCAGGAACCTGTCACATCGAATGCGACCGGGAACGGGGTTACCGGGATCTCGAGCGTTGACAACCTCTCCTTTAGCACCGTATTGATACTCTGATGATCGGTGATGGTTCCCTGTACGTTCGACCGGATCTCCCACTCCTCCTCGAAGGGCACTGCACCGGAACCGCCGAGGGGTGATGCCTCGTACATCGTCCTCCCTTCGGAGTAGAGGGAGAGGACGTCGGTGTACGTGAACGAGGCATCGGTCAGCTCCTGCCCGGAGTTCTTCTCTTTTGTTGTCGTGGCGGAGGTCACAAATGTATAGTGGTAGTCGCGCAGGTCATACTGGTCCTGGAACGAGTACTCATAGAGAAGGGTTCCGGACTCCTTCCAGTTGATGGTCGAAACATACTCGTCCTTTTTGACGGCGATCTCCACCCGGGATTCGATGGCGTCCTGGTAGCCGGTGCCGACGTCCTGGAAGAGGATGCGGAGTTGCTCGAGCCCTTCCTTCTCCCCGGCAACGAACTTCAGCACTGCCGTCCCGTCGGCGCCGGTGACCGGGTTGCCGTCGCCGTCCACCGGGCCTGCCACGGAGACCTTCACATCGCCGGAGAGACGGAATTTTTCGACGAAGAGGGTCCGGTCGGCAAGCGGCCGCTTCTCTCCGTCTGGTCTGAGCTCAAAGAGCGAGAGATAAATGTCGGTTGCGCCACGCGGTGGGATCTGGGCATCTTTGGGCCGGGCCTCGAGGATGATGCCGGTGATCGGTATGTCCGCCTTCGACCGCACCTCATGGCGGCCCCTGCCGACGGTTGCAATCGCGACCTTGTCACTGCCGGCACCGGCGCCGCGTGCAGGGTCGAGCCGGTAGGTGGCGCGGGCGGTGCCGTCAGCCCCCGTGGTGGCTACCTGCCAGCCGTAGTAGGCAGCGTCCGTCGATTCGCCTCCCCCGGCGGTCACCCATCCGCGGGACGTCCGTGATTCGAAGTACACCCTGGTGCCCGGCACCACTTCTCCCCCGCAGTTTCTCACCGTAACCGTGATCGTCGTGGTATCCCTGATGTCCTCTGCCGTCACCGATTCCGGCTGGATGACCACTGAAAGGGAGGGGGTTCTCGGGGGTGCAGGGTTGGCGGTCTCATGCGCCTGTATCAGGGCGGCAAGGTCGCCGAGTCCTGCGACCTGGTTGCCGACCGCATCCGGGAGACCGCCGGGCGATGCCGATTCGGCGGTGCTGCGGGCAACGACGGTGAAGAGGTCCGCATCGATGAGCGAGGATGCAACGACGTATCGTGCCCCTACGCTGCTGACGGAGAGCGTTGCGATATACTCGGCGCTGGTGCTGCGGCCGATGGATTCGAATGCCTGCGCCTCGCCGCCATCTTCGCCGAGGAGGATCTTCTGGCGTTCAAAGTCGATCATTGCTCCCACATCATTCGCCGATATGATACTGACACCGGGGTTTGCATTCCGGAGCCCGATGGAGAAGGCATCGTTGAGGGCTGTTGCCTGGTCTGCGGTGATGCCCTCCGCGTTCAGGGTGGTCGGGGTTACATAGATCTTCGGTGCCGGGCACCCGTCCGCCGCCGTCGCCGGAAGCGTGGCCGTCCCTGCAATAGCGAAGACGAGGATGAGGCTGAGTATGAGACAGCGTTTCATGCGATCACCTCCCCACGAGGAGCATTTCCGGCAGGTTGCACTGCCACCTGCCGCTGCACGTTCTCTCCCGGACCGATGGAGACCCGGTTGGCCGGGGTGACCGGCATTACCATCAGGTCACCGGTCCGGGTTGTCATCTGTCCGCCATACCAGTAGGTCCCGGCAGGCACGCTGAAGGCCACCTCATCGTGGGGGGTGCCGGTCTCCTGTTCGGCAACCGTGGCAAGGGAGACCGCATCAATCAGCCAGATCCTGCTTGTGGCGGCCACCCCATCGTCCATGCTGTAGGGGAACGAGAGCGTGAGCGTGCCTTCAAGCCGTGAGACCGTGAACGTGACGCTATCCTGCGCTGCAAGGGTATCGGTGCGGTCATACAGCATCGACCGGACCACATAGGTCCCGTCCTCCCATTCACCACCGACGGTCTCGTCAAGGACGGTTTCGTAGGCAGGAGCAAGAGGTGCGTAGTGCCGGGATGCATAGGTCCCTGTTCCCGAGGGGAGGTACTCCGTCGTACCGTCGGGGCGCTCCATGGTGATGACGAGCGTCGCCTCGGTGGGCGGCACCGCGCCTCCCGTTACCGCGTGTGTCACCCTCAGCGGCATACCATCACTCACCATGTCACGGTTGAGATAGAGCCGGACCGCCGGTTCTGTGCTGAAGAAGACCGGGGCCGAGGAGAGAGCGACGGGGGCACCCGCCCCCTCCGGTTCGAGGGTTGCCACCAGGCGGTAGGTCCCCGGGAGGTCGGTGTTCGTGAGCGCCAGGCTTCCGGGCAGGCGGCCGTAGTGGTTGCCCCGCACGTAGGCATCGTTCAGCGGTGCCGGGTTGCCGGACCCGCCGGGGAAGGAGATGAGCGTTCCGTCCGGGGCGGCGAGATACACCATCGCGGTGAAGCGGTCCCCCGGTGCGACGCCCGCTATCTCGACCCACACCATCATCTCGTCACCGGGCCCGAGCGCCTGGTCGGGGGTGAGGACGCGGATGGAGGGGGCGGATGCCGGGAGATCGGGGACGAGCGCGACGTTTCGTATATGCCAGGCCGCGAGGTCTTCTGTCCGTGCCGGATTTTGGGTGTGGATAAAGGAGATGATGTTCTCGCTGCCGGGAACAATCCGGTCCGCGGGAACGGGGATCGTCACCCTCGTCCACACGCCAACGGACGGCGGGGAGACATTCTGCAGGAGGGCGCCCGGCTCACTGCCGGAGGAGACGACAGTGGTCGCGCTCCCCGGCATGCCTGCGAGCTGCCGGTTCAGGTAGACGGAGACGGCCTCGTCTGCGCCGGTCTCGACCTCAAAGCTGAGGGTATAGCTGACCGGACGGCCGGTGAATGCCACCGCCGCATCGTCGGGATAGGCCGTCGTCCCGACGGGTTCGCGTTCACCGATGGCGAGCGGGATCACCTCAAAGCTGACCGACCCCCGGCCATACCTGCCGAAGTAGTCGACGCCAGTCACCGTGATCTCGTGGGTGCCGAGGGTGAGGCGGCCCACGGGGACTCCCCTGCCGGGTGAGACCTGCACATGGGGGCCGTCATCGAGCTGGTAATAGGCACGGGCGAGAGGATGCGTCGATGAGTATGTCACTTCAGTCTGCCGATCCACGGTCCGTCCGGCATCGGGCGTAAGTATGGTGATCAGGAACGCCGGCTCCTCCACGACGGGGAGGGGATAGTCCGGCGGTTCGGGAGAATCATCCCCGGTATCTATGCGGGGGGTCGGGGTTGGGGTCGGTGCCGGGCCGGTTGCGTTGACGGTGAAGTTCACCGTCGTCGAATTGGTATTGCCGATGATGTCGTCCACGAAGACCGCCACCGAATGGTTGCCGTTTGCAGGGACCGGAAGGGTGGTGTTTGGGGTGAAGGTCACATTGGCGGCACCGTCGAGGGAATACCACCAGGAGAAGACATCATGGTCCGGTGACCACACCGCGAGGGGAACATCATACACCGCATAGGTGGCATTCTCCTCCGGTGAGGTGACATAGAGAGCAGGCGGCGTTACGTCCACCGTTGCGGTGAAGGTCACCGACGAACTGTTCTCGTTGCCGGAGGTGTCCGCAGCAAAGACCCGGAGGGTGTGGGCTCCGGTGCTCATGACGGGCAGCGTGGTGTTCGGAATGAAGGTCACATTGGCGGCGGCATCGAGGCTGTACCACCATGCCGCGACATCCGCATCGGGGCTCGAGACCTCGAGCGGGACGGCAGCGGCAGGATAGCTCGCTCCCGCCGCCGGGGCGTGGATGACGATCACCGGCGGGACTTCGTCAGGGACGAAGGTGTCGAGGAGGGGGTGATGGTCCCCGCCGGGTGTCCCGCCGCCGGTGGCGTAGGGGAGATCGGTGTCGCCGAGCCCGTCACCGTTCAGGTCCTCGCCTGCATAGTCGTCCCAGGAGTTCCCCGCGATCCACGGGCCGCCGATGATATTCGTGCCCGGCGACGGGGTGACGTTCCACCGGGTGCCGGCGCCCCAGTTCTGTGCGTTCGCCACGGTATGGCCGAAGAATTTGTTATTGTAGAAGAGCGAGCTTTCGCCATAATTGGCAAGGCCAATCCCCTGCCTGCCTGCAAAGGTGTTGCCGATGGTGCACCCGGCGACGGTGAGATTGCTGTTTGCCGATTCGTAGTTCCGGATGCCGAACGACCCGCCGCTATCGGCGGAGTGGCCGTTGTTGGTGACCGTGGACCCTGCGACAAGGTTGTCGGGGCAGCTGTACTGGAAGTAGATGCCGGAGGGGTTGTTGGCCGTCACGATGGAGTCAAGGATGCGGCTGCTGCTTGTATTGGTCGCCCAGATGCCTGCCTGATGGAAGCCCGATACAGCGTCTTCACCGTTGGAGTCTGTAACAGAGTCCCTGATGGTGATCGCGGACGAATCGCCGATGAGCACGCCCTGGAAGGCGTTGCCGTGGGCGGTGACCGCATCAAGAGTCACGTTCTGGGAACGGTGGATCAGGAATGACTGGGCGTTCTTCTCGAGATAGAAGTCTTCCACACGGATGTCGCTGCACCCGATGAGGGCAAGGTACCCCGGTGCGGGGGCAAGGGTGCTGGAGTTGTACACCTCCCCGGCCGCCCCGACGATCCAGTAGACGGGGGCCCCTTCCACCGTGTTCGTGGTGTCGATGAGGTTGCGGGACGGCCTGCTTCCGGCGTAGCGTATCTCCCCGCCAAACCCAAAGCCATAGGTGCATCCGGAGATGGTGTTGCCGCTCATCTGCAGGTTATCGGTGCTCGTCTGGAGCATGATCCCGAACTTATGGTTACGAACGGTGTTGTTCCGGACGATATTGCCGTCTTCCGATAGATCGATCCCTGCGAAGTGGTATTCACAGGGGCCGAGGACCTCATTCTCCTCGATGGTGTTGCCATCTCCCTGGATGCGGATATATGTCTGGTTCAGGAGGGTGTTGTGGGAGAGGATGTTGCCGCCGGTATCGACGATTTTCACCTCCCTGCCATAGCTGGCATCGTAGCCGGAGGGCGTCCAGCCATCGGTGTCGAAGGTGTTGTACTCGATCCGGTTGTTGGTGGCATAGTTGTCCGTCGTCGATGTCCGGTAGGTGTTGTGCAGCGCCCAGTGGTAGTTGTTCGTGACGGTGTTGTTCGCAAAGAGCGTATTTCGGGCATAATTGAGCCACACCCCGTAGTAGGTTGCGTTGATGGTGTTGTTGCGGATGGTGTTGTTGTTCGAATACGTGTTTGCGATGATGCCGTATTTCGCGTCCTCGATACGGTTGTTCCGGACGATGGTGTCATCGGCACCGACGCTCAGATATCCAATACGGACACCCGCAGAATCCGTGGTCGTGCCGTACCCCGACTGGTTGTGCCACCATCCGTCGCGGATGACGAACCCGTCGAGGATACACCCGTCCGCCCGGAGCGCAAAGACGTCTCCCAGTTCGTCGAAGGTGTTGTCTTCATCGCCGCTCACTTCCGGCCACCCGATACCGGTCAGGTTGACCCGCGCAGCGACTTCGTGGTATCCCGTGTAGTTCCCGGCATAGACGAGGATCGTGTCGCCGTCCATGGAGGCGGCAAGGGCATCTGTGATTGTCGCGAAGTCGGCTTTCCCGCCAGGCACATCGGCGTCGTCATCGTCCACGGTGATCACCATGGGGAGCCGCTCGAGGGTGGTGAAAGATTTCGTACCGCTCGTCGCGTTGCGAGTGGCGTCATCCGCCCGTTCCGAGTAGCAACGGTAGTGGTAGGTGGTGTTCGAAAGGAGACTGGAAAGGGGGATCGAAGGTGCGGTGGTGGCGTTGTCCCACGCCGACCACACTGCGCCGATAAGATCCGAGTCCGTCCCGTAGAGGACGCGGTTGTTGCTGCTCACGCCGTTGCCGATCGTCCAGCTTATGGTGGCGCTCTCGTTCGTAATATTGGAGGCTGCAATCCCGCTGAAGGTAGGTACAGGCTGAATGACAGGCCCCGTAGGCATGAGCGGGTAGAGATCGGCATTGATCTTCCCCCCTTCGGGTTCGATGATGTCGTAGTTCGAATCGCCGATCCCGTCGCCGTTGTCGTCGACACCGTAGTAGTCGCTGTAGCGGTTGCCCATGCCGAGCGTTGCATTGTACCAGAGGTTTGATGATGGACTATCGCCCCCCGCCTCGGCGGCGTTGCGGTAGACGCCGGAAGATGGGTAGAAGTTGTCGAGGTCGTTGCAGTAGAGCTCGTTGCCGGAGGAATCGTCGAGGTAAATGCCGGGGAACCCGTCGTCGGCGTTGCCGGTACAGGTGTTGTTGAAAATTTTCCCCCCTGTTGCGTTATAAAGATACATGCCGCCGCCCGAGTTGTTTTCGCAGGTGTTGTTGAAGAGGACGGTGCCGTCCGCCTGCAGGACGAGGATGCCGATCCCGTTCGCCGCGAGGAGGTTGCCCTCGATGCGGGCCCCGTCGGCGTGGACATGGATACCGTATGTCCCGTTCGTCACCGCAAACCCTTCGAGGGTGCAGGAGGGCGAGGTAACCGCAAAGCCCGGCCCGCCGGACGCCTGCACCTGCGGCATTCCTTCACCCGCGAGCGTGATGCTCCGGTTCACGACCACCTGCTCGGGGTAGGTGCCGCTATGCACCACGACCGTATCGCCGTCCCATGCCGCGTTGACCGCCGCCTGTATGGTGCCGAAGTCGTCGGGGACGGTAATCGTCATCGGCCCTGCGGCGTGCACGAAGAGCGAGGCCGTCGCGGTATCGGTCACGGCGGTGTCGTCGGTGACCGTGAGGTTCACCTGGTAGAACCCGGACGATGCGTAGCTGTGGGTGGGGTGCTGGACGTCAGCGGTCTCCCCGTCGCCGAACTCCCACGCCCACGCGGTGATCGTGCCTCCGGCATCGACAGAGGTGTCGTTGAACTGGATGGGGTCACCCGTGCCCGGCGATGCGGGGCTGAAGGTAAAGGAGGCGGTGGGCGGGTAGCTCTCGGCGGCAGCGGTGGTCGCCGTGCTGTTGGCCCACGCGGGATTGATGTTTTCGCTGGCATCCACCGTCCTCGTCCCGATCTCGTGGGAGGTCTCCGGCGCAAGACCCGTGGCGCTGTAGGACTCGACCCCGGCGGTCACGTTGGCCCGGAAGGCGCCGTCGAGGTAGACCATCACCTTCACGAAGTCAGCGTCGGCCGGATCGGTCCAGGTC
>OMKS01000836.1_pt1 | contig 28743 bp, 20 predicted proteins | sample 1674721 | NCBI WGS metagenome assembly OMKS01 (sample SAMN06264996, study PRJEB25208) | sediment metagenome | isolation source: hot spring sediment | place: USA: California | collected 2014-09-02 | reverse complement strand
AATAACCGGCCCGGTGGACGTTACGCCTGCATTTCTTCGGTCAGGGCGGCGAAAGTTTTTTCAAAACCTACTTTATTCTTATTGGCGTTGCCAGCAAAAAGGATTTTCACCCTGCCGTCCTCCTCGCTGACGTACGCCCAGACCTTGCGGTGCGACATGAAAAAGGCCACACAGAGACCCACCAGCATAAGGCCGCAGCCGATGTACACCCACCACACGCCCGGGTCCCTGGCCACCTGCAGGCCGGTGGCATACAGCTGCTTGGCGCGGATGGAGTATTCGCCCGAAGGCCGCTTGACGATCGCTTCGCGGTTCGGCTCCACCCAAAAGGTCGACGGTTCGCCCTGATCGTCGGTGAACCATATTTTCAGGCGCTGGACCACCTCTCCGCGTCTCTCCAGATTGATAATGCCGAAACGCACCCCGCCCTCCTGCCAGGTTATCTGGCGGGCGGGGGGAATCAGTTCGGTCCTGTCGGCCCCGGTGGCATTGTTCCTGACCGCGACGATGAAGTCCTGGTAGGGCTGGTAGCTCGACTGGTAGAAGGTGATGCCCTTGTAGATGAGGGGATCGTTGACCACGATGTCCTTGCGCAGCACCACCTCGCCGTCCTCGATCACCGACAGCGTCGACCGGTACTCCTTGGGCATGCCGTTGGGATAGTAGTCGATGCCGAAATAGTCGCAGCGGATCGTAAAGCCCAGGGGGATCTGGCCGACACCCTGCAGAAACGAGTAGATGACATCGGTCTGCTGGGTCTCCGGGATCATGATGCTGCCCTTGAAGGCGTGGGTGGGGTTCTTGAGCAGGTTGCTGGCTATCCGGGGAGAACCGATGACGGCTCCGACCAGGATGATCAGGATGCTGGAGTGGACGATGTAGACCCCGAAACGGGTCCAGGCCCCTTTCTGGGCGAACAGGAGGATGCCGCCGTCCCTGTCGCGTCGGCCGGTCTTCCAGCCCCTGGCGGCCAGGTGGGCCGCCGTTTTATCCGCGGCCTCGGCCGTGCTCCCGCCGCCGGCGACTTCCTTGCGCAGGCCCATTTTCCCCAGCCGCTGCGGGTCGGTCTCCAGGTTGTCCATGGTCACCAGCCGCCAGGCGTTGGGGATGCGCTGGATGCTGCAGACGATGAGGTTGAGGCTGAACAAACCCAGCAGGGCCATGAACCACCAGGCGTTGTACATGTCGGGAATGGAGAGGGTCTGCATCAGCCTGGCCAGGTTGGGGCCGTAGAGCTGAACGTAGAGCCCCGGGGCTTCGTTCTGGGGCACGATGGTGCCGATGATCGAGGTGACGGCCAGGGTGAAGAGCAGGAAGAGCGCCAGCTTCACCGAGGCAAAGAGTTCCCAGACGGGATTTTTCTTGAGAACAGTCATTGAACCTGTGAGATAAAAGTGTTTCTTTGTGGCAGTCGATTGGTCGAAAGTGGAATTGTTTCTGCTACCATGTACGAAGGACCCTGTCAACTGGAAACAGTTTGATTATTGTTATGAATAAGCATCATTGTGCGGCTGACAAGAAACCGTCATGGAGTTTCCGGGGTTGGGGTTGCGGCCGATCATGGTTCTTTTCACCTTGTGGCTGGAAATCGCCCCATGATTGAAATTGGTATTGTTTTTTGCCTCGGATTGCGGTAAATAAATAAATTCTGTGATGACTGTTCAGCGCGCCGGATTCGGGCCACGTCCCATCCGGTCCGGTTCGGATGCAGATACCGATTGAATTTGACCGATATGAAAAACAGCGTGGGAGATATATCATGGCACGAGTATGTGATATTTGCGGAAAAAGCCCGATGACGGGGAACAACGTCAGTCATGCCCATAACAAAACCCGCCGCCGGTGGCTGCCCAATCTGCAGAAGGTCAGAACGGTAACCGCCAGCGGCAGTACGATCCGGGTGAACGCCTGCACCCGCTGCATCCGTTCCGGAGCGATAGTCAAGCCCGCCTGATTTCAGCCCTTGTCAATGACCCGTGTGAGAACATGCTCGGAGCATCGTGGTGACAACTCTTGGACAACAGGGTAAAAGCAATGAACCGGGATGAGGAAGTCCGCTTTCTGCCGTATGAGGAAGCTGTCAGCTTGGTGGCGGCGATCCAGGAAGAAGAGGACGTCGACAGACCGAACCACCGTATCCTGACCGTATACAATCATGCCGACAAGGAAGTCTGCTGGTTTGATTTTGACGAGGTCATGCGGGCGGTTGCCCCTGTCGACAAGACGAGTGAAAAGGAAGTCGTCTGTCAATACATCCTGAACCATATTCCCGACTGGGCCCGGGAAATCTAGATCTCTCCCGGGGGCATGGGCGGCACCGTCTCCCCCCCCAGCATATAACCTCCGTCCAGAAGAAGGACACTGCCGGTCATATAGCCGGCGTCCCGGATGAGGAACAGGACTGCCTTGGCCACTTCTTCCGGCGTTCCGGTCCGGCCGAGAAGGGTGTGTTCGATAAGTGCCTGTCTTTGTTGTTTATTCAGAGAATTCCATCCCCTGGTTTTTTTTCCGTGCCGGGTATCGAAGAGGCCCAGCATGATTTCATTGACCCGTATCCCCGGCGCCCCGATTCTGGCCCATGTGGCGGTCAGGGATGATACGCCTCGATTCGCCGCGGAATAGCCGTCGCTGAAGATGAGCCCAGCCGGTCCGGACCGCCCGACAACGGCGGCAATGGATGAAATATTGACAACCGCGGCCTCTCCCGCCTTTCGCAGAAGAGGGAGACAGTGTTCAAACAGGTGCCGCTTGGCGAGCAGAGTGGTGTCCATTTCCAGCTGCCACTGATCGTTGTTGACCGGCCGATCATAGGGGCCATGCACAACGGGCATGCCGCCGCGTTCGATATTGTTGACCAGGATATGGATGCAGCCGCAGGCTTTGCCGGCAGTTTCGACAAGACGGGCCACCTCGCGGGGGACACGGAGATCGGTCTCGAGGAAGATGTGTCCCGCCCCGTGACGGGCAAACTCCTCCTGGACGGCCTGGACATCCTGCGGCCAGTCGAAGGTTGGGATGATCAGTCTGGCTCCCCCGGCGGCGAGCCGACGGGCGATTGCCAGCCCTATGCCGCGTGTCCCTCCGGCCACCAGGGCAATTTTTCCCTTTATCTTCATATTGCCGTCCAGGACCCTCTTACTTATATTTGTAAAATAAGAATTATTGACAGTTTCCCCGGCCGCAGGACGTTGGCGGCCCATGGCGGACGAGTGCGTGTAACGCTCCCGCTCCGGGCAGATCAACTGCTGCGAGGGTGCTGAATCGTTCCTGCAGACAAAGGCAGAAGATGAAAAGAATGAAACCTGAAGCCGCACTTTTTGTCCAGAGTTTTTCCCTGCTCGTCGTCATTTTGCTCCTGTTGACGGGTTGTTCCCATCTTGATCGGCCGGATGTATTGATCGCCGACCAGTGCATGGACCGGGGATGGCCCCATGAAAAAAGCGATCTGCGGCCTGATCCGGACATGGTCTTCGGGTCGCTGGAGAACGGTTTCCGTTACGTGCTGAAGCGGAACAGCGAACCTGCCGACAGGGTGGGGCTCTACTTGAACATCCGGGCCGGTTCCCTGCACGAGACAGACGATCAGAGGGGGTATGCCCATTTCCTGGAGCATATGCTGTTCAACGGCACCACCCATTATCCCCCCGGGACCCTGGTCAAGTACTTTCAATCCATCGGCATGAGTTTCGGCGCCGATACCAACGCCCATACAAGTTTTGACGAAACGGTGTACAGAATACTGCTTCCCGTCGGGGACCGCAGACACCTTGAGGAAGGCCTGCTGGTCATGGCTGATTTTGCCCGCGGTGCGCTGCTGCTTGAGGAAGAAGTGGAAAGGGAGCGGGGAATTATTCTGGCGGAGAAGCGAACCAGGGATACGGCTGGGTACAGGCTCTACGAGCAGCGTATGCGGTTTTCCTTTGCCGGGGCCAGAGTCGCCGAACGGTTGCCCATCGGCACCGATGAAGCCCTTGTCAGGGCCGATGCTTCCATGCTGCGCGCATTTTACGATACCTGGTACCGGCCGGAAAACATGGTACTGGTCGTTGTCGGCGACATGGACATTGACCTGACCCGGGAGCTGATCGGCGAGCAATTCGGCCCCATGAAGGCTCCCCCCGGCGTTGACCCCGAATGTTTTGAATACGGCAAGTTCGATGAGCAGGGCACCGAGGCCCTGTACGTGTACGAACCGGAAGTCGGCAGCACCGAGGTATCCATCAGCAGCCGCTGGAACACGGTCCCCCGTGTCGATTCGTTTGCCTGGCAGGCCGAGCAGATCAAGAACTATGTCGCCACGTCCCTAATCAACAACCGGCTGAAGAGAGTGACGGGGGAGCCCGGCAGTCCCCTGACCAGGGCCAGGTCCCATTCAGGGGTATTTCTGGAGCGGTTCGGGTATGTCACGGTCACAGCGACCATCGAAGGACAGAAGTGGCAGCAGTCCCTTGAGCTGCTCAACAGGACCCTGCGACAGGCCCTTGAATACGGCTTTACGGACAGGGAACTGGCCCGGGTGAAGAAAGAAATCCGGGCAGAGCTGGAAAAACAGGTCCAGACGGCCGACAGCAAGGACAGTCGTAAACTGGCCGACGACATTATCCGCAAGATCAACAGCAATGAAGTATTCCTGTCGCCCCGACAGGAGCTGGAACTGTACGGTCCGGTGGTCGACGACTTGAGCCTGGACGAGGCGAACAAGGTTTTCAGGTCGTTGTGGGCCCATAAGAACAGGCAGCTGTTCATCGCCGGCACGGTGGAAATTGAGGACGGCCAGGCGTCTCCGGAAGAAGTTGTTCTTGCTGTCTTCGACCGTTCGGAGAAACAGGAACTTCCGGCATGGGACAACGGCGGTGAGATTTCCTTTCCGTATCTCCCTGAGCCAAAAGAGCCTGCTGCGGTTGCCGGGCGGAAACGTTTTGAAGACATTGACATGGAAAGGGTGGTGTTTGCCAACGGCACGGTCGTCAATGTCAAGCGGACGGTCTATCAGCCCAACGAGGTTCTGGTTGCCATTCATTTCGGCCACGGCCGTCTGGAGGAACCGCTGCCGGGACTTGGCATGCTGGCCGAGGCGGTGGTGCGGGAAAGCGGGGTTGGCCGGCTCAACCTGTCCGAGCTGGAAGAAGCCCTGGCCGGGCATTCGGTGGAGGTGACCTTCCAGGTCGGTCAGGAAAGTTTCGTCCTCAACGGGAAAGGACTTGCCGGCGAACTCGAACTCCTGCTCCAGGTGGCCGCGACCAGGCTGCTTGACCCTGCCTTCCGGGAGGAAGCCTACCAGCTCAGCATGGAACGGTTCACCCAGATGTACGATCAGATGGCCAGTTCGGTGGAGGGGATGCTGCAGCTCGAGGGAGAGCGTTTTCTGGCGGGTGGAAATCCCCGTTATGGTTTGGCGCCCCGCGACCGGTTCATGCAGCTGCGGCTTGATCAGGTCCGCGACTGGCTGGCTCCGGTACTTGCGACGGCACAGCTCGAGGTGACCGTGGTCGGAGATGTCGATCCCGGGGAGGCGGTCGATCTCATCGGCAGGTATTTCGGCACCCTTGAAAGAGAATCGTCAACCGGGAAACTGACCGATGTACTCCGCTTTCCCGGGGGGGATGTCCTGAAGATGGAAGCGGCGACCGGAATCGACAAGGCCATGGTTGTCGTTGCCTGGCCCACCGATGATTTCTGGGATATAGAAAGAACGCGGCGGCTCAATATTCTGGCCGCCATTCTGGACGACCGCCTGCGGCTGGAGATCAGGGAAAAACTGGGAGCCGTCTATTCACCCGCCGTCTACAGCATGCCGAGCAAGGTCGCCCCCGGTTACGGAGTTATCAGGGCGATGATGACCGGTGATCCCGCCCAGGCCGAATTCCTGGCCGCCAGGGTGAAGGAGGTGGCGGCGGACATCGCGGAGCGGGGCGTGGAGGAAGAAGAATTGCGCAGGGCGCTGGAGCCGTCATTGACCTCCATCAAGGACATGCTGCAGACCAATCGCTACTGGCTCGAATCGGTGATGTCGCTATCCAGCCGGCATCCCGAGCAGCTGGAGTGGCCCCTTTCGATCCGCAGCGGCTTTGCCGCCATCACCGCTGCCGAGGTGTCCGCAATGGCCTCGATGTATCTGAGGCCGGAACAGGCGGCCGTCATCATCCTGGAGCCGGAGGGGAGATAGCGTCTCCGCGGTCATCCGACCAGCCACAGGGCAAGATCCTGGGCCTTGCTGAGGGCCCGGTCGGAAACGCCGCCGAACATCCCTTTGCCGGCGTCCCTGGGCCGGCGGCCGATGACGATGGTTCCGCAATTGTTCCTGTCGGCCTGCTTGATCAGATCACGGCTGACCTCCAGGTTTCTCTCCATGGGCAGCTGGGTGATGCGTTTCGGGTTGACGCCGTGGTCCTTCAACACCTGGGCGTGAGCGTAGAAAAGGTAGTTTTCGGTATCCAGGTACTGGTCGCACCATTCCTTGCCCCAGATGGGATGAAATTCTTCCGGGGCTGATGGTTGGTCCGCACCGAAGAGGACATTGGAGTGGTAGAGAAAAATTTCCGCCTCGGGAAGCGAACCGGTTATGAAGCCCAGATGGTCGGCGGCCAGGAGTGACTGCGGTTTGCACTGCACGGCAAGAAGGAACCGGGTTGAGGTGATCTCCCCGTCAATGATCCACAGGGGGACTTCATGGCATTTTTCGACCAGGAAGGCGGAGACGCTGCCCAGAAGCATCTCGCCGACCCTGCCCATACCCCGGCGTCCTATGACCAGGGCATCGTATATTCCCTTGTTCGACTCATGGTGGATCGCCTTGCCCGACTGCACCGGGGAGACCTGGGCCGTGAATGTGACCCGGTCCTCGCCGACGCCGTTGCGGACCAGCCGATCCCTGGCGTCCCGGAGAAAACGTTCCGCCGTTATTCTTCTTCTATCGGTAAGCGGAGTATGTTCGCGCAGGGAATCAACCTCGTACATCCAGTTCTGACCGCTTCCCGCTTCGGAAACCACGGCGAAGAGGTGGATGGCCAGGCCTGGATCATCCCTGAACAGGCGGACCAGGTAATCGATGGAGTTTAAACTGTATATGGAGCCGTCGATGGCCACCAGTATTTTTTTGTTCATTGCATGACCCCTGGTTTGCGCTGACATTCAGCGGTTTGTTCCGGGCATCCGGTTTGCCGGCACCGCCCGTTGCCGATGGCAATTTTTCCCGGAACAGTGTATTTTGCAGCGGCCGGAAAACGACACCTCGCACGCAGGGAGGGGCAACGTATGGAAGCGGTGCCCAATGAGACGGCCGCCCTCCCTGCATCCCGGGAGGTGCTGATTCCAGGCGCCCACAAGCCACTCCAACAAGGAAACGAAAGATGCGTGACGCCCGGCGGACAATCTATTTGAAGGACTATACACCACCACCATATCTCGTGACAACCATTGACCTCCGTTTTGAGCTCGACGAAACGGCCACCCTGGTCGGGTCAAAAATGCGGATCCACCGCAACCCCGCGGTGAAGAAAGAGAAGGTACCCCTTGAACTGAACGGGGAAAATCTGCAAGTCAGGGGGGTCAGGCTTGACGGGGCGCCCCTTGACCCTTCGGCATACGCCTATGACGGCTCGCTGCTGACCATTCCCGACGTCCCGGAAGTATTTGAACTGGAGGTGGAAACCGTCATCAACCCCCGGGACAACACCGAACTGGAAGGCCTTTATCTGTCGGGGGGGAATTTCTGCACCCAGTGCGAGGCCGAGGGATTCCGGCGCATCACCTGTTTTCCCGACCGGCCCGACGTCATGACCGAATACACGACAACCATTGTCGCCGACCCCGCCAGGTACCCCGTACTGCTGTCCAACGGCAACCTCGTCGATCGGGGGAGATCGCCCGACGGGAGGCATTACGCCGTATGGCACGATCCGTTCAAAAAGCCCTCCTACCTGTTTGCCCTGGTCGCCGGAGACCTGGTCAGGGTGGAGGACAGGTTTGTCACCGGGTCCGGCCGTGAAGTGGCTCTGCACATCTATGTCGAACCCCGGAACAGGGAAAAATGCGGGCATGCCATGGAATCCCTCAAGAAAGCGATGCGCTGGGACGAGGAAACCTACGGTCTGGAATACGATCTTGACGTGTACATGATCGTGGCCGTGGATGACTTCAACATGGGCGCCATGGAAAACAAGGGGCTGAATGTCTTTAATTCGAAATTCGTCCTGGCCAGGCCGGAAACCGCCACCGATGCCGATTACGAGGGGATTCAGGCCGTCATCGGCCACGAATATTTTCACAACTGGACCGGCAACCGGGTAACCTGCCGGGACTGGTTTCAGTTAAGTCTCAAGGAAGGGCTCACCGTCTTCCGGGACCAGGAGTTCACCTCGGACCTGACTTCCCGGCCGGTCAAGCGGATTCAGGACGTGCAGATCATGCGCAATTATCAGTTCCGCGAGGATGCGGGACCCATGGCCCATCCCGTCCGGCCCGAATCGTACATGGCCATCAACAACTTTTATACCCTGACCGTTTATGACAAGGGGGCCGAAGTCATCAGGATGCTGCAGACCCTGCTGGGACGGAAAGGTTTTCGCCGGGGGCTTGCCCTGTATCTGCAGCGGCACGACGGCCAGGCGGTGACCTGCGATGATTTTGTCGCTGCCATGGTTGACGCCAACGACACGGATCTCGACGACTTCAAGCTCTGGTACAGCCAGGCCGGAACCCCGGTGCTCCGGGTCAGGACCGGTTACCATGTGGACCGTCAGGAATTCCGGCTGACCGTTCACCAGTCGACCCCGCCGACTCCGGGCCAGGAGCGGAAAGCGCCGCTGTTGATGCCCCTGGCGATCGGACTTGTCGACAGCCGGGGCAGGGACCTGGAACCGGGCGGGGAAAAAAACACGATCCTGGTCCTGCGGGAAAACGAGCAGACCTATGTCTTTCCGCGTATCGCCGAACGACCGGTCCTTTCCTTCCTGCGCAATTTTTCCGCCCCGGTCAAGGTGATCTTGGAGCGATCCGATGAGGAACTGGCCTTTCTCATGGCCAATGACTCGGACCCGTTCAACCGCTGGGACGCCGGTCAGCAGCTTGGTCTCAAATACCTCCTGGAGCAGGTCCTGGCCCGGGGGCGGGAAGACGCCATGCAGGTGCCGGACCAGTATGTCGCGGCGTACAGACGCGTCCTGCTGGACAGCGAGGCCGACCCCGCCTTCATTGCCCTGGCGTTGACCCTGCCGATGGAATCCTGGATCGGTGAACAGTTGGAGGTTATCGATCCCGAGGGTATTTTTCAGGTTCTGCAATTTTTCCGCAACCGGCTGGGAACCCTTCTGCAAAGCGAATTCATGGAGGTCTATGAACGAAACCTTTTCGCCGGGGAGTACCGCTTCACCGCCGGAGATGCCGGCCGCAGGAGCCTGAAGAACACCTGTCTCGGATTCCTGCTGGCCCCTGATCCGGCGGGCCGGACCGCCCCCGAAATGCTGACCGTGGCCCTGACCCAGTATGCGGCCGCCAACAATATGACCGACAAGATAGCGGCTCTGAAGGCCGTGATCAACGGCGACCTCGGAATGGGAGAAGAGCTCCTGGCCGACTTCTATGGCGCCTGGAAGGATGACCCGCTCGTCGTCGACAAGTGGCTGACCCTGCAGGCAACCTGCCCTCTGCCCGGAGCCCTGGAACGGGTCAGGAAGCTGATGGCGCATCCGGCCTTTACCCTGAAGAATCCCAACAAGGTCCGGGCCCTGATCGGGGCGTTCTGCACCGCCAACCAGGTTCGCTTTCATGAAGCGGGCGGTGAGGGCTATGTATTCCTCGGCGACTGCGTCCTGGAGATCGACCCGATGAACCCGCAGATAGCGGCACGGCTGCTGACCCCCCTGACTGCCTGGAAGAGGTACGATGCCGAACGGCAGGCTCTGATGCGGGCACAGCTTGAACGGATCACGGTGTCGCCTGGGTTGTCCAGGGAGGTTGCCGAGGTGGCGGCAAAAAGCCTGCGGTGAACAGCTCCATGGAGACGGAGAGCGGCGCCGATTTTTTTCCCGACTGCAACACCGGTCCGGGCATGGATGAACAGCAGCAGATGCACGCCTCTAACAGGCCTGCCGAACATATCACCATTCTGCTCCCCGGGGGGCTGATCGCCCCGGAGGAGATGAAGGCCGTCATTGCGGTCGCCGCCCGGTTTGATTTGTCCTGTTACGCGACCACCGCGCAGAATCTCCGCCTGCTGGGAGCAACCCGGGAAAATCTGGACGAAATCAAGAGAATGCTGAAGGACTCCGGCTTTCACCTCAAGGAGGCGGGCAGGTTTCCCAAACCGAAAGTGTGCATTGGACTGCCGTACTGCAAACTCGGACTGGCGGACACCTTTGCCCTGTCCAAGAGGATTCTCGAAAGGTTCGGCAATCGGAGCGGGGTCAAGCCGAAATGGAAGATTGCCCTTTCAGGCTGCCCCGCATGCTGTACCGGGTCAAAACTTGTTGATGTCGGGGTTGTTGCCACCAGGAAGGGATTTGACGTTTTTGCCGGCGGCAAGGGCGGTCTGCAGCCGAAAACCGGTAAACGGATTGCCCGCGCGGTGAGCGAAGGGGAAGTGGTCGAGATGATCGGGCGGCTCGCCGATTACCATGCCGCCCACACCGGAAAGAAACAGAGAATGTTCAAACTTCTTGGGCGCGAGGATTTTCCGTTCCCGGTTGAAGATGGAGAGGGGGATGCGCCCGCTCATCGCTGATCCGCGGCCGGTCCGCAGGAATACAGGCCGCTGCGGCGGTGATCCGCCGACCGGGCGGGCTCCCGCAAGGCAGGGGAGATCAACCGCCTGCCCGCAGGGGGTCACGAAAAAAAAGGTCGATGTTTTTCCCGGCCTGCTGCTCCGGGTTCTGCTGCCGGCCCTGCTGCTGGTCCTCCTCACCTCCCTTCCGGCCTCGGGGCAGATGGTCTTTCCCCTGCCGGACCACAAACGGCCGCCGGTCATTTACAAAAAAAAAGACTCCACTGAACCAACCCCTGGAAGAAATCCTGCCGGTCAATATCAATACCGCTGATGCGGCGACCCTGATGAAGGTGCCCGGCATCAACAGAAGGGCGGCCCGGCAGATCGTCAATCACCGCGACGGGCACGGCAAATATACCAGCCTTGATGAGATTGTCGGCTTTTCGGGCATCAGCCGGGTGAATATTCATCAATTGCGCAACTATCTGGTAGTGGAGTGAATCCGTATCTGATAGAATGACCCCGGCATGCCGTTTCAGTTTGAGAATGCGATTATTCCGTTGCCCAGGCCGTCATTGTGAAAAGGACTCTTTCTTTTTTGCTGGTGTTTTTTTGCTGCGCCGCCATTGCCGCCGGCCAGGAGCCCGCAAGCCTGGAGGTCGTCCTGACAGGCCTTGACGGCCCTCCCCTCGACAATGTCCTGGCCCGGCTCTCTCTCGCCCAACAACGGGACAATCCCCAGTTGACCGAGGCCATGGTCCGCCGTCTCTTTACCATCGCCCCGGGGGAAATCGCCGCCGCCCTTGAACCATACGGATACTATTCGCCCGCCGTGGAGCAGGAGCTCTCCCGGGAGAAGACCGTCTGGAAGGCAACGTTTCATGTCGTTCCCGGGGAACCGGTCCGGGTGACAAAAGTCGACATAAAATTGTCCGGAGCGGGCCGGGATGAAAGGGTACTGATCCAGGCGATCGACGACTTTCCCTTGCGGACCGGTGATGTTCTTGATCACCGCCTGTATGAGCAGGGGAAGAAAAAGCTGACCTCGGCCGCCCTGGCCGAGGGCTATCGGGAAGTGGTCTTCAGCAGTCACAGGATTGAGGTGCATCCCGGGCACCGCAGCGCCGTGATCAGGCTGGAGCTGGACACCGGCCCGCGTTTTCTGTTCGGCCCGACAACATTTGAGGCCGATTTTCTCAGTCATAATTTCCTCTCCAGGATACTGCCGTACAGGGAGGGCGATCCCTTCTCGCCAAGGGCTCTGGTTGAACTGCGCCAGTCCCTGTTCGGCTCCGATTATTTCAGTCAGGTGGATGTCAAAACCGGGGACGTTCCGGAAGGGTCGGTATTTGTGCCGGTCATCATCACCCTGAGCCCGAAAGATCGCAACCTTTACGGACTCGGCATCGGGTACGGAACGGATACGGGGATGCGCGGCCTGCTTGAGTGGACCAACAGGCGGATCAACAGGTACGGCCATCAGTTCAACCTCCGTTTTCAGCCCTCGGAGCGCAGGAGTCAATTCGGGGGAGTCTACACCATTCCCATCCGCGATCCCCGCAAGGACCGGCTGACGCTGCTGGCCAAATGGGAGAAGGAGGATTTTGAAACCACCGAGACCGAGCAGCGGAAGGTCTCCGTCGCCTATGACCATATCCGCGGTGCGGGGGAGTACAGCGTCTACCTGTCCTACCTTGATGAGGATTATGACACCGGTCTTGAAAGCGGGCATGCAACCCTGTTGACGCCCGGAGTCAGGACAACCTGGCGGCTGGCGGACGACAGGCTCAGGGCGCAGAGAGGGGTCCGGGTCACCCTGGACCTGACCGGCGCCGCCGAGGAATTGGTCTCGGACAGCAATTTTGTCCAAGCCTCGGTCTCCTCCAAGGGGATTTTTGCTTTCTCGGATCAGTGGAGAATCATCGGCCAGGCCCAGCTGGGCGGAACCCTGGTCGATTCGGTTTTCGACCTGCCGCCTTCCCTGCGCTTCTATGCCGGCGGCGACCAGAGCGTCAGGGGGTATGCCTATAAATCCATCGGCCCGGCCGATGCACTCGGCAATATTCTCGGCGGCCGCTACCTGGTGACCTATAGCGTCGAGCTGGAGCGGAATTTGTTCGGCAACTGGAGCGGGGCGCTTTTCTTTGACAGCGGCGACGCGCCCGATTCAATGGATGACCTGGCCATGAAAAACGGGGCGGGGGTCGGTCTCCGCTGGAATGCGCCGTTCGGCCAGGTTCGGCTTGATGTCGCCAAGCCGGTCAGCGAGGGCTCAAGGGCCTGGCGCATCCATTTCAACGTCGGGGCGGACCTGTAGATGAAAAAATTGGTTCTCTGCATCCTGATCCTCGTCCCGGTCCTGGGGGCGGCGGGTCTTGGCTTTGTCCTGTTTACCCGGCAGGGCCTTGAGATGTGCGTCCAGGCGGCCGGCCGGGCACTTCCGGGCCGGCTCTCGGCGGCATCCGTCCGGGGAAGGCTGGCGGACCGTATCGTGCTCGAGAATGTCCGGTACACCGATGCGTCGACCGTTGTGACGGCCGAAGCCCTGACACTTGCCTGGCATCCCATTGCTCTCCTGCATGGAACGATCATCATCCGCTCCCTGGCCGTCAGCGGGCTCGCCGTTGAACTGACCGAAACGGAATCGGCCCCTGAGGAAGCAGAGGACGATGCCGGTACGGCGGGTGTTTTCAGTCTGCCCCTGTCCCTGCGGGTGGACAGCCTGGCCGTGGCGTCGATCAGCCTGTTGCTGCCGGGTGAGAGCCGGCCCATGCTGATCAACTCGCTGTCCCTGGAAAATGCGACGGCTGAAGCAGACCTGATTCGTTTCGAGCAGGGGGGCATCGAGGCGCCTGCCTATCGGATCGGCGCCGGCGGTTGGATTGCGACCGGCCGGCAGGTGACGGCCGGGTTTTCCGTGTCCTATGCATTTCACCCGGAAGGCTACCAGTCGATGGAAGGGACAGGAGAGATCGCAGGTTCGCCGGCCGAGCTGCATTGCACCTTGCATATGCAGAAACCTTTTGCCGCCGTCCTGGAAGGGGTTGTGTACGATCCCGCTGCCGAGGCAACCTGGAAGGCCGAACTGCAGTCGGACCGGGCCGAGCTTGCCGCCGTCAGCCCCTCCTGGCCCGCCTTTACCCTGTCCGGCTTCCGGGCTTACGGCAGCGGCACCTTCGCCGAATACTCCCTCCAGGTTCAAAGCGATGCCGATTACGCGGATATCAGGGCTGTCCGTGTGCAGACAGCTCTGCATGGCGATGCCGACGGTCTGCGCCTGACCGATCTTATTCTGGGCAGAGGGGGCGGGTCCCTTGCCGGAACCGGCCGGCTCGACTGGCGGGAGGATTTTTCCTGGGAGGCGGAGTTGATCGGCACCGATGTCGCCCTGGCGGAAATCCATCCGGCCTGGCCCGCGGTTGTCATGCCGCGGATTTCCGCTTCGGGCAGCGGAGTCCTGGAGACCTACCGGGTACGGGCTGAAGGGGATGCCGCCTATGAGGACGTCCCGGAGGTCCACGTTATTGCATCCATGGAGGGCGACGGTGAATCCCTGCGCTTCACCGACGTCGCTGTCAGCCGGGCGGATGCCGTCCTGGCCGGCCACGGCGGTCTGGCGTGGCGGGAGGATTTTTCCTGGCAGGCGGTGCTGGAAGGCAGAGATATCGATCCCGCCGTCTTCATGCCGCAATGGCCGGGCACACTTGCTTTCCAGGGATGGTCATCGGGAACCGTGAGCAACGGTCTGCTCAGGGCTGAAGTGTACGTTGATTCGATGGAGGGGGAGGTGCGGGATCATCCCCTCTGGGCCGGGGGAGCTGTCAGGATCGAGGGGAACGAATATCTGGTGGACGATTTTTTCCTGGAGACCGCCGGTTCCACCCTGAAGGTCTCCGGCAGGTATGGGGACACAATGGATTTCCGTCTCGACTTTGATTCTTCCGATCTGGCTTCGCTGTGGCCGGAAGCTTCCGGGCGCCTGCAGGCCCGGGCGGAAATCGGGGGAACCAGGCAACACCCGGTGTTTTCCCTGGCGCTGAACGGCGCACAGCTGTCCCTGGACGGAGTGTCCGTCGCCGGACTGGCGGGGGAAGGGACCGGCGATCTTTCCCCGGCCGGCGAGATGCGGGGCTCGATTCGGGCGGAGAGAGTGAACATGGCCGGCAGAGAACTGGAGACCGTCCACCTCGAACTGGACGGCGTGACCGAGCAACACCGCCTGCGGGTCGCGTTCAGGGGAGAGGGCGTGGAGGGGCTTTTGGAAATGGAGGGAGGATACCGGGAAAATACATGGAAAGGGCGCATCGACAGGGGGGATATCGGCTCCGATCTCCTTGGCGACTGGTACCTGGCCGAACCGGCCGGCCTGCACCTTGCCCGAGAGGAGTTCAGCTTGGCCCGGTTCTGTTTGATCGGCGCGGAGCCTGCTTCGATATGCTTTTCCGGTGAACATGGGCCGGATGGCCTCTGGAGTGCACGGGCGGAGGTCGGGGCCCTGCCGCTTCCAATTCTGCTGAAGTGGCGGGACGAACTGGAGGATATCCAGGGGGTGCTGACCGGCACCGTCACCGTCCACGGTGAAGGCGGCGTGGTTGTCGGGGGCAGTCTTGCCCTGACCGGTGCTGATGTCGCGCTGCCGCTGGCACTGCCAGGGGAAAACAGACACCTGCTGCGCTGGCGGGACAATTCCCTCCAGGCAACATACGCTGAAGAAACGCTGACCGTGACAGCGGACAGCACCCTGGCGGACGGCAGCGGTGTGCACATGTCGGCCGTTCTGACCGGTCTGCAGCCTGGATTTTCCATTGACGGGGCGCAGGTGGAGGGTTTTCTGGATCTCCGCCTGCGGGACCTGAAACCGCTTGCGGCCCTGACCTATCCGAACCTTGAGCCGTCGGGCAGCCTGGAAGGGCGGCTTTCCTTTACAGGGCCCGCGACTGAGCCGCTCCTGCGGGGCTTTGTCAATCTGGTCGATGGAAAAATGATCGTCCCCCCTCTCGGCATCGCCGTCGAAGGGCTGACAATGAGCCTGGAGGCCCGGGACCGGACCATGGCAATGCTTCTGACCGGGTATTCGGGTGGGGGACGGGTGGAGGCGGAGGCGACATTCTCCTGGCCCTTTGATGCCGAGCGGCCGCTCACCGTTGCCGTCAGCGGCGAGCGGTTTGAATTGATCCATTCCCCGGAATTGCAGGTGAGGGTTTCTCCGGACCTCAACCTGACCTTCGGCCGGCGGCAGGCCGAGATGAAAGGGACGGTCGCAGTGCCCCAGGCCCTCATCGCCCCCCGCAACCTGGCCGGTACGGTGTCGCCGTCCGGCGATGTGGTCCTGGTGGACGACCGGTCTGATCAGCCCCGGGAAGAATGGTCCCTTTACACCGATGTAACGGTGATCGCCGGTGATGATGTCCAGGTCAATGCTTTCGGTCTGAGGGGAAAAGTCGAGGGGAGGCTCCGGGTCGTTGATCTTCCTTCAAAACCGGTGACCGGGGAAGGCGCGCTCCAGGTGCGGGAGGGGACCTTTGCCTTCTATGGCCGCGGGGTGCGGGTTGAAACGGGGCGGCTGCTGTTCAGCGGCGGACCCATTGACAATCCGGGCATCGAGGTCCGGGCGGAAAACACCTCCGGGGGCGTCACCACCGGGATACAGGTCAGCGGATTTCTGCGTGAGCCGGAATTGAGCTTTTATTCGAACCCGGCCATGGAAGAGGATGAGATCATCACCCGGCTGCTGATGAACACCTCGCTCATCGGGGCATCCGGTGAAGACGGCGGGCTGCTGGGCGGAGTGACCGCCGATACCGGTCTGGACAGGATTTCCGCCACCGTTCAGGAAATCAGGGAGAGCCTGGGCGTGGAGGATATCAGGATAGAAACCGGCAGGGCGAGTGAAGACCTCTCCCTGGTCATCGGGACCTGGCTGACGCCGAGCCTCTATATCAGTTACGGCAAGAATCTGCTCCGGGAATCGGGCAGCTTCAATACCCGCTATCAGCTGGGACGGGGTTTTTTCCTGGAAACCGAGACAGGGAGCACTCAGAGCGGAGCCGACTTCAAGTATGAAATAGAGCGATAGGGGACGGAAGAGTCCGCAGGGCTATTCGTCCCCGAGGAGGAAATCGGTGATGTACGGGTTTTCCTTCATCTCCCAGGCCAGGGTCGAGGTCGGCGTCTCCCCGTAATCGTGGCCGGGGTGGATTGTCGTTTCCGGGGGCAGGGGCAGAATTTTTTCCTTGACGGAGCGGAGCAGCAGGTCGAATGATCCCCCTGTCAGGTCCGTGCGCCCGACATCGCCGACAAACAGCGTGTCGCCGGTGAAGAGGTCCCCTCCCACCAGGAAGCAGCACGAACCGGGAGTATGGCCGGGGGTGTGAAGGACCCGGACGGCAAGCCCGCCGACCGGTATGCTGTCCCCGTCCTTCAGTTTGACATCCACGCCGGCCGGGGCCTCCAGGCCGAGCTCCTTTTTTGCCGCCGCGCGCACATCCGGTCTGGTGAAGAAATCGGCATCGGCTTCATGAACGCAGACCGGGGCGCCAAGGGCCTGCCGCAGCTCCGTGTTGGCCACGATATGGTCCGCGTGACCATGGGTGTTGAAGATATACCTGATCCGAACGCCGAGGGCGGCGATCGCTGCCGGTATTTTTTCCGCCTCGCCGCCGGGATCGATGATGATGCCCTGTTTTGTCCCGGGGCAGGAAACGATGTAGGTGTTGACCCGGTATCCGCCTGTCACCAGGCGGGTGATGTCCGCCTGCGGTTGCTGTTGCTCCATGTTTTTCTTCCTCCTCAGCAGTTCCTTGACTTTTTCACCGCACCGCCGTCCCTTGCAGTCGCCCCCGCCGATGCCGGTTTTCTTGGCTATCTCCGTGAAGGAGACGGCCCCCTGGTCAATGGCCTTGATGATGCGCTTGAGCCTGATCCCCCTGCAGATGCAGCCGGGTTTGAGGCGGGCCGTCAAGTCGTCGTCAGGTTTCATCGGCGCCATGGAGCTGGGTGTAAATCGATTGGGCCAGGGCCGCGCCGATACCCGGTATTTCACGCAGGTCGGCGGGGCTGGCCTCTTTTATCCGGCTCAGGCTGCCGAACGTTTTGAGCAGCAGTTTTTTCCGCTGTTCGCCTATGCCCTGCAGGCCGTCTATCTCGGACAGCAGGGTTTTGCGGTTCCGGAGCCGCCGATGGCGGGAAATGCCGAACCGGTGTGCTTCGTCCCTGACCCGCATGAGAAAGAGCAGGACCGGAGAATGTCGGGGGAGAATGAGGGGATTCTTCCTGCCCGGTATGAACACTTTTTCCCCTTCGCCGTGCTTTTCCTTGGCGATGGCCGCCAGATCCATCTTCTCGGCCAGACCGAGACCGGCAGCGGCTTCCTCGGCCAGGCGGAGCTGCCCCTTCCCGCCATCGAGCAGAAGAAGATCGGGCAGGCTGTTCTCCTCACGGCCTTTTTCCAGGCGGCGGACGATGACTTCCCGCATCATCGCGTAATCGTCGGGATCGGCTTTGCCCCTGATTGCGTACTGACGGTATCCGGGTTTGTATTTTTCTCCTTCCTTGAAGCAGATGAGGGAACCGACGGCCTCCTTGCCGGCTATATTGGAAATATCGATGCATTCGATGGTGACCGGTTCCCGGTGCAGGTGGAGTGCTGTCTGGAGGGCCGAGGCAAGCGCCTCCCAGGATTTTTTCCGACGCTCCATCTCCGCAAAGATCTGGGAGGCGTTCCGGGCCGCCATGGCCATGAGCTGCCTGCCGCTTCCTTGCCGGGGCACCCGGATCTTGACAGGCGACTCGCGCAGCTCGGCCAGCCGTTCGGCCAGCAGTGCGGCGTCTTCAGGTTGAAGCGGCAGCAGCAGTTCGGACGGCGGCTGCCGATCGGGGGAGTAATACTGGAGAATGGTTTCCGCCAGGATCGCCTCGTCGGGACCGATGGGATCGGGCAGAAAAAATGTCTGGGCGCCGCTGATCATTCCGGACCGGACAAAGAGAATGACGAGACCGACCGAGGCGCTCTTGCGGGCCAGGCCGAAGACATCCTGGTCGCGGGTATGGCCGGCAGCCACAACCTGTCGTTCCAGCGTCCGTTCAAGGCCATGCATCTGGTCGCGGAGTACCGCGGCTTCCTCAAAATGGAGGACGGCGGCGGCATCTTTCATGTTGTGCCGCAAGGCAGCAAGCAGGTCACGATTGCGTCCTTCCAGCACCATGAGCGCCCCCTTGACCATGGCTGCGTATTTTTTTCTGTCGACCTTGCCGGTACACGGGGCCAGACAGCGTCCCATCTGGAAATTCAAGCAGGGACGGGGACGGGATCGAACCGTGGGACAGCGGCGCAGGGGAAAAATCGAATGGATCAGCTTCAGGGTCTCCCGCAGCGCCGAGGCGGACGCGAAGGGTCCGAAATAGCGGCTGCCGTCGCGGACCCGCCTTCGGGTGATGAGCAGCCTGGGCCAGGGGTCGTTGACCGTGACCTTGATCAGGGGATAATTCTTGTCGTCGCGGAGGATGACGTTGTACCGGGGCCGGTGTTTCTTGATAAGGGAGGCCTCAAGGATCAGCGCCTCTTTTTCCGTGGTGGTCAGGATTGTTTCTATCCGGCGGACCCGGGCCAGCATGACGCCTGTCCGGGTATGCTCCGCGTCCCGGCAGCGGCGGTAGGAGGCCAGTCTTTTCCGCAGGTTGACGGCCTTGCCGACATAGAGGATTTCCTTCCTGCCCAGCATCTGGTACACCCCCGGACCGGTGCTGACGGTTTGCAGAAATTCGGCCGAGAGGAGTTTTTTCGAGGTCATGAGGAGCCGGGCTGTTCGAAAAAAACCGCCTCGAACAATTTTCTGGTGTACGGGTGCCGGGGGTTGGTGAACACCGTTTCCGCCGGGCCGCTCTCGATGATCCTGCCGTCCCGCATGACCGCCACCTCATTGGCCAGTGAACGGATAACCCGCAGATCGTGGCTGATGAAGATATAGGTCAGGTTGTACCGCTGCTGCAGACGTTTGAGCAGTTCGATGATCTGGGCCTGGATGGTCATGTCCAGGGCACTGGTCGGCTCGTCGAGTATGAGCAGTTCGGGCTGGAGGACAATTGCCCGGGCTATGGCGATGCGCTGGCGCTGACCGCCGGAGAATTCATGGGGATAGCGGTGAATCATTTCCGGCTGCAGGTCGACTTCGGCCAGGGCCTTTTCCACCAGTTCCCTGCGTTCAGCCCTGTTCCTGCCGATCCCGTGCACGGCCAGGCCTTCCCCGATGATCTGCTCAATGGACAAACGCGGGGAAAGGGAGGAAAAGGGATCCTGAAAGACGATCTGCAGGTTCCTGCGCAGGGGCCGCATGTCCCCCGACGACAGGTCGGAGAGCAGAATTTCCCCCTTTGGGCCGGCATAGCGGATGGTTCCTTCACATTTGGTCAACCTGAGCAGGCACATGCCCAGCGTGCTTTTGCCGGACCCTGATTCGCCGACAATCCCGAGGGTGCTGCCCCGGCGTATTTCCAGCGAAACATCGTCCACCGCCTTGACCACCGTTTTCCTGGCGCGGAGCAGCCACTTGCTGCCGGCGGAAAGGACGAACCGGCACTGGATGTTGTTGAGGCTGATCAGCGGTTCTCCCCCGGTGAGGGGCTTCGGCCTGCCATGCGGGACGGAGGAGAGCAGATGCCTGGTGTAGGGGTCCCGGGGTGAGTGAAATATATCGTCGGTGCAGCCCTGTTCGACGATCCGGCCCCGGTGCATGATCGAGACGGTATCGGCAATGCGGCGGACCATGGGCAGGTCATGGGTGATCAGTAGGACAGCCATGCTGTATTCCTGCTGGAGGTCCTGGATCAGGGAGAGGATCTGCCGCTGAATGGTGACATCAAGGGCCGTGGTCGGTTCGTCGGCGATCAGGAGAAGGGGCCGGCAGGCCAGGGCCATGGCGATCATCACCCTCTGGCGCTGCCCGCCCGAAAGCTGATGCGGGTAGGAGTTTATCCGGTACTCAGGCTGCGATATCCCGGTGCGTTCAAGGAGCTGGACCGCCTTCTCCAGGGCCTGATTTTTCGTCAGTCCCTGATGCAGCATCAGGGGTTCCTGCAGCTGGCTGCCGATGGTGTACACGGGGTTGAGGGAGGTCATCGGCTCCTGGAAGACCATGGAGATCTTGTTGCCGCGGACAGCGAGCAGCTCCTTCCTGCCGAGGGACAGCATGTCCCTGCCGTTGAAGATGATTTCGCCGCTCACCCGGATGCGGGAAATTTCATCGAGGAGCCGCAGTATGGAGAGAGCGGTGACCGATTTGCCCGAGCCCGATTCGCCGACCAGGGCATGGGTTCCGGCAGGTTCGATTTCCAGGCTGACATTGTCAAGCACCCTGTCGGCGCCGTCGGGGTTGTCGTCACCGAGGAAGGACAGGCACAGGTTTCTGATGGTCAGCAGGGGCGTTGTCGTTGCGTGCATAAGGGAATGGGCTCAATGGTTTCCTCCCTTTCTTTACCGCATGCGGCGAGGATCGGCAACAGGAAGATACCGCCGGCCCGAAGCCGGCGGGGGATGTGCTCCGGTTGCCGGCCGGCCTCCGTGCTGAAAGAAGAATTCGCCGGAAAAGCGCATCTGCGTCTTGCCTGATCGGGGAACAGTAGGTAAAGTTTTATAAACCGTTAACCTCAACCGCCCGCTACTATGTGCAACCGTTTTGCGACCCTTAAGCGCAGCATCATCTGGCTCTGCTGTCTCCTGATGGCTGCGGCGTCCGTCCGCCCTCCGGCCCTGGCCCTGACCATCGGTGAGGAGCGGGACATAGGGGAAAAACTGCTGTATATGATCAGGACCGAATTCTCCCTGCTGGATGATCCCGATATTTCCCAGTACATCAACGGTCTCGGCCAGCAGGTCCTTGCCCAGGCCGGTCCGCAGTATTTCGATTATCATTTTTTTGTCGTTCCGAGCAAGGAATTCAATGCCTTTGCCGCTCCATCGGGTTTGATTTTTTTCTTTACCGGCCTCATTGAAACCATGAAGACCGAGGATGAGCTCCTCAGCGTCATGGCCCATGAAATCGGGCACGTGGTCAGCAGGCACATTGCCTCGCGCTTGGACAAATCGGCCAAGGTGGGGGCGATTTCAATGGCCATGGCCATGGCGAGCCTGGCCCTGGGGGACCCCTCGCTGGCGGCAGGTCTTTTTACCGGTTTTCAGGCGGCCGGACAGGCGGCCTATCTCCATTTCAGCAGGATTGACGAGGAAGAGGCGGACCGGCTCGCCTACGACTGGCTGCACGCACTGCGGCGGGACCCGAAAGCGATGGAGGGAATGCTGCGTTCCATGTGCCGGATCGCCCGCTACCGTTCGGAGCAGATCCCCCCTTATCTGCTGACCCATCCCAATCCGGAGGCCAGGCTTGATTATGTCCAGTCTCTTCTCGATTACCAGGCGAACAAGGTGCCCCGGAACTATTATACCGAAACGGACAATTTTGATTTTCTCCGGATGAAGTACCGCACCATGGTCGCCGTCTTTGACCCCCAGAAAACAAGGGCGTATCTGATCCGGACGCTTGCCGGCCGCGATTCCGTGGAGACAGCCATGGCGGCCTACGGTCTTGCCCTGTTGGAGGCGAAGGAGCTCAACTTCGCCAAGGCCCTTGAACATCTGGCGACGGTGAAAAAACAATACCCCGAGCGGTTGATCATCGATGTCGATACCGGCATAGTCCACCTTGATTCCGGGGATACGACCAGGGCCCTTGAATTGCTCGAGCAGGCTGCCGGCAGGAATCCCCATGACATGTACGCCGCCTTTCATCTGGCGCGGGCCTGTGAAAAAACGGGGCAGGTGGAGCGGGCCGAAAAACTGTTTCAGCAGGTCATGAAGTTTATGCCCGAATATTCCCAGATATATTTTGAGCTCGGCAGAATAAAGGCGAACCAGGGGCAGCAGGCGATCAGCAATTATTATCTGGCAAAATATTATCTGTATGAAGGCAAAGTGGAGCTGGCCACGGAATATTTTACCAAAATAAAAAAAAATGCCACCGTATCCGAAGCAATGCGGGAGGAAGCGGAAATGATCCTGCAGCGCCTCGAAGAATTGAAGAAACTGTAGGGCGGGACCCTGCTGCGGCGGTTTCCATTTCCCTGGAAGAGGATATTCTCGAACAGTTTGATGCATATATCCAGGAACAGGGATACAGCAACCGGTCGGAAGTAATCCGGGCCCTGATTCGCAAGGGCCTGATCGCGCTGCGCGGTGTCAAGGGCGGCACCCTGACCATGTCCGGCACCGGCGGCACACTGCATTAAAACGGGGGCCCGGGGAAAGGGCGCCCAAGGAGGGAGAAGACGATGTTGCAGACCTTGCCCGGTTTTCTGGCCGCCTATTGGGTGTACCTTGCCGGCGGTGTCGCGCTGTGCGGTGTTTTATGCTACTTCAGTGAAAAGTTTGCCGCCGGCCTGAAGAAGGCCGCGGTGCTGGGTGCCGTTCTGTTCGTCCTGGGGGCCGGATACGAGTTGATCACGGGCAGGGACCTTTTCTCCCTCCCGGGTACCATTGACCGACAATTTTCGCAGGATCAGGACAAGCCGGAGACCGGCCGCCGATACTACCGGAGTTTTGAGGAACGGTATGGGGCACCGCCGGAAAAGTAGCGGGGGACAGCCACCTTTTGGTCTCTTTTTCAGCGGTTTATGCGCCAGTTGGCATGGGTAATGCCGAATTTCCTGATTTTGTAGTTCAAGGCCCTGGGGCTGATGCCAAGCTGCCGGGCCGCATTTTTCTGGACCCACAGGTTGTCCTTCAGGGACTTGAGAATCAGTTCCTTCTCATGCACGGCGAGCGGCTCGAAGGATTCGGCGGGAATGGTGGGGGCATGAAAATTGGGGATGGAAATGCTTTCGGGATGGATGGCCTCCTTTTCCTCAAGAATAATCGCCCGTTCGATGGTGTTGGTCAGTTGCCTGATGTTTCCCGGCCAGTCATAGTTTCTGATGATCTCCATCGCCATGGGGGTGAAGGCGTTGATCTTTTTTCTCAAAGAGGCGCATCCTTTGCGCAGCAGCGCCATGGAAAGCGGTTGGATGCAGTCCGGCCTTTCCCTCAGGGGAGGCAGGTGAACGGGCAGAACATTGATCCGGTAAAAGAGGTCCTCCCGGAATTTGCCCTCGGCAATCTGTTGATTCAGATCCTTGTTGGTGGCGGCAATAACCCTGACATCGACGCTGATGGTCTTGTTGCCGCCGACCCGCTCAAAGGATTTTTCCTCCAGAACACGAAGCAGTTTGGTCTGGATTTCCATGCTGATTTCGCCTATCTCGTCCAGGAAGATGGTGCCGCCGTTGGCCTGCTCGAAGCGGCCGATCCTTTGTTTGTCCGCGCCGGTGAAAGCCCCTTTCTCATGACCGAAAAGCTCGCTCTCCAGTAAAGTTTCGGGGATATTGACACAGTTGATCTTGATGAACGGCTTGTGGCGGCGCGGGCTGTTGTAATGGATGGAGCCGGAGAGAAAGCTCTTGCCGGTTCCCGTATCTCCGGTTATCAGAATCGTTGAATCGGTATGGGCGAATTTTTTCAGGCTCTTGATCACTTTTTTGATGGAGGGGCTTTCGGCGACGATCATGTTGAAATCGTAAATGATGTCCTGCCGGCCCCGCAGATAATCAATTTCGTTACGCAGATCCCGTTCCTTGATGGCCCGCCGGACGACCATCTCCATTCTGGCGGTCGAAATGGGCAGGGTGACAAAATCGCAGGCCCCGAGCTTCATCGCCTCTACTATATATTGGGCTTTCTCCGAGCTGCCGGCCATGATGACGGGAGAGAAAGGAAGCAGATTCCGGGCCTGGGCGAGGAGATCGAAGATTGACGGATTATCGGGGGTGAAGTGCATGATGATGACGTCAAAATGATTTTTCCTGAGCTCCAGTTTGAACGATTTCGGGGTGGAGATGAAAACAAGGTTCGCCCCGGTTCCCAGCACTCCGGCGATGCACGGTTTCCTCTCTTCGGGAAAGGCGTAGGCGATTATCGAGTATTTGGGGGCCGGTATGGATTCCATGGCTATCCGATGATGATTGCAAATTTGTTCGTTTGATTTCTATTTTGTAATTATATCCGTTGGGGTTGAAATGTAAAGGACGAGCCGCCGATTTCAGCGGTTTTCAATGAAGAAAAACAGGTCTTTTGACAGCGCGGTCGGCATGGCCGCCTGGCGTTCAGTTCGCTGCCTGGAACACCTCAGGGAAATGGGCCGGGAAAAACGATGATCATAGATGATGAACGATTCATGCGGCAGGCTCTCCGGCTGGCCGGGGAGTCGGCCGTGCTGGATGAGGTGCCGGTGGGAGCGCTGCTGGTTGATTCCGGCGGGAACATCCTCGCCGGGGCCGGCAACCTGACCGTCGCCGCCCACGATCCGACAGGGCATGCGGAAATAAGAGTGTTGCGGCAGGCGGCTGTCCGGTTGTCCAATTACCGCCTGCCCGGCACAACCATGTATGTGACCCTGGAGCCGTGCGCCATGTGCGCCGCCGCCATGATTCATGCCCGGGTGGATCGCCTGGTGTTCGGTGCCGCCGATCCGAAGACCGGAGCCATTGTTTCGCGGTACCGGATAGGCAGCGACGGACGGCTGAATCATGTTTTGCAGGTTACGGGCGGCATTCTTGCCGAGGAGTGCGGCCGCATCCTGAGGGATTTTTTTCTAAAGCGGCGCCGAAACATTTTAGACTTGTAAAAAGGAACAGATCGATTATAATTCTTTCTTTTGCGAAGGGGTGAGGGAGGCTGTCTCCGGGCACCGGTCCTTTTTCCTCTAAGGCGCTCAATGGAGAGGTGACCGAGTGGCTTAAGGTGCACGCCTGGAACGCGTGTGTACGCAAGTACCGTGAGTTCGAATCTCACCCTCTCCGCCATGAAATTGACTTAGGTGTGATAGCCGGGTCCTGTGCAACAAAGAATCACGAACTCCGTCAGGTCCGGGAGGAAGCAGCGGTAGTGAACCTCTTTGTGTGCCGCAGGGGTGCCTGGCTATCCTTTTTTTCGGACAGCGGACAGGATCATTTTCCCCTTGTCCAAACGTCGCCGTTCTTCTATTCTGTGGACACACGTAAACACTTACCGCCGTTGATCCGATTTGTCGTATCTAGTTCTTGCCAGAAAATCCCGTCCTCGAAGCTTTGACGAAGTCGTCGGCCAGCAGGCCGTTGTCCGTACACTGCGCAACGCCCTGACCCATGACCGGGTCGCCCATGCCATGATCTTCAGCGGCGTCCGCGGCGTGGGAAAAACCACCCTGGCCCGGATCATGGCCAAGGCCCTGAACTGCAAAGACCGCCAGGGTCCGGAGCCCTGCAACCGCTGTCGCTCCTGCGCCGAAATCAACGCGGGCGGCAGCATCGACCTGGTCGAAATTGACGGGGCGTCCAATCGCGGCATCCAGGAGATCCGCGAACTGAAGGAGAACATCCGTTTCCTGCCCACCGCTTCCCCTTATAAAATCATCATTATCGATGAAGTGCACATGCTGACGACCGAGGCGTTCAATGCGCTGCTCAAGACGCTGGAGGAGCCGCCCGATCATGTGTACTTCATGTTTGCCACCACCGAGCTCCACAAGGTGCCGGTGACCATCCTCTCGCGCTGCCAGCGGTATGAACTGAAACGGGTGCCCGGCCGCGAACTGGCCGCGCATTTTCAGGCCGTCGCCGATCTGGAAAAGGTCGCCGTCGAGCCGGCCGCCCTGGGACTGATCGTCCGGGAGGCGGGCGGCAGCGTGCGGGACGGCCTCAGCCTGCTGGACCAGGTTTTTTCCTATTGCGGCAGCACGGTAACCGCCCGGGATGTCACGGAGATACTCGGGCTGGTCAGCCACCAGGCGGTCGCTGAAATAGCGGAGGCCCTGCTGGCCGGAAAGCTGGACGAAGCGATGGATCGCCTCGATAAGCTGTATGAATACGGAATGGATGTCAAGCGGTTCATCAATGACCTGCTCTCCTGGTTCAGGTCCCTGGTTGTCTGCGGTATCGGCACGGACAGCGAAAAATTGCTGGATCTGCCCGACGAACTGCTTGCGGCCGCGCGGGAATGTGCCGGCCGGCACCCCGCCCAGGCCATAATGCTTGTCTTTAACATTTTGATGGAACAGCTTGATAAGGCGAGTTTTTCCTCCAATTCGAGGTTTGCCCTGGAAATGGCCTTCATCAAAGCGGTACAGGCTGCCGAAGTCATTCCGGTTACCGACATTCTCGGCCGGCTGGACCGGATAATTGCCGAAGTCACGCCGTCCGCGGCCGGGGGGGAGGAAGATCCTGAACCCGCCGGCCCAAGGCCCGCAACCGACCCGGCCGCCGGCAGGGAGGTGCAGGGAGCCGAACCGGGGGCCCTTTATGGACGACCACCTGCGCCGGAGAAAAGCGCCGGACAGGCCGCTGTTCAGGACGTTGATGCACACCGTCCGCCGTCAAGCCGGGAACAGGAGGCGGAGGGAGGAGCGGCCGGCCGCGAATCCGGCGAATCGCTGCGCCGCAGTGTCCGGCAGCATTGGAACGAATTTGTCGAATACGTTCGGGACCGGAAGCCGTGGATGGCCTCCGCCCTGCAGATTGCCGCCAATGTCCGGCATGAGGACGAGGAGCTTGTCATTCATTATGCCGACCCGGTGCAGTGCCGACTGCTGAAAAACAGGGAGAACATAAAGCTTCTCACCGAATTCGCCCTTGATTTTTTCCAGGAGAATTTCCGGATCAGATTCGAAGTGCCGGATTCCAACGCCTGCGAGATTGATCCCGACAACGGGAAGTCACCCCTCCAGGAACGGCAGGCCCTGGCCAACGATGCCCTTGTCCTGACGGCGGTGGATATATTCAACGGTGAGGTGGGCGATATCCGGGTCGGTCCGCGTTTCCGCAAAGCAACCGGCGACAGCCAGGATGACGGCGGCGGTGAACCCTGAAATGCGGACGGCGCCTTTCAGTTCCCCCCATGCGAGATAAGGAAGACGTACCATGGATATGAGTGAATTAATGAAGCACGCCCGGCAGTTTCAGGAACGGCTGGACGACATACAGCAGGAACTCGGCTCCAGAACGGTGACCGGTTCCGCCGGCGGCGGAATGGTGACGGCCACGCTCAACGGCCGTCTGGAACTGATCGATCTGCACATCGAACCGCAGGTCGTCAATCCTGACGACGTGTCGATGCTGCAGGATCTGGTCATTGCCGCGATGAATGACGGACTGGTCAAGGCCAGGCAGCTCGCCCAGGGAGAACTCGGCAAGCTGACCGGGGGCATGCACATTCCCGGCCTGTTCTGATCATGCAGGTCGTGCCCCCGGCGCTGGAGCGCCTGATCGCCGATCTCGCCAGGCTGCCCGGCATCGGCAGAAAAACAGCTTCCCGGCTTGCCCTGTACATCCTTCGCCGCCCTTCCTCGGAAGCGCTGGAGTTGGCCGAAGGCCTGGCGGTCCTGCACGGTTCGATATGTCTCTGCGGCAGCTGCTTCGCCTTTTCCGAGACCGATCCCTGCGCCATTTGCAGCGATGCGCGGCGGGACGCCTCGCTGCTCTGTGTCGTCGAGGAGCCGGGAGATATGATGTCCATTGAGAAAACGGCTGCCTTCCGCGGCGTGTACCATATCCTGCACGGCGTCCTGTCGCCCATGGACGGGATAGGTCCGGATGAATTGAAGATGAAGGAACTGTTCGCCCGCCTGCGCGGCGCAAATGTCCGGGAGGTGCTGATCGCAACCAGTTCAACGGTTCCGGGCGAGGCGACCGCGTCGTATCTCATGGATCGGCTGCGTCGGTTCCCCGTGAAAGTGACCCGTCTTGCCTGCGGCATCCCGATGGGGATGGACATCAAGTATGCCGATGAATATACGCTTGCCCGCGCCATTGAAAGCAGAAGGGCCGTAGACGGGGAAAAAGCGCTGTAACCGGCAACGGGGAATCCAGACCGCTTTGGGCAAATTTTCTTGATATGATGGATGGTTGCTGGCAGGGCCGCGTCACTTATGAGCTAATCTTATCGAGTTTACAACTTTTTCTGAAAAAGCTGGTTTTTCTTCGTGCGA
>OMKS01000835.1_pt1 | contig 28746 bp, 27 predicted proteins | sample 1674721 | NCBI WGS metagenome assembly OMKS01 (sample SAMN06264996, study PRJEB25208) | sediment metagenome | isolation source: hot spring sediment | place: USA: California | collected 2014-09-02 | reverse complement strand
TCCAACTCTTCAACTCTCCAACTCGTCTCTTTTACAATCCCGCCAGAGGGTTTCCCATTCTTCCAGGCTCATGCGCGCGGGGATTTTACCTTGCTGGCGCAGGCGGGATTCCATGATGCGAAAACGACGGGTGAACTTGGAGTTGGCCCTCTGCAGGGCGGATTCAGCGTTTACGCCCAGAAGCCTGGCTACGTTGACCGTGGAGAAGAGCAGGTCCCCCAACTCTTCAACAACCCGGGATTGATCTTTGTGTTTAATGGCGCACTCCAGTTCCCGGGTTTCTTCTGAAACTTTTTCCAAAGCAAGTCCGGCGGCGCGGCGTTCCGCGTTGGGTCCGTTTTGCAGATCCGGTAACCTGCACCAGTCGAAACCAACGGCGGCGGCCTGTTCACCGATTCTGGCGGCAACGGACAGGGCGGGCATGCTGTGGGGGTAGCTGGAAATGACGCTGTCGCGTCCTTTCTCTGTGCTCTTGACCCGCTCCCACAACTGCTTGACTTCCGCCGCCGTTTCCGCGCGGAGTGATCCAAAAATGTGGGGGTGGCGACGAATCAACTTGCGGCGCAGCCGCTGAATCACATCGCGGATCGAGAAGTGCCCTTTCTCCTGGTGGATTTGCGATAAAAAAATCACTTGCAGCAACAAATCTCCCAGTTCGTCAAGTTGTGAGACCACGGATCCGGATTCGATAGCTGCAGCCAGTTCGTTGGCTTCTTCAATGATGTGCTTGGCGAGGCTTTCGGGAGTCTGGCTGCGATCCCAAGGACAACCGTTCATGGGGTTGCGCAGTCGTTTCATTAAGCGGATCAAAAGGTTGAATTCTTTCATGTCTTTTTTTTCGTTTCCAGGTTGTGGTATAGTTGCATTACGATCATATGATGAAACCCGCCGCAGTGCAAGCCAGCGCAAAAGCATCCCGGGTGCAAGTCCCCCGAGAAGAATTATGAAACGTGATATCAACGCCATTACCGTTTTGCTGGCCACTCAGGGAATGATCAACATTGGGGCCATTCCGGATCCAATCACCCACGAGACGCACAAGCAACCTGAGAAAGCGCAGGTGTTTCTTGATCTTTTAGAGGTCCTGATGGAAAAAACGCGAGGGAATCTGTCCCTGAATGAAGCGAATTTTCTGAAATCAGCGGTTAAAAACCTACGCCTGGTGTTAGAGCAGGATGACACCAGTGGGGAAGGCGAATGAAAATCAGAGCCTGGTTGGGTTGGTTGCTTTTGGGTGTATTGTTGCCTTTAGAAATACCGGCAACCGTTGAAGATTCCCTTAGCATCATACGCAAAATAAATCACTATTACTCGCTGGAACAGACGGAAGCAGTGATGCGTCAACTCGAACAACTGGATACTTCCGCCGACAACCATACCAGAAAGCGTTTTGTGGCAAAAATATTGGAAGGTTACGGTGATTACTATCGCCGTGAGGGAAAACCCCTGCTGGCTGAGCGCTTTTTCCGCCAAGCCCTGCAGGTCAATGCTTCTGAATGGAAAACCTTCAACAAACTCAACGAACTATACGTCTTGGAGCATAAAACACCCCTGCATCTTCCCACTGTTTTCAGGCAGGTTCCGCAATTGTGGCGGAATTTCCCTTCCGCGTATCTGTTGTTGAATCGCACCCTGAATTCACTTTTCATTGCGATTTGCTGGGTGTTCATGGTTTTGGCCCTGGTGTTGCTGTTCAGGTACTTCCCATTGGCCCAGACCGACCTGTTTCGTGACGGTGAGTGGCGCATCAATTGGATTCAACTGGTTGCCGTGATGTTGCTCTTGTTATGGCCGCTGGTGGCGGGTCCGGGCTGGGGGACCATTCCTTTCCTGATCCTGGGTTTCCTGTGGGTCTACCTGGAACGCTCGGAAAAGCGCAGCATTCTGGCAGGTATGCTGGTCTTTACGCTGGTCGTCCTGTTGGCTGGATTCCAAATTGTTCTGGATCGCTCTTTAAACTCCAAGGAGTTCGGCACGGCCATGAAAGTCTTTTCCGGAAAGTCCCTGGAAGCGAAAGAGGTTGCCGGGTTGGATCCCCAAATGGTGGTGATGCGGGCCTTCAACGAGTATGAAGCGGGAAACCTGGAAAGCGCATTGGATTTGCTGGAGTCAAGTGGAGAAGAATTCCGCGGAAAACTCAAATATCAACTGTTGGCCGGGATTCAATATCGTTTCGGCAACATCACGGAAAGTATCGCGAACCTGAGACTCGCATTGCAGATGGATGACAAGGACCCTGTTTCTTTAAACAATTTTACTCTGGTGTTGCTTGAAAACGGCAACCGCAAGTTGTTGGACTCCTATATTCAGCGCTATCCAGAGATCAAAAAACTCCAATCCCAATACCTGCAACTAGAAGAGCCCATGCCCGATCCGCTCTTTTTGTGGCGCAGGCTGTTCAGCCGGGGGCGCCCTCAAGTTTCCATTGCCGCTTTTCTGAAGAATTGGGGGAATGCGGTGGTTGAATCTTTCGCCACATGGTCGCTTTTGCTGTTTTTGTTATATCTGTTGTTGATTCCCAAAGTGTTCTCAGGCATCGGCAAAAGTGTTCGCTGTTCCAAGTGTGGAAAACACATTGACCGCACGGCTGTTCACCGCTCGTACAAATTGTGTAATGAGTGTTATCAGCTGTTTATGATCAAGGACGTCATGTTCCTGGAAGCCAAGGTGATTAAAGAAAAGGAGCTGATGCGTCGCCGCCGGTATGAAAAAGCGCTGACCCTATCCTTATCGCTATTTGTTCCCGGGTTGAACCTGATCGCCCGTTCCCGGCATACCGCCTATATCCTGCTGGCCACTTCCGTGTATTTTCTGATGGCGTTTTTCTGGACAACCAGGTATGCGTTCAAAGAGACATTCGCCGCTGTTCCACTGTTTTTGCAACTGGTGGGAGTCGCGGCGATCCTGGTGTACGTAGTGATCAACCTTGTTGCCGTGAAGGGAGAGGAAGATGGCCTTTAAGGGTACGCTTAAGGAGTTCAATGTTCCCGATATCCTACAGATGTTTTCCCTGCAGAAAAAGACGGGTATATTGACGTTTACCAGCGCGGACGGCTTTATTACCCTGATTCTGGAAGCCGGTATGATCGTGGGCGTGGATGCATTCCCGAAAAAGTTGGGCATGCGCGTGGGAAATGTATTGGTGAAACAGGACCTGATCAGCGAAGAGATGCTGCAGAGAGCCTTGTCCATTCAAAAAAGAACCAATCAGCGCATCGGTGAAATTCTGTCGGGAATGGGATTGATCGGCGAGTCCCAGATCCGCGAAGCGTTGCGAAACCAGGCCGAACAAATCGTTTTGTCGTTGTTTAAGTGGAAAAAAGGGGAATACAACTTCAAGGTGATGGCGAATCTCGATCCGAGTCTTTACAGTATCAGCCCCATGCCCACTGACGGCCTGATTATGGAAGGGGTGCAGATGATGGATGAATGGCCCCTTATCCGTAAGGAAATTCCCAACAATCGCATGGTGTTTGATCCGGCACCGCTGGACATGCAGCACCACGAGATCATGATTATCAAAGAGAATGAAGACGAACCCCCCGAGGGAGACAAGATTTTTTTAAGCGATACCGAAGCCAACCTGCTCAAGTACATCAACGGCCGCAATACCGTTCAGGACCTGGTGGACCTGGGTGGATTCACCGAATACAAGGTATACAAGAGTTTGTATCGCCTGATTAAAAAGTCCATTATCCGCCATCGTGAACTGCCGGTAGAGCCTGATGAAATCGACGAAAGTCTTTTGCAGGAGCGGCGTATTTCCACACGGCGGGTAATGCGTGTTATTATGGCCACACTTGCCTTTATCGTGATCACTTTTTTCGCCACCAGCCTGTGGAGCCCTTTCCGATCTTCCGGATCGCTGCTTGCGCCTGACCAGACTGTTCAGCAAAGTCTCTCTTCTCAGCTTCCATAAGCTTTTCTCATGCATGATCCGTTACCCAGTGCAGTGGCCATTGGCAACTTTGATGGATTTCATCTGGGTCACCAGGAACTCATCAGGAGACTCCGCGTACTGGCTCAAAAAAGGGAACTGGCAGCCCGGGTCGTGACATTCCGCCCCAATCCGAAAGTCTATTTCGGCCGCTCCATTCCCCTGATCTTTACGGATGAGCAAAAAGCCCGTATGCTGGAGAGCCAGAAGGTGGATGAGGTGATTTTTCAACCTTTTTCCCAAGTGGCCCATCTGAGCGCAAAAGAGTTTGTTTGCCGGTTTCTGATTCCCAGGCTGTCCATGCGTGCCCTGGTGGTGGGAGAAAATTTTCGTTTCGGAGCCGGCCGTACCGGCGATACCGATTTTCTCCAGCGCATTGCTTTCGATAAGGGTTTCCATCTGGAAGTGGTGCCTTCTTTGACCCGCAACAAAGGCAGGGTTTCTTCATCACGTATCCGTGAACTGTTGATCAAAGGCGTTGTTGATGAAGCGGCTCAATTGTTGGGACGGCACTATTTTATTGATGGAATCGTGGTCAGCGGTGCAGGAAGGGGACGAAAACTCGGTTTCCCCACCATCAATTTAAACACCGAAAACCAGGTATTGCCCCAAGGGGTTTTTGCCACCCGGGTGGAGTGGAAAGATCAATTCTACCCCGCGGTCACCAATATCGGCTTATCACCGACTTTTTCACGCAGTATCCGGAAAGTGGAAACCCATATCATCGATTTTGACCGGCAGATCTACCACAACCGGGTGCGACTGCATTTCCTCTACAAGCTTCGTGATGAATTCCGGTTCGATACGGCTTCTGAGCTGATCGCCCAGATTCGTCGGGATGTGCGCAAAGCATTCATTGACAAAGTCTGAATATTCTGATACATTTTAGCCTGTAAGAGCGTTGATTTTCATTTGCCCAGGTCGATGGTTCCGATCGGCCCATTTACCCAGGAGATAATCAATGAAAGAAAAACCCCAAATCGGCAGTGAGCCACCGCAAGCGCAAAGCGAGGCGTCTTCCAGAGATCAAAGCCCTGAAACCGGTGCCGCCGCTCCAATCGGGGCCGATGGTGAAGGTCAAATAGAGCAAAGCCGCGACCTCTGGGTGGATTTGGATATTCAAGCGCCGAGTGATGAAGTAACCAAGCGCATAGACGCGCACGCGGAGAGATACGCGGCCAAGGCCGATATTCCGGGTTTCCGTAAGGGCAAGGTGCCTGCAGAAGTGATCCGGAAACGGTATCGCCAACTCCTGATTGACGAGGCACTGAGTGAGGTGATTGAATCCTTTGTGTCCGAACGAATCCGCAAAGACAATCTTCAGGTGGTGTCACGTCCGGAAGTAAAGGATGTAAAATACGAGGAAGGTGGGGATTTGCAGGCCCTGGTACGGGTGGAAGTTTTACCTGAGGTCAAACTTCCCGACCTGGACACCTTTACCGTTTCCATTCCCGCCGATCAATTGGCCGTCAAGGAGTTCAACGAAGCGGAACAGGTGGATCATTTTCTGGAACACAACCGCAAACGCGAAGCGGTTTCAGACCGCCCGATCGCTGCCGGAGACCTGGTCATGCTCAAGCATCAGACCATGAACCTGGATGACCGGCGCATGTCTCCCCGCAAACCGTTGCAGGTGCAAATCGCGACGGAAGCGGCCAACGAAATTCCGGAACTGGATAAAGAGTTGATCGGGCGCGCGATCGGCGAGGAGATCGTTTTCCGCCGCAAATACCCAAAGGATTTTGAACGCAAACCCTGGGCGGGCAAGGAGATGGAACACCACGCCACAGTAGAAGCGGTTTACTCCATGGTCAAACCCGAACTTGATAATGAATTCCTGAAATCTATTGGTTTCGAATCGCGCGAAGCTTTTTTGGAGCGACTGAAAAATGAATACGAAAAGCAGTCGCGACAAGCCAGGGATGAACGCATCATGGCCGCCATTGCCGAACAGTTGGTGGAAGCAAATGCGTTCCCGATACCGGATTCCCTTTTGCACCAGGAAATGATGCAGGCAATCCGCCAGAATCCCGGTCTGCTGAATGTGGGCGATGAAAAAGAGAAAGAAACGCGGATTCACGAGTTGCAAACCCTGGCCGCGCGCAACATCCGTTTTTCATTGCTGGTTGAAGCCGTTAAGCAGGAGTTTGGTGTCAAAGCGGATGCGGAAGAGTTGGAAAAACGGCTGCGGGAAATGGCGGAATCCTCCGGGGTACCCTTGAAAGAGGTGCGCAAGTACTATGCGCCTGCGGAGCGCCGCAGACAACTGCTGGATTCGCTCGAAAAAGACAAGGCGTTGGAAATCCTCAGGGAAAAAGTTACAATTAAAGAGGTATAAAGAGGTAGAAAATGGCGATGATCCCGATTGTAGTTGAACAAAGCGGCAATGTAGAGCGGGCTTATGATATTTATTCCCGTCTGTTGAAAGACGGCATTATCTTTCTCGGATCCGCCATAGATGACAATGTGGCCAACGTGGTGATTGCCCAGATGCTTTTTCTGGCGGCCGAAGATCCGGAAAAAGACATTTCGTTGTACATAAACTCTCCCGGCGGCGTGATCACCGCCGGAATGGCGGTCTACGATACCATGCGTTTCGTCAAGAACGATATCGTAACCATCTGCATCGGGCAAGCCGCCTCCATGGCCGCCATTCTTTTGGCGGCGGGAACCACGGGCAAGCGTTTCGCTTTGCCCAATTCACGCATCCTCCTGCATCAACCGCTTGGCGGTTACCAGGGCCAGGCCACGGATATCCTGATTCACGCAGATGAAATCAAGCGCATCAAGGAACGCACCATTGAGATCCTGGTTGAGCACACCGGCAAGCCCAAACGTCGCGTTGCAACTGATATCGAGCGTGATTTTATTCTGGGTGCCAAAGAAGCCATGGATTACGGGCTGGTGGACAATGTCATTACCGAAAGCCAGAAAATGAAAACGGATGCATCATGACCGAGAAAAAGCCTCGCGACGCACGTTGCAGTTTTTGCGGCGTTTCGCAGTCACGGGTCGGCAAGCTCATCGCGGGCCCGGATGTCTTTATCTGTGACCGTTGCACAAAAACCGCATATAACCTGATTTTCACTGCGGGTGAAACCGAATCTTTCGAACCGCGTGAGGCCACTCCCATGCCCACGCCCAAAGAGATCAAGGAAAAACTGGATCAATACGTGATTGCCCAGGAGATCGCCAAGCGCAAACTGGCCGTGGCGGTTTACAATCACTACAAACGCATTCGTCACCAGGCGGAACTCGGATCCGTGGAAATCAAAAAAAGCAACGTCATGCTGTTGGGCCCTACCGGTACCGGCAAAACCCTGCTGGCGGAAACCCTGGCGCGGATACTGGATGTTCCCTTTGCGATTGCCGATGCAACTACGTTGACAGAAGCCGGCTATGTCGGGGAGGATGTGGAAAACATTCTACTCAAGTTGTATCAGGCGGCCGGAGAAGACCGTCAGCGTACGGAACACGGCATTATCTACATCGACGAGATCGACAAGATCTCGCGAAAAAGCGAGAACCCTTCCATAACCCGGGATGTGTCAGGCGAAGGTGTCCAGCAGGCTTTGCTGAAAATCATTGAAGGCACGGTGGCAAACGTGCCTCCGACCGGTGGCCGCAAACATCCCCACCAGGAGTTCATCCGCATTGATACCCGCAATATCCTGTTTATCGCCGGCGGGGCCTTTGTGAGCATGGAAAAACTGATCCAACGGCGACTGAAACACAACCTGATCGGATTCAACGAGGCGGAAGTGCGCAGCACATCGAAGCGCGAGAATGTGCTCAAACACGTGCAGCCGGAAGATTTGATCAAGTTTGGACTGATTCCCGAGCTTGTCGGCCGTTTCCCCATTAGCGCCGTATTGGAAGACTTGGCCGAAGAACACCTGCTGGCCATATTGACTCAACCGAAGGATGCCATAACCAAACAATTTCAGGTCCTTTTTGAACTGGATGGAGTGGAACTCGATTTTACTGAGGGATTTTTGCGGGAAATCACCCGGGAAGCCGTTTCACGGGAGGTCGGTGCCCGGGGACTGCGTGCGATTTTTGAAGAAGTCATGCTGGACCTGATGTTTGATTTGCCGTCCCGCAAACGTGGACGCCGCAAAATCATCATGGATGAAAAGCACATGGAGAGGTTGACCCGCGATGCCTCTTGAAAAAAGAGAATTAACCATTCCCCTGATCCCTTTGCGGGAACTGGTCACCTTTCCTTCCACCATAATCCCCATCCTGGTGGGGCGGGAAAAGTCGATTAATTCACTGCGCCTGGCGGCGGAGGAATACAACAACTACATTTTCCTTTCCGTGCAGAAGAATCAACTCAGCGATGTGCCGGAGCCGATGGAGATCTACGATGTCGGTGTCATTGCCCGGGTTGAAAAATCGGTGGAGCAGAACAACGGCAGTTTCCGGGTGATTATCCAGGGTTTGGAAAGGGCCCGCATTCTCCATTTTGTTGAATCATCCAAGCATTACCTGGTAGAGGTAAAGGTTTTAGAGGATTTCCTCGGTGAACAACGGGACGTATTCGAACTCTCAAAGAACCTGATCGCCCTTTTTGAAGAATATGTCAGTTTGCGCAAAGTCAAGCTGCATGGAATCATTGCCAAGTTGGAAGCCAACAAGTTGTCGGAAATCAGCGACATCATCATTTCGGTTGTCTCTGTTCCCCTGAAGTTAAAGCAGTCGATGCTGGAAGAGCTGGACGTATACAAACGTGGTGTCAAGGTTTTCAACCTGTTAAAAAAAGAAGTGTTCAAGTTGAGAGCCAACTCCCGAACCGATCCCCACCGCGCCAAGGAAAATCCCCAGGAATCGGATGTAGAGGATTACCGCCGCAAATTGCATGCCGCGAAACTGCCGGCGCACGTGTTGAAGCGGGGCGAAGAGGAGGTGGACCGCCTGGGCATGATGCCCCCGTTTTCCGCCGAGGGAACGGTATCCCGCTATTTTCTCGATTGGATCCTGGCCATTCCCTGGAAAAAAGAAAAGCGCGAAAACAAAGACATCAAGCAGGCGGCCCGGGTGCTCGACGAAGATCACTACGGTTTGGAAAAGCCAAAGGATCGCATCCTGGACTACCTGGCGGTGCGTCAGATGTCCGGGCGCTCAAGCGGAGAGATTCTGTGTTTCGTGGGCCCCCCGGGAGTGGGGAAGAGTTCACTTTCGCGATCAATCGCCAGGGCCCTGGATCGGGAGTTTACCCGGGTTTCTCTGGGAGGCGTAAAGGATGAAGCTGAAATCCGCGGTCATCGCCGAACCTATATCGGTTCCTATCCGGGCCAGATCATCAAGGGGCTGAAGAAAGCGGGTGTTCGCAATCCGGTTTTCCTGCTGGACGAGATCGACAAACTCAGTTCGGATTTCCGCGGAGACCCCGCCTCAGCTCTGCTGGAGGTATTGGATCCGGAGCAGAACCACGAGTTTGTCGACCATTACCTGGACCTGGAAATCGATATTTCCAAGGTTTTTTTCATCACCACCGCCAACAGCGTGGAACCGATTCCCCCCGCTTTAATGGATCGCATGGAGATCATTGAACTGCCGGGATATACAGAGCGGGAAAAATGCGAGATCGCCCGTCGTTACCTGATTCCCAAGCAGGCACGTAAAGCCGGGCTTGAGCCCGAACGCATCGACATCCCGGATGATCTGCTCCTGGCGGTGATTAACGACTACACCCGCGAAGCCGGAGTGCGCAACCTGGAACGCCAGGTAGCCATGATTATCCGCAAAGTCGTGCGTGAGGTCGTGGAAAAAAAGCATGCCGCCAAGGACCAGGCGGCGGTCAAGATTACCCGCGAAAAACTGGAACGATTTCTCGGAGTTCCCCGGTTTTCACATACCCGCAAACTGCAACAAAACGAAGTCGGCGTGGCCATGGGCCTGGCCTGGACCGTGACGGGAGGGGATATCCTGATCATTGAAGCACGTTTCCTCAAGGGGAAAGGCGAATTAATCCTGACCGGCCGTCTGGGCGAAATCATGAAAGAGTCTTCTTCAACCGCATTCAGTTGTGCCAAACTGAAATTGTTTGAGCTGGATTTCGACACGGACGGTCTGGAAAAATACAACATTCACCTGCATATTCCCGAGGGCGCTGTGCCCAAAGAGGGCCCCTCGGCTGGAATCACCTTAACCGTGGCCATGATTTCCCTGCTCACGGGCATCCCGGTGCGTTCCGAGTTCGCCATGACCGGCGAAATCACCTTACGCGGACAGATTCTGCAAGTCGGTGGGATCAAGGAAAAAGTATTGGCCGCCCACCGCTACGGAATCCGCCACGTGTTGTTGCCCCGTGAGAACGAAAAGGATTTCCGTGAAGATATTCCCGATGACGTGCGCAACGACATGAAGATTTATTTTGTTCAATCCATTAGCGAAGTTCTCGAACTGGTGTTGGAGAAGCCGTTAAAAATAAAAAACATATCCAGCAAAGTGATTAAACCGTTTCTTGAAACCAACCTGCAGTAGCGGTCACCTGCTGGAATCGTCACCGGCATGATCATTCGTCACGTTGAACTCTTTCGTACAGCCTTTGTTCCACGGGAAATCCCCGAGCAGGACCTGCCCGCCGTCGCTTTTATCGGGCGTTCAAATGTGGGCAAATCTTCCCTGATCAACCGTTTGCTGCATCGGCGCAACCTGGCCCGAACCAGCTCGACTCCGGGAAAAACCCTCAGTATCAATTACTATCTGGTCAACAAAGAGTTCTTTTTAATTGACCTGCCCGGTTACGGGTACGCCCGCGCTTCCAAGACAGAGACCCGTCGGGTTTTGGGCCTGATGGAGGCTTTTTTTTCTCACGCACCACGATTGAACCTGCTGGTCCACCTGGTTGATTCCCGCCGGGGATTCATGCAGGGTGACCTGGAATTCATGCAGAAAATCGTTCACCTGGATTTTCCCATATTGACAGTCATGACCAAAAGTGATAAAGTTAAATCTTCCGCCCTCAAACGTCAGATCCAAATACTGAATGACCGTTTTGGAGTGAGATCGATTCCATTTTCCGTAAAATCCGATGCATGCCGAATGCAACTGGAAACCATCATAGAAGAATCATTAAAGGAGAGAGGATGAACTCTTTAAAAGAGCTGAAAAACATGTCTCCGCAGCAACTCAAGGAAATCGCGCAGCAATACAAGCTCAACGAAGCGGATATCAAGGACCGCAATGCGCTCTATTTCAATATTCTCAATGCCCAGGCAAACGCCAACGGCAAATTGTTTGCGGAGGGAGTCATTGAAATCCATAATGAAGGCTATGGCTTTCTGCGTTTTCAGGATGCCGCCTACCTGTCCAGTCCAGAGGATATCTACGTCTCTCCTTCCCAGGTCAATAAATTTGATCTGCGCTCCGGTGACACGGTTTCCGGATCGGTACGACCCCCCAAAGGCGGAGAAAAGTACTTTGCACTGCTGACGGTTGAAGCCATCAATTCAGAAGAACCGGAATTTGTGCTAAAGATGCGCCGCCACAAGCGCTTTGAAAAATTAACCCCCCTTTATCCCGACGAACGCATCCAGCAGGAGACGGAACCCCATCTGATTACCGGCCGCGTCATGGATTTATTGACCCCGATCGGTAAAGGTCAGCGCGGACTGATCGTGGCCGCTCCCCGCACCGGCAAGACCATGATTCTGCAGAGTATTGCCAAATCCATTGAAGTCAACCACCCGGAAGTGGTCTTGATTGTATTGCTGATCGACGAGCGGCCTGAAGAAGTAACCGATATGGCGCGCAACGTGAATGGTGAAGTCATTTCTTCCACATTTGATGAGATTCCCATGCGCCACACCAAGGTGGCGGATATCGTGCTGGAGAAAGCCAAACGGCTGGTGGAGATGGGTAAAGACGTGGTCATTCTGCTGGATTCCATTACCCGGCTGGCACGAGCCCATAACGCCATTACGCCGTCATCCGGCAAGGTCCTTTCCGGCGGCATCGATGCCAACGCCCTGAACAAACCCAAAAAGTTCTTTGGCGCTGCGCGCAATATTGAAGAGGGAGGAAGCCTGACCATCCTGGCGACCGCTCTGGTGGATACGGGCAGCCGCATGGACGAAGTGATTTTTGAAGAGTTCAAGGGTACCGGTAACATGGAAATCAACCTGGATCGCAGGCTTGTGGACAAGCGGGTATTCCCCGCCATCGATATCTTCCGTTCCGGAACCCGCAGAGAGGAGTTGCTGATTGATCCTCCCGACCTCAACAAAATATGGGTTTTGCGCAAAGTGCTTTCCCAAATGTCTGAAGTCGAAGCCATGGAGCTTTTGATTGAGAAACTGTCCAAAACCAAGACCAATCAGGACTTTATTAAAATGATGTCCCAGGGTATGTAATCCAAAGGGGAACCTAAAGATTCGGGAACAGGAGGGGAGGCATGATTCGGAATTTCAGCGAATTGAGAGCCGCGGCTGCATCTAGACGGGAAGTAGTGGTGGGAGTTCCGTCACCGGAGGACGACAATTCCATCCGCACAATCCTGTTGTGCCGCCGTGAAGGCATTGGCAAATTCGTCCTCAGCGGCCGAAAAGATGTGATCGAAAGTTGCATTAAAGACAACGGCGGCAATCCGGATGATTTTCAGATCATTCCCGCGGCTTCAGCATCGCAAGCCGCCGCCGTGGTGGTTGCACTGGCCCGGGAACAGAAGGTCGGTGTGATTTTAAAGGGTTTTCTATCCACCGCTGAATTGATGGCGCCGGTGTTGCATCGCGAGACCGGCCTGCGCACCGGGCGCTTGCTCAGCGACATACTGGTGGTTGAGAATCCCATCCCGGCGGGGGATTCCGGCTTGCTGGGCATGACCGACGGCGGGTTGAACATCCTGCCCGGTCTGGAAGAAAAAAAGCAGATTGTTGAAAACGCTGCCGCCGTATTTCATTGCCTGGGTATACCTGAACCCCGGATCGGCATCATGGCGGCTTCAGAGAAAGTCAAGGAAGCCATGCCCGCTACGCTGCATGCCCGGGAGTTGACGGACATGAACCGCAGGGGAACGATCCAGGGATGCAAAGTCTATGGCCCACTGGCCCTGGATATCGCTGTGTCCCGTGAAGCCGCGGAACACAAGGGCATCGCCGATGCCGTTGCCGGCAATGTCCAGATCATGGTGGTCCCGAGTGTGGAAGCCGGGAATCTCCTGGGTAAGGCGTTCACATACTACCTGCGGATTCCAGTCGCTCACGTGATCATAGGAGCCCGCCTTCCCATTCTCATTCCTTCACGCAATGAGACCGAGACCGATAAGATCAACTCCGTGGCCCTGGGGATTGTCTGTGGCTGCAACTGAACCTGAAACGGGCACGCCCGTGGTTCTCAGGCGATTTGCTTTAACCCTCCCGCTCTCTATCCTGCTCATGGTTTCCGGGCACCTATTGCCGGAGGATGCGCCCATGCGGTGTTCCACCCTGGAGGCTGCGCGCGCAACCATGCAATCGATAAAACCCTTCCGCGCGACATTTGTGCAGCAGGTTTACTATGACGAAGAACTGGCGATCGAAGAGAAAGGCGACCTGTTGTTTGTCCATCCACGCAGGATACGCTGGACCTACCGTGATCCCGAACTAAAGATCTTTCTGCTGGAGGCGGACCGCTATCGTTTTTATGAACCGGAGGCCCGCCAACTGACCCTCGGTGTCATGCGGGGCCGGCAAGGCGGGTGGATATGGCAACTTCTGGCATCAACGGATGTGGATGTAGTCGAATCCTGCCCTCCGTCGGGAAAGGAAATGGTGCTGCGGGATCCAGTCGACGGCACACGTTTCCAGCTTCGCCTGGACGATCAACACCGGGTTGTCCGTGTGGAACACATGGATTCGGGGGGGGCACGCCACGTTTACCTGTTGCAAGACTACCGGGCCCGGGTGGCGGTTAGCGGGGATGAATTTCAACTAGAGATCCCCGAAGACACGGAAGTGGTGAACATGGATGCGGAATCACCTTGATAAGTGGGTCAAAAACCTTATTCCCAGGTTGTCCGTAAATGATAATGGATGACGATCAGACATTGATCAGGCGGATCCTGAAAGGAGATCGATCATCCTTTGAGCAACTGATGCAACAGTACAACAAGCGCATGTTTAACTTTATTTTTCGCATGGTACGCGATGAAGAAATCGCCGTGGAGTTGACGCAGGACTTTTTTATCAAGATCTTCACGGTTATTCACAAGTACAATTTCCAATACAAATTTTCCACCTGGGCTTATCGGATCTGCTACAACCTGGTTATTGATCATGTACGCAAACAACCTGTATACGTGGATTCTCTGGATCAAAACCCGTTGTCACGCAAGCAATTGGCTGGAACCGACCAGGTGGTGCGTGAGGACGGTTTTACCAATCTGGAAAAAGCAGAGATGCGTGACTACATATGGGCTATGGTGGATCGGATCCCGGAAAAATACCGCTACCTGATCCTGCTGCGTTATCAACAAGGATTGAAATACGAAGAGATCGCAGGCGTTACCGACTTGCCGGTGGGGACGGTAAAAAACAGGATTTTCAAGGCCAAGGAACTGATCCGCAGGGAGATTGCAGAAGATGGAATGCCCACAAAATGAAAGGCTTGCACACTACGTAGAAGGAGATCTCAGCCCGATTCAATCCGCCATGATCCGTGATCACTTGATTCATTGCAAACCTTGCCGTTCCCGGTTGCGCCAGTTTCAAAAAGTGGAAGCGGGACTTGTCTATCCGCCCATGCGCACACCTCCGCTTTGTATCGAGAAATCGGTCATGCGTCGTTTGTTTCCCGTGTTGCCGACTTACGGGGCCGTGCTGGCTTTTGTGGCGGCCAGTTTTCTGCTTCTGGTTACCTGGATCTACATTTATTTTGATTTTGCCAACAACAGCCTGGTTCAAGCCATGCAGGTCACTTCCAACCGGCTTTTCCGCTTTGCCGGGGGGATTGTCCAGGGGATATCTGCTGTTTTTTCCACTGTTTACGCCTCTTTTAAGGCATTTTCCAAGTTGCTTTCCGCCGTGCTGAACCTTCAAATCCAAGCGGAACTCCTGCTCTTTATGTTACTGATTGCGGCCATGGGGCCGGCCGTGGTTCTGTATCGCATGATTTTTGCGCGCCAACGGAAACAACGGCAAACGCGGGCGATATAATGATGCGAAGATATGTCATGGCTCTCTTGGGGCTGATATTGGTTTCCACATGGATCCAGGCGCAGGGATTCCGGATGCACCGGGACGTCTCGGTCGAGCCCGGAGAAACCGTGGCTGAGAATGTCTTGGCATGGAAAGGCCGGGTGGACATACAGGGAACCCTGGAAGAATCACTGTTTCTAATCGGCGGTAGTGCGAGAATCTCCGGTATCGTGAAAAAAGATGTGATCGGATTTTCCGCAAATATTGAGTTGCTGCCGGGAACCGTTATCCTGGGGGAACTTTTAATGATCGGGGGAGAGTTGAACCGCAAAGAAGATGTCCGGATCGAAGGCGGCCACCTCCACTTTCGCTATGACCTGAAACGTTTGCGCAGCTCGTTGCACCCCATTTTTTCCGAATCCCGTTCCATGGGTTTTTTCCGGGCCGCAAAGATCATTATCTGGTTTGTCATTACCCTGTTGACATTCGTGTTGTTTCCCCGTAGCGTCATGTACGCGGAGGGGGTCCTGTCCGCTCGAACCTGGCGCCTGGGGATTACCGGTTTGGGCACGCTGTTGGTATTTATTGCGCTGACCCTGTTGTGCCTGTTTCTCAGTTTCATTCTGATCGGAATTCCTTTGTTGTTCTTGTTGATACTGGCCTGGTTTGCCGTATTGGTTCTGGGGAGGACCGTGGTGTTTTATGCAATCGGCAGACGCTTGATGCAACGTGCGGGATATGCCGGTTCCAGTGTTCCCCTGGCGCTTTTGGTCGCCACTGTTGGTTTCGGATTGTTAAAGTTCGTCCCGCTGGTGGGTACCGCCGCATTGTTGCTGTTGAATCTGGTGGAAATCGGTACGGGCGCCGCCTACCTGATGCGCCGCCTGCGCAGGCAAAAGGTCACATAGGCACTTTGGCAGGGGAGTGTCTGACACCTGTGGCTGCCGACGACCGTTTTTCAACATGGTAGGCATAAAGCGATTCCTTTGCGCATGCCTCTGTATCGTGATTGCCTTGGGCATGGTAACCTGTGCCAAACCCTGGTTGAAAGGCTTGGAAGCGGGAGAGTGTGTTCCCGCAGATTATGGCGACGTGATCCTGGTTCTGGGCGGCGGACTCAGACCCAACCTGAATTTCGGCTACAGCACGGCCGAACGTCTGAAACTGGCGGTTTCACTTTACAGACAAAACTCCCGTGCCATCATCGTTTCGGATGGCTCTCTTTACCGCGGCAGTCCGGCCGTACCCGTGATGAAAACGTGGTTAACCCGGCAGGGAGTCGCTCCCGAACACATTATCCTGGAAGGCCGCAGCCAAAACACCCTGCAAAACCTCACCCACGGGCTGGCCTTGGTCAGAAGCCGGGGATTTCAGCAGGTGATTGCATGCACGTCACCCTATCATCAGGCGCGGGTGAAAATGCTCATGCAACATTTGGACTATCCTGATTTCCGCATCGCGCGCATGGATGAATCCGAAATCCGTTTCCATTCCGGAGTGCGACAATGGCTGCGCAACCTGCGTTTGATCGCGCGTGAATACCTGGCTATCCTGCGCTTTCGCCTTTTCAGAAGCGCATTGCCTTGACATGAGAGGGTTTTTTCATTAGAATAGCGCTTTCACTCTAACCCCCGTCGCCGGGAAGGAGAATTCAGATGCAAAATATCCTGTTGTTCGGAATTGCTCCAGTCTCAGCCGCAATCGCCCTTCTGGCCGCCTGGCTGTTCTACCGCCAGATCATGAAGCTGCCGGAAGGCAATGCCAAGATGATTGAAATCGCTGAAGCGGTTCGACGAGGTGCCAGGGCATATATCAAACAGCAATACAAGATTGTGGCCATATTTTTCGCGATTGCCGCTATCTTTCTGGCTTTTCTGTCGTATGGCTTGAAAGTGCAGTCTCCCTGGACGCCATTTGCTTTTCTTACGGGTGGTTTCTTCTCGGCTCTGGCCGGGTTTATCGGCATGACCACCGCCACCCTGGCTTCCGCACGCACTACAAATCAGGCCAGGGAATCCCTGGATAAAGCCTTGAAGGTCGCTTTCCGCAGCGGCTCGGTGCTGGGCCTGGTCGTGGTTGGTTTGGGACTGCTGGATGTTTCGCTCTGGTTCATTATCCTGCACATCTGGTTGAAGTACAGCTTGGGTGTGACCACCGTGACCATGCTCTCTTTTGGCATGGGGGCTTCCCTGCAGGCCCTGTTTGCCCGCGTAGGCGGTGGCATCTTTACCAAGGCCGCGGATGTGGGCGCGGATCTGGTGGGAAAAGTAGAAGCGGGTATTCCCGAAGACGATCCCCGTAACCCTGCCACCATTGCCGATAACGTGGGAGATAACGTTGGCGATGTGGCCGGCATGGGAGCCGACCTGTACGAATCCTACGCCGGGTCGATCCTCTCCGCCGCCGCTCTGGGCGCCTCCGCTTTCGCCGCCATGAAAGAGATGGCTTTTAACGCGGTTATCCTTCCCATGGTGATTGCGGGGATCGGCATCATCGCTTCCATTATCGGCGTCTTCCTGGTCCGGACCCGCGAAGGGGCCAGCCAGAAACAACTGCTGCAGGCACTGGGTCGCGGCATCAACTTCAGTTCTTTCCTGATCGTGATCGGCTCACTGGCGGCGGTAGCCCTGTTGTTGCCCGGATATATCGGCGTGTTTGGCTCCATTATAGTGGGATTGTTCGTGGGCATTATCGTGGGCAAAAGTGTGGAATACTACACTTCATCCAGTTTCCGCCCGACCGTGGAAGTCGCCGAAAAATCCAAGACCGGAGAAGCCACGATCATTATTGCCGGGCTGTCATCGGGATTGATCTCGACCGCCATTCCCGTAACGGCCATTGCCGCTGGAATCATGGGGGCCTTCGCCTTTGCCGGCGGTTTTAATGATCCCATGCGTGGTTTGTACGGGATCGCCGTCGCTGCGGTGGGCATGCTCTCCACCCTGGGCATTACGCTGGCAACGGATGCCTATGGCCCCATCGCCGACAACGCCGGCGGCAACGCGGAAATGGCCGGCCTGCCCAAAGAGGTGCGTCAGCGCACGGATGCCCTGGACACATTGGGCAACACCACTGCGGCTACCGGAAAGGGATTTGCCATTGGTTCAGCGGCCCTGACCGCATTGGCACTACTGGCGTCTTATATCGAGGAGATCAAGGCCGGCATGATCCACATCATTCATCGAAGTGGAGAGATCGCGGTGGGAGCCGGAAAGGTTTTTACTAACATTGAAGATGTCGCGCGAATCAATATCAGCGGATTCGTTTCTATCTTTGAAGTCAACCTCATGAATCCCAAGGTAATCGTAGGCATCTTCCTCGGATCCATGATGGCGTTCGTATTCTCGGGTTTGACCATGAAGGCTGTGGGACGAGCCGCTTCCGCCATGGTGGACGAAGTGCGTCGGCAGTTCAATGAAATTTCGGGAATCCTGCAGGGTACGGAAAAACCGGACTATGCATCCTGCGTGATGATCTCGACCAAGGGGGCGCAACGAGAGATGATCCTGCCGTCATCATTGGCAATCATGGTTCCCATCCTGACCGGAATCATCTTCGGCGTTCCCGGGGTTATGGGGTTGTTGGTCGGTGCTCTCGGTGCGGGTTTTGTTCTGGCTATATTTATGGCCAATGCCGGTGGTTCCTGGGACAACGCCAAAAAGTACATTGAAGAAGGCAATCTGGGCGGGAAAGGCTCTCCCGCGCACAAGGCCGGCGTGGTTGGAGACACAGTCGGGGATCCCCTGAAAGATACTTCCGGTCCTTCACTGAATATCCTGATCAAACTGATGAGCATGGTGTCGATCGTGGTGGCCGGACTGATCGTCGGCTATTCCATTTTGTAATCATATACGAAAAAACAGGGGATGGTTGAAAAGCGGGTTCCCTTACTTTACTCTATAGGCATTGGGGTTTTCTCACGCTGAAGCGAAAGAAAGCAGAAGGGGTAATATGGAAAGCAAATCAGACAATACTGGAATCGCAACGGTTGATTTGCCCTTCCCAAAATTCAAATCGGGAAAGGTGCGAGAAGTATTCACTGTCGGAGATCAATTGCTGATTGTGTCCACGGATCGTCTTTCCGCCTTTGATTACGTGCTTCCCACTTTGATTCCCGACAAGGGCAAGGTGCTGAACCGCCTGTCTTCCTTCTGGTTTCACCAGACCCGGAAGTTGATTCCCAACCATTTGGTGACGGATGCGCCGCATGAACTGGAATTGTTCAAGCCGTATGCAGAACAATTAAGGGACCGGTCCGTTCTAGCGCGAAAACTGGATGTGTTTCCCGTAGAAGCCATTGTGCGCGGATACCTGGCTGGTTCCGGATGGAAGGCGTACGCCACTTGCAAAGAAATATGCGGCATTCCCCTGCCCAAAGGATTGAGATTCAACGATCAGCTCCCCGAGCCGATATTCACTCCCTCCACCAAGGCCGAGTCCGGGCATGACGAAAACATCACTTTTAAAGAGTTATCGTCGCGGGTGGGCATGGAGAACGCCTCCAGAATCCGTTCCCTTGCCCTGGAACTCTACCAGTTTGGAAGTCAATTTGCCCGAAAAAAAGGCATCGTTATCGCTGACACGAAATTTGAGTTCGGATGGGATGCGGATGGAGCGATTGTGCTGGTAGACGAAATTTTCACCCCCGACTCTTCCCGTTTCTGGAAAGTGGAAGAATACCACTCCTGCCATGCCGCCGGCAATGAACCGCCGGCGTTTGATAAACAATTTGTGCGAAATTATCTGTTGAAAACCGATTGGGACCGCAACAGCCAGCCGCCGACCCTGCCCGGAGAAGTGGTTGATCAGACTCGAAGCAAGTACCTGGAAATGCTGAGAATCCTGACTGGAAAAGTACAATAATGATTCCCGGCTTGAATTGGTTGGACATCGTTTTTATCATCCTCATCCTCGTTTCCACGGTAATGGGCATTGTGAAAGGCTTGGTGAGGGAGTTGCTGTCTTTGTTCTTTTTTGTTTTGGCCGTGGTGTTGTCATTCCTGTTTTTTCGCGACCTGGGGTTTTACCTCTCCGCAACCATTCGCAACAGTGAAATCGCCAACCTGGTAGCGTTCGGCACGATTTTCGTCGGTGTACTTTTGCTGGGAGCTCTGGTCACCTGGGTGGCACGAAAAGTTTTTTCAGTCGACCCCCTACGCGCCATCGACCGCATTCTGGGGGGTGCATTCGGAACGGTCCGGGGGATACTGATTTCAGGGATCATTGTGTTCCTCTTGGTGGTATTTCCCGTAAATGAACGCATTACGCGCGAGTCCAGGCTTTCTCCTTTGCTCTTGCGGACCGTAAACCTAGCTCTTCAGGCCATCCCCGGGAAATATCGCCAGCAGGTTCAAAACTTTTTCAGGAAAGAGAATGGACAAGAAAACCCAGGAATTGGCTGATCAGTTCAGCAACCTGACCATCAAGCGCCAGATGAAAATCCTGGCACTGAAATCCGCAAATTCTCGCCTGTATTTTAGAGAAATCATGCAGGAATTTGAGAAAACGTTACTGACTGCCATTCTTGAAAAGAACGGTTACAACGTGTGCCGGGTTTCTTCCGTGGTGAAACTGCATCGAAATACCATCAAAAAAAAGCTGCAAAAATTGAATATCAAAGAAAAACGCAAAAAAATAGAGAAAACTCAAGAAACAAAAAGAAAATGACTAAGAATATTTCGCTTACTACTTAAAGTTGCGATTAATTACGTTTGACATCAGCGCTATCTTTATATTATAATACCACTCTAAAGAAAACCTGACATTTCTGTTTAAAGGAGGAGAAAATGGCAAAGAAAATCACCTTGGGTGAGGAGGCACGCCAAGCCGTACTGCGAGGCGTCAATCAATTGTCGGATACGGTAAAAGCCACAATGGGCCCCCGTGGCCGCAATGTGGTACTGGAAAAAAAGTTTGGTTCTCCGACCGTCACCAAAGACGGCGTTACCGTGGCCAAAGAGATCGAACTCGAAGATCCCCTGGAGAACTTGGGCGCACAGATGATCAAGGAAGTGGCTTCCAAGACGTCCGACATAGCCGGTGACGGAACCACCACTGCCACCGTATTGGGACAGCGGATCTACCAGGAAGGTTTGAAAATGGTGGCCGCCGGTGCCAATCCAACGCTGATCAAGAAAGGCATCGATTTGGCTGTCAATGAATTGGTACAAAACCTGGAGGATTTGAGCAAAAATGTTTCCGGCCAGATGATTGCGCAGGTGGGGACCATCTCCGCCAATAACGACGTCTCGATCGGCAGCATCATCGCCGAGGCCATGGATAAGGTGGGCAAAGACGGCGTGATTACGGTTGAAGAGGGCAAGTCCCTGGAAACCACCCTGGAATTTGTCGAAGGTATGCAATTTGATCGCGGCTTCCTCAGCGCCTATTTCGTGACCGACGCGGAGCGCATGGAAGTGGCTATGGAGAATCCCTTTATCCTTCTGCACGAAAAAAAGATCTCCAACCTGCGTGAGATGCTGCCTTTGCTTGAGCAGATCGCCAAGTCGGGCCGTCCGCTGGTGATTATCGCCGAGGACGTTGAGGGCGAAGCGCTTGCCACCCTGGTTTTCAACAAGGTACGCGGCATGCTCAATGTGGTTGCCGTAAAGGCTCCGGGATTCGGTGACCGGCGCAAGGCCATGTTGGAAGATATCGCCATCCTTAGCGGCGGTAAAGTGATTTCCGAGGAATTGGGGATGAAACTGGAAAACGTCAGCCTCGATTACTTGGGTTCCGCCAAAAAGGTCACCGTGGACAAGGACAACACCACTATCGTAGAGGGCGGAGGTACGGATGCGGACATCAAGGGCCGGATCCAGCAGATCAAGCGCCAGATTGAAGACACCACTTCAGACTATGATCGTGAAAAGCTGCAGGAGCGCCTGGCCAAGCTCTCAGGCGGTGTGGGTGTCATTCGCGTTGGTGCGGCAACCGAAACCGAATTAAAGGAAAAGAAGGCCCGGGTGGAAGATGCCATGCATGCCACCAAGGCGGCCGTGGAAGAGGGGATTGTCCCCGGTGGCGGCGTTGCGCTCTTAAAGAGTGGTGAAAGCTTAAAGAAAATGAAGCTGGAAGGCGACATGCAGTTCGGCGTCAATATTCTGCTCAAGGCCATTGAAGAGCCCCTGCGCCAGATTACGGCCAACGCGGGTTACGAGGCCAGCACCATTATCGAAAAGATACGCCGTTCCCGTAATGTCAACTTCGGTTTTGACGCATTAACCGAGAAATACACGGACATGCTCGAAGCCGGAATTATCGATCCCACCAAGGTTGTGCGTACGGCACTGCAGAATGCGGCTTCCGTTGGCGGCCTCTTGTTGACTACGGAAGGACTGATTACAGAGATCCCCGAAGAAGACAAGACGCCTCCCATGCCCGCCGGCGGCGGAATGGGCGGAATGTACTGATCCATCCTATAGAATCGATCAAAGGGCCCTTCCCGTTCAGGAAGGGCCCTTTTTTTTGTGCAGACAAAAGTTGGCTGAGCAGAAAATCGTGGCCCCCGGGTTGAAAAATGGGCAAAAATTGGTATAATATAGTTTCCAGAGCTGGGAAGTCGTCTAACGGTAGGACATATGACTCTGGATCATAGAATTGGGGTTCGAATCCCTGCTTCCCAGCCATCTTAACGAATCGTACATACCGGTCCCGACGGGGATCGAATGTGTTCGAAAGCATATATGCATTTATCCCGGGCGGCGCTATCGTCTAGGGGTTAGGACGGGTGATTCTCAGTCATCAAACCGGGGTTCGAATCCCCGTAGCGCTGCCATTCACATCAATTGCCGGGATTTAAATCTTTTTGTTTGGATCTCTTCCATTCTGTGTGGGTTTGGAAGTTTTTTTTGAAAAAAAGGAAAAACTGCAGAAGAGTACCATCTCGGGCATAATTCAACGCTCACCACTTCGGTCCAGACCCATTACGGTCTTCGTCGGTTTAAGCCGACCACGGCGGATGTTTGGAATGGTTCCGCGGCCGGCTTTCGTCTTCGGGGAGTACCCCTCAGCCGACCATCCTGTCTCAGACCATGGGTCCCCGGAACCTGCCGTTTGCGTTCACTTATGCTTTGTGCCCTGCGGGTACTCGTCTTAACAACCAGCCGCCAATCATCAGTGCGGGCTTACCCACACAAAACCTAATAGATCCCAACTTTTCAACTTTCTTATTTCAACTCTTCAACTTTTTATGGCAACAACGCGGTCGAAAGAAAAGGAAGGTAGGTGATCAGCAATACGGTGACCAGCTGAATCAGGAAAAAGGGAATTACATTGCGGTAAATGCGGGAGAGCGGTTCATTAAAGCGGTAGGAAGCCAGAAAGAGGTTTAATCCTACCGGCGGGGTCAGGTATCCCAACTCCATGTTCGCCAGAAAAATAATCCCGAGATGAACGGGGTGGATCCCAAACAATTGCCCCAGGGGCAGAATCAGGGGCACGACCACCATGATGGCGGAAAAAATATCCATCAGGCATCCGGTGGCCAGTAGCACAACGTTCAGGATAAGCAGGAAAACGTATTTGGACCCGATATGGGCTTCAACCCAATGGGTTAACGAGACCGGAACTTCCGCGTCCACGATGTAATAGGAAAGTCCCTTGGCCAGGGCCAGGATAATCAGTACGCCGCCGATAATGGGAACGCTTTTGTGCAGTACCCGTCCGAGATCCCTGATTTTCAGGTCGCGATGGATCAGGAATTCCAGTATAAACGCGTAAACCACCGCCAACGCACTGCTTTCCACCAGAGTGGTTAAACCGCCGAAAAAGGAGAGCAGAATCGCCACAGGCAAAAGGATTTCGCCCAGGGCAACGCCCACGGCCCGGAATGCGGGACCGGTTTCAAAGGGCTGCCGGGGTATGCGCCGACGGCGCGCATAGGAAATACCGAAAACGGCCAGGGCGGATATCATGACCAGGCCGGGAACGATTCCCCCGATAAACATCTCTTTGATACTGACGCCAGCGGCCACGCCGTAGATAATGATGGGAAGACTGGGAGGGAACAGCAGGCCCACACTGCCTGAAGCGGTCAACAGCCCATGGCTGAAACGCTTTTCATACCCGCCCTGGTTCAGGACATAGGCCAAAAGGGCGCCAAGGGCAAGGATGGTGACGCCCGAAGCGCCGGTAAACGTGGTAAAAAAAGAGCAAACCAGCACGCTCATCAAAGCCAGGCCACCGGGAATCCACGAAAAAAGGTTCCGGAACAACTGAACCAGTCGTTCACCGGCGCGGCTCTCGGAAAGGATGAACCCCGCTACGGTAAACAGGGGAATGGCGGGAAGAGAGTGACTGATCAACATGGAGTAGGCTTCGTTTGGTATGACTTCCAGGGGTTGACCGGCGCGGGCGAAAAGCAGGGTTGCGATGCCGCCTAGAACCAGAAAGATCGGCGCCCCAAGCAGGGCCGCAAGAATGAGGAGAAGGATCAGGGGCAGGACCAATGTGGATAGAATCGGCAAAATGCCCTCAGACAGCCAGCTCCAGAAAGTCAATTGGCTTGCAAACAAGGTGTTGATTGCATTGCCTGCTTCCATGGAGGCAACCACGGTTCCACCGATAAAGGCGGCAAAGCCTCCGAACAGTCGCAGCTTCCGGCTGGGTAGGCGCAACGCATGTCTCACGGCCATGACGGCAAATGCCAAAGGCATGACCACGATTGGAATCCAGATGGGCAATGGCCCGATCCGTTGTCCCGGAGCGAATCCGTTCAGGGTGAAAGATAGGGAAGTCCAGGTAAACAACGTTAATAGAGACACGGCCACGATATGCACAAAAGTGTCCGCGCCGCGGCGGACTCTATCGCTTAAATGAAAATTCAAAGACAAGGCCAGGTGGCGTTTTTCCCGGGCCGTGGTCATGGCGCCAAGAAAAGTGATGGCCAGAACCAGGTGGTGGGTATACTGACCCGAGTTCGGTACCCCACTGTGGAAAAATTTGCGTACCATTACTTCCATGGCGGGGAAAAAAGCCAGCAGGATTATGGAAATGTAGGCCGCGGCATTTTCCAGCCGCCGCCACCAGGAACCGAGGTCAACCCCCATCTTTTTGTTCCCTGATTTCTTTGAGAATCGTGGTGAATTTTTGGTAGATCTCGCGGGAGAAGGCCTTACCCACAAGCACTTTCATTCCTTTTTCCGCGGCCGCTTCCCAGGCGGGGATTTCCTCCGGCTTGACATGGTGAATGGTCAGTCCATGCTTTACCATGGTATCGAGGGCTTCATGCTCAAGACGGATGGTGTCCTGGTAGAGTTGATCGGACATCTGACGGGCACGTTGCATCATCGGCGCGCGGAATTCCTCGGGGATCCGATTCCAGAACCGTTCCCCAATGACGATGGCCCCCACCAGGGGAGCGACCTTTAAATCACACATGTGTGAAGCCTGGGAGAAATACTGCCCGGATGCCGCCAGCATGGGTGGAAGGTAGAATGAATCCACCATTCCGCTTTGCAAGGCCATCATCAGGTCTTTGAGGTCATTGGGAATGACCCGGAATCCGGCCTCTTTCCAGGCCTGTGCCAACAGGGGTTCTCCGGTTACGAACGAAATGCGCAGGTGACGCACATCTTCCGGCGTACGAACGGGTTGTCTGGAAAAGAAGTTGACCCAACCGGAAGTAGACCAGATCACCACTTTGAAACCTTTTTTTTCGATCCCGGCTTCAAATTCAGGTTTCAGGCGTGTCAAAAGCCGGGACAACTCATGGTCGTTGCGGATTCCGAACGGAATGTTGAGTACGTAGATATCGTTATAGATCTTTTTCAGCCCACGGTTGCTGAGAGCCGCTCCGCCGAGGATGCCCATCCGCACTTTGCGGATCATATCGTCTTCATTGCCGGCAATCTCACCCGGGTAAAGCTTCAACTCCACTTTTCCCTGCGTGATCCGTAGCCAGTCCCGGCTCAATTCCTGTAGGGCTTTGCCCCAGGGAGAGCGCTCAGGCGCGATGGTTCCGATCTTGATGGTGATACCCTGGAGAGTGGCGGCCAGAGTGAAAAACAACATTATCGAGAATGCGGCAAGTTTTCCTCTGTGATTCATTTCCTATTCTCCTCTAATCCGGATTCAGGAGTTGAATGCAATTGTGGGGACTGAGGGGGCGGCGCTTCCAGGAAAAAGTCTTCCTGGTGATCCAGCAGCCAGCGTGCCCGGCGCTGGTTCAATACCGTAATCAGGCGATTGTCCGGATTCGCATCGGGATCAATTTGCAACGCCTGGTTCAACAACTCCCTGAACTCGTCCGCACGTTGCTGCTTGATTGAAACCGTTGTGGCCAGTGCCAGGAAAGGAGCGGTGGATTGTTGCCGGGAAACAGCGACGGAACGTTGGAAATGGTTTCGGGCTTTTTCAAAATCACCACCCATGTAATCCGGTAAAGATCCGTAATAGAGTACGAAAAAATCGTGAATCGAACCGTTGCTGAATTCAGGGTCGAGTTCGAGTACCCTTTCCAGCAAGGCCTCTGCTTGGGGAACGGTCAGGCCCAGATCCATGTCAAAGGGATCAATGGCGTAGGCGGCCACCCAGCCGGCGGCCGCCCAGTAAAGAACCGGCACATCTTGCGGAGCGCACAAATCCGTTGCCCGCGTATGGGGCTTTTTTGCCAGCAACGTGCGAAAACCGGGATATCTCAGCTCCATTTCATGCAAAAGAATATTCCGTCCGCGCAGGTAGAGGTTGCGTGCCCTCTGCAGCAGTGCCTCTTTGCGATGATAGTCGCGGTTGGTCAGCATAGATGCCGGAGTCTGCAAATAGGCATTGGCATACATGATGTACATGCTGCCTGTCTGGACGCGCAGGCCCGAATGGCCTGGAATGGAACTCATCAATGATTCATACAACTTGATGGCAAAGGGCAGGGCGTCTCCCACCAGTTCCGGGTCGTTGTCCGATGTAAACACGTTGCCGCTTTCGCCAGTGGTCAGGCTGTCGGCCACCATGTTCATGGCCATACGTCGAACTGAACAGGACGCAAAAAGCAGCAAAAGCAACGCGGACGTTAACAGGGCCCCGAGGCGACCAACATTTATGTTCGTGCCGCTCATCCTTCAGCTCCTTTCATATTTATCCCGGACATTGTACACCGGCCACCGGGATCCCGGCAAAAGTACGCAAGACCTCTGACCGGATCCATCACTCCCATCGCCCGGATGCCATGTGTCCAAGCGAACCATGCCGTTTGCGGCGAAAAGTCGGGGTTACTCCGTAACCTCTTCAAATCCGACGGATCCGATGAAAGCCGCCTCACTCTGGTAGTCGTTCATGTCCTGCAGGTACAAGCGGACCAGGACTTTTGCCGGCACTTTGCCCCCGAACATATCCCCCGGAACCGCCGGGTCCGTGATCAGAGCCAGGGATCCTGCATAAAACCCCCGGATCGGTTGGCGCACCGCCTTCAGGTTTATTCCCAGGGATTCATAATTATCCATGGTGATTTCCAGGATCTGCTCGTTTTCAGCCGTGTATACCTTCATATACCAGTTAATGATCTTTCCGGAAACCTGATTGGCTGAAGCAACCGATGCTTCAACATAAAAATAGGTCATGTTCTTTACGAGGTTCCGCGAGGCCAGGGAGGTAATGTAATCGATAAAATATTCACCCTGAATGCGTTTGCAACCGTTCATGGATACCATCGATAACAGCAGGGTTAAAATGACCAGTGCGTAAGTCAGTTTTTTCATTATATCTCCATCCTGCAACATACAAAATATATCACAGTAACCGGCAAAGCTCAACGCTTCCATTTCAACACAAAACAGGAGATACTGATAAACCTGATCCGTGCAGGCTGGTTGATTCAGGTTTTTACTTTCTGTTTTCTCTTGCGGTTTCGTGGGGCGGGTAGTAGCGGCGGATAAACGCTTCCTGCACGCGAAATGACCAATGAACACCGCGGATGTAGTTACTGCATTCCGCTATCTTGCCCGCTTCCAGCAATTCCAGAATATGGCGATGCTCGATCATGGACGCACGTTCCCATTCGGGAATCCAGTGGGGTTGAGGAGGAAAATCATAGAGGCGGCGTTTTTGCGTGTCCACAATGTGGATCAGGCGCGGATTGCGGCACAAAGACAAATAGGTGTTGTGGAACGCCAGGTTGCGACGGTAAAACAAATCAAACGCGGAGTCGTTGATGGCGTGGTCCATGCCCAGGATCAAATCCTGCATGGTCTTGAAATGGCGCGTTTTTATGCGAGGGAAAGCCGATACCAGCGCCATGCTCTCAAGGGCGCCGATGATTTCGTAATACTGGCGGACATCTTCCAGCGTGACCGGATTCACGTACACGCCGCGCCGCGGCCGGATGGTTACGAAACCCTCGGTTTCCATGCGGATCAAGGCGTCCCGCAGAGGCGTCTTACTGATTCCCAGGCGACGGCTGATGGCATTGAGATCGATGGGTTTGCCCGCGGCCAGTTCGCCACGGTGGATTCGTTGCCTCAGGTATTCGTACACCCGCTCCATCAATGAGCGGGTGTCAAGGGATAATTTGCCGCCGGACATGGAAACCAATATACCATGATACCGCGAAAAGGCGCAATTTTGAAAACCAACCTACATCCGGCGCGGGCATCGTGAGATGGGTCATTCGCGGCCTTGACTTGCGTTTGAGAACGGTAAGCAAGCGAATCTTCGGAAAGTATTGATATGTCATCGTTTTGGGGGATATGCAAAAAA
>OMKS01000834.1_pt1 | contig 28757 bp, 14 predicted proteins | sample 1674721 | NCBI WGS metagenome assembly OMKS01 (sample SAMN06264996, study PRJEB25208) | sediment metagenome | isolation source: hot spring sediment | place: USA: California | collected 2014-09-02 | reverse complement strand
TGATCCTTTATTCATGTAACCTGAATAAAGTTCACTGACAACCTGGCCCAGTATATTATAGATATGGATGCGGATTTCATCATTTTTCGGCATCGAAATACGAATGTTCGCTGTTGGATTGAACGGGTTCGGGTAGACGTTCAGAGCAAAAACAGCAGCCAAAGTATTCAGATCAGATTCGATCGAAGAAGCCGTTGACAGACGTCCTTTTTCACTCAACAGTGACCAGCCATCCAGCCACATGGTTTCATCAAAAGCACCGGCATAGTCCGTCTGCACAAAGAATCCATCATCGGGCAGACTGACGTAATGTATATATGCCGGAGAGCCGGCAGCCGGTCGGGGATCAATGATACCCGCTCCGTCTTCGCGACCGTTCAGTTCCATGAACATCGGATCGACATCAACAGCTGTCATCCCGGGATTATCGGTATGAAACTGACCATTGGCACAATCATAAATGATATTGTTTTCATTAAACAGCAGTGAATCACCGATCAGCACCTGAGTCGCCGCATCGGAAACCCGGACACCGACGCCGTTTCCATATGCCACAATGACATTCCGGAAATCACCACCGGTGCCTTCGCGCAGACGGATCATCTGGTCGGAACCGTCATTGGTCGGTGTACCGCCACCGGGACCGATCAGGGTCACGTTATGGAACTGCGGGAAGGAGCGAGGCTGAACATCCATGTTGCTGCCGGAGTTGTCCATCTCAAATCCACGACCACATTTATCCTGACCGAGAATGGCAAATAAAAACTGTCCTTTCCCCTGATAACCTTCATCAGTATCAAAGGCATCATCGCCACAGAAAAGTACCGACAGATGGCGTACATTTACAGTTCCACCGAAAAACTCAAAACCGTCATCCAGGTTGTAGGCAACTTCGCAATGGTCAACAACAGTTCCATCACCGACACCGGCGAAGGTAATCCCGTTGATCTCATTGTCCTGTCCGATCGAACGACCGCCGTACCAGACCCGGACATAGCGCAAGATACCGCTGTCATCATGGGGATCGTTACCACCGTAAGGGACACCAACCAGACCTTCAACAAAGGATTCACCCTTATTTGTAGGTGCATTTCCAAGCAGAATCAGACCACCCCAGGTACCCCGCTGCGGCAGCTGGTCTTCCGGTAAGTTCGAGGTAAACGTGATCGGCGCATCGTGAGTACCGTCCGCGATGATCCTGGCGCCGCGCTCAATTATCAGAGCCGGAGCTAAGCCGGTTCCATCATCCGCCTCAGACTTGATGACCGTTCCCGGTTCAATGGTGAGCGTCACACCTGACTTCACAAAGGTCTGACCAACCAGCAGATAATCGGTATCCGCTGTCCAGATTGTATTTGTTGGAATGTCACCGCTGATCTGCGTCTGGGCAAATACGAGCGACATTGTTCCGATTAATCCCAGCAAAGTTTTTTTCATGGAAATCCTCCTTTAAAATTTAATTACACGTTAAAAGATGTCGTAACTCAACCCGATACTGAAACTGCGACCGGGGTGATATTCAGTTGTTTCGAGATACTTTCCTGAAGCCGGGTCTTCCTGTGCAAAGACCACTCTCGAATTCAGGATATTTTTCATTTTGAAACTTAATTTCAGTTTTGCGTACGATTGCGACGCCATAAAATTCAACGAATGAAACGGTAATTCATACTCATCGGGCAACGGGCTGATACCCAATGATACCAGCCGTTTACTGAAAGCATTATAACTCAGGGCAGCATTGAATCCTTTTAAATTCGTATAGGTGATACTCGCATTGACAATAAAATCCGACTGCCCCTGCAGCGGGCGTTTGGTCAGGTTGCCCTGATTCGGAATCGCTTGACCGGTAAAGATTGTAATCGAATCATCGGGAGTAACCTCCGACTGGGTCCAGGTAAAGTTGAACAGCAAGCTGCTCTTACCATAGCTCGTAGGAATGAAATCCAGACCGGTTCGGGAATCGAATTCAATTCCCCAGCTTTGAGCCTTGTTTGTATTCTGATACGTCCGGTAGCGTTTGTCCGACAAATCAAACATGGCTCTTTCAATCGGGTTGTAAAAGTCTTTCTTAAACAGACTGACCGCAAGCACTTCACCGGCGGAATGGAACCACTCAGCCCGCAGGTCATAATTATGGATATTGGTGGTCTTCAACCAGGGATACCCGACTACAATTTCACCACCGTAAAGCGCCTGAAACTCAAACGGTGCCAACTCGCGGAACTCTACCCGGGCGACAGTCCGGGAGTGTGACAAACGGATATTGAAGTTATTCGGTAACTGGACAAACAGGTTGTATGACGGCAGATAATCCACTTTATGGTAGGCGATATCAACCGTATCCCCTAAAATATTACTGTAATATTTTTCACCGTTTGCGGGACTGTAGGGCGTCATATTCTGCGCATAATCTTCCCGCCGGACTCCGGCGATAAAGCGAACAATATTCAAGGGACTATAAAGACCCAATCCGAGGGGTATATCCACCATAAAATAGAACGCATCCAGATTTTCCACTGCCCGATATCCATCATTGGGTTGGGTATTTTCAGCTATAATCAAACCCGGATTCACTGATCCGTCTTCATTAACGGAAAAATAATTGGAGTCAACCAGAGCGCTCCCCAGTTCATCAATATCATAATAGACGGTCAGATCGCTGGGGATTTCGCCGACAAACCACTGATAGGCATACTTGTTGTAAAATACCCGCCGGGTAAAATCACGATTCTTATTCTGAAAACGGCTACCGACTTTCAATTTGTATTCACTCTCAAAGCGGTCCTTAACAGTCAGCATATAGTTGAGGTCAATGTTTTCGTTGTTGTCATCGCCTTCGGTAAAATCACGGGTGCCGGCACTCCAGCCATAGGTGTCCATCTGATAATACTCAACCGTATCACCATCAATGATCTGATTTTTCACACGATAATTATTGCCCTTGAAGTCAGGTTGATAGAGTTCGGACCGCCCCCTGTTATAGGACCAGTCAAACTTATGTTTCGCATAAAAATTGAATTGATGGTTACCGCTGAGCGTCAGATTGCTGATGCTGCGTTCGGCATAAAATTCTTTATAGAAAATACCATCATCAAACTGATCTGCCATTCCCCGACCGAGATTCACATAACTTTCCGAGTTATGAGTAAAGACATAATGGAGGGCAACTTTCTGGCTGTTCAGAAATTTGAAGCCGGTGCTGAAGGTTGCGGCTATATTTGTATTGTAACCAGACTTACGGTTCGTTACATCAATATCTCTGAATAAACCGCTGTTATCGGAACCGTATAAAATGTCATTACTGACCTTGTAGGAATAATCATTGGAAAATGAGGTGTTCGCAAAATATCCCCATTCAAGATAATCGGTAATGGTATAGCGGTTTCCGAGACTCAACCCCAGTGAAATCGGCTTTGAGGCTTGTCCATTCCGGGTCGTATAATCGGTCTTGAAATCCCGACCAACCTGACCCAGCAGTTCAGCCCGCTCCAGATGGGTATTGTAACCGGGAATATTATACACATTCAGATTGACGCCATCAGGTATACTGGAAGGCATGGCGTGCCGGCGCTTATCAAATCCCCAAAATCCGGAACCTGAATTAGACGTCGGCACCATGTAAGCCTGATTCCGCCTTGGATAGGTCTTTGCTGATCCGGAAACACTAACGGAAAGGATACGGTTATCGGGATAGGCTTTGGTTTTTATATTAATATTACCACCAGCGAAGGCACCCGGCATATCCGGTGTATATGTTTTATACGCAGTGACACTTTCGAGAATTGAGGACGGAAAAAGATTCAGAGGCACTGTTTTCTTTTCCGGCTCCGGGCTGGGGATCGGAGCACTGTTCATCTCTGTAGTTGTATAGCGATCGCCCAAACCGCGTACATAGACGAATTTATCATCTATAATGGTCACACCGCTGATACGTTTAGCTGCTTCGGCTGCATTGGAATCACCGCTGCGGCTGATCTGCGAGGCGGCAATTCCATCCTGGGTATTCACAGAATTTCTCTGCTGAGTGAGCATGTAACTATCGCTGACCCGGTTCGCCTGAACTTCAACAATGACACTAGCCATCTCGAGGCTGGTCGGCTCAACCGAAATATCAATCCGGCTCAACTGTCCATTCCTGATCTCAACATCATTGATCTTTTTTTGCTGATAACCGATATATGTCACCATCAGTGAGTAGCGACCAGCCGGTATATTCCGAATGGTGTAAAAACCATCAAGATCCGTTGCGGAACCTTGCGAATTTTCCACCAGAATCACATTTGCACCCATTAGCGGATCACCGGTTCTACTATCGAAAACGCAGCCGGAAATATCTCCGAATTGGGCATAAGCAATCAGGGTACTGCTGCAAATTGTAATCATAAATATCAGAATTCTTTGACTCATCTCTTCTCTTCCTTTTTTTGTTACTCGTTGGAAATGAACATCAACTCTTCTAAAGTTGCCCAACATTACACAAGGCATATAAACAGAGTGTAAACGGATTGTTAAAATTGTCTTATTTTTGCAACGGGGATAACAATTTTGGAAGACTCTGACAATCAACCGGCATTCATCGGTCTGTTCGATTATTTTTGCAGATTATTGTGAGATAAATCGGAATAATGCTTAATTCGCCGACTGTTTCAGCGGGAGCCGGATCGTGAATTTGGTACCCCTGTGGCGCTCGCTGGCGATATTTATACTACCGTTATGCAGTAATACAATATGCTTGGCAATGGAGAGTCCCAGACCGGTTCCGCCCAGGCGCCGCGAATGCGATTTATCCACCGTATAAAAACGCTCGAAAACTCTGGATAGCTGGTCAGCCGGAATCCCGATCCCGGTATCTTCGATTTCAATAACCATATCCGCACCATCCTGCTGAAAGACGACTCTGATCTCTCCCGACTCGGTATATTTGATCGCATTATCCAGCAGATTGATAAAGACCTGTTCCAGCTTGAATCGGTCTGCCGAGAGGTTGGGTATCTCAGCGGGAATCTCCCAGAACAGGCGCAACCCTTTCTGTTTCAATTTATCTTCGAACAGTTTCGTCAGGTCAGCCCGGATTTTTACCGGCTCTATCTCCTCGATTTCCAGCTGCGTCGTATCTTCAATCTCATTCAATATCAGCAGATCGTTTACGATATTGATCAGGCGGTCGGTATGCCGGTTGATTATATCCAGATAGCGTTTGTTGGTACTGGTAAAATCCTCCTGCAACGTCTCAACAAATCCCTTTATCGCCGTCAACGGCGTCCGCAGTTCATGGGAAACATTGGCGATAAAGTCCTTTTTATATAGTTGCAGGTTTTTGATATCGGTAATGTCGTGCAGGATCAGGAGAGTATTTTCAGTGGTGCCGATTCGACTGATGCTGCAGAGACAGGTTTTTTGACCCAGCATGATCTCTTCATTCAGTTCAGCGCCAGATTTTATCGCATCATCAATGAATTTTTGAAGCGCTCTATCCTGAAATACTTTGCGGTAATGCCGGTCGCCGGTGTCCGGCTGTCCGACCGGCAGGTCGTTCTTTTGATTGGTCAAAATAACCTGTCCATTCCGCTCAATAACATATAAATCCGATGGAACGGCGGCAATAATTGTCTGCAATTGATCCCGTTGCAGAGAAATTTCAGCAAAAGACTTCTGCAGGGTTTCAGTCATCAGATTGAAAGCAATCGCCAGATATCTGAAAACGCTTTTCGGCTCAATTTTGACCCGAACATTAAAGTCGTTACGCGAAATTTTTTCAGCCGCCGCGACCAGCTCCCGCACCGGTCGGTACATTTTATTGCTATAGATCAAGACTCCGATCAGAACCATGATCAGCAACAAGGCTGTGATATAGAAAATTCTGAAACGCAGCGTACTCAGCAGGTTTTCCACATCCGACAGGTAAAGGCTCGTTCGTGCCACTGCAATCACCCGGTCACCGGCAATAATCGGTGTCGCCACATAGAGCATCTTTTTTTTCATGGTCGTACTAAAACGAATATTCCGCCCAACTTTGCGGTTGTAAGCTGCCCGAATCTCCTCCCGGTCGCCATGGTTTTCCATTTCCTTCGGATCATTCTCAGAATCAGCCAAAACGACACCCTCCGGATCAATCATGGTAATACGGGTATTAATCCGATGCCCCAGCTCTTTGATAAAACCGTCCAAGCGGGAGTAATCACTAGCTGTTTCACTAACGTTAATACTCTGCTCGATGGTATAATTCAGGTAGACGAGGTTACTGGTCAGGGTATCAATATAGTTCTTGCGAATTATACCGAATGATACCATCAGCAGGGTCGCAGTCAGAACCAAAATAACGATAACATAACTCAGGAACAGCGTAAAGAAATAGCGCTTCTTGTTGATCATTCCAGCTTGTATCCCACTCCCCGGATATTTTTAATATAGCATCCGGCTTTGCCCAATTTTACCCGTAAATGCTTGATATGGACGTCAATCGTACGCGGAATTACGAACTTTTCATCGCCCCACAAACTACTTAATAATTGTTCTCTGGAAAAAACCCACCCGGGTCTGGAAATCAGCACTTTCAAAAGGTTAAATTCCGTCAGAGTCAGACCAATATCTTGATTATCAACAAAAACCGCATGGCGCTGCATATCCAGCACCAGGTCTTCATGCAGCTTGATGATGTTTTCCGGTTCCACAGATTGATAACGACGCAGCACCGCTTTGACCCGGGCAACCAGTTCCCGGACCGAAAAGGGCTTGGTAATATAGTCATCAGCGCCCAATTCCAACCCCAGCACGCGATCAAATTCATCGCCTTTGGCTGTTAGCATTATGATTGGTAAATGTGCGGTTTTTGCGTCCTGCTTCAAGAGTTTGCACACTTCGATCCCGTCCATATCGGGCAGCATCAAATCAAGGATCAATAAATCGGGGATCTGAGTGTCCAGATGATTAAATAGCCGGTTCGCCTGTAAAAATTTTACCGTCCGATAATTTGCTTTGGTCAAATGAATCGAAACCAGTTCCAGAATATCCGGTTCGTCATCCACGATTGCGATCAGTTCGTTCAAATTGTCACCTGCTTACATGGTGGCGTTTTCCTCATTCGGAAATTTAATTAGAAAGTGATACCGGTACAGTTAAATTCTGGTTAATAATGATTAGTGTTGAAAACGTCTCAAGTACCGTCAGGAAACGATTTTCCCGAAGCGGTTCCAGCGAATCTTCTGAGTAAAGCGGTATAGCGGCACCTCTTTGTCCACCGACAACCAGACAATAATCGCCCGCCCCACTACCAGATTAAAGGGTACAAATCCCCAAAACCGGCTGTCCAGGCTGTTATCGCGATTATCACCCATCATAAAATAGTGATCCTGCTCAACGATATAATGGTCATGAGTGGTTCCGTCTATCACCATTTTCCTGTTTTCAATATAAAAGCTGTGCTGCGCCAGTTCGACGACATTCTTCAGCAGTTGCGTCGGATATTCGCCCAGCCTCAGCGTGTCGCCGGTTTTCGGCACATAGATTGGACCGTAATTATCCTGATTACCGGCACCTTTCGGAAAAATACTGTAATCATTCCAGTATTTCGAAAAGGTCGTTTCCCGGATAAACTTGGAGTGTTCCGGATCGGAAAAGCGCTCGCCGTCTACGTAGACCTTTTTATCAATCACCTCGATAGTCTGTCCCGGCGCCGCGACACAGCGTTTCACATAGTGGACATAGGGGTCTTCGGGGTATTTAAAAATAACAACATCACCCTGTTCAGGCTCTTTCATTGAGGGCAGACGGAACCAGGGAATATGAAAACCGATGCGTGTATAGGGAATGCCGATCCAGTCCGGTGTGCGCGACCCATAGATAAAATTATTCCCAAACAGAAAATCACCGGTCATAATAGTGTTCTCCATTGAGCCGGTAGGAACGTGATAGGAGGCGATGATCGTCTGTTTGATTCCAAGAGCAATCAGAATTATCAGCGTCCAGGATTTGATTTCCTGGATGACCTTCGAATTTTTTGCCTGTTTCTTTGTCTGCTTTGCCATTTAATCCTCAAATTTTATGCTTTTTAAACCGAGCAATACTGGGAAAGTTCATCTAAACATTCGGAATCAAACATAAAAACACCAATTCCTCTGTACCGTGATTGACAATCTGGTGAACTTCACCGGCATTGATCAGAATAATGGTCTGCGGTGATATGGGTGTCTCGCCATGGGCACTCCGGGCGATTCCGCTGCCCGCTATGACATAAATCTCGTGCTCATAATCATGCCGGTGATAAAAGGTATAACCGCCCGGCTCAACCGTGAACTGCCGCATAATGAAATTCGGTGCACCGTCAGCCGGTCCCAGTAACACCTGCTTCTTGACACCTTTGACACCAGCGTCATCCACCGGTTCTTTTGGTACGGATTCCACTTTTTTTATGATCATTTCGGAGCTCCTCAATGACATTCAAGAGTGAATAGATAATCGCATCACTGACAATCCAGCCAGCCGGTGTTAATTTAAACTTCCCATCGTCGAATTGCCAGTATTCTTCATCAATTTTTAACTGCATCAGCCTGTCAATCAGCCGGTTGAAATCGATGTGAAAGAGATTTTCAAAGCGCCGCCGTTCCAAGCCTTCTGTGGTCCTCAATTGCAAAAACAGGTGCTCGATTTCGCAATCTGTGGCACTTAATTGTTCCTGTTGCTCGATAGGGAGACAATTGGCATTCAGCCGTTCGATATATGTGTCCACCGAGCGGACATTCCACCAGCGCGATTTGCCGTCAAAGGAGTGCGCCGCCGGTCCCAGCCCCAGATATGAGCTACCTTGCCAGTAAACTTGATTATGTTGTGACTGGGCACCCGGCTTCGCCCAGTTGGATATTTCGTAATGGACAAAGCCATTCTCCGCCAGTAACCGGCAGGCTTCCAGGTACAGCTGCCGCTCCAGTTCGCTGTTTAAGAACTCGATCTGCCCCCCTTCCAGCATCCGCTGCAGCGGTGTCCCTTTCTCATAAGTTAAATTATACAGCGACAGATGGTCTGCAGGCAACGCCAGGGCTGTCTCGAGCGACCGCCGCCAGCTCGCCATCGTCTGTCCGGGAATTCCGTAGATCAAATCCAGACCGATATGCCGAAAACCGATCTGCTGCAGATGGGAAATAAATGCGATAGAATCTTCCACAGAGTGAATTCTACCGAGGAATCGAATTTCATCTTCGTCGAAAGACTGGACTCCCACATTCAGCCGATTCACGCCATTCTCCCGTAACAGCCGCAGAAAATCATTTTCATGTCTGACCGGATTACTTTCGACAGTAAATTCCCCCAGCTCATTCAAATCGAAAGCAGACTTCAGAATTTTCATCAATTTTACAAACTTCTCCCCGCTGATCAGATTGGGGCTACCGCCGCCCAAATAGAGCGTCACGACTCTCCGACCTGAATAAAAGTTCCGGTACAGTTCGATCTCTCGACCGAGTGCACCCAGCCATTTCAGGCTTTGCCGTTGATTGTAAATCTCGGAATAGAAATCGCAGTAGCGACATTTCTGCCGGCAAAAGGGAAAATGGATGTAGAGACTCAGATTTTCAGCCATGGGATTCCGACCGGTCAGCAGCCGGGCGATTGACCGGACAATTAATACCTGAGAAAGTTAATGATTTTGAGATTGGGAGACTATAATTAAATGGCGGCTTTTATTTCAGCAGCGTAATTTTCTGCACCTTGCGCTCCGCACCGCGTTGGAATACAACAAAGTAAATGCTGGATTGCAGAATTTCGCCCCGGTTATTTTTCCCATTCCAGCTAAAGCTATAACGTCCAGGATGTTGATCATCCAGCTTGCTCGTAAACACTTCCCGTCCGCGCAGATCAAAAATTTTCACCCGCAGGTCCGCTTGCTTTTCAATATCATACCGCAACGTGGTCGTGGCATTAAAAGGATTGGGAAAATTTGGATAGACGGCGAATTTTTCAGGGTAACTCACTCCGCTTTCTGCTACCCGGTTTATGATGCCCGGTTCCGGGATTTCCAGTCTACGATCGGTGTATATATGGAACTCGCCCGCTTCCAGAGCCACGGGATCACTTCCGCTTACAACATTGATCGAATCGCCGGAAAAATAGTCGTACCACCAGCCGGAGTGCTGAAAATACGGCGTAATCAAAATTGACGACACACCGAAATTACCGATGATTACCACATTGGGTGAGCCGCTCATCACAATGCGTTTGGCATTGCTGGTCAGCCACATCTGTACACTTGTGGCGGGATTCGTGAAGACTTCATTTTCCCGGCGTAATTTTATCAGCGCAGCAATCGTCTTATAAAGACTTCTCCGCTCCACATCCTGAAAATAATCCCAGCGGAGCGGTTTTTCACTGAGACGACCATTATAATCGATGGAAACATCATAGCCCACTTCACCAAACTGCCAAATCATCTTCGGTCCCGGCAAGGTCAGAAAAAAGGCGTTGACCAATTTTTGGCGTTTCAGTGCAGTTGAAAGCTCTTGGATATTGTAATCACCCGATGATCTGCCCCAGGTCAGGTTCTTGTACATCAGGCGTTCCTCATCGTGGCTCTCCATATAGGTCACGAGATGTGGTTTTGTCCAGCTGCGATTTTTAAAGTAGCCCCAGGAAAAGTCCGAGTCTGTCGAATAGCCCATGGACGCCTGAGCATAACTCCAGTTCAGATTGCCCCAGAGCAGCATGCCGTAATCCGCCAGCACCTTCTCTTCTGAATTTTCTGCAAGATGCTCTAGAATGACATAGGCAGAACTATCCACCACCCAGAGGGCATCTGCCATGCGCTTTAACAACCGAATCCGGTCGGCATCGTAGTTACTGCCCCACGGATCACTGGCGGTTTTGATATTATTACCGAATCCCTTGGTAAAATCAAAACGGTAGCCGTCAACCTTATACTCCGTCACCCAGTATTTTGTTACCCGGTCAACAAAGTACTGCGTCGCGGCACTCTCGTGATCGAAATCGTAGCCCCACTGGGCGTCGGAATTGGTGAAATTATGCTCCTCATTATACCACGGATTTTCCGGTGCAGTTGTGCCGCTGCCGTGATTATACAGGCGCACCAGCGGCGACTGACTATAGGAATGGTTCAGTACTATATCAATAATAACGGCAATTCCCCGTCTGTGACACTCGTCCACAAACCGTTTGAAGTCAATTGCCGGTCCGTAATATTTATCCAGGGCAAAATAGAAAGAGGGATTATAGCCCCAACTGCTGTTGCCTTCGAATTCATTCACAGGCATCAATTCAATGGCATTGATTCCCAGATTTGCCAGGTAATCCAGCGTGTCGGTCAGGGTCTGATAATCGTGTTGTTCAAGAAAATCACGGAGCAGCAGCTCGTAGATAATCAACTGCTGTTTCGCCGGCTTGTCCCATTCGGTGTGAGACCAGAGATAATCAGGTCGTTCCGTCTGAAAAACAGCCGTTGCTTCGCTGGTTTTCCCGAACGGATAAGCCTTCAGATTCGGATAAATAGATGATGGTATATAGCGGTCGTTCCAGGGATCCAGAATCTTTTCTGTGTAGGGATCGGCGATTCTGATACTACCGTCTACCAGGTATTGAAAGGCGTATTCAGTCGCCGGATTCAGATTGTCAATTTGCAGCCAGTACAGGATACTGTCCTCACTGACAAAATAGCGATTCATAAAATAGGATGTGTCCACCAGCCAGTCGTTGAAATCGCCGATCACATAGACAAAATCCTTATACGGTGCAAAAAGCGCCAGCACCACAGACTCGGCGTTCAGGATATTGATACCAGGCTGGACAGACGGCGGTAGCCTCCTATTTTGCATTGCCGGGTTGACCATAGCACCAAATTCAACAGCATCGCTGATTCCACTTGTATCGGTTACAATTACTTCATAATGATAACTTCCCGCTTCAAGAGCAACTTCCGTATAGAGTAGTGAATCTCTCCACTCATCCGAATAAACCAGTGACTGATTTTTCAATATCCTGACTGAATCAACTGCTGTATTCAGGGCGGCAGCCTTTACTTTGAAAGCAATCATGTCGTTGATTTCATAAAAGTGGGGGCTGCGCCTAACATCGCCGTAATTGGTATTGACCGACGGACTGTCAATTACCGCAGTGACCCCATAATCAAACAGATCATAAAAAATATCTTCCGTCTGTTGACTGCCATCCGAGCTGCGAAATACAAAACAGAGGGCATAAATCTTTTCGGTAGCGGATGTAATGGAGTAAAATGATCGGGGATAGCCGATCACCAGTTTATAGTAATCAGTTGCAACTCTGCTTAATTTCGGTTGGCTTGGATTGATTCCCCAGGTTCCGATGACATGCTGCCAGGTTCCGGCGCTGCTGTTCACACCGGTATGGGCATAAACATCGCCGGTATAGCCCACCAGCTCCTTTCTGACCGCCTGGGCGGCATCAAAGTAAACGATAATCGAATCATTTTCCGTCGGGAATTGCGGCTCCGAGGTAATCACCTGCCCCGAAAGGGTCTGAAATATCAACAGGATAGAATAGATATAAAAAAATCTTTGCATTGCTTTCCTTTGGAAATAGAATCAGGCAGCCTTCTTTTTCTGATCCGTTTCTTCAATTAATTGATCCAGGTGATCAACTTTCTCTGTCATCAGCTTCATAACCGTGTTGGATACATCAATATTTTTCCGCTGTCCGAACAGCGTAATATCGAGTATGATGTAATTAATGGCAATTGTAATCACCGCCCGATTCTGAGTCCAGATGGCTTGTTGATCGCCATTTATGTTTGCCGAACCCATCACCAGGTTTTTCGAATCCACCGCCAGGATTAACTTATGATCCCAAAATTTCGCCAGCTTATCCTCACTAATCCCGTAAGCGAAGGTCTCCCCGTAGTCTTCATCCACTTCCGTAAATGAGAAAATAACGATGTCAACATCACGTTTTTTCGCAGCGAGCAGAGCCGGTTTCAGCTGATCAATTTCACGCTTCCAACCTGACAGATAGACCGACTCACCGGCTTCGTTGATCAATGACGAACAGAGCTCCATCAGTGATTCATAGCCGCGAATATTCCAGAACCCTTCGGATTCTGGTTTACTGTTAAAATCTATCAAATCCTCTTTAAGAGAACTGATCCGTTTTGAAAAATCGGATTCCAGTAGCGAGAGCAGCTGTTTCGGCGACAATGGTATATACCGACGGGGTTTATCGTGGATCGAAATGACAACCCCCATGGTTTCGAGTTTTCTGAGAATCGAATAGATCACCGAACGGGGCACATCGGTCTGCTGGCTGACTTCATATCCTGTCGCCGGGTTGTTCCGTAGCAGTCCCAGATAGGTCCTGGCTTCATAATTGGTAAAGCCCAGTTTGATCAATTTTCCCAGAAGGTCTTCCGGTACATCATGCATAGTTACTCCGTTTCCGAGTCCTCTTTGACTTCAGTTGATAAATGCCTGAACCATGACAGATACAGGATCGTTGACAGAATAATGGTGATCACCATTAAAATAATAAAGTTGTCAAATCGTTTCATAGCCAGCATCAGCCACATCAGAAACAGACAACACTGCCAGGGAACGGCAAAAAAGATTGAGAAGATATCCCGTCGGTTTTCCTGTTTAATTTTATTCAGAAAATTGCCGGAAAAGTGAGTGCGAATTTTTGACCAGAATCCGAAGGGGCGGGTGACCCGATAGAAATTCTGCAACACCTTTTCATCGGTGGGTTCGGTTAACAGCGTCCCGATGATCGTTCCTGCCAACGATAATCCCGCCGACAAGATAAAGGCAAAGTATTCCGCCGTCCCTTCCGGTGCTGCGATTTTCCAGATAACCGCTGTTATCGTTCCGGTAGCCATCCCGATGGCATAGCCATAGCCGTTCAATCGCCACCAGTACCAGCGGATCAACTGTGGAATGATCATTCCCGCACCGATACTCATGGTAATCCAGCCCCAGATTTCATTGATATTTTTAATGACCAGCGTCATTCCTAAACCAATTATGACGATCAGAATGGATGCCAGATAGCTCTGTCTCATCTGCTTTGTGTGATCAGCATCGGGAGTGATATATTCCAGGTAAATATCCTTGACCCAGTACGCCGCACCGGCATTAACCGTGGAATCGAATGTGGACATGGCGGCAGCCATTAAGCCGGCGATTAAAAACCCTTTAATGCCGATGGGCAATGTCGCAACCACCACCGGCAGTACCATTTCCGGGTCGGTAATCTGCGTCGCCATTGAGACGCCCCAAACCGCCATCGCACCGATAAAGGGCCAGCGAAAAGAGAGTAAAAACGTCCAGAACAGCGAGAGTAGTCCGGCTTCGCGGTCACTTTTAGCGGCGAAGTAGCGCTGAATCATATAATTCCCGGTTCCGCCACTGCCTTCGATAATCGTTTTAAACAGGTAAAACATAATAGCGATACCGAAAAGATTGTACATTGAATAGACCGAATTGGGATCAATATCCAGATTCCACTTTGGTACCACGGCTGTCCATTCCTTAAAGGAGGTCAGATATGCCTTATAGCCACCACCGGCGATCTCCTTCAGCGGCATTGATACAAAAAATTCTTCAGGCAAATCAATTTTCAATGCCCGAATCACAATGTAAAGAATCGCGATGAAAATCAGTGTTCCCTGAAAAACATCGGTCCAGATCACGCCGTACAGTCCCGATGCAACGGTATATATCATGGCAATGGAAATCAATACCGCCGCTGCCCAGAACTCCGACGGCAGCCCCAACATGGAGGGAATTCCTAAAAACTGATCCAGAAATTTACCGCCGCCAATCGCAAAATAGGTAATCATAGCAATCGTCATAATCAACGACGTGATGGCAGTAATAAAACGTGCCAATTTGCCCTCTCTGTCATCGCCAAAGCGGAATTTCATCCACTCCGCCAGGGTCATGACCCCCGCGCGACGATTCCATTTCCCCATAAATATCATCAGAAATGCCATGATCAGCGTAACGCCACCCCGGATTTCAATATAAAATCCCCGGGCACCGATCGCATAAATCAGCGCCACTATGATCATGGTACCACTAATGTCAAGATTGGAGGACATTCCCGATGCACCCAGCGCCCACCAGGGCAGGTTACGGTTGCCCAGAAAATAGGAATCAATGCCCTGCGCTGCTTTGCGCTGAAACCACATTCCGATTACCACCAAACTGATCATATAAAATATGACAATCGTGTAATCTATCGCATGCATCAGTCAGCCCCTCATACGTATACGAAAATTCAACAAAAAGAGAAGGAGAGCGGGGATTTCTCCCCGCTCTCCCAAACACAACCAGCCTATTTCATCAGAACCATTTTCTTGATATCGCGGAACTGGCTGCCGGCATTTAATTCATAAAAATAAACACCCGAAGCAACCGGATTACCGGACATATCGCGACCATTCCAGACGAAGGAATAGTGACCGGCGTTCAGATTACTGTAGACCTCTTTGACCACAGCCTGCCCCAGCATATTGTAAATCGTCAGCGTTACAATTTCAGACCGTGGTACTGAAAAACGGATTGAAGTAGTGGGATTGAAGGGATTCGGATAGTTCTGAGAAAGGGCAAATTTCTCCACAATACCCAAACCTTCATCATCTATTTTGAGAATGCCCAGCGGTGGATTCTCAACATCCAGCGGCGGATCCTCGGTAAAGGTGTCCATCGGCGTAGTATATGCCGTTGGCCAGGTGACCGGGTCTGTCGTCGTCGGCTGGATATAGCGGCAGCGGAAACGACCAAATTCAAATCCGCCGCCTTCCTCGATGGAATTCTCAGGTCCCACAAAACCGACAGTATAGATCAAAGTATACGCGGTTGGACCGACGAAATCAATTGTGATCTCATAGATACCGTCGCTGTTATCATCGGTATACTTTAGGGTTTCACCACGCAGACCGAGGGCATTGACCTGCCATTCATCCTTGAAATGGAACAGCACCGAGTCGGTCGCAGGATTGAACAGAGGCGCATTATTCATGTCAATACTGAAGGTGACCGCAACGGTATGTCCCTCAGGAATAATCCCCTGCAAAGGCAAACCGTTATACGCTTCCACATCCAGTATCTGATAATCATTCGGGTCACCTTCGAATACAACTCTTCGGTTACCGCCACCTCGTGTGGGCGGAACTTCATATCCCCAATCGGGATGAATGTCGGTAATGCCGGCATTTTCCCAGAAGGTCAGCGATTCCTGTGACATCTTCATGTAGTATTTGTATTCGATCTCTTTTCCGGGAAAATCAGTAATCTCGGCAATAATCGAATAGATCGAGGTGCCCGGCTGTTTGGTCATTTGACATTTCAGCGGGTCGCCGTCATTCCAGCCGTTGAAGGTACCACGAATCTGCATGGAGTCTTTCCGGGCTTCGCTGAAAATACCCAGACTGATATACGCCGACATATCCACCGAGAAGACCACATAGGCGGTCTGCGGTTCTACACCGGTGGGCGGTTCGTCACTGAAATACTTGAATGCCAGCGTGGTGTCCTGGCTGACAAAGAAATAGCGATTACCTGACGTTTCCCACGTATCATATTTAGGCGATTCCCAATGAACATTATCCCAACCGGAAGTCGCACCCCAGACAAACTTGTACTGGATCGTATCGCCGATATCCTCCACCGGGAATTTCATATGCCCTGAATAGTAATCACTTTCACCTTCCTGATCCAGGACAAAGGTCGTTGCCCAGCTTGGATCCAGCGGAATGGAACCACGCACACCAACCGGACTGGTGCCGTCGTAATCGGGAACACCCGCCATATTGACCCGGAACCAGACATCAATGCTGTCAGAGGGCGTATAGGGCGGATTCATATTCTGTCTCCAGTAATACACCAGCGTTGTATCCGATGTGACGGTCGGTGTGTGATTCGAAATACCTTCCCAGTTCTGCTGATCAATTGTTGCCAGCATTTTGTAGAAGAAGGTGAATTCCAGCTCGAGTCCGTCAGCCGGACCAACAAACTGGAAATCCTTGTAGCAATAGTCGCCAACCTGAGTCAGGGTGTCGTCATCATGTTTCCAGCCGTCATAACTACCGGTCACGAAAAACAGTGCCGTTGAATCGGTGATATTATCCATGGTGGCGGTATTCATCACGATTCGTACATTAAAAGTGTCAATAGCGGATACCGGCGGCTGATCACTGAAGTACTTGAACGCCAGGGTGGTATCTGTATTTAATACAAAAGTACGATCACCAGCCAAACTTTCCCAGGCATCACCCTTCAAGAATTTATACGAAACGGTTGTTCCGGCATCTGTGGCAGGAAATGACACCACACCAGACCAAAACTCAGTATCATCTTCCTGGGTCAGGGCGGTAGAAGTTCCCCAATCTAACGGGGCAAGACTACCGCGAACATTCATAGTTTCACCGGCATAGTCAATAATTCCTGCTGTACTCACCCGGAAGTATACATCAATGTCAGCAGTCGGCGTATAGGGTGCCACATTGTCAAAATACGCCAGATCAACTACCAGGTCTGCCCCGGCAACGGTCACACTGCGGTTGCCGATTGCGTCTTCCCACTTAACTGCACCGGTCAAGGCATCGGTATAGGTAAACTTATACCCATACGCGCCATCGGCGAGCTGAATGGTAGTTTCCCAATAGTCGCCACCCACATTGGTCAAAGGATTACCGTCAGCCCAGCCATTCATGTCGCCCCGGACATGCATTATCGCAGTGGAATCGGTCACCCCTTCTTTCATCGTACTCGTATTGAGCCGAAAAGTGACATTTACATCGGCAAATGCAAAGGTCACCAGAGCCACGAGCAACATCATTGTTACAACTTTCTTCATCATGTTTCTCCTTTTTTGTTTCACACTTCTTATTAAAACACTATTCTCAGCGTGTATTTATGCACCTGATCCAGATAGCGATAGGATTGATATGCATAATCCACGTGGAATTTTATATGATCCGCCAGCGGGATATTCAGACCCCCGCCCAGCGAAAGATTCTCATCACGATAATCCATAAACAGCGCTTTCATTCCGCCCCGTAAAACCACCAGATCATTAGCCAGCCCGATTTCCAATCCCAGATTCACATATTCGGAATTGTCATTGGGATGAATCGCATCAATCGCCCAGGTGGTGCGAACGAATTTTGAATTTCCAATATCTCCTGATAGCCCTACGCGTAACATTAGAGGCAAATCAAACCGATCGGTTGCTAAATAGGCATTTACGCTTTCATTATTGCCATATTTGGTTTCATCAATATCCTTGGTGACCAGTAAATCCTCTCCGGTCATCCGCATCTTGCCCCCGAAATTAGAGATACTGGCGCCGAAACGAATGCCCCAGAACGGCGAGAAAAAGAGCGTCCCAATATCCAGCGCAACCGAACCGGCGGAAGAGTTCATGATATATTCATTGATGTACTTCAAATTGCCGCCGATGGAAAAGCGGTCGGTCAGGACTTTGGCATAGCTGAGTCCGACGGCGTAGCTACCGGAATTAAAAAATTCACCCGTACCTTCGGGATTGGCTTCAGTGGTGACTTCCATCTCGCCCACTGCCAGATGAGTTGCATTGATTCCGAAAGTTCCATATTGCTGAAAAGGCAGGATCAGTCCAAAATACATCAGGTTGATATCGGCGATCCACTGACTGTAATTACTGACGATTTCCATCCGGTCCAGGTGGGCAATCCCAGCCGGATTCCAATACATCGCCGTGCCGTCATCTGCCAGTGCGGTAAAGGCATCACCCATACCGTTGGCTCTCGATCCGATTCCGATCGCCAGAAACTTGGCCGCGGTTGTACCGGTTTTAGTCACGGTTTTTGCCGATAGGACTACTGTCAGCATTGAAAATAGTAGTAGAAAAACTAAACCGAACTTTTTCATATCCATAATAAGCACCTATTTAATTATGGCAAATTTGCCCACATGTTCACCGATCCCGGGCGCATCCACATGATAGATATAAATTCCATAGGAAGCGGACAGATTGTCCCGGGTGAGTAAATCCCACTCTTCAGAGCCATCGTTGAGAAGCGCACTGTGTTCGATGATTTTAACCAACTCCCCGGATACAGTAAATATTCGGATCGTACACTCCGCGGGCAGATGGTTAAAATGAATCGAGCGGGGTCCGCGTCCGCTGACAAAGGGATTTTTCGCCTCCCAGGTCGCCGCAGCAACATAGGGATTCGGTACAACTTTAATTTTCTTTAAATCTGATTTAGCCGCTTTTTTATCTATATAGGACGTGAAGGTGGTAAATTCAAAGACATCCCGAGCTAAAAAAGGTTTATTGATCACAATATACGCCGTATCACCGGCTTGCGGTGGATATTTTCGATAAGTTTCCGACGGTCGCGGTGCATCCAGCGAAAAGCGCCAGGTGGGTTTTAGATCACCTGTTGCCGTTGTATCATCCAGAAAAATAACCCAGTCGCTTTCAACTGAATCTGCATTCAGAATGCCGTCCGGGAATCCGCGGGGAGAAAAATCACCGAAAGCAAAGGGAATTTTTTGCCAGTCAACCGCATCATCACCGGTCAGATCAACCCGTTTCTTAACCGTAAAATTGACCTCCTGAGCTTCATATTTCACTAAAAACGGCAAGTTTCCGGTATAGGCGGTGGACGAATCCGCTCCAACATCCCCGATCTCTATCCGGTAATCCGCCGCTATGGGACGCCCAATAGTCAGGGATTGTGAAAAAACCGTCGTCACAAAGCGCCACAGGCTGTCACGACTCCAGTGCGATTCACCGATATTGAAATCAATCAGATGCTTATTATTAAACGTCAACTGCCAGCCGTCAATAATCGGCTGTTCATCATCGGAAAATAAATTCCTGTTTCGGAGAACCAGAGTATCGGGATTATTGCGGTCGGTGACATCTTCCAGAGTGTAAGATTTTGTAACCAACGTGTCGTAGCCGGGTCCGGTACCCTTTTTCCGCTTGAGTGTATCTTCAAAGGTGATCCGGTAGGTATGCTGATCCAGCACTTTCAGCGGATCAACGATCCGGTAGCCGATTTTACTGGTGGTCATTCCGGATACCAGCTCAATATCAATGATATCGGCTTCCACATACCCGGCTGCCGGCGCCTCCGGCGTCACGACGACAACATTGGGTCCCTTCTGTTCAATATCCCCGGTCGTGGTGTTAATGGTCAGTTTGATATTGCATTCTGTGGGGGGAATATTGTTCGTCAAATCACCGCCAAAATCATAGGAAACAACCGCATAATAATAGGTCTGCCCATTCTGGACATCGGTATCGGTAAAACTGTGCAGAATCCCCGTGTCGGAACCGAGATTGTACCTAACACCGTTTATATCAACCGCGTGATAGCCTGTACGCCCGTTTATCAGATCGCACTGAAAAATCGGTTTGAGAAATGTCAGATTGCCGCTGGCGTCGGTAATCTTCAGGGCATCCTTAAAGCCGGTATCGGTGGCTTTGAAAATTTTATACCCTTCAAAGTCATAACCGGGAGCCCCGATTCCGAACATATAGGAATCGAAAGAACTCTCCGCCACATCATCCCAATACAAGGTTACTTTACCGTCGCCGGCAACTGCTGTGACATTGGGTGGTATCGGCTGCTTGGCAAATTGGTAATCCTCATCATAAGTCCGCTGCGCGACCTGCATATTGCGAATGGCATCATCTTCATCGGCTCCTAAACAGACCGCCATGGATATTCGCTCGGTCTGCCCCGATTTCAGGGGGAAATATCCCGATGATACAAACAGGTCATAATCACCGGAAATACCGCCGGGCGGTGGTTGCCAGAATTTTCCCGGCGTCAGATAGAGCCGCCATAAATTATTGTCGGAATCCAGATTAATGGAACCCGCCCGGTCATAAGCCACCGCTGTCAAGCCCATCTGATCCGACTCAGAAACATCGGTTTTATCAATATTTGGTTCACCGGGGAAATCCGTTCCGGCACCGGATGTAGGAATCCCGTCACCTTCACCGCGATCACCGGTAAACGCAGCACCATCCAGCCCCACGTCATCATACAACGGGTCCCAATCGCCATCATTGTCAATGAAATCTTCACGGGATTCATCAATCATTTCGTCAATATTTTCATCAATCCCCTCGTCAATCGCACCGTCGCCGTCATTATCAATTCCATCAGCATATTTGAGACCCAGTTTTTCTTCTGTCACGCCGTATAGTATGATGGGTTGCCGATATCTTGGGTCTTGCGCCCCAGGAACGATGTATCTGTAATAGGGCGAGTCCAGTGCTGCGGCTTCAATCATATCCCAGGTTATCACCGGGCTACCCTCTTCGCCATCACCATTATTATCAATATTGTCCGCATATTTACATCCGATATCCTCTTCTCCAACTGCGATCAAGTGGACAATATTGGGTGCAAAAGGATCACTTTCCGGAAAGGGTGGCCAGCGGTTCCATTTGTCTGTCCGGGAATCTTCCACCATCGCAGCGGTCACCACCGGACTGTTTGGTTCACCGTCGTAATCATTGTCAATCCGATCGGCAAAACCGACCCCCAGTGAAAAGTCCCCAAATGCGATATGGGTGCTGTCCTCATCCACCAGTCCGTTGCCGTTGTCATCAATTCCATTGTGGGTTTCACCCACCAACATTGCCGCCGTCACAATCGGACTGTTGGCTTCTCCATCGCCATCATTGTCAATTCTGTCACTGGCATTACCCGGCGTTTCAAGATAGGATACAGCGGCAACTCCCACTGGATCAGAACCAAAGGCTTCTACATTTCCGATCCCGTCGCTGTCTTTACACCAGGCAATGTTATATTGCAGATCAAAATCCGGCGAGTCATCATCACTATCACCATCGCCACCGACTAAATCCGCCAGCCAGAGACAGAAGGAGACTTTATCCAGGTCTTTCGTGCCGTCATTTTGAATCTCATGTAAAATAAACACGACGTCTTCAACCAGTACCTGTGACCACTCCATAACACGAACCACCGCCAGAATACCGAAACCGCCCCGTGTTAAATCCGTCGTGTCGGGATAGTAGGTGACTGTTGATTTTTTATAGCGATCGTCGGAAATTTTAAAATAGATTTCCTGATCAGCATTAAACTGATCTTTCCCGAAATAACCGTTCCATGAGCCGGTCCAGCCGGGATCCAAATCATCTTCAGATTTATCCGGCCAGTAACCGGGCCACGACTCCGGTTCGTCACTCTTGGCGATCAGATTCGATTCCGGATTCAAATAGCCGGGAACCGGCTCAAAATTCAGACTCTCCCCGGCGGGATTAGTCCTGCCGTTGGCGACATCAACCAGTCGGATTATATTGCCACTTTCCGCTACTACTTCGGCGCCGACCCAGATTTGGGTCATTGCTATGTAATGCTGACCGGAGTTCTTGGGCCATTCATAGGGCACATACTGTGCCCCGGCTTCCGGTCGTCCGGTAAGACCGTAATTAAAAATGGAGGTCCGGACTTTATTGCCGTCAATGTTTGTCTGCCGACGAAAGTTATGATCACCACGCTCCTTGCTGGGGACATGCTGCGCCACTAAAAGTGCTGATATCAGGATAAAAGGAATGAATCTGATGAATTTCATAATTTATACCTCGATCAGAATGAAATTTTAAAACCAATATTAATTTTACGGGGAGCATAATACCATTCGGCATGCCGGAAATATTCTTCCACGGTGTTGATCCGCTGATCCGCCAGATACGCCCGACTGGTTTCATCGGCTTGCAGCTCCTCGATGCTCGAATCCGCCCGCCCGGTGCTGCTCCAGACATAGATTTCGTTGCGGGTATCCAATAGATTAAATATATCCATATATGCCATGATCTCCGTTCCAAAGAGCTTGAATTTTCGATGCAACTTTAAATCGAACTCATAGGTGGGTGAAATCCGGCGACTATTGGTCTCCGGCTGAACCGATACATTGGCGCCCTGACGCGATGCCGTCGTAACCGTGGGGGTATAGGGATAACCGGAGCCGAACCGCGCACTTAATGTGGCGCCCCATCTGCCGCTTCCGTAGTAAAATGCACCATTCAGAGTATGGCGCTGGTCCCAATTCAACGGTACTATGTATTTTCGGGGTTCCCGATTCGCCTGGATCGCTCCGAATGCATCTCCCGGATCGGAATTCGAACCTTCCGCAATCTGAAAAGTGTACGATATATTAAACCAGTAATTATCGCGATACTTCTTGTCCACCGATAAAACAACTCCGCGAACATTGGAATAATCTTTATTCTCGTAAGTGATATACTGGGTCCCGCCACCGATGTCAATCGGTACGCCCGTGGAAACCCAATCCCGTACATCCCGGTAAAAACCGGTCATGTCAATGGATAAATCCTGAACGATTTCCTGATTGACGCCCAATTCATACATAACGGTCTTCTGAGGATTCATATCGGGATTGCCATAAATACCGTAAGTACCACTGGTTTCGGGAATTTTATACCCCGGATTAGCATAAAGTAAGCCGTAGGGTGGTATCTGAAAGAAATGTCCAAAGGAAAAATGAATCACTCCGCGATCGGTTATCGGGTAGGCAATTCCCAGGCGCGGACTTAATTGCTGTTTCGCTGTCGTTTTCCGCCACCAAATCGCATCTTTCTCCTCCAGTGTCAATGAATCCAGAGCGGGATTGCGGGGATTGTCAATGTACGGTTCCTTTGGATCGGCGGGTACGTAGCCGTTGGCATTAAAATAATCCCAGCGGATTCCCAGATTAATAATGACGCTCTGAAACTCCAGCTTGTCCTGAAGGTAGGCAGAATACTCTTCGGGTTTAACATTGAAACTATAGCGGTAAAAATCTCCGAATTTCTTGCCTTCCACATCTTTACGGGGAATATACGGTGTAAAAACCGAATCCGTGGATTCCAGATCATCCGTAATGGCGAACGCATCAATACCACCGCTAAGCTGCTTCGCCTCAAATCCGAATTTGATCAGGTTCAGGCTATTTACCTGGGACGTGAAATCAAACTTCAGAATATTCGTATTGGTAAATTGCTCATAGCGACTGGTGTTGACACTGTGATCGGTAAACCAGTAGTACGGGTTTACCCGCTCCTGATGCTCCCAGTAATATGGATCTATATAACGCGGATCATGCGGATCCTCAAACAGCCAAGCCTGATAATAGCTGTAGAATGATGAAAACTTTAATTCGTAAAATGTTCTCTGGGAAAGGGTATGCGTCATGCTGAGTGATAAATTCCGCCCTTTGTCATAATATTCCATATTCCCATCGGGAACATACTGGAGAAAGTGATCATACATTTCATAGGTCTCATCACTGGTCATGTAGGAAAGCCGCAATTTCAGCTTCGCGAAGGGTTTGAAAGTGAGCTTGGTACTGGTCGTAAAACGATCGCGCCAGTTCATCGGTACATTCTTGACATCATCAAGGGTATCGCCATACATGTCGAAATAGTTGATTCCGTAAAGCCAGCCGTCGCTATAGGTTTTCCTGATCGAGGTATAAAAACTTAATTTTTTCTTAAAAAGAGGAACCGGTCCCTCAAAATTTAACTGTAGGTTGCGTTCATGAAGCGGGTTAATATCATCAATATTGCGATATAATTTTTTATCGGTGGAAACATAGTCTCCAAGGTAGGCGGAAATTGACCCTTTGTATTTGGTCGCTCCTTCTTTTGTTACAATATTGACAATTCCCGACATGGCGTTGCCATATTCTGCATTGAAGGTCCCGCTGATTACCTGGAGTTCCTGAATGGCGTCATTTTCCACCGTCACAGCCTGACTGCCGTCAAAGGCATCGGTAACGAGAACACCATCAACCCAGTAGGCAACTTCTGAAGAGCGTCCGCCGCGAATGTGAATCCCGCCACTGCCATCAACGGTGACGCCACTCTGCATTTCCAACAGGTCCCGCATCTCTGTAACCGGTAAGGCTTCAATCTCTTCAGCACTGACGCGTGCCTCAGAAGATGTCTTATCCTTCTGAATTACCGGACGCTCGGCTATGACGGTCACCGCTTCACCGGCTTCCAGCACCGTAGACGACAGTTCAATCGTCACCCGGGTGGTCAGGTCAATCTGCACCAGAACATCGGTCAACAGCTGTCTCTGATAACCAATCATTGATACTTCCAGGTCATAACTTCCCGGCGAAACATTCAAAATCAGAAATTCGCCCTGGACATTGGTTGCCGCCCCCATTGAAGTCCCCCGCACAATAACATTAGCCCCGATTAAAGGTTCGCCGGTGTCTTTATCGGTAACCTGACCGGTGATTTTTCCGGTCGTGCCGCCAAAGCTGCTCAAAATAAACCCAAACAGTAGTAAAAACAGTCCGTAGACCCTCCAATATCTCATGACATTCCCCGCTTAATATCAATATTTAGTTTGTCAATCAAACCACTCTGGATTTCTATTTTTAATTTCGTTCTGGCTTCATTCATCATTTTATAATAGACATTGTTAATTACTTCCGGTTTAATTTTTGCCTCAATGATTCTCCTTGATTCCTTAAAATCCTGTGGCTCCGGTTCGCTGACATCCAGAATTTTCAATATTAAATACTGGTCGTAGTAAGTGACGGGACCGACAATATCACCGGTTTGAGAATTTTTAATATATTCTGCTAATTTACCGAATTGCTCCAATTCTCCCCATCCCAGATAGCCACCCCGGTTTGCACTGCGGTCATTTTGCGAATATGTTCCCGCCAACTCTGAAAAATTCGCCCCGGAATTCAGGCGCTCTGTCAGATGCCACGCCATTGCTGAATCCCTTACCGCAATTTCTGCGATTTCATATTTTGCCGACGATATGAATTCATCCCGATGTTCATCAAAATATTCCTGAAGCAGGGTATCCGAAATCGTCAGGGTATCCAGTATATTTTCTGTCATATACTGCAAGAGGACATGATCCCTTTTCTGATTGACCAGATGAATGACCTCCGGCTGCGTGCTGATCTGCGTTTCTTCGATCTGCCTCTCAATTTCTTCTCTGATTACAAGCCCCGTAATTGCCTTGACCAGATCGTCGTCGTTTCGAATTCGGTTCCACTGTTTCTGGTTTAATTCCGCCAGTTTAAAAGCCGCCTTTTGCAGGGTCCAGGTACCATTTTTCGAATTTAGCAACACCATTTCGGGTGCACCAATATTCAATTCCATAAGATCCAATTTACCGAGTATTTGGGTACGAATCGCCGGAAATTGTTGGATCAATCGTTCTATACAATCTTGATTGAATTGTAAATCGAGTTCATCTAAAATTGCATCAGTCTGGGCTTCCAGAAAGCGGGTATGTTTACGCCTTTTAACCTGTAATCGTAACCACTTTTCATTTTTGGCATAATCGGATTCCTTCATAAAGGGGTTCATTTCAATGTCCAGGACCTGAATGATACTGTAACCGTCGCTGGTTTTTACCGGATCGGACACTTCGCCCACCTGCATCGAATAAGCTGCATCCTCAAAATTCGGATCCATCTCGTCATAACTGAACCAACCCAGATCACCGCCGTTGGCTGCCAGCGTCGGGTCTTTAAATATCTCTCGTGCCAGCGACTCGAAGCTTTTACCTGCATTTAGCTGGCTCCGGATTGCGAAGGCTTCTTCCAGCGTCCGGGCATAGAGATGACGGGCACGTATCCGCATTTTCGACCGACGAAAGGCTTCCCTTAATTCTGACTCCGATACCGTTAGTTGCGGATAGATATAATTTTCGTAATAGTAATCCAGATACAACTGTTCGCACTTATTCTTCAGACGTGCTTGAAATGCCGGTTCTTCATCAATTTTTCTTAATCGTGCATATTCAAGTACAACCGCCTCATTTATCAGCATTTTTAAAAAATCATGCCGTACTTTCAAATTATCTTTCACGCCAGTTTTCTTTAGAAAAACTGTATACCGATCAACATAATCGTCCAATTGAATCTGCCGGTCACCCACCTGGGCAACAATATTCTCGAGTTTGGGATTGCGGTTACATCCCGCCATAAATACCAGTAATATTAATCCTGTAAGGATTTGAGGTTTAATCATTTATTCTCTTAAATATACCGCAAGATTTAGGTGGCACGGCTGAAAAATCATGAATATCTCCCTGAATCAACCGCCAGAATTTTAATCCGCCATCAAGACACTTTTGAACCGGAATGGATTGTACTTCCGCAGATAAGTTGAAGATAGCCCGAATTCTGTTTTTCTCGTCATATCGCTCGAAAATAAAAATCTCGCAGTCATCATCGCATAAAATTGTCCGGTATTCACCGCGTCTCAAAACCCGATTTGTTTTTCTCATCTGGATCATCATTCGATAGTAATTCAATAATTCTGCATTGACTTCCACTATATCTGTCGGACGGGGAAGTCCGAAAGGATGGTGGGTCTCCGGTTCATATTGATATTCTTCCCAGATCATCGGTTTCCGGCAATCGGGGTCGTCGGCGCCCCACATGCCCACTTCATCACCGTAATAAATGTACGGAGCACCCAGATAACAAAACTGAAAAGCGAGGACCAGTTTCTGGATTTTCCGTTCTTCATCCGTCGGTTTTCGAACCTCAAATTGTTCATCATAATTCAAATTAGACGCGTGATCAATCCAACGGTCGGGATTTATCACCATCGAAGCGAAGCGTTCTGTATCGTGACTGCCCATTAAATTCATCAGTACCCGCTGATTCTGCTGCGGATAATTTTCCCGCACAAATCCCAGTAAAGCATCCAGCCGGCTGGGGCTGATCTTGCTCTTTCTATCCACAAAGGCTTTCAGCATGGCATCAGCAAACCGATAGTTCATTACCGCATCGAAAATATCACCTTGTAACCACGGTGATGCATCAAACATGACATTATTGTGAAAGTCCTCCCACCAGACCTCACCCGTTAAATATGCCTCGGGATTAATGGCACGCACCCATTTCCGGAAATCCCGCCAGAATTCCTTGCTGACCATCTCCGCCACATCCAAGCGCCAACCATCAATGCCATCCTCCGGATTTCCGTCTCCGTTCGGGTCCATCCAGCGGCGTACAACCGCCTGAATATGCTCCCGGAATGCGTCACAGGGACCGTTTTCATCCTCCCGGATTTCTGGCAGGTCGGTGACACCGTACCAACCCTGATATTCAAATTCATCCTTTTTAGTTAGCGGATCATCAAAAGACTTAATGATAAACCAATCCAGATATTTACTCTCTCTACCTTTCTGTTTCACGTCTTGAAATGCCCAGAAAGGGATGCCGACATGGTTAAAGACACCGTCAATGACAATTTTCATATCCCGCCTGTGAACTTCGTCAATCAATTTTAAGAACAGTTTATCCGCCGCCGTCCATTGCCAGGTCGCAGGATCATCCGGAGTTTCCGTATTCCAGATTTGAAGATCACCATCCGGGTCGGGACCGAAATTATTGTCAATATGATGATACATGGTTGCGCCATACTTATGTGACGAGGCAGATTCAAAAACCGGATTCAGGTAAAGTGCATTGACACCCAACTCCTGAAGATAATCCAGTTTATCAATAATTCCCTGAATGTCTCCGCCGTATCGCCGCAGCTGCGCATTGTAATAAAAACCCCGACCGTTCTTCTTCTCCCAGGGTTGCAGTTTGTACCAATCGGACGTCCAGGGAGTGACTACCCAGTCCGTCTGCTTGTCATAGGGCCAGGTTCCATCCAGCGTTTCAACAGTCGGGTCGTTAGTGGGATCACCGTTATGAAATCTCTCAGGAAATATCTGATACCAGACAGCATCAACCGCCCAATCAGGAACGGAATCA
>OMKS01000830.1_pt1 | contig 28790 bp, 27 predicted proteins | sample 1674721 | NCBI WGS metagenome assembly OMKS01 (sample SAMN06264996, study PRJEB25208) | sediment metagenome | isolation source: hot spring sediment | place: USA: California | collected 2014-09-02 | reverse complement strand
AATGATACGGCGACCACCGAGATCTACACTATCCTCTTCGTCGGCAGCGTCAGATGTGTATAAGAGACAGGCATTAACCTCACGCTGGACCAATGGCTCGACATCCTCGGTTTCGTTTTGCTGGGGATCGCGCTCTTCACGTTGCTCAGTTTTCTCTCGGCCAACCAGGGCGTGATTACCGGGGAATGGTTGAGGCTGTTGCGGCAGGGTTTTGGTTGGGGCGCCTATCTCACGCCTCTGTTCCTCGGCGGCGTGGGCCTGTGGCTCGTGTTGCGCGATTTTGGCGACAAATTGCCTCACGTCACGCCGCTCCAGGTCGTGGGGCTGGCGCTGGGATACCTGAACTTCCTCGTCACCGCTCACCTGATCGCCGCCCTCGTGATGTTCGAGGGCGATCTGAGGACCGCCTTCGAGGCGGCTGCCCAGGCCGGTCACGGCGGCGGGCATCTGGGATTGCTCCTGGGCCGCTGGCTGTTGCAGGGCCTGGGCGTTGGCGGGCTCATCGTCGTCTTGATCACGTGGTGCTTCATCGTCATAGCCTGCCTTTTCGGCGTCACGGTTCGAGACGTCGAAACGATTGTTCGACATCTGTGGAGCCAGCTGCGCGCCGCGCCCACCAGGCCCTTGCCCAAGGTGACCGGTCTTGCACCCCCGGTGGACCAGACCCGAATGCCCCGGCGCGCCGAGAGCGCATCGGCCGAGCAGATTCCCGTCCACACGCCAGCTTCCAACGCATCTGGCGCCCCTTCCGCCCAAGCAACGCGCGCCGAGCAGAAGCAGACCCTGCTCATCGGCGACGACCAGGTGTGGCAGGTCCCGGCCTACGAGGAGATTCTCAACCCCGGCAACGGACAGGACGTCAGCGCCGAGATACTGCGCGAACAGGCGCGGTTGCTGGAGATCACGCTGGAAAGCCTGGGCGCCCCGGCCCGGGTGCGGGAGATCAATCACGGACCGGTGGTGACCCAATTTGCCATCGAGCCTCTGGTGCTCACGTTCCCCAGCGGGAAAGAGACCAAGGTCAAGGTCAGTCGCATCAAGTCACTGGCCGACGATCTGGCGCTGGCCCTGGAGGCCAAGACGCTGCGCATCGAAGCTCCCATTCCAGGAAAACAGCTGATCGGGGTCGAAATCCCCAATCCAGAGATCTCGCTGGTCGCTCTGCGGGACGTGATGGAATCAAAAAAGTTCGCCGCCGTCAAGTCCCCCTTGCGGCTGGGGCTGGGGCAGGACGTCTCCGGCCATCCCTTTGTCACCGATCTGACCGCCATGCCGCACTTGCTGATCGCCGGCACGACCGGTTCCGGCAAGTCGGTCTGCATCAATTCCATTATCGCCGCGCTGCTCTTGCAAAAGACGCCCAACGAGCTCAAGTTCCTGATGGTCGATCCCAAGCGGGTAGAGTTGACCGGTTACAGCGGTATCCCTCACCTGCTCTCGAAGGTCGTGGTCGATATGGAACGGGTGACGAGCGCGCTCAAGTGGGTGTTGCGCGAGATGGACGGCCGCTATCGCAAGTTCTCAGAAGCCCGCGCGACCCACATCCGTGACTACAACGAGCGTGTCGCGCCCAAGATGGGGGAAAAGCGTTTGCCCTACATCGTGGTCGTCATCGACGAATTGGCCGACCTGATGATGATGGCGCCCCAGGAGACGGAGCGTTCCCTGTGCCGCATCGCCCAGATGGCGCGGGCCACCGGCATTCACTTGGTGGTCGCCACCCAGCGTCCCAGCGTGGACGTGGTGACCGGGTTGATCAAGGCGAATTTCCCCGCGCGCATCGCCTTCAACGTCGCCTCATCCATCGACTCGCGGGTGATCCTCGATCTGCCCGGCGCCGAGCAGTTGCTGGGACAGGGGGACATGCTGTTCCTCCCCCCCGACGCCCCCACCCCGATGCGCTTGCAGGGCGCCTTCGTCTCCAACGAGGAACTGCGCCGGCTGGTTCACTTTTGGAAAGAGCAGGGAAAACCGGAGGGCATATCCAGCGCGCGGCCGGTTCAGCGACCGCTATGGGCTGATCTGCAGGACAAAGAACAGGAAATTGAATACGAGGACGCACTGTTGCCCGACGTCATCGACCTGGTGTTGAAAGAGCAGCGAGCGTCCATCTCGCTCTTCCAGCGTAAGCTGCGGATTGGTTACACCCGCAGCGCGCGGATCATGGACATCCTGGAGGAGAACGGCGTCGTCGGCCCGCAGCCGCCCGGCGGCAAGGCGCGCGAGGTCTTCCCCGAGGCTGCGCGCCGGCTGCTCGATCCCCAATCGCAGGACGTGCAGAACTTCGAGTACGAGGATGAATTGATGCCCGACGTGATCGACCTGATCCTGCGGAAGGAAGAGGCGTCTATCTCGCTCTTCCAGCGCACGTTTCACATCGGCTACACGCGCGGCGCGCGCATCATGGACGTCCTGGAAGAGAACGACGTCGTGGGACCCCAGCCGCCCGGGGGGCAGACCAGAGACATTCGCCCCAAGATCGCCCGCTCGATCCAGGCGCTTCTTTCTCGCAATCCCGGGGCGGGGTAGGGGGTGGGGGGCGCCGTCACGCCAGCGGCGCGTGCTGTCCGTCATACCATTGGCCACGGCACATTGCGCCGGTTGGGATCCGGTTGAGGAAAAAAGGCGGATTCGAGCAGCGCGACCAGGCGAGCCACGAGGGTGGACATCTCGCGCCCGCTGAGAAGTTCCGACAAGCACCGGTGGAGATCGCTATCGCTGACCAGACGTTCGTGGAGATGACGAAGATCGTCCAGGTAGGGCTGGGGGATGGGCGCGCCGGCGAAATCCCAGATCACCGTCCGCAACTTGGGATCGGTGTGAAATGTCAGGGCGTTGTCGATCGCCCAGATGCGTGCCTGGGCGTCCAACAACAGGTGCCCGCCCTTGCGATCGGCATTGTTGGTCAGGAGATCGAACAAGGCCACCGGCAAGAGATCGCCGGATCGCTCCTCCCGCAGCGTGAAATAGTTGGCTGCCGGGTCTGCGTCGATGTAGAGTTGTACCGCGCCCGGGCCGTAGGGCCCGTCGCGCAGGACGGTCGGGGGGACCAGGGGCCAACCTAGCTCGCGACTGAGGACGTAGGCAGCGACCTCTCGCTGGCAGAGCGTGCCGGGAGGGAAATCCCAGAGCGGGCGCTCGCCCCGGCGGGGTTTGTAGATGGCCAAAGCCTGGGCACCGGCCTGGAGTTCGGCCCCGTTTTCTGCTTCTGCCACACCCACCAGAAAAATGGCGTTGGAGCTGGCCCGGATCTGTCCCAGGATCTCCATCTCGCCCCGGGAAAGTAACGCGATGACCGTATCCAGCGTGGCGCCCAGTGAGGGGTGGGGCTCGTACTTCATTGGGACTTCACCAGGACCGCATCGGGGCTACATCAGGTGCTTGCGACCGTTGCCCTTGACACAGACGTGTTCCTCGCCGGGGTTGATGGGTTCGTTACACAGAGGGCAGATGGGACGTCCGGCGGCGACGGTGATGGCGGCCTGGCGGGCCAGCGCGGCCATCAGGGAATGGTCGATCCAGATGCGGACGCGACTGCTATGGGCCTCTTCCGTCAGTTCCTCGGCTATGATGACCAGCATCTGCTCGACCCGATCGTAATTCAACCTCAAGCCTCCCACGCGAAAAAGCGCTTCGATCGGGTGGATGAGGTTCATATCCGGCGTTTCGACCGGCGTCCCAGATGCGCCCTGTTGTTCCAACACCGTCTGAATGGCGATTGAAAGGGCTGCGGCCTGTTCTTTTTCGATGATCAGCGTGATGATCGTTTTCTCCTGGGCCGCCTGGAGGTAGAACGTGCGTTGCCCCGGCATGCCGATGGTGTCAATCGTCACGAAATCTGCCCGGCGCAGTTCGATCAATTCAGGTAGGCTCATTCACCAACTCCTTCAACAGATCCTTCCCCCCACTGCTCCAGGGACAGGTGCCCGGTGTCGTTCAGGCACACCAATCGCGGCATGGAGCCCCCGAGTTCCAAGATCGTCAGGGACGCTGGCCCGACGAAGATACGTTGGAACATGTCGAGAGGTAGCCCCGCGTAAAACGCCGCCACGCTCTTGATGACGTCCCCGTGAGAGACGACGCCGATGGTCTGGCCGGGATGTTCGCGTCGCAAATCCTCTATCGCGCCCACTGCCCGCGATTGCATCTCGCGCGGGCTCTCACCGCCGGGGAACCGCACCTGGCTGGGCGTGAACTGCACAGTCGGCCACAGATCTTCCTGCTGCAGGTCCTCTAACGAAGCCCCGGCCCATGCTCCAAAATCCGCCTCTTGCAGATCCTCTAGCGCCGTCACCGCCAGGTCGTGGGGCGCGGCGATGATCTGGGCTGTCTCCATCGTCCGTTCCAGGGGGCTGGCGTAGATGGCCTGGATCTCCAACGAGGCCAGGCGGCGGGCCAGGGACTCGGCTTGCGCTTCTCCCTCTGGGCTGAGGTGCACGCCGGGCGCTCGGCCAGCGATGACGCCCCGATCCAGGCTGGCGTTGGCGGCGTGACGAATCAAAAGTACCTGGGTCATTTTCGTTTGCCTCACACTTCCGCCTCTGTCCCTTCGCTCTCCTTCTCCTCCTCCTCCTCCTCCTCTGCCGGAGACTCGGAGAAATCCCTTTGTCGCTTGGCCAGTTGGATCAAGCGCGCCTCGACCCGCTGGTTGACGGCGCCTTCGGGGAAGTTTCCGCCCTCGTCCTGCTCGCCAGCCGGCTCGCCAGTCAGGAGTGCCAACGCCTGGTCGACCGTCTCCACCGCGTAGATGTGGAACTCGCCGGCCCGGGCCGCCTCGACCACGTCCTCCCGCAACATCAGTTGGTGGACGTTGGCGGCGGGGATGATGACGCCCTGCTGGCCGGTCAGACCTCGATTCCGGCACACGTCGAAAAAGCCCTCGATTTTCTCGTTGACGCCGCCGATGGGTTGGGCCTCGCCGTACTGGTTGACCGAGCCGGTGACGGCGAGCGATTGCCGGATGGGCGTCTCCGCCAGCGCCGAGAGGAGCGCGCACAATTCCGCCATCGAGGCGCTGTCGCCGTCGACGCCGCCGTAGGATTGCTCGAACACCAGGCTGGCGGAGAGCGAAAGCGGATGCTCCGCCGCGTAACGCGCGCCCAGGAAACCGGACAGGATCAGCACCCCCTTGGAGTGGATCGGGCCGCCCAACTCGACCTCTCGCTCGATGTCGAGCACCTGGCCCTTGCCCAGGCGGACCCGGGCGGTGATGCGGTTGGGCTGGCCGAAGGAGAAGTTGCCCAATTGGAGCACCGAGAGCCCGTTGATCTGGCCCACCCGCTCGCCATCGGTGGCGATCAAGATGGTGCCCCGTTTGATGCGTTCCTGGACCCGCTCGCGCACCCGGTCGGCCCGCCGTATCTGGGCCTCGATGGTCCGTTCGACGTCTTCGACGGTTACGACGCCGTTGCCCGACGCGCCCGCCCAGTAGTCGGCCTCGCGCAGGAGATCGGCGATGCTCAACATGTGGGCCGAAAGCTTCTCCGCATCCCCCGCCAGACGGGCGCTGCGCTCGATGATGCGTGCGACGGCCTCCCGACTGAAAGGTCGCAGATCCTCCAGGCGGGCCTTGTCGGCGATCAACCGGGCGTAGAGCCGCTTGTTCTCTGGCGTGCGCGCCATCTCCTCGTTGAAGTCGATCGGCGCTTTGAACAACTCGCTGAAGTCTGGATCCTGTTGATAGAGCAAGTAATAGAGCAAGCGCTCCCCCACCAATATCACCTTCACGTCCAGCGGGATCGGTTCCGGTTCCAGCGAGACGGTGCTGATCATACTCAGCGCCTTACCCAGGGATTCGATGCGAATCTCGCGCGCCCGCAGCGCTCGCTTGAGGCCATCCCAGGCGTAAGGTTGCAACAACACCTGCCGGGCGTCCAGGATCAGGTAGCCGCCGTTGGCCCGGTGTAACGCGCCGGGCATGATCAGGTTGAAATCGGTGACCAGCGTGCCCATCTGCGAGATGTGCTCAATGCGGCCAATTAGATTGTTGTAGGTCGGGTATTCCTCGAACAAGACCGGCGCGCCCTCAGACTCGCTGTTATCGACCAGCACGTTCACCTGGTAGCGGCGGAGCAGCGGCGGCCCGGTGACCGATTGGGGCAGCGAGAGATTCACCTGTTCTTGCGATTCCTCCTGTTTGCGGAACTCATCCACGTTATCGACCACGTCCTGCTCGACCGCCTCCAGGTAAGCGATCACCTCGGGCAGGTCGATGTGCTTCTCTCGCAGCTCGTCCAGCAGGAGATCGACGGCAAAAGTCGCGACCTCCTGGTCCAGTTCCTTGACCTCTTGACGCGCATCCCGTTCCCACAATTGCGCCTGGCGCATCGTCTCTTGGAGTTTTTCCTGGAGCCGGTTGATATTCTCCTCGAAGCGCTTTCGCTCGTCCTCCGGCAATTTCTGGAAGTCCTCCGGGCTGACGACCTCTCCCTCGATCGTGGGGGCCAGGGCCAATCCTGACGAGGTGCGAATCAACGCGACGTCGTGCTCGCGGGCCTCCTGTTGGATGTCGTTGAAGGCTTTTTCCTGTTTTTCCTGCAGCTTTTTTTTGATCTCCTGGTTGCGGGCGCGATAATCGTCACTTTCGAAAGCGGCCGGGATCGCCGTACGCAACTCCTCCACCAGTTGCTTCATATCGTCTCGCAAGGCGATGCCCCGGCCTGGAGGGAGTTTCAGCACGAGCGGTTTGTGCGGCTGCTCGAAATTGTTGACGTAACACCAATCCGGCGGCGTCGGCTCGCCGGCGGCCTGTTGATTCAGGAACTGGGTGATCGTCGTGCGCTTACCCGTGCCGCTGGGGCCCAGGGCGAACAGGTTATACCCCTCCCGCCGGATGCCGATCCCGAACAGCGTCGCCTCGACTGCCCGCTCCTGGCCCACGATCTGCTCCAGTGCCTCCAACTCCTCCGTCGTCTCGAAATCGAACTGGGACGGATCACACCTCTGGCGTAGTTTTTCTGGGGCTAACGCTTCCATCATCTAAGTTGATCTCCTTTAGCGAATCAGCGAATCAGCGAATCAGCGAATCAGCGAATCAGCGAACCAGCGAATCAGCGAACCAGCGAATCAGCGAATCAGCGAATCAGCGAATCAGCGAATCAGCGAATCAGCGAACCAGCGAATCAGCGAGTAAGGTGTCTTCTCAATAAACCGGGCGCTTGTTCGTAGTAGGCGCTTCAGCGCCCCTAAAAGCGCACTAAAGCCGCTAGATAGCGCGCTATCTAGCGCGCGCACTCCGAACAGATTCCCCCCAAGTTATTGAGAAGATACCGAGTAAGCGAATGAGCGAAACCTGCAACCTGCAATCTACAACCCCGGCTCGTAAGCGGTCACGATCTGGCGCCACGCCTCGGGGATGGGGACTGGCTTTTGGCGCGCGTAATCGTAACACACCTGCACCGAGCGGGCGACGGCGATCAGGCGGCCATCCCCGCCTGTCATCCGATAGTCGAAACTGAAACTGGAATTGCCCAACTCGCTCACCCGGGCGTAGACGGTCACCCGCTCGCCCAATTTGATCGGCGACTTGAACTGGCAACTGGCCTGGGCCAGGATGAAGCTCACTTTCTGGGGATCGTCCGTCGCCAGGCCCAATTCGCGCAGGTAATCGACTCGCGCCTGTTCCAGGTAGGTGAAATACACGGCGTTGTTGACGTGGCCCAGCGCGTCCACGTCGCGCCAGCGGACCTTCACCGTGCTCGAAAAACGGAATGCTTCCTCGGTCATCGTTATCGCTCCACCTCGAAGAAACGGGCCTCCCCCGTCTCCAGGTCCAGGATGCAAAAAGATCGGGACTGGCGCCGCGTCCCCCCCAGCGCGCCGGGATTGATGATGCGCGTGTGACCGAAGCGCTCGTCTCGCCGTCGATGGGTGTGGCCGTGGAAGACGTAAGCGTATTCACCGGAGGTGATCAAGTTGCTCAAAACCTCTTCGTTGTCGCCGTGGATCATCGCCAGCGCATAGCCGTCTAATGTGGGCCGGTGAATCCAGGCGAGGGGGGTGTAACCCAGCGTCTCCTTGGCTGCCTCTCGCATCTGTTCGGCCCGCCGGTCCATATTCCCTTCAGCGATCCACACCTGGAAACCGGCCAACGCGTGGATAATCTTTGGGCCACAGACGTCGCCGCAGTGCAAGATCGTCGTGATTCCCTCGTCGCGCAATAGATCCAGGGCCTGCTGCAGGTTGCGCAGGTGATCGTGCGTGTCTGACATGATAGCAATTTTCATCCCCGCCTCCAATGTAGATGATAGCAGAAAGCGGCGTATTGTGCAAACTTGCGAGCCACGCGGGATTTCGTAGCAAGTCGCAAGCGTAAGCCGCCCCAAAGGCTCAGAACGCTCGCAGGTGAACTCAAGGAAAACGAAGCCGGGGTTGATGCGCGTGATAAACCGCACAGCGAGCAACCTCGTGCGTCTAAACCCCCTTGGATTTGCTTCGTTTTCCCGCACGCTCGCCTTGCCATCTCCCCAAAGCGCGGTATAGTTAAGTTGTTATGGAGATACTCGATACCCAAATGCGGGCCGAATTCGCTCGGCAATTGCTGGCCTGGTTCGAGCGTCACGCCCGCGACCTGCCGTGGCGCCGTCGCCGCACCCCCTACCGCGTCTGGCTGGCGGAGATCATGCTGCAACAGACCCAGGTCGAGACGGTCATCCCGTACTACGAACGTTTCCTGGCCCGTTTCCCCACCGTCGAATCGCTGGCCCGGGCTCCCCTGGCGGACGTCCTGAAGTTGTGGGAGGGACTGGGCTACTACGCCCGCGCCCGCAACCTGCACGCCGCCGCCTGGCAGATCGTGGACGGTTACGGTGGCCAAATCCCCGACACGTTCGAGGCGCTGCTCGAACTGCCCGGCGTGGGACTTTACACCGCCGGCGCCGTCGCCTCCATCGCCTTCGGGCGAGCGGTGCTCGCCGTCGATGGCAACGTCCGCCGGGTGCTGAGTCGCGCCTTCGAGGTCCGCGAGGACGTGACCCGCTCGGCGACCCAGCGCCAACTGCGGGAGTTGGCAGCCGACCTGCTCCCCCGGGAGCGGCCTGGGCTCTTCAACGAGGCCCTGATGGAACTCGGCGCCGTCGTCTGCACCCCACGCAACCCGCGCTGCGACGAGTGTCCCCTTAACGAGTACTGCCGCGCCCGCGCCCTCGACGTGGTGGACGCGCTGCCGGTCAAGCGGAAGCGCGCGCCCACGCCCCACTACCAGGTGGCGGCCGCCGTCACCACCCGCGCCGACGGACGGGTGTTGCTCGCGCAGCGCAATACCGACGACATGCTGGGCGGCATGTGGGAATTCCCCGGCGGCAAGCGGGAGGACGGCGAGACGTTGCCCGAGTGCCTGGTCCGTGAAATGCGGGAGGAACTGGACGTGACGGTCGAGGTAGGCGAGCGGCTGACCGTCGTCGAACACGCCTACACCCATTTCCGCATGACACTTCACGCCTTCCGCTGCCGTTTGCTCGACGGCGAGCCCCGCTGCCTGGACTGCGCCGATTTCCGCTGGGCGCTCCCGGCCGAGATGGCCGAATTCCCCATGTCAGTCGCCGACCGCAAGGTAATGCAAACGCTCATTGCCGGATCGGGCTTAGACGTCGGACGTTGAACATCGGACGTCGGACATAGGACGTTGGACATCGGACATAGAACGGAGATTTCATGCAGCTTTACCTGATACGACACGGTCAGAGTTTCGTCAACCTGGAAGATTGGGATGGGGATCCTCCCGACGCTGGATTGACCGATCTCGGACAGAAGCAGGCGACCGCGCTGGCCCACTGGCTGCCGGAAAATCTGCCGCAGGTGGACGCTCTCTACACCAGCACGATGCAGCGCGCCCTCGAGACGACCCGGATTTTGACCGAGGCTTATTCCCTGGAGGTCCGCGAGGATGACCGGTTACGGGAACTGGGCAACAATCGCGCCGACCATACCCCCTGGCCCGGCGGTTTTGCGCCCCGAGTCGACGATTACGCCGCCGACTACTGGTCCAGCGAGCGCCCCTATGCCAGAATTATCCCCGCCGCCGAGGGGAGCGAGAGCTTCATGCACTTCCGCACGCGGGTAGGCGACTTCATCGAGGAGGTTCTCCAGCGTCACCGGGATCAAATCGTCGTCGCTGTCTGCCACGGGGGCGTGATCGGCGTGACCTTCGATCACGTCTTCAACGTCGGCCCCTGGCGGCGCTGCGAGATATGGACGTACAACACCGGCGTCACCTGCATCGAGTACGTGGATCACCCCAACCGCGAGGTGTGGCGCCTGCACTACCACAACCGCATCGACCACTTGCACGGTCAGTTCACCGGTGACAATCTTGCATAGCTCACGGAAAACACGGATCAACACAGATGGGCCTGACGCGGTTGAGTGAAGTGGGACGCAGATTTTCTCCTGCAGAGTGGATGCAGCCGTTGGGACATAAAGACCAAAAAATCAGCGTTTGTCCGCGTTTTTCTGCGTTCAAAAATCTTTCTGTAAAAATCTGTGGAAATCCGTGCGATCCGTGAGCCATAGACTAAATAGACAATTCGTGAAATTCGTCCATTCGTGTGATTCGTGATCCAAACGCACACATTCAGCACCGAAAGGCAAACGCTTATGTATGGATGGATGGGGAAAATCCTGGACGTCGATTTGACGACCGGCGCCATTGAGACGAGGCCCCTGGACGCGGGCCTGGCCCGCCGCTTCCTGGGTGGTCGCGGCCTGGGCGCCCGGCTGTTGTGGGACCTGGTCGACCCGACCGTCGATCCCCTGGCGGCGGAAAACGTGTTGATCTTCGCCGCCAGCCCGCTGACGGCTACCGGTTATCAGACCGGCAATCGCTTCACCGTCAGCACCAAGAGTCCTCTGACCGGCACGGTGCTCGACGCCAACGCTGGCGGATTCTGGGGCGTACAACTCAAGCGCAGCGGTCACGACGTCCTCATCGTCCGGGGTCGGGCCGAGCGGCCGGCCTGGCTGGAAGTCACGCCTGAGGGCGCGACCCTGCACGACGCCGCGCACCTGTGGGGCCGGCGCGTGGGCGAGACGAGTGAGGCGTTGGGCCAGCGGCGGAACAAGCGCAGCGTGCTCTGCATCGGGCCGGCGGGCGAGAACCAATGCCGCATCGCGGCCATCATGAACGACAACGCCCGCGCCCTGGCCCGTGGCGGGCCGGGGGCGGTGATGGGCAGCAAGAACCTCAAGGCCATCGTCGTCGAGGGTGAGCGCCGCCCCGAGATCGCCGACCCGGAGCGTCTCAAATTCGTCCGCTACGAGAGCCGCAAGATGCTGACCGCCAGCCCCCTGACCAGCCAGGCCCTGCCAGAGTTTGGCACGGCGGTGCTGGTGAACCTCGTCAACGAGATCGGCGCGTTCCCCACCCGCAACTTTCGTCAGAGCCAGTTCGAGGGCGCGGCCCGTATCTCTGGTGAGGCGCTGGCCGAGCGTCACCTGCTCGAGAAGGCCGCCTGCTGGGGCTGTCCCATCGGTTGCGCCCGCGTCAGCCGGACCGAGCGGGTCGAGGCGGAGGGGCCGGAGTACGAGACGATCTGGGCCTTCGGCGCCCAATGCGGGGTGGACGATCTGCCCGCCATCATCGAGGTCAACGCGCTGTGCAACGACCTGGGGCTGGATACCATCTCCACCGGCTCGACCATCGGGTGCGCGATGGAGATGGCCGAGCTGGGCCATATTGGGGGGCAGGTGACAGACGCCGAGCGCCTGTGCTTTGGCCGGGCCGACCTGCTGGCTCCCACCGTGGAGGCGATCGCTTACCGGCGCGGTCTGGGCGACGAGTTGGCCGAGGGCAGCCGCCGCTTCGCCGCCCGCTACGGCGCGCCGGCGCTCTCGATGAGCGTCAAGGGGATGGAACTGCCGGCCTACGATCCGCGCGGCATGCAGGGCCAGGGCCTGCTCTTCGCCACCTCGAATCGGGGCGCGTGCCACATGCGGGGCAATATGCTGGGGCCAGAGGTGCTGGGGCTGCCCAAGATGATCGACCGTTTCCAGGTGCAGGGCAAGTCCAGCTACGTCATCCTCCACCAGAACGCGGCCGCCGCCATCGACGCGCTGGGCGTTTGTAAGTTCGCCAACATGGCGGTAGCCGACGAATACTTCGCCCGCGCGTTGAGCGCCGTCACCGGGCTAGACGTCACCGCTGGCGATCTGATCGAGACCGGCGAGCGCATCTGGAATCTGGAGCGGCTCTACAACCTGCGCGAGGGCTTCACTGCCGATGACGACACCCTCCCGCCCCGCCTATTGGAGGAGCCGGTGACCGAAGGTCCCAGCCAGGGATGGGTCGTCAAATTGGCCCCCATGCTGGCCGAGTACTACCGCGCGCGCGGCTGGGACGAACAAGGCGTGCCCACCCCCCAGATCCTGGAAAAACTAAAACTATCCAGCTTGCTCCGCCGCGACGGTTATAATACCGGCGAAGCAGCATGATGCAGCCGCTATCACTGCCGACCTCGCCAGGTCCCGCCGTCGAGAAACATCCGGTCGAGGAGTGATGCGGCGCGACCGTCAACATCCTGCCGACCGAACCGGCCAATTTTCTGGATGGCCATCGATGGCTCCCTGGAAATCTCCTGCCATCCCTTGAGCACCGTCTCTAACAGCGGCTGAAACCCAGACACCTGCTGGGTTCGAATCACGACGTCCCACAGCGGCTCGAACTTTTTCCAGCCGCCGGCATAGGCCAGGTGACGCAGCCGCTCTGCCACGCGCTCCTTCGTCCACGCCGCGCGCAGGATCGCGCCCCAACGGTAGAACTCGCGATAGGCGCGCCAATAGCCCGCCTCGAGCACCTCGGGCGTCATCCTGGTCGGGCGGAAAACGGCGTGGCGCGTGTCGTACAGGTCCCAATCGTGCGTCGTGATGCGTCCCTGCGCCGCCATCCGCTCGTACAGCGCCGTGCCGGGATACGGCGTGAGGACGTGGAACGTCGCCGTCTCGATGCCCTGCCCCACCGCCCATTCGACGGTGCGGTCGAAGACGCTCTCGTCGTCCTCGTCCATCCCAAAGACGAAACTGCCATTGATCATCACCCCCAGGTCGTGCAGGCGCCGGATGGCAGCCGCGTAATCGCGGTCGAGGTTGTGAACCTTGTGCTGCGCCTTCAAGTTGAGCGGGTCGAGTGTCTCGAATCCGACGAACAGGCTGCGCAAGCCACAGGCCGCCGCCTTTTCCAACAGGCCCGGGCGCAGCGCCGCCTCAACGGTACCCGCCGCCTGCCACAGCCGTCCCATCCCGCGCATACCATCGAACAACGCCTCGGCAAAGCGCACGTCTCCAAAGAGGTTGTCGTCCAGAAAGAAGAGGTGCCGTCCCGGTAGTTGCTCGATCTCTGCCAGCGCCGCGTCGGCCGTCTGGGTATAGAACGACCTGCCACCCTGGAAGAAGGCGTCCTTGTAACAAAAGTCGCAGTGGTGCGGGCAGCCGCGCGAGACGACGAGCGAGTTGGGCGCCAGGTAGAGGCGGCGCTTGATCAGATCCCGGCGCGGGCGAGGTATCCCCTCCAGGGTGCGCACGGAAGAACGATAGACCTTGCCGGGCCGCCCGGCGCGGAAATCGGCCAGAAAGGCTGGCCAGGTGTCCTCGCCGGGCCCGAGAAAGATCGTGTCGGCGTGGTGAGCGGCCTCTTGCGGCAGCGCGGTCACGTGCAAGCCGCCCAGGGCGACGTGTGCGCCTTTCGCCCGGTAGTGCTCGGCCAGCTCGTAGGCGCGGCGGGCCGAGGTGACGTAGACCTCGATCGCCACCAGTTCCGGCTCGTCGTCCAGATTGAGCGTCTCGACGTGCTCGTCCTGGATCTCGACTTCGTCATCCTCGTCCAGGTAGCCCGCCAGCGTCGCCAGCCCCAGCGGCGGAAAGAGCGAGTACTTGATCGGGCGCCAGTGGGGGCTCTTGGCCTCGGTGAGCGCGGGCAAGATCATTTTGACCTTCATCGACGCATCTCCCGGTGATTTTCCTCTGCTCGTTCGAGAGCCCGAATCCTCGACCATTGCCGGAGCACGACGGCGATCAACACCAGCGTGAACGCCGGCCAAATGACGACGAAAATCCAGACGTTGATCGCCTTGTAGGTCATCCCCAGCAGATCGGCCACAAAGAGCAACAGCAAAACACAAGCGTCAAAGATGACATTGATCATCGTATGCACCTCACCTCCAAAAATTCAATCTTAGCCCATTCTACGTCAAATGCCCCTTTCATGTCCACGTCTCAGCGCCGCCAATCCTGACATTCAAATACCTCTTTGATGACACTCAAGTGCTTGACACACGGCGACAAATCCGCTACATTTAGGAGCATGGAGGTACATATGCTCAAAACCCTACTGGTCGAGGACAACGATGTGCTGCGCCGCGCGATGAGGACGGGGCTGGAGGCCACCGGTCAGGTACAGGTGCTCGGCGAGGCGGCCAGCGGCGAGGAGGCGGTGGAATGGTGTACTCGGACCTGTCAGGTCTCGCCCGACGTGATCCTGATGGACGTGCGCCTGGCCGGCGAGATGAACGGCATCCAGGCCGCCGTCGCCATCCGTCGCGAGCTGCCCCGTATGCCGCTCGTCTTTTACTCGATCCAGGACGACGACGCCTACTACCGCGATTTTCTCCGCTCCGGCATCCTGAGCCATTACGCCTACGTGCGCAAATCCAACTATCTGCTGCCGGCTAGCATCGCGCCGCTGCTGCGCGACGCCGCCGCCGGACGCAGTTTCATCGATCCCGAGATCGAGACGCGGGTGCAGGAGGTGCGTCACAGGGACGAGTATGACCCCCTGGCGCTGCTGGAGCCGAACGAGCGGGAGGTGGTCGCGCTGGTGGCCCAGGGGATGACCAACGAGCAGATCGCCGAGCGGCTCGGCTTTCACGACAAGCGCGCCGTCAGCCGCACTAACGGCCAGATCTATGCCGCCTGGCGGCTCAACGAGACCCCCACTGACGAAAAGGTGGCCCGCACGCGCGCGGTGATCATCTACCACCGCCGCCAGCTCGTGATGTGGGACGAGGACGGCACACCGCGAGTGATGAACCAACAAGGGGAGTGGATAGTACTTGATGGGGAGCAGCTAACGTGAGCCTATACGTCGCTCTGATCCTCGGCACCTGCCTGATTACTCTGACAGTACCCGTTGCTTTTTGGTTGCTCATCGCGTGGCGCTATGGGCGACGCCCAGCCACTATGGGTCTAGTCACCATAGCTCTTTGCAGCTCCCTCGTCGCCGGCATCCCTACCGGCATTCTGGCCACTCGACTCAAAAACAGAACCTCCAGTCCTCCACCGGCCAACTGGTACAAAGTCAGATCGCTGGATGCGGCGTTGGTCGGACTCGAATATCGGCCCGGCGAAGGGCTGTTTGCCATCACTAGCAGCGGAGAAGAAAGAATTGCCGAGGCGCCGCCTGCCTGCCTGCCAGACGATCTTATCGCCCAAGCAAACAGCAACACCTATCCATCGCCGCCTGCCGAGGTTACCACAAACCCGGATCTCCCCCTCCCGCCTCCACCCACCCAACCGGCTCACCAAGTCACACTCAACATTCTCTATCCATTTGGAACAGACGAGTATGGAAGCGTGAGCTTTGCGGCCTACGAAGATGGAGAAGTGTGGTGTTCAGAGGAATACGGCAGAGGTGGGTTGGCTGGTGGTATAGCTTTTGGTGTAGCAGGCTACGTCGTGCTATTCTTTTCGGCCATCCTGTTCGTCGTTATTTTCATCGTAGCAGCTATCCTGGCCGCTTTCATAACCATCATAGTGCTAGAGATTCGTCATCGACTTATCACGTCCAGGCTCAAGTGACTCTATGACCGGCAGCATCCTTCTCGACTGGGCCACCATGGCCGTCTCGCTGTTCAACACCGTCCTGGCCCTGTGGCTGGGCCTGACGGTGATCCTCGTCGCCGAGCGCCGCACCTGGGGCATCTGGATGGCCGGTGGCGGTCTGTTGACGGGCGGCCTCTTCTTCGTCAGCCACTCGGCGATTCTCGGTCACGGCCTGGCGTGGGGGGTAGAACTATGGTGGCAGGTGGGGTGGCTGCCCGTGATTGCCCTGCCCCTGGCCTGGTACGTGCTCACGCTGTGGTACGCCGGGTTTTGGGGCGATGGCGGCGCGGACCTGATCTTCTGGCACCGCTGGGGGTTCATCCTGACAGCGCCATTCACCGGAGACAGTCGCCTGCACAGGCGCCAGCGCCCCTGGCTCATCCTCACCGCGTTGCTGGGAGCAGGGTTGGCGGGATTGCTCGTCTTTGCCAACGCACTCCCCTCATTCTGGCAGATCATCCAACTCGACCTGGCCGCCTCGCCCGCCGTCGGCGGCGTCCCGTTATTGCTGCTGGCCTATCCGTTCTACGTCTTGCTGTGCATCGGGTTGTCGATCGACGTGCTGCGCCGCCCGGAGCCCGCGACCCGTATGATGGGCGATCTGGCCCGGCTGCGCGCCCGTCCCTGGCTGGTCGCGGTCTCGATCGCGCTGCTGTTGGCGAGTCTGCTGGTGGTCGTGGTGATGGCGTCGGTGGTGGTGAGCGCGCGGGCTGGGGTCGTCTATTTCCGGTCGCTCGACTCGATCGCCATCGGCGTCGGGCTGTTCGACCTGATCATCAGCGCCCTCATCGGCGCCGCCATCGTCCTGCTGGGACAAGCGATCGTCTCGTACGAGCTCTTTGCCGGTCGCAGCCTGCCCCGGCGCGGGTTCTTTCGCCACTGGCGGCGGGCCGTGATCCTGGCCGCGGGCTATGGCGTGCTCGTCGGCGGCAGCTTCGCCCTGCGGCTGGGCACGATCTACAGCCTGCTGCTGACCGTCGTGATCATGGTCGGCTTCTACGCCTTGCTCGTCTGGCGCTCCTTTGCCGACCGGGAACGCGCGATGGAGCAACTGCGCCCCTTCGTCGTCAGCCAGCGGCTTTACGAATCCCTGCTGGACGCCGCCCCGGCCGGGGTCTCGACGAGCGATGTTGACGTACAGACGATCTTGCGCGCACTGTGCGAGGATGTGTTGGGCGCGCGCGCAGCCTACCTGCTCGCGCTGGGACCATCGGCGCCGTTGATCGGCCCGCCGCTGATCTATCCGGACAGGGTTGTCAACCTGCCGCCGCTCGCCGATGTCGTGGAGCAGGTCGGCGCGTCCGATACGATCTGCATCCCGCTGGAACCGGCGCGCTACGGCGACGCGACGTGGGCCGTGGGATTGTGGAGCGAGCGTGGGCTGATCGGCGTGCTGCTGCTGGGCGACAAGCGGGATGGCGGTCTGTACACGCAGGAAGAGATCGAGATCGCCCGCGCCAGCGGCGAGCGGCTGATCGACGCACAGGCCGGCGCCGAGTTGGCCCGCCGCCTGATGGCCTTGCAGCGGCAGCGGTTGGCACAAAGCCAGGTCGTCGACCAACGTGCGCGGCGCGTGCTGCACGACGACGTTCTGCCGCGCCTGCACGCGGCGCTGCTGACCCTGGGCGGCGAGCCGGCGTCCGCCGAGACCGCGTCGCTGCTGGCAGAGACCCACCGCCAGGTCGCCGACCTGCTGCGGGACATGCCGACCGCCGCCGCGCCGGAAGTTGCGCGATTGGGGCTGGTCGAGGCGCTGCGCCAGGCCGTAGAGGAAGAGTTCCGGCGGGCCTTCGATACCGTGACCTGGGAGATCGAGCCGGAAGCGGAGCGCAAGGCCCGCGCCATCCCCTCGCTGACCGCCGAGGTGCTCTTTTACGCCGCGCGCGAGGCGGTGCGCAACGCCGCGCGCCACGGACGGCCTGGGGACGCAGAACAGCCGCTCCGCCTGCATGTCGAGGCGATGTGGCGCGACGCTGGCCTGGAAATCGTCGTCGAGGACGACGGCGTGGGGCTGGAAGCGGCTCAGCGGACAGACGAAAGCGGCGGCCAGGGGCTGGCGCTTCACTCTACGCTGATGGCCGTCGTGGGGGGGGCGCTGGCAGTGGAGAACGGGCTGGATAGAGGTGCCCGCGTCACGCTGACGCTGCCGCAGAGCGCCGTCGACACTGACTGACAAAACTCCTGACCTGGACGAGCCAGAGCCAAAAAGGAACCCTTGACCGCCAAGTTTTTGCTCGCCGTGCGAGGATCCTATTGGTTAGCCCTAGGGCCTTGTCCGGGACCTCGCTGGGGACGCATACAAAACTGGGGGGACCAAGCATTGAGGAGATGCACTTCACACTGAGCAGAGCGACTGAGGGGCTATTTGCGCCGCGCCGTGCTGCTCGCTGACTCGCTCTATCGCTGACTCGCCCACCACTCTGGCAGCAACTCGGCGGCCGGGCCGCGCAATACCTCGTGCGCGTGGGGCGAGAGGGGCGTCTCGTTCGGGTTGACCTCGATCAGGCGGGCGCCGTTCCGGCGCGCCAGCAGCGGCAATGAGGCAGCCGGTTGAAGCACCGCCGACGTCCCGATCACCAGCATCAACCGGCATCTCGCCGCCGCTGCCCATGCCGCCTCCAGGATCACCTGTGAGAGCGATTCACCAAACCAAACTACGTCGGGCCGTAATACATCCTCACAGGCAAGGCAATGGAGGGGCATCTCCGGGAGCGGCGTCTGGTGATATTCCAGCGATGTATGACAGTTCTCACACCGGACGCGCCAGATGTTCCCGTGGAGTTCCAGCACACGTTCGTTGCCGGCGGCCTGGTGCAGCCCATCCACGTTCTGCGTCACGACGCAGAAATCGGGCAGTTCCGCCTCCATCTGGGCCAGCGTTTCGTGAGCTGCGTTGGGCGTACATTGGCCGATCAACTCACGCCGCCAATTGTACCATTCCCACACCAGTTTTGGGTCGCGGCGGAAGGCGGCCGGCGTCGCCAACTGCTCCGGCCGGAAATTGCGCCACAACCCACCCGCATCCCGAAAGGTAGGCACGCCACTTTCAGCCGAAACCCCCGCCCCCGTGAGTGCCACCACTGGCCCCACTCCCTTTTCCATCACATCCCCCCAATCACCCAATCACCCAATCACCCAACTACAGCATCCGCACGACGATGCGGGCGTCCTGCCATAATCCCTCCAGGTCGTAATACACCCGCACGTCCGGTGTGAATATGTGTACGATGATGTGATTATAGTCCAGCAAGACCCAACCCGAGGCCGCGTCGCCATCGACGCACATCGGTTTGACGTCAAATTTCTCCTTGACGTCCTCTCGCACTTTCTCGACGATAGCCTTCGCCTGTCGCTGGCTGGCAGCGCTGGCGATGATGAAGTAATCGGTGATGATGGAGACATCCTGAATGTCGAGCAACAAGATGTCCTCTCCCTTTTGATCCGCAATCACATCCACGACGTACCGAGATAATTCCAGTGAATCCAGTGTCCCACCTCCTTTTACCAGAGTTGCGCTATATCCTCGCTCGTTTCAGCCGCAGCCAACACGAGCATCAATTTGATCCGTGCCTTCTGTCCATTCAACCCATCGGCGAACAAACAGCCCATCTCAGCCCACGTGTGGCAGGCGCCCGGGTACCCATACGCATCCCACACCCGCCCCGAAGGACAGCGACTGGCGATCACGACCGACACACCCTGTGAGCGAGCTTTCTCGATCACCGGCTGCCACCAGGGGGGTATGCGCCCGCCGCCCAATCCCTCGATCACGACGCCCCGCGCGCCCCGCGCCAGGCTGTCCGCCAGGAGCGTCGGGGACGCGCCCACTGTCAGCTTGAGCAATACCACAGCCTTCTCCAGCCCGCACCAGTCCAGCACCCGCCGCTCTGGCAGGCAGCCGATGACGACCCGGTCCCCCTCCACGCGCCCGATGGGCCCCCAACCCGGCGATTGAAAGGTCGACAGGCTGAGCGTGTGCATCTTGCTCACAGAACGGGCGGCGTGAATCTCGTCGTTGAGTACGACGACGCAGCCCACCCCACGGGCCTGGGGCGCGGCCGCTACCCGCACAGCCGCCGCGAGGTTGGCGTATCCATCGTATCCCACGTCAGAGGCGGTGCGCATCGCGCCGGTGACCACCAGGGGTTTGTCGCCCGGCACGGTCAGGTCGAGCAGGTAGGCGGTCTCCTCCAGCGTGTCGGTGCCGTGGGTGACGACGACGCCGCGCGCGTCTGGCTCCTCAGTCAAGGTAAGCACTCGCTGGCGAATCGTCGCCAAAGTCTCCAGGGTGAAGTGGGAACTGGGCAGGTGGGCCGCCTCCTCGGTCCGCAGCGCCGGCATACCAGCCGGCAACGTCGCCGCGAAATCGCCCGCTCCGAGCTTCGGCACTGCCCCGCCCGCGTCCGCGTCGTGCTGCATGGCGATGGTGCCGCCGGTCGTCAGGACAGCGACGTATGCTTGAGTGTGTGCGCTTTGCTTCAAACTTTCGTTCAAAAAAGTGTCTCCTTTATGTAGGCCCATTTCGCCCGGTAAAGCGTCGTGCCAAAGGGTCAGATTCACCTGCGCTGGCGGATCGACCGTGCAACACGTTCGTAAGCGATGCACAGGGAACGACGTTATCTGCTGCCTTCACTACCCGACATTCGTGGCCAAGAGCCTGGTTTTCTATCACGAATCACACGAATGCTCGAATGTCACGAAAGACTCTACTGAAAAAAGGTCATCTTAGCACAGAGCCACCGAGAACACGGAGAAAAATTGAGGTACGCACTACGAACAAGCCCCCGGTTTATTAAGAAGATACTGCACAGGGACACACGTATCGAAGGAATGTTGCCGATCGATATGTCGGCGCTGTGTGATGGCTCAATAATATAGACGATCCACGCGCACCCGACCCGAGGGCGAAATAGGGATGCCCTCCATCTCCAACAGTGCGCGTTTCATCGAGACGCCGCCGCGAAAGCCGCCCAGGCTCCCGTCGGCCCGGACCGCCCGGTGACAGGGAATGACGATGGGGAACGGATTGCGCGCCAAGGCGTTGCCCACCGCCCGGGCGCCGCCGGGGACGCCCAGGTGCGCGGCGATACGCCCGTAGGTACTCACCGAGCCCCGGGGAATGCCGAACTCGGCTGGGAGCACCCGGCGTTGGAAGGGGGAACAATCGGCCAACGCCAGGAGATCCAGGTGGCGCTGTTCGAACGTGAGCGCTTTCCCGTGCAAGAAACGGCCCATCCGGTGGCTTATTTCCGCAATCGGCGCCGGTAGGTCTAGATTGGTGGGGAAGGTCTGCACCAGGTCGCGCGCCCAGTCGTAATCGTTCTCAGTGGGGAGCAAGATTCGTTGCACGCGAACGTCTTTGCCCGAGCCACGCCAGACGATCCCCAGGTCACCCCAATGCGAGGGTGTCCACGCGCACGAGAGCCCCTCGATCGCGCCGCCGACGCGTCCCGTCACGTCAGCGCACGTCCTACCATGTCGAGCGCCTGCTCGGCCAGCCAGATCCCGTCCCGCCCCGACGCCCCACCGACCTGGAACGCACGATCGACCGACGTCTGTCCCGTATCGAGCGCCACGTAGACCGTCTGCTCCGCTTCCGGGTCGACCGGCCCCTGGGCCCATACCGCCAGGCACACGTGCACGCCCAGGAAATCCCGCCCCGCCCGGGCCGCCGCCCGCGCTGCCTTGGCCGAAAAGTCGCCCGCTTTCTTGAACTGGGGACGGGGCAGGTCCATCAACCCGATGGCCTCTCCGACGTCGTCGACGATCAAACTGTCGCCCAATACATCGACGCCCGTCTCGGTCTGGAACAGCCGGTGGCTGACGATCCCATCCACACCACACTCGATGGTTCCCAGGGTCAATTCCCGCTCGACCAGCATCTGCGCGACGCGCTCGGCGATGGATTCCTCGTTCATCCTGTCTATCCCTCCCTCGACTAAAGTGCCCCGTGCACGACCTGCCCGCCGATCATCGTCGCCACCACGCCCGTCTCGGCGATTGCCATCGGTTCGACGGTGAAAATGTCGTGATCGAGCACCACCAGGTCGGCCAGTTTGCCCGGCGCCAGCGATCCCAGCCGGTCGTCCAGGCCGACGGCGCGTGCCGCCCCCTGCGTGTAGGCGTGGACTGCTTCCGTGACTGTCAAGCGCTGCTCTGGGTACCAGCCCTCGGGGCAGGGTGCGCCATCGCAGCAACAGCGCGTCACCGCCGCGTGGATGCCCAGCAGGGGGTTCAGATTTTCCACCGGGCAATCGGAACCGAAGGCCAGCAGCGCCCCGGCCTCCAACAGGCTGCGCCAGGCGTAACCGGTGGCACACCGCTCGCCCCAGTATCGCTCGGCCATCTCCCAATCCTGGGTCGCGTGGATCGGCTGCATCGAGGCCACCACGTCCAGGGTGGCCAATCGCGCCACGTCGTCGGGGTGCAGGAGTTGTACGTGTTCGATCCGGTGGGGCAGGCCGGGCAAATTCACCGGGCCGACCTCGGCCAGCACGTCCAGCACCATGTGGTTGGCCCGGTCGCCGATGGCGTGGACGGCCAGGGGTAGGTTGCCTGCCACCGCCTTCCGGGCTAACTCACGCAGAGCGCCCGCCTCAATGGTCAGGACGCCCAGTTTGTTCTCGTCCTTCTCGTCCTTCTCGTCCTTCTCGTCCATGCCCTCGTAAGGGGCCAGCATCGCCGCCGTGTGAGCGCCCAACGCGCCGTCGGAGAAGACCTTGATCCCGCCCACGCGCAGCCAGTCGTCGCCCAACCCCGCTTGCAAATCGAGCGCCAACGCGCAGTCCAGGTCGTCGGCCGGCAGGTATTTGACCACGCGCAATCCCAGCGCCGACTGGGCGCGCAGGCGTTGGTAGGCCGCGAAGGCCGGCGCCGCATCCACGTCGTGGATAGACGTCAGCCCGACGCGCCACGCATTGGGGAAGGCCGCCTGGATCGCCGCGTCGAGCTCGCCCGGTTCGGGCAGCGGCACGATGTCCTCGACCATGTCCATCGCATTTTCCTCGAACAACAGGCCATTGGGATGCCCCGCCTCGTCGCGCCCGATGCGCGCGCCGGGCGGGTCCGGGGTCTCGGCCGTGATACCAGCCAACTCCAGCGCCCGGGTGTTGGCCACCAGGGCATGGCCGTTCTTGGCCCGCAGCATCACCGGGTGATCGGGCGCCACCCGGTCGACGTCGGCCGCGGTGGGAAAGCGGCGCTCGGCCCAGCGCTCCTGGTCCCAACGCCGCCCCAGGACCCACTCACCCGGCGGTGTCTCGCGGGCCCGCTTGGCCACCATGGCCAAGGCTTCCTCGAGGGAAGTCGTTGTCGACAGATCCACGTCGCGCAGGCTGAGCGCGTACCACATGAAATGGATGTGGCTGTCGGTCAGACCGGGCACCACACAGCGACCGCCCAGGTCGTACACGTCGCCGCCGGGGGCCAGGAGGCCTTCGAGTTCTTCACGCCCATCCCCCACGACCAGGATTCGATCCCCTGATAGAGCCAACGCCGAGGCCCGGGGGCGCTCGGCGTCCATCGTATACACCTTCCCGTTGATCAATAGTTTGTCAGCTGGCATCTTCTCCCTTACTCCCTAATCTGTAATCCATACTCCCCATACTCCCTATTTCCCCCTGCTAGAAAGCCCCAAGTTGGCATTGCCTGATGTGCACGCCGAGCGTATCGGCGGCGTTGGCCACGTCGATTTTCGAGATTCTAAAGCGGGTCGCCAGGGACCAGGCCACCGCGCACGGCAATTTGTCCAATACCAATCCCTCACGGATGGCCCGGGCGAGTTCTGGTGTGACCCCCTCGACGCTGTCCATCGGTTCCAGGATGTTATGCTTGTTCTGTTCGCCGTAACCGAACAGTCCTAACTGGCAGCGGATCAGTTTGACGCCAACCGCATCGGCGGCCTGCCCCACCGCCAATGGTGTCGCCCCCAGGTTCCTGGCGATACGAAAAGCCGCCGCGCAACGCAACTGCCCATCCTGCGCCTGCGCCCGGACCGCCGCCTCGACTTTTGCTTGATCAACCTTCTCTCTGGACATCGCCACCTCCCCGTGTCTTTTTCGATCTTCAGTCATCCAATTCCAACAACCTGACATCTGTCAGGTCCTTCTCCCGACCGGCAGCACGTTTTGAGGCAATCAAATCCATCCGCTCCACAATATCGGGATTGACGGCCAAGATTAAATCCGTGAACTCGCACAACAACGCCATACGCTCTTCCAACGGCAGGGACTGAAACCATCGTGCTTTGGCTTCCATTGCCTCTTCTTGGCGCTCGTGAGATACCATTTGCTTCGTCATATGACGCTCCGCTTCTATCCCACGCACCACAACACTTGCTGCGGATCGCTCAGGTACTCGGCGCCGTCCGGGGTGACCAGGACGTCCTCCTCCAGCCCGATGTAGCCCCGTTCGGGCACCGGTACGCCCAATTCGATGGCGAAGACGTTGCCGGCCTCGATCACGCCCTTGATGGAGGTGCCGTATCGCTCCCAGCGCGGCCCCAGGACGGTGGCCCCATCGTGGGCAGTGCGCCCGACGTGGTGGCCGAAAGCGTGCATGTATGCCGGATAACCGGCCCCGGTCAGCGTCTCGCGGGCGGCCCGATCGACTTCCCACCCGCGTGCACCGGGCCGCAGCGCCGCCCGCCCCGCCTCCAGGGCTCTCCGGGCGGCGGTCCAAGCCTCTTGTACATCGAGCGGTGGCTCCGACTCGTCCTCGGCCAGGAAATACCACGTCCGCTGCAAATCGGAGACGAAGCCAGCCTGCTCGACACCGAAATCGACCTGGAGCAGGTGACCCCGGGCCAGGGCGAAGTCCCCCGGCATCGCGTGGCCGACGGGGGAATCGGGGCCGGCCGTGACGGTCGGGCAGTGGTCGCGGGCCCACGAGAGCCCCAACCCGCGTTCGGCGGCGGCCTGGTGGAACCAGTCGGCGACCTCGTGGGCCGGCACGCCCGGCTGCAATCGCTGGCCGATGTGCTCGAAGATCGCCTCGGTCGCCCGGACCGCCTCGCGGATGCGGGCGATCTCCTGGGGAGACTTGCGCCCGCGCAGCGCGCCGATCACCTCTTCAGCCGAGACGAAGCGGTCGGCGTACGGCGTCCCCTCGACGAGGCCCTGCAGGATGCGGAACATCCCGTGGGTCAGCCCGTCGGCCGCCGGGTCGTTCTCCGAGTAATTGACGGCGATCTGGCGCGGGTCGAAGCGCGTCAGGTGCGCCAGCAACGGTTCCCGGATCGACTGGTCGTAGCTGACGACGTCGGTGTAGGCGCCCAGTTGCTCGACGTTGGGCGCGTCGTAGCGTCCCACGATGGCGACGCGCTCGCCGGTGCGGGCGATCATCAGCGCCGATTGCCACGTCATGCCAAATCCCAGGATCAGGTCCAGGCAAGGGTCGCTGACCTGCGACGTCTCGCGCACGAACGTCAACCATAGATCGACGTCCTGTTCCTCCAATATCGCCACCGCTTGATCCAGTTTCTCACGGACGAGTTCGAATTTAGACAACGCTATCTCCTTTATTCAATTGGGTGTGTTTCATTTGAGGCCAAGCTCGTAGTAGGCGATTTATCGCCGTAAAAGCGCGCTGAAGCCGCTATCTAGCGCCGCTGCCTAGCAGCGCGCGCACTACAAACAACGCTCAAAGCATTTGAAACACACCCTATTCAATTCCCACGATGCGCTCGTAGAGCGCGTCCAACTCCTCCTCGGAGTAGAAATAGATGACCACGCGCCCGCCCTTCTTCCCGCGATTCAGGCTGACCTTGGTGCCCAGCGCCTCGCGGAAATCGTTCTCCAGCGCCCGGGTCTCCGGTGAAACGGCCGGCTCCTGGGGCGCTTCCCTCTGTTCCTCGCCCTGCAGGCGCCGGACCAACGCCTCTGTCTGCCGCACGTTCAACCCCTGCTTGAGGACCGTCTTGAGCGCCGCCGCCTGAGCCTCCTCTCGCTCGAGCCCCAGCAAGGCCCGCGCGTGCCCCTCGCTGATCTTTTCCGCCATCAGGGCCTCCTGGATCGGGCGGGCGGCCTTCAACAGCCGCATCGTGTTGGCGACGGCCACCCGGCTCTTGCCCACCCGCCGGGCGATCTGCTCCTGGGTCATGTCGAAGTCCTCGGCCAACTGGTTATAGGCCATGGCCTCTTCCAACGGGCTCAGGTCGGAACGCTGTAAGTTCTCGACCAGGGCCAACTCCAACATCTCGCGGGGAGCCACGTCCTTGATCACCACCGGCACCTGAGAGAGGCCCGCCAGCCGCGCCGAACGCCAGCGCCGCTCCCCGGCGATCAGTTGGTAGCCATCGGGCACGCGGTTGACGACCAGGGGCTGGATGATGCCGTGCTCCTCGATGGAAGCGGCCAATTCGACCAAATCTTGGTCGCGGATCGTCGAGCGGGGCTGGTGGGGATTCGGCGTGATAGAAGAAAGGGGCACCTCGATCACCCCCTGCTCTGTGCCAGGCGCCTCATCGGCAGATGGGATCAGCGCCCCCAACCCTTTTCCTAAACCGGTTTTACGTGGCGACATATCTTACCTCGAATACTCTGTCCCATTGTGAAATTGGGATGTCCTACGCTTTCTAATTAAAACGTAAGGGGTAAAACGTGGACGACGTTTCGCGCTGACAGTGATATGTTTGGTTCTACGTTACTTGAAGCATGCCCGTCCCTCGTAGCTGTCAACAGTTCTTCGCGGGCGCTTTTATTTTCCCGTCGCCCAGCAGGAGTTCCTTGGTCAGGGTCGCGTAAGCAAGGCCGCCGGCTGAATGCGGCGCGTAAGAGGCAATCGGCTCGCCGTAACTGGGCGCCTCGCTCACCCGGACGTTGCGGGGGATGATGGTGTTGAACACGCGACCGGGAAAGTAGCCCTTGACCTCCTCGACGACCTGCTTGGCCAGCGTGGTGCGGACGTCGTACATCGTCATCACCAGGCCCCGCAATTGCAAGGTGGAATTGAGCGCACGCCGCACCAATTCGATTGCGCGGGATAGTTGGGAAAGCCCCTCCAACGCCAGATATTCGCACTGCACGGGGATGATCACGCCGTTCGTCGCTGTCAACGCGTTGACCGTCAGGATGCCCAGGCTGGGTGGGCAGTCGATCAGGACGTAATCGTAGCCATCCCCATTTTCGGTGTCAACGCCCCGCAGGGCGTCGTGCAGACGATATTCCCGGCGGGTCAGGCCGACCAGTTCCACCGTCGCGCCGGCCAGTTTGGGAGAGGCGGGGACAATGCTCAATCGTTCGTACCGGGTAGGCTGGATCACGCGCGCCAGGGGGACATCTTGCACCAGCAGGTCGTAAATAGAGGATGGGATGGCGTGCTTGTCCAATCCCAGGGCCGACGTGGCGTTGGCCTGGGGATCCGCGTCCACGATCAGGACTTGCTGGCCCCATTCCGCCAGGTACGACCCAACGTTGACCGCCGTCGTCGTTTTACCGACGCCGCCTTTCTGATTCGCCAACGCGTAAATGATTGACACGTCGCTCACCTCGAAATCAGTTGGGAGTGTTTCAAATGCTTTGAGCGTTGTTTGTAGTGCGTGCGCTGCTAGGCAGCGGCGCTAGGCAGCGACTTCGGCGCATGTTTACGGCGATAAATCGCCTACTACGAGCTTGGCCTCAAATGAAATGAAACACAACCGGATCAGTTTAGTTATGTCGCTTTCACGCACCCTTTTCGAGCATATCCCAAAGCTCGGCCGGGATTTCGTCCGAACCCGGCACGCCAGCCAGGCTCTTTTGAGTCACAGACAGGGCAGCGACACCATTGGCAAAACGAGCCGCGGCCCACGGGTCGTTCCGGCGCCGTAAGGCCACGAAGAATGCCGCCGCAAACACGTCACCGGCCCCGGTCGCATCGAGCGCTTGAACCTGCAGGGCGGGGAAATGGCGTGTTTGGCCCTCTGCATAAACTGTGCAACCGGCTGCGCCTTGTGTCAGGGCCAGCACTTGCGTTTGGCGGGCGTACAGGGCTGCTAACGCCTCGTCACCCGCCACGTCCTCCTCGCTCAACACCACGGCGTCGGCTTGGGCCAGGCCATGGGCAGCGTCCTCCCATTGACATGGGTTGATCTGCCCCGACTCATCCCAACAGCGCATCCACCCTTGAGGCGTGATCCCCAGGAAAGCATCTCTGAAGAGATCAAGTAATTCGGGGCTACATTCCTGGGCCACCGGGCCCACGTGGATAATGTCCGCCTTCCAATGAGCCGGTACCATGATTGGCCTCAACGTCTCGGCGACGTGGCGCAGGATCTGTCGCCGGCCGTTGCTTGCGTAGACATTCTCAAACGTCGTCGTGTGCTCGGCGGGGTAGCTCGCGACCCTGGCATCGCCCACGGCTTGTTGCCAATCGAAATCGAAGCCGACGCTGGTGACGATACCCACCTGGCAGCGCAATGCCAAGGCGGTCCGGGCTGCATATGAAGCTGTCCCGCCCACCATGAAGCCATCGCTCACGATATCTCGGGTCACGTGGCCGATGACCAGATAATCCAGTTTATCCATAACAGTCGGCGATGGCTCAACGTTAGCCATCGCCGTTTCAATTCATCTCATGCAATCAGCGGGGGATGATGGTCACTTTGCGTCGGTTGCCTTCTCCGACGCTTTCGGTAAAGACATGGGGATGATCGCGCAGCGCCAGGTGAATGATACGCCGCTCGTGTGGGGGCATAGGCTCCAAAGCGATGTTACGCTCGGTTTCTATGGCCTGATCCGCCATCCGCAACGCCAACTGGTGCAACGAGTCGGCGCGACGGGCTTTGAATCCCTCCACATCGACCACCAGGTGTATCCAGCTGGACATCTCACGTCCGACGATCAACCGGGTGATCCGTTGCAAGGCAGCTATTGTCTCTCCCCGGCGCCCAAGCAGGGCGTCGCTTCCTTTTCCGTAGACGTTGAGGATCCACGGTGGATCCTGCTCTCCGGGAGCCGGTTTGGCCCGCTCGACGTCAACTTGAACGTTTGCCAAGCCCATCAGGC
>OMKS01000828.1_pt1 | contig 28799 bp, 26 predicted proteins | sample 1674721 | NCBI WGS metagenome assembly OMKS01 (sample SAMN06264996, study PRJEB25208) | sediment metagenome | isolation source: hot spring sediment | place: USA: California | collected 2014-09-02 | reverse complement strand
TATAAGAGACAGGGTTTATACCTTAATATAATCGGCGCCAGGGGCTACCGGATCCTCGTATCCGCCTGGGAGCGCAACATTTAAGGCAAAAAATATGATTTGCGCACAATGGTTTCTAAGGACAGAATCTCCAAGATTTTGGATTCGTACGACCCGAAGAAAATCACTCTGGCAACGGCCTGCAGCCATACCTCGCTTCAGATCTTCCACGGTGCAAAGGAGGCCGGGTTCAAGACCCTGGGAATCGCGGTGCAGCAGAAGACAAAGATCTACGACGCGTTCCCGGCGGCCAAGCCAGACGAGTTCCTCTTTGCCGACAGCTATTCGGAGCTGCTCGATCATACCGACGAGCTGATCTCGAGGAATGTCATCGTCATCCCGCACGGCTCCTTCGTCGAGTACATGACCCCGAGGATTTTCGAGGGATGGGGCATCCCGACGTTCGGCAACCGTATGGTCCTCGAATGGGAGTCAGACAGGGAGAAGGAGAGGAACTGGATCACCTCCGCCGGGGTCAGAATGCCGGAGATCATAGAGGACGCCCAGAAGATTGACAGGCCCGTCCTCGTGAAGTATCACGGGGCCAAGGGCGGTCGCGGGTTCTTCATCGCCAAGGACTATCCGGAGTTCAAGATGGGCATCGACCACACCAAGAAATTCCATATCCAGGAATATGTGGTCGGGACCAGGTATTATGTGCACTTCTTCTACTCGCCGATACGTACCGAAGGTTATAGATTGAGCAAGGGGGTCCTCGAGGTCCTCTCCGCCGACAGGCGCGACGAGTCGAACATCGACGAGATGTACAAGCTCGGCTCCGCCGAGGAGCTCAAGCGCCTCGGCTTCTTCCCGTCCTTTGTCGTCACCGGCAATCTGCCGATCGTTATGAGGGAGTCGCTTCTGCCCAAGTTCTTCGAGATCGGCGAGAAGATCGTCGAGAGATCGTTCAAGCTGTTCGGGGGCATCATCGGACCTTTCTGCGTAGAGAGCATCGTCACGGACAACCTGGATATCGTGGTATTCGAGGTATCCGCGCGGATAGTAGCCGGCACCAACCCGTTCATCAACGGCTCGCCATATTCCGACTATATCGAACCCGGTCTTTCGACAGGAAAGCGGATCGCCCAGGAGATCAAGTTGGCCGTGAAAAAGGGGTTGATGAATGAAGTCATCTCCTGAGGGCTCGGAGGAGTTCATCTTCGTCTTGGCCGAGGCGGCCCTGGAGCTCGTCCCCGAGGAGATAGCGAGGGACGCCTGCGCGCTCGCACTCGCGAGAAGCAGGGGCAAGCAGGCCTCAAACACGCTTCTGGATTCCACCTACCATCACTCGGCCCAGAAACGCATTCCGGACGGCGATAGAAGGGGCAGGCCGGACATCGCGCACTTCTTTCTGCTGCTCTGCCTCGATTCGAGGCTGAACCGGGCTGGAAGGCTGAAGACGATCGTTCACACGAGGAACGACGAGCGCATCACCGTATCGCCGGATACACGGCTTCCCCCGACCTACCACCGGTTCGTGGGGCTGATGGAGAGCCTGTTCCAGAACGGGGCCGTGCCATCCAAAGACGAGCCGCTCATGAGGATCGAGAGAGGCTGGAAGCTCAGGGATGTCGTCTCGGCGGAGAAGTGCGACCGGGTCATACTGCTCGATCCAGCGGGGCCATCGGCGAGGCCGGAAGAGCTGCTCGGGCGGTCCGATGCCGTCAAGACCGCAATAATTATTGGGGGCTTTCCACACGGGGAGCTGATATCCGAGCTTGCCGGGGACATCGAGAAGGTCTCGCTGGGCATGGAGCCTCTGACGGCCTGGACGGTCGCAGCCGAGATGCTGTGCGCGGCACAGCTCGGGCTCAGATGACCTTCAATATCTCGTCTCTCTGGCTATACCTCAGCGTCCTTTTCTTGCCGCAGTCCAATATCTTCAGGCCATCCGATTTACGCGTCACCTTGCCAATAACCGAGGCGACAATCCCGCTCTCGATCAGGCCGTCCAGATATCCGTCGACCTTGCGCTGAGGGATGGACAGCAGCAGCGCCCCCGAGCCGAGCAGCCCGAGCGGGTCGATCCCGAAATGCTCGCATATCTTCTTCGTCTCCCCTCTTACGATTATATCCTCCTTGTCCACGAGGATGCCCTTGTCGGAAGCTGCGGCGATCTCGTAAAGGCCTACGGCCACTCCTCCCTCCGTGGGGTCGTGCATGGCGGTCGCGCCCATTTCCGCTCCCAGGAGCGCCTCCGGAACGACCGAAATCCCGGGGAAGTAGAGGTAGTTCTCCGCCCTCTTGACGAACGCCCTGGAGAACTTGGACAACAGCTCCTTCTTCTTCTCCCTGGCAAGCGTCGCGGTGCCCTCGATCCCCGCCCCCTTGGTCAGCACTAGGGCGTCTCCTGAGCGCGCCCCGCTTGTGAGCACCAGCTCCGATCTGCTGCAAATCCCGTGCACGTTGCCTACGACGATCGGCCGATCGAGCCATGGGGTGATCTCCGTATGTCCGCCCGTGACCGCTATGCCGAGTTCCCTGCAGGCCTTGTCTATCTGCTTGAAGATGTTCTCGACCCCCTTCTCGCCCAGCTTGGGCGGCAGGAGGAGCGTCGCGAGGAACCATTTTGGCCGCGCCCCCATGGTGGCAACATCATTGGCGTTGATGTGCACCGCATACCAGCCGATCTCGTCAATGGCGTATGTGATGGGGTCGGTCTTCAGAATGAGGCACCTGTCCCCAAGGTCGATGACCGCCGCATCCTCGCCGATCATAGGCCCGAGTATCACGCTCGGATCCTTCGCGCCCCGGTAACGGATCATCTTCCGGAGAAGCGGGTGCGGTAGCTTACCCGATTGAAGGGGCATGCGCAGCTCGATGTTCTGCGGATACATATTCTTTGCTCAACCTAAAGGCCGATTGGCTGGCGTTACATATCGAATGGTAGAAATAGGCCCTTTCGATGGCTCGATGGCCCTGTGAGAAAAAAATAAGAATACGTAGCAGCTTCAGACGGCTCGATGATAGCTGACAGAATCAACAGGGTGCAGGAATCCGGCACCATGAAGATGAAAGAGCTGGCAAGCAAGCTCAAGGAAGAGGGCAAGAAGGTTATCTCGTTCACGGTGGGGGAGCCTGACTTTGGAACGCCCAAGCACATTGTAGACGCTGCTATTGATGCATTGAACGCCGGTATGACGAAATATATCAACGCCCCTGGACTCCCGGAGCTCAGGGAGGCCATCGCCGAAAAGAGCAGGACTGAGAACAACATACCCTGCGATAAATCGAACGTGCTCGTCACCCCCACGAAGCACGCGATATTCCAGAGCCTGTTCGCAACGGTCAATCCCGGAGACGAGGTGCTGCTTCCTGACCCCTCCTGGGTCACATATTTCGCATGCATCTCCTTCGCGGAGGGAAAGGCAGTGCCGGTCCCGCTGCTCGAGGAGAACGAGTTCAGGATGACACCGGAGACGGTGGCCGAGAAGATCACGCCGAAATCCAAGGTCCTCATGATGAACAGCCCGTCCAACCCCTGCGGGTCGGTCTACACCGAGGAGGACATCAAGGGGATCGCGGACCTGGCCATCGACCACGACCTGATCGTCGTGACGGACGAGGTATACGAGAGGATCGTGTTCGACGGTGCCAAGCACCTTTCGATAGCCTCGCTCCCCGGCATGGCGGAGCGCACGATCACGGTGAACGGCTTTTCCAAGACCTACGCGATGACTGGCTGGCGGCTCGGCTGGCTGATCGCGGACAAGCCGTTCTTCAAGGCGATCAACAAGATCCAGCAGCACACAATCACGCACGCTCCGACCTTCATCCAGAAGGCCGGTGTTGTCGCCCTCACGGGACCCACCACGGACCTGGATATGATGGTAAACGAGTTCCAGAAGAGAAGGGATATCGTCGACCAGTTCATCAAGGAAACCCCGGGCGCGAGCGCTCCCAGGCCGAGAGGCGCGTTCTACGCGCTCATGAAGTTCGATGCGGATATGAGCGACCAGGACATGGCCATGCATATACTCAATGAATCGAGCGTGCTCACCACCCCGGGCAGTGCGTTCGGCGACATGGGCAAGGGACACCTCAGGATATCCTTCGCCACCTCGACCGAAGAGGTGAAGAAGGGCATGGCCGGTATCAAGTCGGCGCTTGAGAAGCTTTAGATTAGGAACGGCCAGGACGCATACTTGGCATGTTCCAAACCCCTTCTTTGAAATTTTTCTTATATTCCTTCTATAGAAGATAAGTCGACAGTGCTATGCCCGCGGACAGCAGCAGCCCCCCGAACAGATGTATCTGGATGGTCAGAGCCTGCGCGGGCAGGAGCGCCTGGACATCGTCGGCGTTCTTCAGTACTATTCTGGACGCCTTCAGGGCGAGCGGCAAGGTCAGCAGGTACAGCAGTGCAAATGACGGAAGTAGACCGACGATAACTGCGACCACCACGAAGCCGTAGGATGTGCCTAGCAGTATCGGGTACCCGACCGATGCCTTCTCCCTGCCCATTCTGACGACCCAGTGGTTCTTCCCGACCGCGGCATCCGCCTCCATGTCCGGGAACTGGTTGATGTACAGTACCAGCGTGATGAGGAAGCCTATCGGCAGGCCCGCCAGGAACGGGGCGAGGTCGATCCTGCCCGTCATGACAATATATGTCCCCAGGACCATCAGCGGTCCGAAGCCAAGGCCTACCGCTATCTCGCCGACGCCCAATGCCGCCAGGTTGATCTTGGGGGCCGTATAGAAGAAAGCCATTAGCCCTCCGACGATCCCGACTGGCAATATCCACCAGCTGATCGTCCAGGCCAGATAGAGCCCGATCAGCCCGCCGATGGCGAAGCATGTGAGCGCCGCCACTAACACCCTCTTCGGCTCCAGGACCTCCCCGATCAGGAACGGCGAGCCGCCGTTGAACGGGCTTCTGGCCTCGTTTATCGCGTCCCCGCCGCTCCTGTAGTCGAAGTAATCGTTCACCATGTTCGTCCCGGCATGGAGCGACACGGTGCCGGCCATGGTGATCAGCATGAGCGTCAGGTCGAACGCGTCTTTCAGCCACCAGGCAAGTGCGGCACCGCACAACACGGGAATCACTGACGCGGTGAAAAAGGGGGCCCTGAGCTCGAGCAGCCAGATCTTCAGGCTCTGCGATATGGTCCGGTTCTTTCTGACTTCCGATGTGCCATTCATCCGAATCCCTCTAGCGGAGGATGATCTGCGTCGCATCCCTCAGATTCTCAAGCTTCTTCAGCTTGCCGATCACTTCCGGAGGTGCGGGCTCGTCGATGTTCAGGATCATGACGGCGTTCCCTCTCGGCATGTCCCTGGCGACATCCATGTGGGCGATATTTATGTTGCTGTCCCCGAGTAGCGACCCGACCGAGCCTATCACCCCTGGCTTGTCGTGGTGCTCTATGAACAGGAAGTTCCCCTCCGGCTCGAACTCCACGCTCCGTCCGTTGACGGACACGATCCTGACCCCCTTCTCCGGGATCTCCGTGCCCGCAACATAGCAGCCGCTGCCGTTGGAGGAGACGGTCACCTCGACCAGGCTCTTGAACCGGGGAGCCTCGTCGCTGCTGGAGCTCACGACATTGATCCCCCGGTCCTTCGCCAGCGGGAGCGCGTTTATCAGGTTGACGTCCCTCGGCTCGAGCGACTGGAGCATGCCGGCCATCACCGAGGCGACCAGTATCTTCGTGTCCTTCTCCGCGATCTCTCCGGAGCACTTCACCTCGACCTTCCGGACGTTCTTCTTGGCCAGCTGGACGAGCATTGACCCTAGCTTCGCGGAGAGCTCCATGTAGGATGCAAGGGCGGGGTCCAGCTTGGCGGGCAGGTTCACCGCGTTCTTCGCTATCCCCTTTGACAGGTACAGGTCGAGCTGCTCCGCTATCTCGGCGCCCACCTCCTCCTGGGCCTCCCTTGTCGAGGCACCCAGATGCGGGGTGGAGATGCAGTTGTCGAGCTTGATCAGCGGCATGTCCTCCGGCGGCTCCTTCGAATATACGTCGAGCGCTGCGCCGGCGATCACGCCCTCGGAGAGAGCCTCCTCCAGCTCCTCCTCCTTCACTATGCCTCCCCTGGCGGTGTTCACCAGGAAGGCGCTCTTCTTCATCTTAGCCAGCTCGTTCTTTCCGATGAGGTCCTTCGTCCTGGGGGTCATAGGCGTGTGGATCGTCACGATGTCCGATTCCTTCAGAAGCACGTCAAGGTCAACTAGCCTCACGTGCTGCTTGACCGCCAGCTCCGGGGATATCATCGGGTCGAACGAGATCACCATCATCCCGAGGCCGATGGCCCTCTTCGCCACCTCGGCCCCGACCTTGCCCAGGCCTATTATCCCGAGCGTCTTTCCGCTCAGCTGCGCACCGGTGTACCTCTTGCGGTCCCACTTGCCGTCCTTGAGCGACCTGTCGGCCATCGGGATGTTCCTGGCCAGGGCGAAAACCAGTGCTATCGTGTGCTCCGCGGTGGATATGACGTTCCCGGAGGGGGCGTTCATGACCAGTATGCCCTTCTCCGTGGCGGCCTCCAGGTCGATGTTGTCCACTCCGACGCCCGCTCGCCCAATGACCTTGAGGTTCGACGCCTCGATGATCTTCCGGGTGACCTTGGTCGCGCTCCTGACCACCATCGCGTCGTAGCCTCCGATGATGCTCACTAGCTCGTCCTCCTTCTGTTTGGTCTTCACATCCACTTCGTGGCCGGCGTTCCGCAGTACCTCGACGCCCTTCTCCGAAATCTCGTCCGCTATGAGCACTTTCATGGTTAGCATACCCCCTGCCGAAGACTATGCTTGGGGAGGAGACAATTATGACTTACCCTTATGAACCTGACGACACCGCAATCCAATTGATGTACAATCTTATACGTAGCCCCCAGGAGGGGTTCCGAGGAGCCCTGGCAGCCCGCCAGAATCGTTATCAATAGTGAGACTGATGTCGTGACCGTTTTAATAATTGTAACTCTTAGCTTCAGATAGACTTCCAGTCACTTCATGGAGGCTTGCCGGGTTGGGACAGTTCAAGAGGACGGTCACTATCAAATGCCCTTTGGAAAAGGCGTTCGACTACGTGACCGACTGGCAGAACCTGAAGAGCTTCTTCTCTAACATTTTGGACATCAACCCCATCAGCCTCGTCCAGTACGGCCCCGGCGCCGCCTTCGAAACGCTGTTCAAGGTCAAGAGGGCGGAGATACCGACGACCCTCGAGGTCATCGAGTTCGTCAAGGACAAAAAGATGATATTGAGGTCCACAAGGGGTCTGAAGGTGCGCGGGGGGTGGGAGTTCAGGCCTACCAGCGAGGGCACGCTCATCATCTTCTCGTTGGAGTACGAGCTGCCGCCGGGTATGGTCCGGGGGGACAGGGACCGACAGGCGATCGAACAGGAGTTCGACGAGTCCGCCGGACAGAGCATGATGCTGCTGAAATGGATCCTCGAATCGGCCACCATGAGCCAAATGGAGGACTGGCATTTCTAGCCGTCGCACTTCTCGGGTGGCAGCAGGTTCGGGATGCCGTCGTCTATTAGAAACTCCAGACCGCATCTGGTGCACCTGAGGCTGCCCGTTACGACCTCCTCCTCCCGCTCCTCGTCGGCCTTCAGCTCGAGCGGATGAGATTTACAGATCGGACACGCGAGAATCTCTAGCATACTCTTCCTCATGCTTATCCACCAATGCCCTGAATAATGTACTGGGATATCATTTTTCGCCAGGGCACGACCGCAGGAGCCAATACCCCATGCCAGATATCCAGCAGAGCAGGCAGATCACGGTCACCGCCTCGGCGAGCGGGATAGGGAAAAGAGCCAACGACGCGAGCGAAACAGCGATCACGGCCCCGGTCAGCACTGTAGGCCAACGGTAGCCTTCAACGGTGATCAAGGCATACAGGATCACGAACGCGGCGACGGCAACGGCCGTAAAGAAGAACACCGTCGCAGCGGAATGCGCATCTCCCCTCTCTATCGAGAAGACGCCCACGAGGATGAGGCCGGCTGAGGCGACCGCCAGCAACGCGCCGCCTAGCCTGCCCGCGCGTGATTGCGACGGCTTCCCGCAGAGCCCATATGAGAGAATTACGCCCAGTACTCCGGAGGTCATGCATCCGAGATTGAAAAGCCATCGTGAGGGTACATCACCCCCGAGCTCGCTCAGCGTATCAACGCCGAACCTCCATTCTGGGTTAACAATGACCGCTGAGAGCCAGAATAGAGCGAACAGACCGCCTGAGGCGATTCCGGCAACGCCGGCCGCCCTGCACCGGAAAATACGACCGCGAGGGAAGCTCCCTGAGACATATCCAGTTTCTGATTGCATACGTCAGCCTACCATTGAATGCAAGTCGGCATCTCGGCCCGGGCTCGTACAGGGTGCGGAGGTCGAGCTTCGGAACCAGAGCCTCAATGATATGCGGATTATATATTCCAATCGCGAAAATCGTTAATTATGCCGATTGCGATGGGTCCTCCGTGAAAGTCGGCGTCATCGGTACGGGATCGATGGGGAAGAACCATGTGCGAGTTCTTTCAGAGATGGAGGAGCTGGCAGGCGTATGCGACTCCTCAAAGGAGATTGGGGAGACCGTCGCGGCGAGATTTAAAACGGCCTATTTTTCAAATATCGACGAGCTGATCGATTCCGGGGTGGAGGCCGTATCCATCGTTACCCCCACTGCGGATCATTACGAGAACGCCAGGAAGGCGATCGAGGCCAGGGTTCACACCCTGCTCGAGAAGCCCGCAACAGGCTCGGTCGATAAGCTAAAGGAGCTGTCCCACCTCGCGGAGAAAAAGGGCGTGGTACTAGCGGTCGGCCTGATCGAGAGGCACAACCCGGTCGTCGAGTTCGCCGCGAGCAGCCTGAGGAGCGGCAGCTTCGGCTCGCTGATCTCGGTCCACGCACGCCGTGTATCTTCGTTCCCTTCGAGGATCAGGGATGTCGGGGTCATAATGGATCTCGGGGTGCACGACATCGATGTCATAAGGTACTTGGTCAACTCCCCGGCGACCAGAGTCTACGCCGTATCAGGGAAGACGAAGCACCCCGAGTTCGAGGATCACGCGAACATCGTCATCGAGTTCGAGAACGGCGTCACAGGCGTCATCGAGGTGAATTGGTTGACGCCGATGAAGGTCAGGATGATGTCGATGACATGCATCGACAGGTTCGTCGAGCTGGACTACGTCACACAGTCGGTCCAGGTGAGCTACTCCGAGCTGCAGGAGATGGATCCAGAGGATCTTTTCCACCTCGGTGTCGAGTTCCACGGCAAGAGGATCACCCTGAAGAGGGAGGAGCCCCTGAAGAGGGAGCTGGCGGATTTCATTGAGGCGATTGACAGCGGGTCCGGACCGCTCGTGACCGGGTTCGATGCCGCGAAGACGCTGGAGATCGCCCATGGCTCAATGATCTCAGCGGCCGAGAACAGGGTGGTCGAGCTCTGAGAAGGGGATCGATCCCTTCCGCGAATGGGTTTTATTTAGCAGTACGATTATCGGCCTCCGTCACATCATGAAGATCGTTATCACCGGCAGTTCTGGACAGCTCGGCTCATACCTCGTTGAGCATTTCTCAGGCGATAATGAGGTAGTCGGGCTCGATATCCGTGAATGCCCGTATCCGGAGATCGCACCGCTTACCACGATGGCCGATGTCGTCGACCATGCCGCCTTGGGCGAACTCATCCGCGGTGCGGACTGGGTGATCCATGCCGCAGCCCAGGTAAGCGTGGAGCGGTCAGTGACCGATCCTCTCTACGATGCCAGGAACAACGTGCTCGGGACGGTGAACCTTCTCTGGAACGCGTTCAAATACGACGTGCAGAAGTTCATGTACATCAGCAGCGCAGCGGTGTTCGGCAACCCGGTAAGGGTACCGATCGACGAGAACCATCCGACCGATCCCATGAGCCCATACGGTGCCAGCAAGCTCTGCGGCGAGAAGTACGTGCGCTCGTTCTCGATCGCCTACGGGATGAGCTCGGTCATCATCAGACCGTTCAACATCTACTCTCCGAGAGCGGATCCTGACAGCCCGTACTCGGGCGTCATCACCAGGTTTATTCAGAGGGCGAAGAACGGGGAACCGCTCGTGATCGAGGGGGACGGGTCCCAGACGAGGGACTTCGTGCATGTGAGCGATGTGGTGAGAATGGTCGACATGGGCATCAAGAAGTCCGCATCCATCGGAGGCACGTTCAACTGCGGGACCGGCATCGGGTCTTCCATATCGGAGCTGGCGGATCGGATTATCTCGTTGTCCGGTGGAGATGTCCCGGTGGAATACGCGCCCCCGCGCATGGGCGACATACGCTATAGCAGGGCTGACATAGGCCTTGCCGAGAGATTGCTGGGATACTTCCCGAAAAAGGACTTGTCCGAGGGACTGAAGGAGCTGCTTTCTTCCGAGTGATTCCCCATCAGCCTTTTCCCACACCAGTGTAGTGGATACCGGCCTCTCTCGCGGTCTTTCTGTCGAATATGTTCCTGCCATCCACTATGAGCGCATGTCTCATCTTCTTCGCGATTTCGACAATATCCAGCGACAGGTATTCCTGATGCTTCGTCATGAAAATCGCGCAGTCGGCTCTGCCGAGGATATCGTCGATGTCTACTGTGATCTCGACCCCCTCGAGCGAGCTGACATACGGATCGTGAGCGATTATGTCGTGCTCTCCGCTAAGCGAGTCTATGACCGTTTTCGCGGGGGCGTTCCTGATATCCCCGGAATCCTCCAGGTATGAAAGGCCCATTATTGCGATGCACAGCCGTTCTTCTTCCAGCCCCGCATCCGCGATCAGCTTCCTTGCAAGCTCGGCGACATGCTCAGGCATGGAGTCGTTGACCTGCCTCGCGAGCGGAATGAGCCTCGGGTTCGCCTCCTTTCCCCCGAACGCCAAAAGCCAGGAGTCCTTCGGGAGGCAGTGGCCGCCCACTCCGGCGCCGGGGAACAGCATGCTGCGGCCCGGGCAGGTATTGACCAGCTCGCGCACCTCGAAGGCGTCCAGCCCCAGCACTTCGCAGATGGTCCCCACCTCGTTCGCGAACGCTATCTGGACATCCCTGTACGCGTTCTCGGTCGTCTTGACCGTCTCTGCGGTCGTCATATCCGTCGGATGCAGTTTCCCCTTCACGATCTTGCGGTACCAACCCATGGCGATCTCGGTGCTCCTGTCGTCCAATCCCCCTACTATCCTGTCCATGTTCTGCAGGTTGTACAGCAGCTTGCCTGACATCACCCGCTCGGGGCAGTGGGCAACGAAAAGCGTTTCACCAGCCTTCAAGCCACTGGTCTTCTCCAGGATCGGGATGATTCTGCTCCTCATGGTCCCCGGCGCGATCGTGCTTTCGATCACGACGAGCGAACCCTCGGACAGGTTCTTGCCCACCTGCATGACAGCGGCGAGCAGGTGATCGAACCGCGGTATCTTGTCCTCGCCGATCGGCGTATCCACACATATGAAAATCGCCTCGACCTGTTTGCAGAAAGCGAAATCGACGCTCGCCCTGAGCTTTCCCTCGGATAACTGTTCCGCGAGCAGCTCGGGGAGGTCGGGCTCCTTGCCGAGGAGCGGAAGCTTGCGCGCGTTGATGGCCTCGACCCTCTTATCGTCTATGTCTATGCCCATTACCTGGTGACCTGCCCTGGCCAAAAGACACGCGAGTGGAATGCCCACATATCCCATTCCAACCACAGCCACCTCCGCAGTGCCCTTCATCGCTCCACGCCCTCCGGGATTGTCTAATTCATATTTCAATTGTGACCCGAAATGTACGAATAAAACACATAGCAAAATGAAAGAATATAAAGAAAAGTTTTAAAGGGGTTTTCGATCGGATCCCGTCTACTGGACTATTTGGCTTGTCCCGCACTTCGGGCACATGACCTCGATCGGCCTCTTCGATGTGCCGACCTCGATCGCCGCGCCGCAGTTGGGACAGCTGACAGAAGCCTTGGGTTGGTACTCCTTGGGGGCTTCCTCTTTCCGGGGCTCGGCCGGTTTCGGCTCTGCTCCCGCCATAGCTGCGGCTGAGCCGCCCCAGCTTCGCATCATTATGAGCAGCAGCATGATGATCACGACGATCATCAGCGCTATCATGACCCAGCTGGCCGCGTTGAGCCCGCCGACGGTCTTGTCCCATCCGCTGGCATTCGCCGAAACCCAGATAGTTTGCGTTTCCGTTCCGAGGCCCGCGATCTGTACCGTTACCGGATACATGTTAGTTGCCGTGTTCTCCGGTATCGTGATCTTGAGTTCGCCGCTCATCCCAGTGAAGGTCTTCTGTTCTCCTTGTACCCATCCGTTGAATGTGACCTTGGCGGTCACATACGGCATATCTGGCACCGAGTCCCGCTGTGGGACTATCTCGAACGCGACGGTAATGGTCTGACCGGGTGCGTATGCGTTCATCTGGTAGTATGCAGGTGCGGTCTTGATCCAGACATGGATCATGTAGTCGTCGAACAGCATGTCGAGCGTGAGCTCCACCGTCTTGACGATGCCCATGCCGTTGTCCGCGATGACCAGTACATCGTAGCTCGTCGAAGGTTCGTCCTCCGGAACCTCGAGCTCGAACGTGTCGCGTCCGTCTTCGTTTAGTGTAAGGCTCTCGCCTTCAGCGATTGCCACACCGTCATCGTCCCAGATCGAATAGGAGAACGCGTACTCCGCGAGCGCGCCATCCGCGTAGACCTCGAACTTGATCGTATCGCCCGGATTGTACTGCAGCTTCGAAGCGGATACAGTCAATATCAGAGTCGTTATCGTGAACTGGTTCGAGTTCTGATAGAGGATCGTCTCGCCGTCGTTCAGGTATGCGACTACCGCTACTATGGCCGTGGCGTCCACATCCTCGGGTGCGATTACCTCAAGAGAGGTTTCTTCAGCGACCCAGATGTGCGATAGATAGACACCGGAAGTCGATTGTATCCAATATTCCACATAGTCTGGCTCTTGGCTCACTCCGTTCTGCAGAATCTCTATCTCGACATCGATCGTCTCTCCGCCAAGGTACTCTGTCTTGTCGGTGGTCACATCGATCGTCCATAGGCTCATTACCAAGATTGTCCCAGAATCCTTGTCCTTCTGGTCCAACTTTGAGATCTCCGCGACCAAGTTCAGCCATGAGCCTGGCTCGACTGTGTCCGGTACCACGACCTGCGTGCTTGCCCGTCCCATAAGGTTCGTGGTCAGATTGTCGATCGGTGTCCCGACAATGTTTCCGACCCCGTCCTCCAGCATTATGGTAACATCCGCATCCGGAATCGGAGAGTCGTCTGCCTCTGCCAGAACGCTGACCAGTGTGGAACCTCCCGGCGCTACTGTTGTCGGGTTGATCTGCGTAATCGTAGTAGTCAGAGTATCCAGGTCTATCCAGATCGTGTCAGTGAGGTTGTAATCACCGACGAAGACCTTTGCATGGACAACTATATCTGCGCCCCACCAGCCCATAGATATCAACGCGAGATTCGGTATTTCGAAGTCGAACCATGTTGCGTTGGTCATGTCATATTCCAGTATCTCCCATTCTGCGTCCCATGTCACCGCGTCTGTGTAAGTCACGTTCAACTCTATTGAGTCCGCATAGATACGTTCCTGGTTCGGCACTCCGTAAGCCTTGAATTCCACGTTCACCGTTTCACCCGGTAGGTAGGTTCCCCACCAGCCGGCCGCAAGTTCTCTGTCCGCGTTCATTTCGAAAGTGAAGTACGATATCGTTATCGTCCACCAGTTGATGGGCGAATTGTCACTGCTCTCGTTGACGTATATCGTCTGAGTGCCCGTTTCGATGTCATCGGGTATCGTCCAGGTGATCTCGACAACGTAGTCCGTGAGTTGCCTGTTGTTCCAGCTAACGTTCACCGGCCAGATTGTGATGTTGACTTTATCATCGTAGTCGAGTGTAATCGTCATCGTCACATTCTCTCCGGGGGCGTATACCCATCTGTCCGGCTCGAACTCAATCCCTGTGTTGATCACTTGGATATCCTTGGTGAAGAGCGTCTTGCCGCTGTAGTAGAGCGTTGCCTCAACCCAATACTTCCCAGAACTGAGTGTCCACCACCCAGGATGGTCGAGTCCTTCGTTGCCTGGATCCCAGCTGTTGTACACACCGTATTCGTTCGTCCATATGTACATCGTGTCATAGACGCTGCCGGAGAGGTCAGTCAACCGGATCTGAAAATAAGCCTCTGCCGGTTCATCATCTACATCGAAAGTCAGCTGGAAGTGGATAACTTCGTATCCGAAGTAGAGTGTCTTGTCTTCTCCCGCTGCGTCCTTCGTTTTCAGTGTACCTGTTAGATCATCATCGCCCGCGACGTTCACAGCAACCAGTACGGTTGCGAACATACACAAGGCCAATGCTACGCTGATTAATTTTCTAGTCATGCGTGCATCCCTTCCTTTAGCAAATTGAAGAACTTGATATATATATAATCTTTTCTGAAAAAGTGCTGGCCATGATAATCTAAACGTTACATTTATAATGCCTGGCCATGGAAAAAATGCCATTTTATCGACTGGACATCTGCACGGCAATAAATATATGCTCCATATTATACTTAGGTTAACGTTCACGCGCTCGTTCGCGCGCTCGCGCGGTTGTATATGAGGAATAATTGAAGGATGACAATTAACGGCTACTATTTACCGTGTACTAACCACTTTTCCCGTCGATAGCAGCGATCAGCTCCGCCAGTTCACGCATTGAAGAGATGATATAGTCAGGCTTGTCAATTTCATTGGCGATTATCGCGGGATACCTATCGTTCCATCTGAACAGTATGCTGATGATCCCGAGCATGTTCGCCCCGGAAATGTCGGTGTCTATCCTGTCTCCGATCATGACCGACTCCTCAGGGGCGGTGTTCAACAGCCTGAGCGCCTTCAGAAATATGTCGTTTTCCGGCTTGCTGGAGCCGGCGCTTACAGAAGTCACGATCGCATCGAAGTACTTCGCGAGATTAGCCCTCTGCAATGCCTTCGTGACCTCCTCATCGCCCCATGTGAACGTATTCGACACGATCGCCAGTTTGTATCGCTTCCGGAAAGTCTCGAGCGCTTCCCTCACCCCGTCAATGATATCGAACTCCGTGGTATCGATGTCCGCCGGGGAGTCGAGCTCGACGATTACGGTGTCACCCAAGTCGAACAGCAACGCACCTATTCTTCCCATGATCTCTATTCCCCCTCCGGCTGTTCCATCAGCCTCACTGATAGCCTTTTTCCACCGTATATCCGACGCCCGAACCCGAGTCCTTCCCGGCCCGTCTCCGGCACTGTGTCAGTTTGAGCGTGCAGTAACTGCCGGATAATCGCGAGGCCGGGCGGGCCGGCGAAATCTCCGAACGAAGGACCGAACCGAAACCGCATGTTCACGAGCAGACGGGCCGCAACCGGTGAAGGAACCCGTTTCTCGCCATTGTCCCCATCGGCATAATTCTCGCCTATCGATATGAACGAGCCCGAAGGGCGATTGCCGCTCAATCCGATCAAATCAGCGAACTTGCCCACGGCCGCGAAGTCCATCAGAAGCCCAGTCATCGTGACTCCATGTCCGCCGAGGTCCGGGAAATCGACACTTGCCGGATCACCCGCGGCTTCCGCGAGCTCATCAATGGCATCGTTTGTCATCTTCCGAGCGTAGGATGAGAGTTCCAGGGAATCGGCGATTTTTCTCATAGTCTCCTTCCCATCGGCGAAGCCGCATTTCCGTTCATGCCCTCTCAACTTCCATTCGATCCTGAATCCCACTTTTCCTCTATCAACGACTTCGACGAAATCCGCCCTTCCGGCGAACAGCCCGCAGGCTCTATCCAGCGCCTCGGCGAACGGCTTTCGCTCCGCCTCCCCGAGAAAAGAATAGCAGGCGGATGCCAGGGCGTCCGAGTCGACCCCCGCCGTCATGTCCAAGTAAATGTTCACTTCGATCCGATATCGCGATTCTCTTTTGGTAGATAACACTTCCCCTCTGCGGATTTTCCGAATTCGAACAATCAGGGAGAAATTCTTTTATTCGGAAGGCAATATTGTGAGTGGCCAAAGCCGAACTCGGCCCGGCGATCGTATCGATACCCCTCGACCTCAAAGCGGAGGCTTAATTTATGAACGTATCAAGAAGGCAATCAGCAGCTATCATTTTCACATGCGTGATGATGATTTCCATAGCGGCCGTCGCGTCCGATTTCGAAGATGGCGATGCACCATCTCAAGCACGTATCTCCGCGGACGAGCTCATGGTGTTCATAGTGGATCCAGAGGCAAAGGTGTTCTTCGACCCGTCCGAAGACATCTATAAGGTGTTCTGGACCAACGATACAAGGCATGAGTACTCGGTCGATATCACGAACTCGTCGTATTCCTCCCCCGAGAACTTCACGGTCGTCTGGACGATACAGGCTCAGTCTGGAGTCGACAGCTATTACACGTTCCCCGGCAGTGTGCTGAACCACTCATACCACGTTCCCGGCGTTTACTGGATCAATGTTTCCGCCGAGGATCCCGATGAGAAGACCGGGAATACGACCCTCAAGGTCACCGTCAAACTGGATATCGACGATGACGGAATCCCGGACTGGTGGGAGATCAAGTACTTCGGGGACACGAGCATAGCAGACGGGTCGTCAAATTACGACGGCGATTCCTTTACCGACCTTCAGGAGTTCCAGAGGGGCAGCGATCCCACCGTTTTCGACGAGCCGGACGAGCGTACGTTTCTTGAGAGCTACTGGTATCTCATCGTGGTCGCAGTGGCCGCGGCCGCATTCTCGGTAATCTATCTCATGTTCCTCGCTCCGATGATGAAGCGGAGGCGGGAGGAGTCGGAGAAGAAGAAGATCGCCGCCGCCATCGAGATCGAGAAGGCGCTGGAACTGGACCTGGGAAGGAAGAAAAAGTGATCGAAGTCCGCGTCATCCGATCAGGAGTATGATCGCAACGCCACCGACCGCCCAGCAGTAGACCGAGAATAACCTGAGGCGGTGTTTCTTGATGATATCGAACAACCAGGTCAGGGCCAGGAATCCCGATGCCGCCGCAACGGACGCCGCGACAAGCGTCACCCCCCAGTCGATCGACGATGATTCGAGCACGAATAACCCGTACACGATGCTCATGAGGATCAGGGGGATCGACATCAGGAACGAGAAGACCGCGAGCAGCTCTCTCGCCAAGCCCAGGTACGCGCCTGACGATATCGTCGAGCCGCTCCTCGATATGCCGGGGATTATCGCGAATGCCTGAAAGCAGCCCATGATCACCGCGTCTTTGAGGGTGAGCTCGTTCCTCTCCTTTCTCAGCCTCGGCATCTCGGCGAACCAGAGTATAGCGCCGGTTATCAGAAGCGCGACCGCCGCCGTAATGGGCGATACGACCGCCTCTATGTGGTCGTTGGCGACCAATCCGGTCGCGGCTGCGGGCACGGTTGCGATTATTGCGAACCAGCCGAGCCTCCGATTTTTCGACGCCTCGGCGTCCATGTTCTCCCTGCTCACGAGGAACGCGCCGAGTATCTTCTTCAGATCACGCCTCAGGAATACTGAGACGGAGATAAGAGTGGCGGCGTGAAGGATGAGGTTGAACAGGACATGCTCCTCCTGGTCTATCCCCAACATCTCCTCGAAAAAGACCAGATGCCCCGAACTGGATACGGGCAGCCATTCGGTAATACCCTGAACCAGTCCGAGCAATATCGCCTCCAGCAGGTCCATCTGTGTCGCTGATACATGATAATAAATATATATGATTTGGCATATTGAATTTCATAAGTGATTATCTGTCGCTGCGTTCGATGCAACAACAATTCATATTATTTGCGATTATGTGAAGAATACGTATTTAAAAAATGGATGCAGATGCTGCCTTCCGTCGAAAAAGCACGACAATTAATAAGTGGCTATCGTTAAAGAGAGGTATTGGTGAGTGGTGAGAATTGAGGCGGACATTGTATGTTTCAATAATACTGGCAATGCTGCTCATCTTGAATTCATCAGCCTTGGGTTTTTCTTTCGAGGAGCAGCATCTCTCGGAAAACGACCGCCTTATCATCGTATACGAAGGGGACGAAATTGTAGATCTCGTCAAGAATCTCGCCGAATCCCGCGGATCGGAAATCGATATACTGGAATCGATGCAGCTCATACTTTGGCAGAATTGGGATGTCGGTTTGAGGAAAAGCATCGCCCGCCTACCCGGTGTGGTGTCAATCGATGTCGAGACTCATATGTCGATGGAGTACATGCCCGACGACCCTTACTACAGCAACATATACCAGTGGGGCACCCAGAAGATCAACGCCGAGGAGGCCTGGGACTTCACGCTCGGCTCTCAGGAGATAATATTGGCCGTGCTCGACACCGGGATAGACTACACTCACGAGGACCTTCATGCGAACATGTGGCAGGACGATGATAACCACTACGGATACGATTTCTGGAACGATGACTCCGACCCGATGGACGACAACAGGCACAGCTACGAGAACGGCGTCTGGAAGGAGAACACGTACATCTACCACGGCACGCATGTCGCCGGAATCGCCGCCGCTGTGACCGACAACGGGATCGGCATCGCCGGGATCGCACAGGTGAAGCTGATGGCGGTCAAGGTGATGAACGAGAGCGGCGAGGGCACTGACGCGACCGTCGCCCAGGGCATCGATTACGCCGTTACGAACGGCGCGGACATCATCTGCATGAGCCTCGGGGTGGACTCCTCGACGCTCACGCTCCGGAGGGCGGTCAATTACGCGAGGCAGAACGGGGTCCTTCTGGTCGCGGCAGCCGGCAACGAGGGCAGCTCGGGCGTATCTTATCCCGCTGCCTATTCATCTGTCATAGCCGTCGGTGCGATAGACCGGACGGACAGCAAAGCCAGCTTTAGCAATTACGGTGCGGACCTCGAGATAATGGCGCCCGGAACCAGGATATGGTCGACCAGGGTCGGGGACGCATATCAATACCTCAGCGGGACATCGACCGCGGCGCCCTTCGTCGCGGGAGTCGCCGGATTGATGCTCTCGGTCAACCCCGCACTGACGTCATACGATATCCGCCAGGCGATCAACGAGACGGCAATGGATATCGGAGCCCCTGGCTGGGATCAGAGCACCGGCTGGGGGATCGTGGACGCACATCAGGCCGTCCTTACAGTAGCAGGACCCGCCGCGACGATAGTGGATTACCCGCAGGCAGTCAACCCGAACAGCACCCTCACGATCTCGTGGGTGGCGAGCGGTGCGGGCAGCCTCGCGATCAACAGCACCTATCTGCGCTGGGGCTATGCGGCGGATCAGATGACCAATGTGAGCGGCCTCGCGTTCGGGAACACCACGCCGCACCTTTTCGAGGCGGCTGGCATACGCTCTCCCCCCCAGGAGAACAGCGTTCTGTATCTACAGGCGGTCGCCATAATCGAGGGGGTGGAGTACACCTCCCGCGTGGTCGAGATAGACGTCAGGACGATAACCTCCGATCCCTTGGCCGAGCTGATAGAGAACCTCAAGAAGCTGATAACGGAGGACATCGGAATACTGAACTTCGCGATGATGATCGCCGCCATAATCGCCGTCGCCACAATTGTGGCGACTGTGAACGGCAGACGAAAGGCGGCCAGAAGGAAGTTCGTCCAGAGGGCGACAGTCTCTTCGCAGTCGTATCACTCCGCAGGCCAGAACGGCTATGGCGATGCCCTCTCGGGACCGCCTCCCAGGGCTGTACCGTCGGTCAACGTGGACATCGTCGACGGGGCGATCGATCCCTCCGTGATCGAGGTCGAGGAGGGGACACGGGTGGTCTGGCGAAACAGGAGATGGGCGCCACCGCCGGGCATATCCATCGTGAGCGGAACGATCGACGCCACCGGATCACACCCGGACGGGCTGTTCTCCAGTGGCCTCATGATCGCACCGGGCGAGTACTGGTCTGCCGTATTCAACAGGAAAGGATTCTATCCGTACTATCTCTCGAATATCGGGGTAAACGGGAAGGTGCTCGTAAGGAGCAGATACATCCAGCAGTGATCACGATATCCATCTAGATGAGAACCCTCTTCTCCTCCTTCGTCACGCTGAGCACCAGGTTCGTGTGGGTCTTCTCGACGAACTCGTGCGCCAGCACCTTCTTGACGAAGTCGTTCAGCTCGCTCCGGTTGTGGAACCTGGCCTGTATGATGGCGTCCCATTCCCCCGTCGCATCGAACACGGTGTACACCGAAGGGTCCTTCGCAAGAGCCCTCTCCGTCTCCACGATCTTCCCGTGGAGTATCTTGACCCCGATGAACGCCGTAATATCGAATCCCAGCTTCTCCGGGTTCAGGATCGGGGCATAACCCAGTATGACCCCTTCCTCCTCCATGCGCCTTATCCTCTTGGATACGGTCGTAAGGGACAGGTCCATCTCCCGAGCGATATCCCTGAAGCTCTTCCTGGCGTTGCCGTTCAGGATCCTCAATATCTTCCTGTCCGCCTCGTCGATCTCCGATGCCTGATCGTCCACCTGTTCACCCCTATTTGCCAGTTAGAAAATTTCAAAATCCTGGCTTTCTCAAATATCGTTTAATGTCTCTCTTTTATAAAAATATATCTTCTTATTCCGCTCAAAAATGGTCAATTGAACACTTTTTTTCAAGAAACATTGATATATGAATAAATCGCTTTTATTAATCATAGGGGGTGAATAGAGATGCCCGGAGCTTCAATGAATAATGATGCGTCGATCAAGTATTGGAACGAAATGTGGCTTGATGAGCTGATAGACGAGACATTCAGGCTCATCCATAAGAAGAAGACATCCCATGAGGTTTCGGATCATCACGGACCCGCTTCCTCAGCGGCTGTCCCGCCATCCATCCTCAAGAAGTAGAACCTATACAACTTCGATCGGAATTTCTCGTAACTAACTTAGCTTAATTTTTTGCATTTCTTTCGCACGGTTCAGGGCGAACTCTATCTCCACCCAGGTCTTGTCCAGCAGTTCCCGGTAGTACCTTCTGTCGAACTCCGATGCGCTCCATTCTGGATCGACTATCCACCTGCGAGCGTCCCTGACGACATATCCGATTATCATCCCCGGGGCGAGCGAGACCCCGATCCTCCTGTACGCCTCCACCGCGGCTGCCTCCGGGCAGCTCCTGCTGTAATCCAGTCGGCTTATCTTCCTCGTGGCCACGAGCTCCCTCACATCTGCGCTCACGAGCCGTTCGGCGTATCGCTCATGCACGCCTCTGAGTTCCTCTTCCATCGACGGCAGCTCCTCGGAACGCCGCGCCTTCCCCATCTCGGCAAGCATTTCGAGCTGCATCCGCGCGACATATGGAGGCGAATCTCTCCTCTTTGCTACTATCCCTCTGTACTTGACCTCTCCCCCGGAGAGCCTGCCGTAGTACCTGTTGTACGCACCGCCGCCGTCTGCCATCGGAAGGAATACGATCCAGTCGTACTCCTCCAGCTCCGTGCCGATCCCTATGTCGCCCTCTACCGCCTCCTTCAGCTCCGATATCTCGCCCTGCCCCTTTAGCCAAAGGCAGTCGGTGATCCCGTGGAGCACTTCAAACCCCATGTCCTCCCCGATCTCCTTCGCCCTCAGAAGTATGTCCCGCGCGATCGCGGTTATCCTCTCGTGCGTTTCTATCCTCCCGAACTTCGCGTTCCTGTAACCGGTGTAGCCGAAGCTCGTGACGAGCATCCACTTGAGGATGGAATCCGCCTCTGCGAGCTCGTCCCTCTCCTTTTTCAATCGCTTTGTCTCCACCCTGAGCTCGAGGAGCGGTCTCAGCACCTCCGACAGGAACCCTCTTTTTCCGGGGCGTTCAAGGGTCTCCGGGGACAGGTTGTACTTGACAATGATGCTGGGATACAGGGAGGTGAAATCGATCTGGAAAACGTCATCGTAAACGCCCGCCCGCGGCTGGAACATCATGCCTCCCTTGTCCGCCGCCCTCAACTCGGCCAGGCCCCTCGCCCTCTCCGCGTCCTCCTTCCTGAAGGGTATGGATATCTTTCTCCTCATCGCCTCGTATATCTCGTAACCGGAGATCAGCGTCCCCGGGGTGAACCTGGCGGTCAAATTGGGCGACAGCCCCGTCAGGCGTGCCGACAGCAGCACCCCTCTCAGCCCCGACTCCCTGTAGGTGTAGCTGCTCTCCGTGTCTATCAGGATCCTTCCCTCGGGGATCATCGCCTCCTCCTTGTGCTCCATCCTGCCGTAGCTCCAGTAGCTCCGGGAAGAGAGCGTCTTGAACCGGCCGCTCCTGCTAAAAGGCATATCGAGGCCGTACTTTCTCGCCTTATCCAGGATCACGGGCAGCCAGTGATCGGCGTTCCTGAAGAGCAGTATGTCAGGGTCGGCCGAGCAGATGCTCTCGGAGAGCTGTGACAGCACCCCTCTTTCATCGCCCGAGATCCTTCTGTCGCTGCCGCTGCACAGCCCGATGGAGAAGATATTCCTGTCGAAATACGGGTTGCCGCCGATTCTGATCTCCAGGCTGGTGAGCGGCACGTCGAAGTCGAACCTGAACCGCGGCTCCTCCGGAAACCCGCACGGGAACAACCCCTTCTCGGCCATCAGCCGCTGCTCGACGCGGACGTCGACGTCGTACAGCCTCGCATTGAACCGCGACTGTCTCTCGACGAGCTCGGCGATTCTTCTATCGGCGTATACTTTGTATCCTTCCAGCTCTCCGTAGATCGTCCTGAAGACGACCTCCTCGGCACCGTACTGGCTCTCGAGGTGCTCTATCATATCCGTGTCCGCATGCGGGTCCAGAAGGTGCATGTGAAAGAAGGGGCGCGTGACCTCCTCGGTAAGCTTCACGCCGTTATCACAGCTCCAGAGGCGCACCGTGCTGCCCCTATGGCTTGCGTCCAGGATCCACATCTCGCCTCTCTATCTCCTTCAGCATTTCCACGAGGACGGAAAACAGGGCCGCCTCCAGCGGGTCCTCAAAGGCGTAGAACGCCTCGCTCGAATGCTTCCTGGCCATTTCTGCAAGCTTGTCGGCGTATCTCATCTCCTCCCTCCTCAGCGCACGGCGGGCCCTGAGCCATCGCTCGGACACGCCCTTGACCCCCATTCTGACACTCTCGAAGCTCCTGCCCGTCAGAACACCTCCAGGGTAGTCTGGTCTCCGCTCACTTCGTATTCCGGGTACCGTCTATATCTGCCCAGAGCGGCCCTTTTGGAAGATCTCCTCGGAGTCGAGCCATCATCCTGACACATGCAGAAAACCCGGTGTGCCGTCCTCGATATCTCGTTCAGGAACTGATCGGGGGCGGGGGAGTACAGCACCACCGCGGTGCATCCCGTCGCCGCCTCTCTCATAGCCCCGGCTATGAGCTCTACCGGGCCGTCGAAGTCCTCGTATATCGTCGGATCGTGCTCGATGAATATCACGGAGTGCGACGCCTGACCCAATATGTTGAGCATCTGAAACGCGGTGAAGGCCCTCCTTATGTCCATCTCGGCCGATCTGTCGCTTATCCTGTTCAGAAGCCTGGAGTAATTGCCGCAGATGAACAGCACCAGGAACCTTTTCGGTGCCACGGAGTTCTGAACCACGGCCGCCATTAGCGATGCCGGCGCTATCACTACGCTGAAGGTCCCAGGATGTATCTCCAGCTCCGGCGCGATGTCCAATTCCACGGAACGTCTCTTGCTCCCGGGCGAGCATATACTTCACCCCGGGGGAGGGCTGGGCGAAAGTGAGAGATTCTCCCAGGAACCCACATTAAAAGCCGGCAGCGCGAAAAAATACAGTAGAATGTATAATATCCGTATTATCGAAACATTTTTCAATATAGGTCATTAAATACCTTCGTCCAAACTGGAGTGATTGAGCTGCCGGAGAGCGAGAAGAGAACATTCGACTGCCCCAGATGCCACAAGCCGATACTTTCCAGAAAGGGCCAGTGCGTATTCTGCACGCAGAAGTTCGACGAGAGCACTCTTTTCTCATGTCCCCGGTGCGGGGCGCTCGTGGCGCAGTCCGACGAGAAATGCCCCGGCTGCCAGGCACCGCTTTCAGATTCGGGGATCGGCCCTGGAACGATGACCGAGAAGGAGGTGGATATCGTCCTCTCCGAGCTGGAGACCCTCTCGAAATCAATCGCCGAGAAGGTCGAGTCCGGGATGAAGGAGATGGAGCCCGAGGAGAGGGAACGCCTCGAGGTGCTCGTCGGCAAAATGCTCGAGCTGCAGATCTCCGGGGCGGACGAGCTCGGCATAAGGGGCTCGAGAGCGACATCTGAAGAAGAGCAAGAATCCGAGAGACCGAAGATTGTCAGGGTTCAGAAGAGCGGACGTGTGAACGGCCTCAAGACCCCGAGAAGGGAACACGTCAATGGCATGATAAACGGGACGGGCGCAAGGGCGCGGCGCGAGAGGGATTTCACGTCGTGGCAGAATCGGAAAATCGTAGGGAAACTACAGGTTTGGCAGATGCTTTCCATAATCATCGTTGCCGCTGTCATCATAGCCTCGCTCGCGGCAGTGGTATACACGGGAGCGGATCGTGAGGCGTTTATTGTGGACGGTGACTTCTCAGATTGGGCTCCGGTTCCGTCATATCCTTTCTCTGCCGTCCTGCCGGAGATCGATGCTCCAGTGCTGGAAGCCAAGATCGGCCAGTCGGGCGATCAAGTGTTTCTTTACCTCAGGACGGATGGCGGCCTTTTCTCCGGAAGCGAACCATCGTCGCTTTACGCGTTCGTCGACTCGGATTCGGATCCCGCAACCGGCTACGGGGTCGGGCGGGGGTTCGGAGCCGATTCGTTCAATTTGTTAGTCGGTTGGAACGGCATCGTCCGCGGTTCCGGCTATTATGTGTACACCGACACGACCGACCGATCCAACTGGAGCGCGTGGTCGAGCCGCGGTTCCACAGCCTATTGGCACGAGTCCCCGGAGATCGAGATGAAGCTCATTTCGGGGCAATCGCAGGAAACCGCACCGCTCGTGAAGCTGGTATCAAGGGAGGGCGCCACCGAGAAGACATCGCCTGCCATTTCCACCAGCGGGTCGGTCATTGCGGTTCAGAAATCGCTTGTCGGAGGCGACAGCATTCTATCTCCCGGCTATCCGGTGATGAACCTCTCGATCTCCGCTATGGGGATCGAGGACGCTGTGAACATCGAGCCATTCCTCGTTGATAAGCACGGTGATAACCTGTCCATCGGGACGATCGACCTTATCCCGAATAGCAGGGTTATGAAAGAGCTCTCCCCCGACCTCGCAGCATATGCCGAGGGGGACTTCTTCTCGTTCGGTCTATCGGTGGATATAGCGGCCGGCCATGCCATTCAGGTCCTTGGGGATCCCGCATCTGGATATTACATATCGCCTCCGGACGGCATCGAAATAGACGGAGCGTTCGGTGATTGGGCTACCATTAAATCGCTCGACAACGACGAGGTGGCCCTGTCCAACCCCGATATCGACATCGATGCGGTGGGGGCATCGGCGGATCAGGCGCTCTATTACTTCTATGCCGGAGTCAAGGGAACGGCTTTAGGAGGCGCAAATGTCCCAGAGGAGCGCTCGAAGAACATCCCATCGGAGCCGTCCGGTGACATCGTCCGCCTGAGAAAGACCGGCGAGGACCTGCTCCAGGCGTTCATAGACGTCGACCCTCCCGAAAACTCGGGCAAGGAGATTCAGGCTGGGGACCACATCATACATGCGGATTTCCTGATCGAAGTATACGGGCGGAACGGAGTCCCGACTTCTACTTCGATACTCGTCTACGAATGGTCTTCGGATATGTGGCAGGAATCTGGCGACCTTGAGGAGATTGCCGTGGCCGCGGGAGAGATCGAGCTGTCGGTGGATAAACAGCAGCTGGGCAACCTGAGCAGCTCCGAGATCGTCTTCTTTGCCACCGATTGGAAGGCCAATTCGGACAGCTCCCTGATCGGTCCCGCCATGGTCGATCCATGGGTCATGCTGGAGAGCGGACAGGATTACCGATCCCCCGACGGGGTAAGCTGGGCGCTCGGGGATAACATTACCCTACAGTCATCGGACCGTGTTGTCGATATCACCCTCAGTCCTTCGAAGGACTATGTGTTCGCCGTTACGAACAGTGGCAGGGCATACCGTTGGTGGGTGGGCTCGAGTTCGCAATGGAGCTCGGTACTTGCAAACCCGATCACCGGGGTTACAGACGTCGTCGCGATCGCCATGTGCAATTATGCCGACGGGTTCGTGCTTACATCCGACGGAAATCTGTACCGGGGGACGGACCTCGCACCCATCCCGCCATCTCCGAGTGAATGGGATTTGATCTCTCAGGTACCTGGCGGATATACGGACTTCATCGACCTAGTGTGGAGGGCGGGCTCAGATACTGGCACCGCAGAACTGTACGCGCTCCGGTCAACCTCGGACACGAACCTGCTCCTTACCACAAACGGCGGATCTTCGTGGTCTTCCGCGGGAGTGTCGACCGGCTCTTCCGATCAGCAGAGACAGATGGCCGTGATCCCGGGGGATCCGTGCCAGATCTTCGTGCTCAGTGATTCCGGAGAGATAAGGTACTCGGACGACTCCGCCGCCAGCTGGAGCGCGAAGGGCGATCTGCCAGAGCCCGGGACCGGTAACGAGAGCATGTACATCGGGATAGCCATAGACTCTCTTTCGGACATATGGATCATAACCGATACCGGCTTCTGCTTCAAATCATCCGACGGAGGGGACACGTTCAGCTTCACCGGCAGGCCCATCGATGCTGAGGTTACCGGCATAGTTGCACCAATTCCGGAGTTCCGTGATTTGATCGTCCCGGTCATGGCGGTGCTATCGCTGGTGCCAATTCTGATTAGGGTGCGAAAATTAAGAGAAAAGGGTCGCGGAAAGGAGAAGGACTAATCCGGATCCATCTCGTCTTCCATGTGTCCGTTCTTGTTCATGTGCTTGTACATGGCCCTGATGTTGATGTCGTTGCTCTTCTGCCAGATAATCTCACCGTTCTTTATCTTCATCACGATGTGTTCCGCCGTGATGTTCCCGTCTATTGTCTTGGACACCCACATCACGACGGTACCGTTCCCCTCGAACTCGAAGACGTCCGGGGGTTCTATTGTCACCGTCACATTGCCGTTGGCCAGATATGTCATGTTGTAGAGGACGCCCTGTTCCGCCCATGCGGCGTCCTGTCTCCTCGGGTTGTTCGTGCTCGGCATACCGGTCGCGATGATCGAAACGGCCGATACCACCAGTATGGCGCAGAGCGCTACTGCCAAAATCCTCCTGTTCTTCATCAGATCTTCCCCTCGGAAACGAGTATATAGTACAATAATGCGCCAGAGTGGAGCTTATTTAAATAGTTTTCTGTTATGTCGGAAGTTTTCGGCCGGTTCGGATTCCACAGGTTCGTCCCCCGTGTGGGAGTACTTCTCGACGATCGAGCTCACCTCTGGGTCCTTATCCTTACCACCGCCGTCCCTCTTCGGGGCGAAGTATTTGAAGGCGAACCACCAGAACAGCGCAATCCAGCAAATGAAGATGACCTCCCCCGCGTACCTATGCATCCAGAGAAGGGTGAAAGGCGCTGGATCAATATTGGAGCCCACACCGTTGAAGTAGCCAGCGATAATGATCAGGGTCATCCTGAGCAGGTTGGCGAAGTATGTGAGCGTCACCCCGATAACTGCCAGCACCCCGACCTTCCTGTCGAGGCGCTTGTATTCCGTGAGTACGAAGGCAAGGAAAGCGGACATGAATATCAGGAACGAGTAGATTCCAGAACACGAGATCGCTATTCCGACGAATTGATGTGTGCCGTCCCGCATCTCGAACTCGATTATCGCAGTCCCGGGATTGTTCCATATCCCAATGGCAGTCAGCATAGCACTGAGCGGTTTCGTAAGAAAATAGTGGGTTACATCGCTCTCGTAGAATACACCGGCGTTTTCGGTATCGAAGAAGAGCAGTGTTGGGAGCAGCAGCATGAGCGCTATCAGAACAAAGAATATCATTATGAAGTCGGATTCCCTGGTGAATTTCTTCCTAACCAGTGGATATACTAAGAAGTAACAACCCATTGTCAGAGACAGAACATCGAAGGATCCTATCCTGGGACTTCCGGAAAAATTGGAATTGTAAATGTAAATCCCGATTATTATCCCAGCTCCCAAAAAATGCGAAAGAAAAAGCCGTCTTCCGTTTCGTGTTAAGCGATTAATCCATTTCTCGGCAATCGTTCCTGTATAACGGCTATCCTCCTCACTTGGAGCTTTCCCCTTCTCCATCCAATTCACAATTTTATCGAACAATTTCAGACGCCAGAGCGCTACGGACAATCCTATAGCCAACGGCAACAACCCGACAATAGGCGGAAGCTTAGTCGCCAATAGGAACAGATCCGCTCCAGCTAATATCAAGACGAAAGCTATCAGCAGAATTGGATCTCTGAGAAATTCATACTTGTTAGTTTTCATTATTCGATAAGATAAAAGAGAAACAACCTTATGAAGTCAACGAAATAACCGATTGGTAAAGGTCCTCTTTTTATTCATTGAGGGTTTAAACAGAGCTGGTAGAGAAAAATATTAATATTCATTTATCGTCGTTGCTGGCAGATGTCCAAAGATGCTTCACTCAGAATTCTTCATATAAACGACGTTGCCCACGTTGCCAGTAATCTAATCAAAGGGCAGACATTACTAGGAGATCGGGCAGAACTGTTCAACCCGATAGTAAATGTGTCGCACAGTAAGAAGTATTCTTCCGCGGGCATACTGATCCGGAGGATACGGGATTCAAGACGGATATCTAGAATAATAAAAAATCGGGATATCGACA
>OMKS01000825.1_pt1 | contig 28884 bp, 23 predicted proteins | sample 1674721 | NCBI WGS metagenome assembly OMKS01 (sample SAMN06264996, study PRJEB25208) | sediment metagenome | isolation source: hot spring sediment | place: USA: California | collected 2014-09-02 | reverse complement strand
TTTTAATGATCCGGCGACCACCGAGATCTACACTATCCTCTTCGTCGGCAGCGTCAGATGTGTATAAGAGACAGACCGAAGGTAAACGGAAGGCACGAGACGACGGTTCAACTCCTGCCAGGCGCGCCATTTTAGCAAACGGCAAATAGCAAATGAAGACATTTAAGATACATACACTCGGCTGCAAGGTCAACCAGTATGAGACGCAGATGATGCGTGAGCAGCTGCTGAATGCGGGGTTAAAGGAAGTAAATTCTCATAACCCGGCTGATGTTGCCGGACAGTTTCAGCGTCTACTGGGCGGTGCTTGCCGGTCTGGTCTCGGGCGTGCTCATCGGGTACTTCACCGAGATGTACACGTCCGATTCTTACGGCCCGGTGCGGGGCATCGCCGCCGAGGCGAGGACCTCGCCGGCCACGCTGGTGATTGAGGGGCTTTCGGTCGGGATGCGTTCGACGATGCCGATAGTGGTTGTGGTCGCAGCCGCGATTGCGGTCGCCTTCTTCCTTGGCGGGGGAGGGGACCCGGCGCTGGGTCTCTACTGTATCGGCGTGGCCGCGGTCGGGATGCTTTCGACCCTCGGCATCACGCTTGCGACCGACGCCTATGGCCCGGTCGCGGATAATGCAGGCGGCAATGCCGAGATGACCCACCAGGAGCCGGTCGTCCGGGAGCGGACCGACGCGCTCGACTCGCTGGGCAATACGACCGCGGCGACCGGCAAGGGTTTCGCCATCGGGTCCGCGGCTCTGACCGCATTGGCGCTGATTGCGGCCTATGTCAGCCAGGTTGACGTGATCAGCGAGGCGCGGGGACTGGCTCAGGCGAGCATTGACCTCTCGGTGATGAACCCGCGCTTGATGATCGGGGTGCTGTTGGGTGCGATGCTGCCGATGGGTGTGAGTTCGATGATCATCAAGGCGGTGGGTCGGGCCGCCTCCAAGATCGCCGATGAGGTGCGGCGGCAGTTCCGCGAGATTGCCGGGATAATGGAAGGCAAGACCAAGCCGGACTACGCGAGCGCGGTAAAGATCTGCACGCTTGCGGCCCAGAAGGAGATGCTCGCCCCGACGCTTCTGGCAATCGTATCGCCGGTTGTGGTCGGGGTGCTGTTCGGGGTCGAGGGCGTGGTCGGACTGCTGGTCGGCGGGCTGACGTCCGGGTTCTGTATGGCGGTATTCATGGCGAATTCGGGCGGAGCCTGGGACAATGCCAAGAAGTACATCGAGAAGGGCAACCTCGGCGGCAAAGGTTCGAATGCGCACAAGGCGGCGGTCATAGGGGACACGGTCGGAGACCCGCTGAAGGACGCTTCCGGACCCTCGATGAACATCCTCCTGAAACTGATGGCGGTGGTCTCGATTGTGTTCCTGGAGATGATCATGCGGTTCAACCTCGGTCTCTGGACCGGCTGGTGGTAGAGAGCAGAGACTTCTCAGACTTGCTGGATTCCGGGGTCCGTGTGACCCCGGAATCCTTTTCTTCGGTCAGTCGGCCGGGGTGACCCGGAGGACTTCTTCGGCCGAGGTAAGGCCGGTTCTTGCCTTGTCCAGCGCGTCGGAGCGCAGGGTGCTCATCCCTTCGGTCAGGGCGCGGGACTTGATCTCCTCGGAGGAGCGGCCGGCCATGACCAGGTCTCGGATATCCGGGGACAGCGTCAGCAGTTCGTAGATGCCGACCCGGCCGCGATAGCCGGTGCTGCTGCAACTTGAACAGCCGGGACCGCGGACGAACTCCTCGCCCGGTTCCGCCCCCAGCCGCGTGCGGACCGACTCCGGCAGGGGCTCGGGCCGTCCGCATTTCTCGCAGTTGCGGCGAACGAGTCGCTGGGCAAGAATCGCCAGGACGCTCGAGCTGATGAGGAACGGTTCGACGCCCATGTCCGCGAGGCGGGTGAGCGCGCTGGCCGCATCGTTGGTGTGCAGGGTTGACAGTACCAGGTGTCCAGTCAGTGCGGCCTGGAAGGCGATCTCGGCGGTTTCGGAATCACGAATCTCGCCGACCATGATGATGTCCGGGTCCTGGCGCAGTATCGCGCGCAGGCCGGAGGCGAAGGTGACGCCGGCCCGGGGATTGATCTGGCAGTGACGGACAAGCGGCAGGCGGTATTCGACCGGGTCCTCGAGCGTGATGATGTTGCGGTCCACGGTGTTGAGCGCGCCGAGAGCGGAGTAGAGCGTCGTGGTCTTGCCCGAGCCGGTCGGGCCGGTGACGAGGATGATGCCGTGGGGACGGGCAATGAGAGACTCGAAGCGGGCCGCGTCCGTCTCGGCCATGCCGAGGTCCCGGACCGCGACCGGACCCGCGGTCTTGTCGAGGAGCCGGATGACGACGTTCTCGCCGAAGACGGTGGGGAAGGTCGAGACTCGGGCGTCCACATCCCGGTCGCCGAGCCGGGTGTTGAACCGGCCGTCCTGGGGCCTGCGCTTCTCGGAGATGTCCAGGCCGCAGAGAATCTTGACCCGGGAGCTGACCGCAGGATGAAGCCTTGCCGGGTACTGCTCGTTTTCGCGCAGTACCCCGTCAACCCGGATGCGGACGTGCATCCGGTCTTCGTCCGGTTCGATATGGATGTCCGATGCCCGGACCGCGAGCGCTTTCTCGATGAGTTCGTTGACCAGCCGCACGACCGGCGCTTCGCTGGCCAGTTCCTCAAGATTCCGGGCGTCATCGAGGTCTTTGGTCAGAGCTTCGTCATCGGTGGCCTCGCGGACGGCGTGTTCGAGCCGCGCGGCCCGGTGTTCGCTGGTGGCGTCGCGCGCCGGGTACCAGGCATTGATGGCTTCCTGCAGGGCCTGGGGGTCGGCGAGTACCGGGCTGACCTCAACGTTGAGCGCCTGGCGCAGTTCGTCCAGTACGTTGATATCGGTCGGGTTGGTGAGCGCAACGGTGAGCGTACCCGCGACGTTGAACAACGGCAGGACCCGGAGCCGCCGGGCGAGGTCCGCGGGCACGAGTGCGAGCAGGCCGGGCTCGATGGTGTAGTTCGAGACGTCAATGAAGGGCACATTGAGTTCACCCGCGAGCAGGTCGTAGAACTCGTCGCGACGGACAAGCCCGCGTCGGACGAGGACGTCTTCGACCGCCTGCCCGGTTGTGCGGGCTTCGTTTGCGACTTCATCGGCCAGGGTGTCGTTCAGCCCGAGGCGGTCCCGGAGCAGTTTTTCGACCGCGACCGCCGTCATGAGCGCGCTCGCGGGGTATCGGCGGCCGGTACCTTCTGGCCGAGAACGCCCGACGCTTCGCGTTCGTTCTCCAGGCTGTCTTCGGGGCGGCCGTCTTCACGTGCGGACAGCAGTTCCCGGACCTTGCCGATGAGCTCCGGGCCGGAGAAGGGCTTTGTCAGGTAAGCGTCCGCGCCGAGACTGATGCCGGTTTCGAAGTCCTTGTCCTGGGAGCGGGCGCTGAGGATGATGACCGGCATCTTGCTGAACTGGCGGTCGCGCTTGAGCATCGCACAGACGCTGAAGCCGTCAATGCCGGGGAGCATCAGGTCAAGAAGCACGAGGCCGGGTCGGAGCCGGCGCGCCTGCGTCAGGCCTTCGAGGCCGGTCGCGGCGGTCACGACCCGGAAGCCGGCCGCCTCGAGCCGGGCCTTGATGACGAAGCGAATGTCCTCCTCGTCATCCACGACGAGCACGAGCGGCCCGGGTTGGCCGAGAACGCCCGACGTTTCGCGTTCGTTCATCGTGGTTCCCCGCCCGGTCGAGCCAGCGCGTGTTCGACCGCGGCCAGCAGTTCGGTCGAGATGAAGGGTTTGGAGATGTAGCCGTCCGCGCCCAGGGCAAGGCACTTGTCGCGCAGGTTCTCGGCCCGCGAGCTGGAGGCCGAGAAGAGTATGACCGGTACCCGGTCGAGGTTCGGGTCGTCCTTGACCGTCCGGCAGAACTCGTAGCCGTCAACCTTGGGCATGCGCAGGTCAAGAAGCACGAGGTCGGGCTGTTGGTGACGAAGGATGTCCAGTGCTTCCCGGCCGTCGGCGGCGGTGACGGTGCGGTAGCCGGCCGCCTCGAGCCGGGTCGCGGTGACGACGAGGATATCGGCTTCGTCATCGGCAATCAGAATCAGCGGCGCTTCAGGCATTCGGAGCCTCTTTCAGGGCGGCGAGCAGGTCGGCGACATCGGTGCCGGCGCTGAGCGGTACCAGCCGCAGGCCCGGGCGAGTCGAGTCGTCGCCGCCGATTCCTTCGCGGACGCGACGGCACGCGGCACAGGCGGCCTCTTCGTTGCCGGTGAGCAAGAGGGCAAGTGTTGGTGACAGGGGCACGGCCTGTGTCGCTACCGGTGAGACCGAGCCGGTGAGGTGGCAGCCGGGGACCGCTGTGACCGGCGTGTCCTGCGTCCGGCGCGGTTCCGCGGCAAGACGACAGGCATCGTCCAGTCGTGCCGAGAGCCCGGTGCCCGGGTCGGCCCGTATGAGCAGGAGCCAGCTCCGGCCCGGTGCGGGCGGGCGTTGCCCCAGGAGCCAGGCGAGCCGGGACGCCGGGCTGTCGAGGGGCAGGGCGAGGTGGAAGCTGCTGCCCGTTCCCTCGGTGCTTTCGAACCAGAGCCGGCCACCGTTCAGCTCGATGAGCCGGCGGGCGAGAGGTAGGCCGAGGCCGGTGCCGTGAGGTCGAGCCCTGCCTTCGCGGCCCTGGCTGAAGCGCTCGAATATTTTCACCTGTTCCTCCGCCGGAATGCCGACGCCGGTATCGGTGACGCTGATGAGTGCCTCATCCTTCCGAAGCCGACAGGCGAGTGTCACACTGCCCCGGTCGGTGAACTTGACCGCGTTCCCGACCAGGTTGCAGATCGCGCGTCGGACCTGGCAGGGGTCGGCGAAGACCGGCACCGACTCTGCCGCCCGGTGACAGGCGATGCCGATGCCCTTGTTGCGAGCCGCCGCGCCGAAGCCGGCCGCAACGTTCGCGGTGAGTTCGGCGAGGTCCAGGGGGGCGGGTCGGCATTCCACTCGCCCGGCCTTGAGCCGCGAGGCATCGAGCAGGTTGTTGATGGTATCGCCGAGTCGCCGCGTGTTGCCGAGCGCGAGGCCGAGGAAGCGCGCCTGTCGCTCGGCGACCGCGCCGAGCGTGCCGTCGGCGACGAGGTTGATGCTCTCGCAGATGGCGGTCAGCGGGGTACGGAGTTCGTGGGAGACGGTCGAGAGGAACTCGTCCTTGGCGGTGTTGGCCTGAACCAGTTCCCGGTTGCGCCGGGTGAGTTCGGCGGCGAGGCGGCCCTGGTGTTCCTGTTGCTCGCGCAGGCGGCGGTTGAGTTCTTCCAGCCGACGCGACTTCTCCTCGGATTCGGCCTGGGTGCGCTTGACCGCGGTGAAGTCGGCCAGGATGGTGATGAAGCTGACAACGGTGCCCGAGTCGTCACACAGCGGGGCGACGGTTGCCTCGATATCGCGGATGACGCCGTCCGCATGCCGGTGCCGGTGCAGGACCCGCACCGTCGCACCGGTGGCAAGCGAGTTCTTGATGGGACAGACTTCGCCGTGCGAATGGCAGGGGGTTGCGCGACCGTGGATGATATCGTGGCAACGCCGGCCGATGGCTTCGACCGGGGAGAGGTCGTAGCAGCGGGCAAAGGCCTGGTTGGCGCGGGTGACGACGTAGTCGCTGTTGATGATGGCGACCCCGGCCGGAAGGTTCTCGAAAAGCGTCTCGAAATGGCGTCTCAGCCGGTCGCTTTCGGCGTGGTGACGGTGTTCGGCGGTGACGTCGAGGACAATCGCCCGGGCGCCGCTTTCGTCGCCGTAGGAGCAGACGCGCAGTCGGCGTCCATCGGGCCGCATCACGTCCGAAACGGCATGGCCCGTAAGCCGGAGCGCGGAAAGGTGCCGGGACCGTTCGGCCGGGTCGGGCAGGAGACGGCTGAACCGGTCGAGATGGTCGGCCAGCAGCCGGCCGAGCGCCGGGCCGGAGGTCGTCACGTGCCCGCTGGCCGGTTCGTAGGCAAGCCAGGGCAGGGTATCGTTCGGGCCTGCGGCCTCCATCTTGGCCGAGCGCCGGGCCAGCGCGCGGACGACCAGCACGTACAGCCTTTCGAACGGGCAGGGCTTCTCCACGTAGCTGAATGCGCCGCGGCTCATGGCCTTGACCGCAGTCGCGACACTGCCGTGGCCGGTGAGGATGATGACCTCGGTGGTCGGCGACCGGGCCCGGATCGTGGACAGCAGTTCCAGTCCGTTGGTGTCCGGCAGGGTCAGGTCGAGAACCGCGACTTCGACCGTGTGTCCGCGTACCGCTTCACGGGCGTGGATGGCGTCGCGGGCGGTGATGACCCGGTATCCCCGTGCTTCAAATCTGTCGGCCAGCGTTTCGATGAAGGCGGTATTGTCGTCCACGAGCAGGATGAGCGGGCCGGCCCGGGGATTGGTCCCGGTCCAGGTGCCGGCCGGCGCTTCCTTGAGCATCGTTCAGCGGGCCAGCAGGGTAATCGTTACCGCGAGGTTGGCGAGCGTGACAAGGGTCGTGACCAGCGGCAGGCTGCGTTGAACCTTGCGCCAGAAATGCTCGGGCACGATGAGAACGTCGCCCGAAACTAAGAAGAGCGGTTCGGCATCGGCGAACCGACCGATATCGAGGCGATGCCGACTGCCGTCTACCTCACGGATGAGCAGGACCCGGCCGAGGTCGGCATCGGCCGACGGGCCGCCTGCCGCTGACATCAGCTCCAGCACGTCGGGCGCACCGGCCAGCCGGTACTGCCCGGGTCTCGTCACCGCGCCCCAGACCGAGGCGCGGACCGTTCCGGGTGCGGGCTCCCGGCCTGCGACCGAAGCCGCGGCCCGGCTACCGCTGGAATGGGCGGCGACGAGGGCGACTGCGGCGAACAGGACGGCAAGGACGGTCTTCACATTCCGCATTGCTTCCTCCATCAGGGGATGCCGGGCGACCCGCATCCCGTTTCCCGGGCGCTCATCGCGCCATCAGGCCTGCCCCTGGTGCGTCAGGGTCAGAGTGCTTCCCACGACCGTGAACCCCTGCCGCTGGCAATGGGCGATCAGCGGGGTTTCGGAAGTCGGGGCCGATACCTGCGCGTAGCGGATGCCATTGCGCTTGAACTCGTCGAGGACGTCGCCGAGCAGGCGTGGCACGACGCCATTGCCGCGGTACTCGTGCGCGGTCGCAACCAGGTCCACCGAGCCGACGCTGAAGCCGAGCGTCCGGGTCGTGTCGGTGCGCATCCGGGCGGTCTCCCGGCCTGCGACCGAAACGGCCAGCAGGCCGACGGGGCGCCGGCCGTCGCGGGCGATGAGCAGGTTTCCGTTGTTCGCGTAGTCGCGCAGCCAGGCGCCGTGAACCCGGGCGGCCGCTCTCGGCGAGAGGCGGAGGTCCCAGCCCAGCAGTCCGTCCGGAATCTGGTCGGCTGTTTCGTTGAGCGCGGCCTCGACTTCGACCGGCTCAGCGGTCCGGACCTCGTAGGGTTGCCCGGTGCCGGTTGTCGCGGATTCCTGTCCGGCGGACAGGACGTACTCCGAGAGGTCGCGCACGAGGGTCAGCGAGGTGTTGCTCAACGTGTAGTCGAGTCGCTCGAGCGCGTTGATACCGGCAAGGTCGGTTCCGGGGATGCGGGCCACGAAGCAGGCCCGCCGGCCGGCCTGGCGCATCGAGTCGCGAACGAGCAGGCCCTTCACCAATGCCTGTTCCGCGGGACGTCCAAGCGCGAGCAGGTGGCGAATCCGGAAGACGCGGCGGTTGAGCTCGTGCGACGCCCGGTCGTCCACAGCCGTCACGCAGAGCCCGGTCATCCGGTGGTCCATCAGCCAGGTCTTGGCGAGTCCCCCGGACTCGACCGTTTGACCTATGTCATCGGCGAGGTACCGGGTACTTGCGGATGACTGCCCGCAGTCAGCCCAACCGCAGGGCCGACGGTCGCACGATTCTAGCAGGTCGTTAAGCAGTCTATCGTTCTCCGTGGTCAACAGGTCGGCGATCATTACGCACCCCCTCAAGAGCAAATCGAACCCCTCTGATGCCTGCCCGGGTCGTCCTGACGGCCTTCGTCCGGCTTTCCGGCAACAGCTTGTCGGTTCCCGGGCCTTTCTCCACAGTCATTGCTATTGCAGGCAGCGTGCCGCTGTTGTCTGCCGCCGTTTCGTTCGTTAACTCATTGTCTGTTGGCGTGTTGCCTCCAACCCGGGTCCGGCTGTCTGCGTGGTGTCCGGTTCCGACCGCAACCGGGGAACCGATAACCCGCACTATCAGGGTGTGTTGTCCGGTGCGACAGTCGCGGGACTATCGCTTGCAGGTCGGATGGGTATTGCTAGAATACCGGTAGATGCGAGCAATACTCCCCGCGATTCCGCGTATGGCCTGCGTTGCGGTGTTGATGATGGCATTGGCGGCCGGTTGCCGTAACACCGGTCCGCCGACGATTGTCCGGGTGGAGGGGCCGGTCGAGGTGTCTTCCGGTGATACCGCGGCGTACGAATGCCAGGCCTGGGATTGGGATTCGGAGCCGATCCGGTTCTACTGGACCGCCAGCCGGGGCGAGGTTTTCGAACAGGGCGACGAACCGACCCGCAGTATGTCCTATGTCCGATGGGCCGGGCCGGAGTCGGCCGGGCCGGCGGTGGTGCGAGTTGCGGTCGTTGACCTCGACAGCATGGTCACCCGCGACAGCATCAGCGTCAATGTCCGGGTGAAGTCGCGCACGGTGCTGAGTGCCGACGGCCTGCTCAAGTCCGGGCATACCAGGACCTGGAGCGACAGCTTGAGTCACGGTCATCGCCTGTCGGGCTGGTTCGATGTTGATACCGGCCGGGTCTCGTTTCGCCTGCTCGATACTTCGAGTTACCGGCGCTGGGCCGCGGGCGACAGCTACGAGCCGCTCTACGAGGCGGTGCAGGTGCGTGAAGATTCACTCCGCCTCGGCGTACCGTCCTCGGGCCGCCATTACATCGTTCTCGACAACCGTTCGGGTAAGCTCGACCAGCAGTTCCGGGTGCGTCTTACCGCTGTCACACCTTGACCGCCCGGCCTTGAACGACGCCGCCTTTGCCCTAGAATGGCGTCGTGTTACAGGTCTACACCGGCGACGGTAAAGGCAAGACGACCGCGGCGTTCGGGCTGGCACTCCGCGCGACCGGCCACGGCTGGCCGGTGCTGATTATCCAGTTCATGAAGGGTGACCCGAGCTACGGCGAGGTCATCGCCGCCCGTGGCGTCGAGCACCTGGAAGTGGTGCAGACCGGGTTGCCGACCTTCGTGGAAAAGGGCAATCCTTCGGCTGAAGACCTGTCCGAGGCCGGGCGCGGACTGGAACTCGCCCGTGCCGCCCTGTCCGGCGGGCGCTACCGGATGGTCATTCTCGACGAGTTGAACGTCGCGGTGGAATACGGTCTGGTCAGCCTCAAGGATGCGCTCGCACTCGCCGACATGTGTCCGAAGGAGGTCGAGCTCGTTTTTACCGGTCGCCATGCCCGGCCCGAGGTCATCGCCCGCGCCGACCTGGTCAGCGAGGTCAGGGAGGTCAACCACCCGATGCGGAAGGGAATCGTCAGCCGTGCCGGGGTGGACTACTGAATGAAACCCGAAGCCGCGACGGCACACGGCCGCGAGGCCACCGAGGAACTGCTGGCGCGGTTTCGCCTCGGTGACCGACGCGCCTGTGCCCGGTTGATGTCGTTCGTCGAAGACGAGGACGACCGAGCGACCCGCGTGCTCGACGAGCTTTACCCGAGCCGGGGACGGGCCTGGCGCGTCGGTGTCACCGGCCCACCCGGGGCGGGAAAGAGCACGCTGGTCGAGAAGCTGGCCAGGGAGTTGCGAAGCCGCGGTCGGACGGTCGGCATCATCGCGGTGGACCCGACCTCGCCCTTTTCCGGCGGCGCGATTCTCGGGGACCGGGTGAGGATGCCCAGGCTCTTCACCGATGAGGGCGTGTTCATCCGCTCGATGGCCAGTCGCGGCGGGTTGGGCGGCCTGGCCCGGCGCACCCGAGAAGTCTGCGATGTCCTCGACGCCTTCGGCAGTGAGGTCATCATCATCGAGACGGTCGGTGTCGGGCAGATAGAGCTCGACGTCGCCTCGGCCGCGCACACGACGGTGGTCGTGCTCGTGCCCGAGTCCGGCGACTCGGTGCAGGTGATGAAGGCCGGGTTGATGGAGATCGGCGAGATCTTCTGCATCAACAAGGCCGACCGGCAGGGCGCGGAGCGCCTGCTCGTCGAGGTTCGTTCGATGCTCGACTTACTGCCCGATGGCCGCGAGTGGCGACCGCCGGTCGTGGAAACCGTCGCGACCGCGGGTGAAGGGGTCGTCCCGCTGCTTGACCGGCTGGAAGAGCACCGGCAGTTCCTCGGCGAATCGGGTCGGCTCGAGGAGTTGCGGCGGCGCCAGGTGCGGACCGAGATTGTCGAGATTGTCGAAGAACGTCTGCGGCGTGATGTCTGGCGCCGGCAGCGTATCAGCGGAAGGCTCGCGGAGGAGGTCGAAGCGGTGCTCGCCGGCGGCGCAACGCCCTATTCCGCGGCCGGCCGGGTGCTGGGCCTGGTGCGGCCCGGCGACTGACAGGAGGAGAGTTATGGATGACAGCCAACTGAAGAGACGATTTGCGGAATGGGAGCAGGAATACAGCAAGCGTCCGGCCCGGGCGTGCGAGACGCTTTCCGGTGTGTCCCTGAAACCGGTGTACACGCCGCTTGACCTGCCCGACGCCGATTACCTACGCGACCTGGGCCTGCCCGGCCAGTACCCGTTTACCCGCGGCATCCACCCGGATATGTACCGGGGGCGGCTCTGGACGATGCGCCAGTTCGCCGGTTTCGGCAGTGCCCGCGATACCAACGCGCGGTACAAGTTCCTGCTCGGGCACGGCGAAACAGGGCTCTCGGTCGCCTTTGACTTCCCGACGCTCTATGGCCGGGATTCCGACGACGCGCGGGCCCGGGGCGAGGTCGGCAAGTGCGGGGTGGCGATTTCGTCGCTCGACGATATGGCCACGCTGTTCGAGGGTATCCCGCTCGACAAGGTCTCGACTTCGATGACCATCAACGGCCCGGCCGCGGTCATCTGGGCGTTCTACATCGCCGCGGCCGAGCTCCAGGGGGTCAAGCCCGAGGTCCTGCGCGGCACGATTCAGAACGACATCCTCAAGGAGTACATCGCCCAGAAGTCCTGGCTCTTTCCGCCCGAGCCTTCGATGCGGGTCATCACCGACATCATGCGCTTCGCGAGCGAGCAGGTGCCCAGGTGGAACACGATTTCCATATCCGGCTACCACATCCGCGAGGCGGGTTCGACCGCGGCCCAGGAGTTGGCGTTCACGCTCAAGGACGGCCTGACCTACGTTGAGGCCGGCATCGCGGCCGGGCTCGACGTGGACGGCTTCGCGCCCCGGCTGTCGTACTTCTTCAACTCGCACCTCGACTTTTTCGAAGAGGTCGCCAAGTTCCGTGCCGCCCGGCGGATCTGGGCACGCGAGATGCGCGAGACGTTCAAGGCGAAGGACCCGCGTTCGTGGTTGCTTCGGTTCCACACCCAGACCGCGGGATGCAGTCTTACCGCGCAACAGCCGGAGAACAACATCGCCCGGACCGGTTTCCAGGCGCTGGCCGCGGTGCTGGGCGGAACCCAGAGCCTGCACACCAACTCGATGGACGAGACCTGGGCCCTGCCGACTGAGAAGGCGGTGCTCATCGCGCTTCGCACCCAACAGCTCATCGCCGAGGAGACCGGTGCGGCAAGCGTCGCCGACCCGCTGGGCGGAAGCTGGTACGTCGAAGCGCTGACCGACGAGCTTGAACGGCAGGCCCGTGAGTACTTCCGCAAGATTGACGCCCTCGGCGGAATGGTCCGGGCCATCGAACACGGCTTCCCCCAGCGGGAAATCGCGGACGCATCGTATCGTCACCAGCGCGCGGTCGAGGAGGGACGGCGGACGGTCGTCGGCGTCAACCGCTACCAACTCGAAGGCGAGAAGCTGGAGATCCCACTGCTGAGGATTGACCCGGAGGTCGAGAAGAGCCAGTGCGAGCGGCTTTCGGAACTGCGTCGGCGGCGCGATGGTGCCAGGGTCGAGCAGGTCCTGACCGACTTGCGCGAAGCCTGTGCCGGGACCGACAATGTGATGCCGCTGGTCCTGGACGCGGCGCGCGCCCGGGCGACGCTGGGTGAGATATGCCAGGCGATGAAGGATGTGTTCGGCGAGTACGTCGAGCCGCCGATGTTCTAGGAGGAAGAATGGCAAAGAGACTCAGGATACTTGTCGCCAAGCCCGGGTTGGACGGTCACGACCGCGGGGCCAAGATCGTGGCCCGCGGCCTGCGGGACGCCGGGTTCGAAGTGATATACACCGGTCTGCACCAGACCCCGGAAATGATCGCCGAGGCGGCGCTCCAGGAAGACGTGGACGCGGTCGGTCTTTCGATTCTATCCGGCGCGCACATGACGCTGTTTCCGGATGTCGTCCGTCTCCTCGGGGAGAAGGGAGCGGGCGATATCCTGGTGTTCGGCGGAGGCATCATCCCCGACGAGGACAAGCAGACGCTGGAGGGACTCGGGGTGGGCCGGCTGTTCGGACCGGGAACCGAAATCCGCGAGATCGTCGAGTACCTCCGCGACAGGTTCTCGGACCGGGTGGCTGAGGAAACCGGGGACTAGTCTGCACCCCCGGGGTCCAATGGCCCTGCTGATACCGGTATACCTTTCCCTGGTCGCGTTTGCGGCTTCCTCGCCGCCGGCCGGTCTTTGCGCCGATACCGCGGGCTGGACGACCCGGGACCGGCAGGTGCTGGGCACAGCCAACCGCTACTTCGTCAACGACCCGGCCCGTGGTCTCCACGCGGTCTGGAAGCACGACACCGGCAGTATCAGTTACAACTTCCGCCCGCGCGGACGTGCCTGGCGCTGGCCCGGGGGTACCATCGTCAACCAGCGTCCCCGAAACCTGGGCGGGATGGATGTTGACCTTGTCTCCGGTCGAGCCTTGCTCGGCACCGACTACATCAGCCGCGGGAGTCCCCGCGGGTCCTTCTACCGCGACTCCGCGCCCGGGGCCGGGCGTTTCCTCGAGACCTACCTTGGTCGGGGCTGGCGCCAGGTCCTTGCCGCAACCCAGCGTTACGGCTGGGCCCGTTTCGCGGCCCTTCGCAACGACTCGGTGAGTTACCTCCTGCAACTGTCCCACCGGCGACTGGGTGCCAGCTCGATGTTCCCGACCCACTCCGTCACCGGCGCCCGCAATTCGAGTCGGTTCTGCTACCTCTGGACACAGGGAGAGCACCCGGATGTGGGCGCGCTGATGCTGAAGGAAACTCCGAACAACGGCCAGAACTGGTACGTAACGGTAAATCTCTCGGATAGCTCGAGGATTCCCCAGAGTCGGGCACCGCACGGCGGCCAGGCCGTGTACGACTCGATCCAACTGTATGTCGTGACAGCGTTCACCGACGGTGAAGACCCGAATCACAGCGAGTTGTGGTGCTATGCGAAGTATGAGACTCCGGAGTGGTACCGCATTCACGAACACCGGGTGCCGGACACGTTGCGGTTGGGTGAATTTGCGCTTGCGGCGGGTCGTCCGACGATGGGTCGCAATCCGCGCACCGGCGAACTCTTCGTTGCCTGGGAGCAGTTCGACGCGGACAACATCGAACCGGCAACCGGCCTCGCCCGGGCCGATATCTGGGTCGCGCGGTCGCAGGACCGCGGCCGGTCGTGGGGAACCCCGGTTCGTCTGACCGGGCCGGATTCGATGAGCCGGCGGTTTCCTTACCTGGCGGACATCGTTGATGATACTCTTCGGATACTGTGCTTCGCGGACCGCTACGCCGGTTTCTCGGAACAGGGTCAGGGTCCGTTGACGATGAACCCGGTGCTTGTACTCAGCCTGCCCGCTGATGAGCTTCCCTCCGCAGTTGTGAGCCGTCTCCCTCTCGAACTCGACAACGACCGACCACAGCTTCGGCCGACCATTTCACGCCGCGGCTTCGACCTGTCCGCCCCGGGACCGGCGATAATCCGGGCCTACTGCCCGGCCGGCCGGTTGAGAGCCGAGAGCCGGGTTGTCTCACCGGTCAGGAACTGGGGGCAGGAGCTTGAGCCCGGGGTTTGGTTCGTGGACGTCATCTTCGATTCCCGGGGTCGGGAAAGCGGAGTGCCCGCGACGGCGAAGAGGACCTTCCGGGTTGTTCGCCTGCCCTGAATGCGCCGGGGCCACCCGACGGTGTTGACAGCCCGAGACAGGGCGGTACACTGCTATCTTGGATGGCTTCGGCCACCGGAAAGTGAGGATGTGCCTCCGAGCACTGTCACCGGTACCATATGGACCATAGCAACGTCGAGACGATTCTGAGCAGTCGTGAGTTCCTGGATGTGCTCCAGGAAGGAGTCTGGGTGAGCGACGGCGATGCTCGTATCGTGCTTGCCAACACCACCCTGGCAACACTGCTGGGGTACCGCAGTCCCGATGCGCTTGTCGGTCGTGACTGGCATGACCTTTTCCCTGCGGGCGAGGGTGCGCGACTCAGCCGGCATCGTCGTGGCGCCGATGCGTCTGCGGGACGGGATTCCGAATCCCGTGAGGGCGCCCCGGCAGGGTCGGTTGGCGTGATGGACCAGACCAGCGTTGTCACCCGTGACGGCGAGCAGTTGCCGGTAAAGGCGAGACTGGTCAGGCGGACCACCGGCGGCACGGATGGGTACATCGGCACGGTACTGCCGAGCGACCGCGGTGTGCCCGGGAGCGCGTTGGCCGATGCCACCAGTCGCCAGGTCATGGAGAATTCGATTGACGGCATCTGCATAATCCGGGACGGCAAGATCAGCTACGTCAACCGACGGTTCGAGAAGCTGACCGGCTACAGCCTTCAGCAGATGGCGCAGATCGGCTTGGAGCGGTTGGTTGTGCCTTCGGATCGGGAACGCATCGCTCGGTCCGTTGCCGACCCCAGCCGGATGCTGGCACCGGTGCACCACACGGTCCGGTTGATTACACGCTCCGCGCATGAGATCGACTGTGAATTGCGCATAGTGACTGCAGAGACGAACAGCCATGCGGTGCTGGTCTGCTTCCTGCGCGACGTTTCCGAATTGACCCGGGCCCGACAGGCTCGTACCGACTTCGTTGCGGTTGTCTCCCACGAGTTGCGAACGCCTCTGGCGGCGATCAAGGAAGCGGTATCGCTGGTGGCGGATTCGCCGGAACTGCGTACGCAAGGAGATTTGCATGCCGGTGAGCGCCCGCGGCGCTACCTGGATATCGCCCAGGAAGAGATTGCCCGGCTCAACCGGATGATCAGCAATCTCCTCGAGGTTGCCCGCGTGGAATCCGGGAAGTCCCAGTTGGTACTTGGCCCGGTGGACTTGCGCAGTTGCATTATCAGGACGGTCGAGAGCATGACGACCCTGCTCAACAAGAAGAGGTTGAAGGCGGAACTGCTGATACCCGAGGACCTGCCGCCGGTGCTGGGTGACGAAGATCGGTTGCGGCTGGTGTTCAACAACCTGCTGGACAATGCCGTCAAGTATACGCCGACCGGCTCTGCCGTCCGCATCTCCGCCCGCCTGCTTGACCCGGGCGCACCAGTCATGTCCGAAGAGAACCTTCTTCCTGACACTTCGTATGTCCAGGTGAGCGTTGCCGACTCGGGGCCGGGCATACCGGCCGAGTTCCTCGAACGGGTGTTCGGGCGGTACGAGCGTGTTGACCCGCACGGTCCCGGGATAGGACTCGGTCTGGCCATTGCCCGTTCGATCATCGAGACGCATCACGGGAAGATCTGGGTTCGCAGTGAGCTCGGCGAAGGCACCTGTTTCAACCTCATCCTGCCGGTCAGGGAGGCGCATTGAGCGAAGACGCGAAGAAGATACTCGTTGTCGAGGACGAGAGTAACCTGCGCGAGCTTGTGCGCGGAAGGCTCGAGGATAACGGGTATGAGGTCGCCGTTGCCGCGGACGGCTACAAGGCTCTCGCCGTGGCGAGAGAGTTTCATCCCGACCTGGTCGTGCTGGACCTGATGCTCCCGAAGATGGACGGCTATACGGTTTGCCGGATGCTACGTTCCGCGGCCGAGGGGAGTGAGGTACCGATCATACTCTTCTCTGCCCGGTCCGCGCAGGACGACCGCCTGCGTGGGGAGGAGGTCGGAGCCAATGCCTATGTCAACAAGCCGTTCGACGCGCCCGTGCTGCTCGGCAAGATCCGCGAGTTGCTTGACCCGGAGGGGGCGGGCTCAGAAACTGCTCCCGCGGCACGGCCTGCACCCGAAGGGGCGGCTCCGAATGTCGCCGATGCCGGGGACAGGACCGGGACAGAAGCCGAGTCTGCGGCTGCGCCGGCCGTTCCGCCCGCTACGGTGGAGGAGTTGCCGCCGGCCGCTGAGCCTGCGCGGACACCGGTGGATGAACCGGCCGCCGAGCCGGTCAGCGATACGCCCTTGAGCAGAGAGGAACGGCTCGCCCGCGCCCGCCCCCCGGCCGGGGCCGACACCGGCCCGGGCACTGCTCCCGCGGCAACCCCTGCGGATGAACCGGCGCCCGCACCCGCACCGTCCCGGGGAGCAGGCGAGGTGAAGCCGAGGGGGTTTCTTGCCCGCTTCTTCGGACGCATCTTCGGGTCCCGCAAGGGATAGCCGGCGGATGCGCTCCCGCTGTCCTGCGCCAGCCCTGGTCGCGGACTTGGTCCGCCGGGCCCTGCGCGAGGACATCGGGTCGGGTGATATCACGACCCGTTTGACCATACCTCGGACTGCTTTGGCTTCGGCCCGGGTCGTTGCCCGCCAGGACGGTGTTTGTGCCGGTATCGGCATCTGCGCCAGGGTGTTCCAGACCGTGGACCGGCCGGTTGGCCGAGAACGCCCGACGCATTGCGTGCGTTTTTCCCGGCAGACGACCGATGGATGTTCTTTCCGGGCCGGTGAAACACTGGCCACGGTCAGCGGGCCGGCGCAGGCTGTTCTGACCGCCGAGCGGACCGCCCTCAACTTCCTCCAGAGGCTTTGCGGCGTCGCGACGCTGACCCGGAGCTATGTGGACGCCGTGCAGGGAACCCGCGCGAGGATCATGGACACGCGCAAGACCACCCCCGGCTGGCGCGAGTTGGAGAAGTACGCGGTGCGTTGCGGCGGGGGGATGAATCACCGTCTGGGTTTGTACGATATGGTCCTGGTCAAGGACAATCACATCGCCGCGGCCGGCGGCATTGCGGCGGCCCTGGAGCGTTGTCGGCGGGTGAAGCGCCCGGTCGAGATAGAGGTCAGGAGCATCGGCGAGTTAAGAGAGGCCTTGGCCGCGGGAGCCAAACGGGTGTTGCTGGACAATATGTCGCTGGCGCAGATGCGCAGAGCGGTGGAAACTGCCGGCGGCCGGGCATTACTGGAGGCTTCGGGCGGGGTGACCCTGGGCCGGGTGCGTCGGATTGCCGCAACCGGCGTGGATTTCATCTCCGTCGGAGCCCTGACCCACTCCGCACCGGCAGTTGACATCGCCCTCGAAGTCAGCGCCCGGACGCAGACGCGGAAGGGCAGTTGAACCAGAGAGACACGGAGCGGAAAGGAAGAATGCATGCGCTATTCTGATGCCGGGGTGAGTATTGACCTTGCCGACGGGGTGAAGAGCCGGATCGGTCGCATCGTTCGTTCGACTTTCACACCCCGGGTGCTCACCGCCCCCGGGTTGTTCGGCGCCGCCTTTGCCGGGGTGGGCAGGGGAGAGGTGCTGGTGGCGTCGTGTGACGGCGTCGGGACCAAGCTGACCGTGGCCGGGATGGTGGGCCGGCACGATACTGTCGGCGCCGACCTGGTCAATCATTCCGTGAACGATATCCTGACTCTGGGCGCCCGGCCTTTGTTCTTTCTCGACTACATCGCCGCTTCGCGTCTCGACCCCGCGGTGATGACCGCTGTCGTCGGCGGGTTGGCCCGTGCCTGTCGCAGTGTCGGTTGCGCCCTCATCGGCGGCGAGACCGCGATAATGCCGGGGTGGTTCTCCGGTCTGGACTACGACCTGGTGGGTTTCATCGTCGGCTCGGTGGCCAAGCGGCGACTGATTCGTCCCGACCGTCTGGTTCCCGGTGATGTCGCCATCGGCCTGCCATCGTCCGGACTGCACACCAACGGTTACTCGCTGGCCCGCAAGGTGCTGTTCGAGCGCGCCGGCTACGGCGTTGAGGAGCGCCTGCCCGGCCTTCGATTGCCACTGGGTCGAGAACTGCTCAGGCCCCATCGCTGTTATCTTCCGCTGGTGCATCAGCATCTGCACCGGGTCAAGGCGCTCGCCCATATTACCGGGGGCGGGTTCTACGACAACATCGCCCGCCTTCTGCCTGCGGAGTGCTCGTGCATCATCCGGCGCTCGAGCTGGCGACCGGGAGCGATTTTCCGGCTCATCCAGCAGGCCGGTGACGTTCCCGATTTCGAGATGTACCGGACCTTCAATATGGGCATCGGGATGGTGCTCTTTGCCGCGCCGGGGCAGGTGGACGCCATCACGAACTCAATCCCGGGCGCACGGGTGGTCGGCCGGCTGGTGCGAGGGACGTTCGGGGTCTCGGTCGTCTGACCGGATGTCGGGCGGACGGTGACACCGCGCCCTTGAGCGGTGCTCTCTCTACGGGCGGGGATGGAAGGTGCGGTAGACTTCGCGCACGTATTCCCGGTCCACGTGGACGTAAATCTGTGTCGTTGCTATGTCGGCGTGGCCGAGCAGTTCCTGGACGACCCGCAGGTCCGCACCGCCTTCGAGCAGGTGAGTGGCGAACGAATGGCGCAGGGTATGGGGCGTTATGTGCTTGCCGATGCCGGCGGCGTCGGCACAGTTGCGGACGATTTGCCAGGCGCTCATCCGGGACAGACGTCCCCCCCGGCGGTTGACGAAGAGCCGGCGCGAAGGGTGCGGGCTGTTTCGTCCGCCGGACGAGGGCCCGAGCATTTCCGGCCGCCCCACCATCAGCCAGGCCCGGACCGCCCCAACCGCCTTGGTGCCGACGGGCACAATCCGTTCCCGGTCGCGCTTGCCGACAATGCGCACGAAGCGTTCTTCGAGGTTGAGGTTGGAGGTCTCGACCGAGAGCAGTTCCGAAACCCGCAGTCCCGCGCCGTAGAGCAGTTCGAGCATCGCCCGGGCGCGGAGGCACCCGGCCCGGTCCTTTCCCCGGTCCGCGGCGGCGATCAGGGCCTCGACTTCGGCGACCGAAAGGATGTCCGGGAGCTTCCGGGGCAACCTTGGCGGCTTGAGCGGTTCTATCGGGTCGGCCGCCAGGTGACCGCTTTCGACAAGCCAGGAAGCGAAGGCCCGCACCGCCGCCAGTTTCCGAGCCAGGGAGGTTGCGGCCAGTCCGGCGTGCGACAGCTCGCGCAGCCACTTCTGGACCGATTTCGCGGTGAGATGCGCGGCGGCCGATTCAGGGTCGCTGATGTCGGAGCCGGCCAGGTACTGCCGGACATCGGACAGGTAGCTTGCGGCCGAAGCGACGTTGAGTGAGCGCTCGACGAGCAGGTAGCCGGTGAAGGAGGAGAGGAAGTCGCCGGAAGAAGCAGTCGCCGATGGTCGCCGATGGTCGCCGGCGGGTGTCTTCGGACCGGGAGGCACGGCGGCAATCATTGCGGTATGCAGGAGCACAGGCTACGCCTTTTCCGACTGAGAACCGTGTCTCGCGCGAAGCGGATGTCCGGGTTCGGGTGGTCCTCGTTGTAGTGCAGGCCGCGGGATTCCGGGCGCCGGCGTGCCGAGGCGACTATCAGCCGGGCAACGGTGAGCAGGTTGTGAGCCTCACATTCTTCCGGGGTAGCCGTCTGACCCGGGCCGGGCGGACCCTGGTCGAGCGCGGCCAGTTCCTTGTCGGCGCGGGCGAGTCCCCTGTCGGTTCGGACGATGCCGCCTTCCTGCCACATCAGCAGGCGGATTCTATCGACCAGGTCGGCGGGAGACTCGACGGCCGGGAAGCGGAGGCCGGTCACGTCGCGGATTGCGGACTGCGAAGCGCCGGTCTTGAGTTCCAGGTCGCGCGCCTTCCGCGCGGCCCGGTCGGCGAAGACGAGAGCTTCGAGCAGGGAGTTGGAGGCGAGGCGATTGGCTCCGTGCAGTCCGGTGCAGGCGCACTCACCCGCGGCGAGCAGGCCCGGCACCGAGGTCTCGCCGCAGGTGTTGACCGCGATACCGCCGCAGACGTAATGGGCCGCGGGCACGACCGGCAGGGGCTCGCGGGTCATGTCAATGCCCAGTTCGAAGCACTGGCGGTAGATGGTCGGGAACCGCTGTCTGATACGCTCCGGGGCGATTACCGTTGCGTCGAGAAGAACGTGTGCGTCGCCGTGCCGCTTCATCTCCGACTGTATCGCCCGCGCAACGACGTCGCGCGGGGCCAGCGACGCGTCCGGATGGTAGCGCTCCATGAAAGTCCGCCCGTCGAGAGTCCGCAGGACCGCACCTTCCCCCCGGACCGCCTCGGAGATGAGAAAGGCCCGGCCGCCCACGTCGTGGCCGTACAGCGAAGTGGGGTGGAACTGGATGAATTCCATATTGGCGATGCGCGCGCCGGCCCGCCAGGCCATGGCGATGCCGTCGCCGGTGGCAATCGGCGGGTTGGTCGTTTGCGGGTAGACCTGCCCGATGCCGCCCGCCGCAAGGAGAGTCACCCGGGCGCGGAATTCGACCGACTCACCGGTTACCGTGTCGAGCGCGAGTGACCCGACGCAACGCCCTTCCGTGTCCAGCAGCAGGTCGAGTGCCAGCACGTCTTCGCTGAACGAAGCCTGGGGACGGGACCGAACCGCTGCTATCAGCCCGCGTTCGATTTCAAGCCCGGTGTGGTCCGCCGCGTGGACGATGCGACGGCGGTGGTGGCCGCCTTCGAGGCCGAGCTCGAAGTGCTCGCGGCCCTGCGTGTCGTGGAAGGTGCTGAAGGCGACGCCGACCCTGGCCAGTTCCCGTACCAGCGGCGGCCCGGCCTCGGTGACGATGTCAACGATTTCGGGGCGGGCGAGCCCTGCGCCCGCCTGCAGAGTATCCGCGCAGTGTCGGGCCGGCGAGTCGTCCGGGGCAAAGGCCGCGGCGATGCCGCCTTGGGCGTAGTTGGTTGCCGATTCGACGTCCGTCTTCTTCGTCACGACCATTACCCGGCCGGCATCGCTCAGGCGATGGGCAAACCAGAGCCCGGCTATGCCCGAGCCGATTACCAAGTAGTCGCTGGTGACCGTCCTGGCGGGCGCCGGCATACGGTGTCCGGTGGCGTTCCGGTTCGTTCAGAACCGGTAGCGTAGCTCGACGCTGCCGAGACGTTCGCCGGTGCCGGCTTCAAGCCGTCCGGCCCGGGATGAGCCGGGACCGGCTCCGGCGAAGAAGGCACAGTCAACAATGCTCACGATGCGGCCGAGCAGGAGGCCGCCGGCCGCAAAGCCGGCGTTGAGCGAGGCCGCACGCGCCTGCTTCCGGATGCGCCAGTAGTCGAACCGGGCCGAGTCGGAACTCCAGTCCCAGCCGGCCGCGGCCGGGAAGCGCCGCTCTTCGAAGTAGAGGTGTTGGGCCTCCGGGTCACCGGGATGGCGACTGCGGGCTTCACGGCGCAGGTCCTCTTCCTGCCGTTCGATGTTGTCGTACCGCTCGAGGGCGCGATAATACCTGATATCGGAGAAGGCGGGGTCGGCACCCGCGTCGCGCACGGCGCGGAGGCGGGCGTCGGTCTCGCGATTGGTCCCATACCAGGATAGCGCCAGCCAGGTGAGCGCGACAGCACCGTCAATCCACATCAGCGCTTCTCCGCGGGCCCGACTGCCGAGCAGGTACTGGCCCGAGCCGGGCAGTGCGGTCGAGGACAGGACGGCAATGCCGCGGTGGACCCGCGCGGATGCGGACGGTCCGAAGAGCAACAGGGCCAGTATGGCAAGAGTCGTTCTTTTCATCTTCTCTCCTTAGGGTATGACCAGCTTAGCCGTGCCGGCGGTTCCGGTGTGCGACCGGAGTTCAAGAAAGTAGACTCCGCCGGGACGACCACCCAGGTCCAGCTCGAAGCGGGATGCCGGTCGGTCGTCGCGGTACACGACCCGGCCGGTCTTGTCGAGAACCCGCAACGTTCGGTCGGAGTCCGGGGTCGGGGACGATACCACGAACCGCCCGGAACCTGCGACCGTCGGGCGGACTTCCACCAGCCGGCGCGGCACCGGCACTGGCCGCTCCGCCAGCCCGACCAGGTTCCAGTCGGTGAGCTTGGCGTAGATATCCCAGCCCTGGAGTCGTCGGTTGCCGGTCCAGGTCGCGGCGATCACCTCGTCGCTGGCGGCGATACTGCGTCCGACCGTCCAGTGGTGGTTGCGAGGGGCCGCGTTGGGCCGGTTCAGCCTCTGGTTGCCGCTGATGCGGCTTCGGTCCGGCCGATAGCGCTGGGCGAACACCTGCGGGTTGCGGGGCTGGTCGCGTTCGTCATTGAAGAGCACCACCAGTCGGCCCTGCCGGTCGAAGGCGCAGGAAGGCGAGTAGGCATAGGCGTCAGGTGGGCCGTCGTTGACCCGGACATTGGCGCCCAAGGGGTTGCGGTCGGCGTCGTACCATTGCAGGCAGACGTCGTAGTTGTCGTTCCGCGTATCCTCCCAGGCGATGGCGAAGCCGCCGTCTGCCGCGACCGCGCACGAGGGGTAGCCGTGGTAGCTGTTCGCGGTGTCGTCATTGACCCGGAAGTTGACGCCGACTTTCGCGCCGGTCGAGTCGTAGAGCTGGGCGTAGATGTCGGGCCGACGCCCATCACGGTAGTCCATCCAGCTCACCAGGAAGCGGCCCCGGCTGTTGGCCGCGATGCTGGCATACAGCTCCTGCGTGTCCGCGTCGCCGACGCGGAAGCTCGCGCCTGCCGGCCGGCCGTCGGGTTCGAACATTCTTCCGAAGACGCGGTATCCGCCGTCCCGGGTATCGCGCCAGACGACGAAAGCCCGGTCGGCGTCATCCATCGCCGCGTACGAGTACCAGCGGTGGCCGCCCGCGGCCTCGTTGACCATGAAGTTCGCGCCCGCCGGCTGGCCGGCGCTGTCGAGGAACTGGCCGTAGATGTTGAACCCGTCGCGGCCGTCGGTCCAGGTTGCGAGCGCCCGTGTCCGGCCGGCCGCCACCGCGGCGTAGTACTGCGGGTTGACACCGGCGGGGTCATCATTGAGCCGGAGGTTGGCCGCGAGCGGCCGGCCGTCCGGTGCGAGCAGTGCCGAGTGGATGTCGGCGCGGCCGTTCCGCTCGTCTTCCCAGGCCACGAAGACCCGGCCATCCTCGTACATATCGAGAGAGGAGACGCGCTGGAGCGAGCTGGCCGAGTCGGTGTTGACCCGAAACGGCGCGGACCGGGGAGTGCCGTCCCGGGCGAGCAGGCGGGCGTGGATGTCGAGGTGGCCGTCGCGGCCGTCGGTCCAGGCGACGGCGTAGCCGCCGTCGGGAGCGGCCGAAGCGGCCGGGGCGCCCCGGCCGGCCGGGGCCGGGATTGCCTCGCTGACCACGAAACCGGCGCCGAGAGCTCCGCCGTCGTGTCCGTAGCGCCGCCCGCGAATCTGCTCGTAGCCTTCGCGTCGGTCAATCCAGACGACCAGGAACTCGTCGAATCCGTTTGCCGCCGCGGCCGGGGCCGAATGCTCGGCGGTGCCCGGGTCGTCCGGCACCCGGAACCCGTCACCGACCGGTTGGCCCTGTGCGTCGTAGACCCTGGCGTAGACGTCCCACCTTCCTTGACGTCGGTCGTCCCAGGTTACCAGGAACCGGCCGGTGCGGGTCATCGCGACCGCGGGAGACCATTGCCAGCTGTCCTTGTCCGTCACCTGGAAGTTCGGGCCGAGGCGCTCCCGGGCCGGGCCGAACCGCTGGCCGAAGACGTTCCAACTGCCGGTCCGGCCGTCCATCCACGCGACCACGAAGCGGCCGGAGTCATCGCCGGCAACCACAGGCTGGTACTGGTTGCCGACCCCGATGCCGTCGTCGTTGACCATGAAGCCCGTGTCGAGCGGCACCAGGTCCGGGTCGAAGAAGCGGGCGAATATGTCGCCGGTGATGCCGTGCCGCCGGTCATCCCAGGCGACAAGGGTGACGCCGGACGGCGAAGTCCAGGCACCGGATACCATCTGGTCGCCCGGCACGCCGGAGTCGCTGACCCGGAAGCCGGGACCGAGTTCGTTCCCGTCCGGGGAGAAGAGGCGGGCGAAGATATCCGAATCGCCCACCTGCCAGCGGTCCTCCCACGTGACAAGGAACGAGGCGTCAGCGGCAACCGCGAGTGCCGGGTCGCCCTGCCAGCGCATCGCGCTGTCACCATTGGCCATCCGGTTCTCGCCCAGGGGGCGTCCTTCGGCGTCGAAGCGTTGGAACCAGATGTCGGTCTCGCCGGCGGTGAAGCCGTACCAGGCGATGACGAAGGAGCCGTCCGGGGCGTGGGCGATTGCCGGTACGGATTGGCGGCACCCGCCGCTGACGTCGTCGTTGCAGACGAAGTCATCACGGATTACCGAGTCCGGAGATGAAGACAGCGGTCGGCCGCGTTGCGACCGAAGGAAGACGGGTCGGCCTTCTCCGGGCAGGGGGCGGGCATTCCACGGAGTCCGCTCCCGCAAGAGGCTGTCAACGCCTGCGGCGGTCACCGGCAGGGCGTTGACCGCGGTGCTGAACAGCAGGACGAATGTCGCCCGGCGGCCGAAGCCGGAGGTCATCGCACAATCGCCAGCCGGGTGAACCGGGTCTGCGTGCCGTTGTCAGTGACAGCTTCGAGCTTGACGAGATACAGACCGGGCGCGTAGTCACGCAGGTTGTTCAGGATCACTTCGTTGTCCGTTTCCGCATCCTTCGTGCCCGCTAAGACCGGGCCGGCCGGTTCCCCGGCCATGTCGAAGAGCCGGAGTCGGACGTCCCGGACACCGGTCCCGAGCCGGTAGCGGACGGTCGTGTTGAGGCCGGCCGGGTTCGGGTAGACGAAGAAGGAGCCTACCGTCGAGCCGTCAGCAGGTCCGAGCGGCGGAAGCTTGCCTTCCGGCACGAGGCCGGTGTGAGCCGGGTCGTGGTACGCGCAGGCCCAGGCGATGCCGGCGGCCGGTCCGGGCAGGTCCCAGGCGTGCAGGACGCCGTCGTCGCTCCCGACGATGAGTTCGACGTCACCGTCGCCGTCCAGGTCCGCGACCAGCGGCACGGCCGAGACCGGGGCCGAGGTCAACAGCGGGAAGAACCGGGCGGTGTCGCCGGCGCGGCTGTCGAATCCGAGCACCCCGTAGTGCGGGGCGCCGATGATGATTTCCGGGCGGCCATCGCCGCTTACGTCCGCGACGGCCGGGGAGGACAGGTACTCGAAGTAGACGTCATAGGTGACTATCCAGTTGCCGACAAGCTCGCTGACCCGGTAGGTCGAGTCCTGGCGGAAGGGGTAGTTCCCGACCAGCGTCGCATTGCGGTTGAAACCGAATATCTCGTTCTTCGACGCGGCCAGGACGTTGGGATAGCCGTCGCCGCTTACGTCCGCGACCGCGGGCAGGCCGATGAAGGGCTGGCTGATTCGTTCCGCGGAGCGGTGCAGGACTTCGCCCTCGAGTGATACGACGAACAGGCGGTTATGGTACTCGTCGGCGGCAATCACCGCGATTTCGCGCTTGCCGTCACGGTTGAGGTCGCAGACCACCGGTTGAGCGGTGTTGTAGAACGGGACGTTGCTCAGCGTCAGCGGGAAGCCGGGGGCGGTCGAACCGTCGGCGTTCAGCAGGAACAGCCTGCCGTCGGCGGCGAGGCAGACTATCCGGGGGTTGACGGTGTCGGTCACCGCGACCGCGGCGCGGATTTCCGCGCCCAGCGCGACCGGGAAGCCCGGTACCGGTTCGAAGTCGGCGCTCCAGGCGTGGAGCCGCATATCGGTCGAGCCGACGATGATTTCACGCCTGCCGTCGCCGGTGATATCGGCCATGACCGGGGCCGCGACGATGCGGTCACCGGTGCGCAGCATTCCCAGGCTGGTGCCGTCATTGGCGAACACCCGGACCGTGCCGTCGTTGCCCGGTGCCGCGACTTCCGGGCGACCATCACCGGTCCAGTCGGCAATCGCAACGTCGCCAGCGGTGCTGGTGCCGAGTTGGGCGAAGAGGCCGTTGGGAAAACGGTAGCCGGTGCCGTCGTGACGCCAGGCGCTGATGCGCCCGGTCGTGTCCATCACGATGACCTCGAGATAGCCGTTGCCGTTCAGGTCAACCGCGAACGCCGACCGGAGCGGCGCGGTCGAGTTGCTGACCGGGAATCCCTGCTGGTAGAGGTCCCAGCCGATGCGGATCGGGATGATGGTGTCCTTGAGCCGGTCGGTCGTGTCCGTGGCTCCGAGCAGGGTGACCCGGACGAACGACTTGCCGGTATGCGCGTCGGAGTTGGGCCGGGTGTCAATGCTGAGTTCGTCGTTGTATCCGCCCTTGAAGAACGGGTCGAAGGGCGAGCCGTAGATTTCATAGTCCGGGGCCCACGACTCCCACCAGGGCACATCGAAGTCCTGGATGCCGTCCGCCTCTTTCAGGTCCACGCCCTTGCGTTCCGGGAAGATGTTGATGGCGTTGTACGGGCCGTACTCGGCAATCACGTTTTCGTCAACGTGCCAGATGAGAATGCCGGAGCCGGGCAGGAAGAAGTCGTACTCATTGTCTTCAATGCTCACGAGCACCCCGTCCTCGACCTTGACGACGATGGTATCGGGCCGACGCACGTCCACCTGCCGGTTCTCGATGAGGAAGTACTCGTCGGCGTTGATGGGCACCTTGAAGATGGTCGGGTGGCTGCTGTCCGGTCGGAGCGGGAAGAGTGCGGTATCCATCGCCGCGGCATAGACCGACAGCGACTCGACCGGCACGTTCACAACCAGCGGTTCGATGAGCCCGAGCGCGACCCGGTGATAGGCGTCGAGGAAGCCGGGGATGACGCCGGGCGGTGCGCCCGCCCCGTAATCCCCGAGCCAGCCGCCGTAGCCCATCAGGCTCCACGCGCCCTGTCCCATCGTTACCCCGGTGACGTCGTAGAGGTCGTAGGCGCCGAGGATATGGGCGAACTCGTGGACCAGCGTACCGGCCAGCCCGACCATGCCGAGGATGTTGGTTTCGCCGTTGAACATCGTATCCTGGCGCATCATCTCCGGCATCACCGTGACCTGGTAGATGCGGGTCGCGCCGCCGTCCACTCTGATGTACGGTTCGCCCAGGTAGGCCTCGAACGCGCCCCGCGGGATGTGTCCGGCCAGCAGGTCGAACGGGCTGTCGCGGCGCAGGCCGAAGTCCGCCTGCAGGCCGGAACCGGCGTGGAAGATGATGAACTCGTCGTAGTCGGCGAACCGGACCGCAGGGTCATCGTCAACCGCCTTGAAGACATCCCGGGCCAGTCGAACCAGGCCGAGTTCGACCGCGAGCCAGGATGTGGTATCGCCGTAGTACTGCATCTGCCGGGGGAGTTGGTAAGCGTCCTTTTCTCCTTCCGGCATCACCGTGGACTGGATGACGAGTCGGCCCTTCGACTGGGCCCGGTAGTAGTTGTCCACCCCTTCCATAAGGCGTTCGAAGTAGTTCTTGAAGTGGGGTGGGTCGTAGAACAGGCCCGAGTCCGGGTGCAGGAAGCCGAGCGTGTCCATCTTGCCGTTTCCGGTGGTGAGCGGGGTCGTGTCCTCCTCGAATTCGACCCGGAGGCAGAGTACCTTCATGGTATCGCTCTCGCCTTCGCGCAGGCGCTGGATCCGGGCCAGCGCGGCGTCGGACGGCTGGAAGCGGAACCGGTCGAACGGCCGGGTGTCCGCCTGAAGGCGCGTATGGTGGCGGATGAAGGCGGCGGCCTGCTGGTGCTCGCCCGGGACCGGGCGTCGTTGACTGCGGCTCAAGACAAGCTCGCGGCCGGTGGCGGAAGCGGTGCCGATGGCGGCAACCGCAAGGACGGTGGCAATGGCGCGGAGTTTCAGAGAACCTCCTGACTTCAGCGGAGAGAGAGGGATTTGAACCCCCGATACCCTTGCGGGTATACGTGATTTCGAGTCACGCGCCTTCGTCCACTCGGCCATCTCTCCATGGGGACACCACCGTGGCTACCGTTCTTCGGCCGCCAGGACGGCAGTCCCGCTTTTCGAAACGTTCACATCATCCCTGTTGCGGCGGGCACGGAAGAAGCCCTGCAGGAGCTCTGCCGACTCCCCGGTCAGCACCCCGGTCCTGACCTCGAACCGATGGTTGAACCGGTTGTCGGCCGCAACATCGTACACCGAACCAAGACATCCGAACTTCGGGTCCGCGGCTCCGCAGACCACGCGGTCGGGCCGGGCCAGGACCAGCGCGCCCGTGCACATCAGGCAGGGCTCTACCGTGCAATAGACCGTCGCGCCGGTCAGCCGCCAGTTGCCGATTGTCGTTGCGGCCGCGCTTATCGCCACCATCTCGGCGTGAGCGGTCGGGTCGCACAGGGCCTCGGTACGGTTGTGGCCGCGTCCGATGACCTGTCCGTTCCGCACGATTACGCAACCGACCGGCACTTCGCCTTCGTCACCGGCGGCACGGGCCTCGCCAAGGGCCAGTCGCATCCAGCGTTCGTCGGTACTAGCGGCAGTCAAAACGCGCCCGGCGTGACTCGAACACGCAACCTACGGATTCGTAGTCCGTCACTCTGTCCAATTGAGCTACGGGCGCTTCAATCCGAAAGGAATTGTAGAGCGGCAACCGGGGCAGTCAAGGATATGCGCCGATGCAGGCCGATGCGACTCCCGCAGGCCTGCGGTCTCGTCTGCACCGGCCGTCCAGCACCACCCCGGATATGCTTCCGGGAATTATCCGGAGGACAGCTCTCAGGACGCTCCGGACGATGCCCCGGACTGCGGCCCGGGGACGAACCCGACCCGGGCTTCGGCCGAGACCCCGGCCCGGGACCCAAAGGACGCTTCCGACCATCATCCTCGGCATAGTTCCCGGTGTCCTCCGGACATTGCCTCTACCGATTCTCCCCGTCATC